>OASQ01000041.1_pt1 | contig 98058 bp, 101 predicted proteins | sample 1475771 | NCBI WGS metagenome assembly OASQ01 (sample SAMEA2579910, study PRJEB22360) | human gut metagenome | reverse complement strand
GAGGGCATAACCAAAAGCAAGAGCACAAAAGTGCGAAGCACAGGTGGATAGGTAAAGATGTTAAAAAGTTTCTTATATGCAGTTTTGAAGATATATGAAAAAACCCTTGTAATTTTTGTTACTTGGGTTTATTATATATTTGTTATTCCTCGATAGCTCAGTGGTAGAGCATTCGGCTGTTAACCGAAGGGTCGTAGGTTCGAACCCTACTCGGGGAGTTAGTTAACCTGTAAGTATTATGCTTACAGGTTTTTTTAGTTCTTAATACTGCACTGATAAAAATTTATTTTATAAATTCAAATTTTCAATATAAGAGGACATTTTCTTATTAAAATGCTATTATAGTTAAAGAAATTTCGACAAAACAAAAGAAGAATGTTTTTGCCGACACAGAAAGATGAAAGGAATAGGAGAGGCAGGCATTATGGAAGAATTAATTTATGTGGACAGACGAAATTCAAATTGCAATAAATGGGACGGTCAGACAGCAATGTTCGGCGAGGAAGGTCTGCATGCCATGTGGGTCGCAGATATGGATTTTAAAATTCCACAGTGTGTACAGAAAGCTCTGCATGAGTACGTGGATTTTGGAGCAATAGGATACTACCGGATTCCAGATGGTTATTACGATGCATTTATCAACTGGGAAAAGAAACATTTTAATTTCGAAGTAAAGCGAGAGTGGCTTCGTTTTGCACCGGGAGTTGTAGCAGCGTTCAATTGGATGATCCAGATGCTGACAAAAAAAGGGGATGCAGTGATTGTCATGACTCCGGTGTACTATCCATTTCTGCAGGCGGTGACCAACAATGAGCGTAAGTTGATTACTTCTGATCTAGTTAATGAAAATGGAAATTATACGATTGATTTCGATGATTTTGAAAAGAAAATCGTGGATAACGATGTAAAAGCATTTATCTTATGCTCACCGCACAATCCGGTAGGAAGGGTCTGGAGAAAAGAAGAGCTAAAGGAAATGCTTGAAATTTGTCATAGACATCATGTGTATGTAATTTCTGATGAGATTCATCAGGATTTTGTATTTGGGGATAAGAAGCAGACACCATCCTATCTTATGACAGAACACTGGGATGAAATCCTTACAATCACAGCACCGTCCAAGACATTTAATCTGGCAGGGGGACAGAATTCATTTGTGATAATTGCAGATGAAAATCTTCGGGCAAAATGGGATGATTTTGCCAAAAGAATCCGTCTGATGACAGGAAATGCATTTGGGTTTGTAGCGGCAGAAGCGGCATATAAAGGTGGTCAGGAATGGCTGGATAAAGTGAAGAAGCAGATTGTAGATAATGATCAGTATCTGAGAGAACTTTTCAAAGAGAATCTTCCGAAGGTGGTAGTAACTCCACTGGAGGCAACATATCTGGTATGGATTGATTTAAGAGCGTACATAAAACCGGAAGATACGAAAGAGTTTATCCAGAAAAAATGCCGTCTTGCGGTAGATTTCGGAGACTGGTTCGGGGGAGACAGATTCAATGGATTTATTCGTATGAATCTTGCTACTTCCAGAGAAAATGTGGAAATCGGTGTGAAACATATTATTGATGGAATATTAGGATAAAAGTAGAAAAAAGTATAGAGTGGCAAGCTTATAGATGAAAACTATAGGTTTGCTGTTTTATTTTAAAAATCAATTTGAATAATAAAAAAGATTGATTTATTATACAATTGTATGTACAAAATAGATCAATAGAAAGAAATTATTGCTATAAAAAGAAAGGCAATTATACATGAGCGGCATTCAGATTAAGGATTTATCATTTGCCTATGAAGCAGGTGGAAAATTAATTTTAAAAGACATTAATACAGAAATCGGAGAAGGAGAATTTGTCTGTATCCTTGGGCAGTCTGGCTGTGGTAAGAGTACACTGCTTCGTCTACTGGCAGGTCTTGAAACGGCAACTACAGGAGAGATTCTGAGTGATGGTGTCGCTATTGGGGAACCAAGTCTTAATAAAGGTGTTGTATTTCAGGATTATGGATTGTTTCCGTGGATGTCAGCAGGCGAGAACATTCTTCTGGCATTGAAGCAAAGATATCCTAAGAGAGATAAAAAAGAATTAAAAGAAATAGCCGTAAATATGATAAAAGCTGTCGGGCTGGATGAAAGCATATACAAAAAGCTTCCGAAAGAATTATCAGGTGGTATGAAGCAGAGATGTGCAATCGCACAAGCATTCAGTATTGATCCGCCGATTCTTTTGATGGATGAGCCGTTTGGTGCTCTGGATGCGGTGACGCGTGCGAGACTTCAGGATCTGGTACGGGAACTCTGGACACGGGATGAAAAGAAGAAAACCGTGTTTTTTGTTACCCATGATGTGGATGAGGCACTTCTTCTGGCAAACCGGATTCTTGTTTTGGGACAGTCACCAAGTCATATTATTTATGATGTCAAGATTACAGAAGAACTGCATCAGACGCGTGACACATTATTTGAGAATATTGATATGATGAAGCTTCGTATTACATTGATTAATCAGATAAATAAAGATGTCACGACACATATTTAAAATGGAAAGCCATGCAAATAGTGGGATTGATATGTGATATATACAGGCAGGCCCGTTATATATAGTGTTATCCATATACTGACGGAATTGCTGCCTGTCAGGAAATGGATAATGCAGAGATTTTAGTATAAGTAGTAAAAACAGAAAAGGAGAAGGGTATGAAAAAGAGAGTTTTAGCACTTATGTTAGTGCTCGGTATGACGTTTAGTCTTGCAGCATGTGGAAGCAGTAATGACAAAAAGTCTGACGACACAAAAACAGAGACAACTGACAAAGATAGCAAGGAGAAAATGACAACTGTAAAGTGGAATTATGGTTCAAGTGGTAACGTCCTTGTAACAATTGCAGAAGAAGAAGGATATTTTGAGGATGAAGGAATCGAGATCGAGCCGGTAGAGGCAACTCAGAATATGGATGCAATGGCTCTTCTTGCAGCAGGCAAGGTTGATGTCGTATCAAATGCGGGTACATCTAATCCGCTTCAGCAGATAGCACAAGGTGTAGATCTTACAATTTTTGGCGGACATATGGTAGAAGGATGTATGCCGGTTGTTGCAAAAGCTGGAACAGAGTGGAAAGGTATTGAATCATTTATTGGACAGTCCGTTGCAGTAAATCCAAGTTATTTCGCATTTACAGGTGCTGTTATGGATCTTGGATATGACAATCCGTTAGATGTAGTTGACTGGAAAGTATATTCAAGCTATGATGACGCATTAGCTGCTGTTCAGAACGGAGAAGTAAAATATGCGCTTATGGGAACACAGAACAACTATGGTGTGAAACAGCTTGTAGACTCAGGTGACATCGAAATCGTAAGCTATCAGAGTGAAATCATGGAGAACTATTCTTGCTGCCGTATGGTTGGACAGACAAAATGGGTAAATGACAATCCGGATACAGTCAAAGCAATTATCCGCGCATTACTCCGTGCACAGTCCTGGTATGAGGCAAATAAAGAAGAAGCAGTTTCTCTTCATGCAAAACGTATCGGTCAGGAAGATGACTATGTGGCAGCTTACATGATGGATGACAAACATTATTTTGTAAATGTAGATCCGCTTAAGAACAGTGTTGTACGTGCATGGAACATTCTTGACAAAACAGGATACCTCGGTGATGACTGCAAGATCGATATTGAAGATCATATCAACACAGAGCTTTATGAAGAAGCACTTGCTGAGGCAACAAAATCTTATGGTGCTGAGGCACCGGATTTCTATGAGGCACAGCAGAAATTCTTTGACGAAAATGATAAATAGCAGATTTTAGGAGATGGGTAAATGAAAACAATTAAGGGCTTTGTGAAAAAATACTGGATTACAGTATTGATATTTGCAGGATTAGTACTGTTATATCATTATGTGGCAGATGTGAAAATGCTGAATCCATATTTGTTTCCAACAACGGAAAAGATTGCAGCAGCCTTTGAGTCGAATAAAGAAGTAATGCTTACAAATATGCTTGCTTCTTTCAAATTACTCATCCCATCAGTATTTCTTTCTTTAGTGATTGCAGTTATATTTGGTACAATCATGGGATTAAATAAGAAAATCAGGGAAGCACTGCATCCGGTTATTTATGCCTTTAGCGTAATCCCGTCGATCTTATTGTCGCCGTTTGTACTGTTGTTGTCACCAACATTATTATCAGCTTCCATATTTTTGGTTGTATATAATATTGTCTGGGCAACATTATTTGCTACAATCACAGGAATCATGACCATTGATAAGCGCTATTTGGACAAGGCAGCTACATTGGAACTGACAGGTGTAAAGCGGTTCATGAAAGTAATTCTGCCGGCAGCAAGTCCATCTATTCTGGCCGGTTTTGTAAATTCACTGAGAAGTTCTTTTGTAATGCTTGTATTTGCCGAAATGTATGGTGGCGGTTCAGGCATGGGCTATTTTGTAAAAAAGAGTTCTGAACTTGGTGTATTTGCCAATACCTGGGTTGGATTTATCTTTATGGTAGTTGTGTTAGTAGTTGTAATGCAGATATTTGAAAAGGTGAAAGAACAGCTGCTTAAATGGACAATTGATTAAAATTAAATGAAGATGAAAATATAGGGAAGTTGTGGTACATGGATGTGTATCACAGCTTCCCTTTTTTAACAAAAGCTTAATGCGTTTCATAAGTTTTAGTGCAACATATGGAGACCGCCGATGACAGCGTAAACTTTCTGATTCCCCAGTGCCATTTGCACTTCTTTTACAATATTGACGATTCCGCCATGGGAGCAGCTGTTGAGTAAAATCAGTCCTTTTGGAGTTTCGAATCCGCCGGTGTCCAGAAGATATTTCATGCCGTTATATTCGATATAGACGGACAGACCGTGCTCAGCACATAAGGAGCATTTGGATGTGTTTTCGATTAAAACAATAACTTTCATAATGTAACCTACTACATCATTTTCTCTGTGATTATCTGAGCTGTTTTTTGTTTATTATCTAATGCTTTTTTACCAAGTGTCTTGTATACTTCAGCATATAGAAGGTCTATTAAGAAAAGCTGGGCTGTTTTAGTAGCAATAGATCCTCCTTCCATTGGTCCTTCATTAGCACCACATAATAGAACAACAGTAGAATATTGTGCGGCAGGAGTTTTTGCAAATTTAGTAATAAAAACAACTGTTGCTCCGGAAGAGTAACAGATCTTGGCAATTTCAATACAATCTTTTGTGATGCCGGAATTGCAGAAAATAATTGCTAGATCATCATTTCCTAATAAAGCTGCTTGTGTTAACTGAATATGAGCATCAGCATTATAGATTACATTAGGCATGATTTTCATAAATTTATTCTTAAATTCATTTGCACTTGTACCAGAACCACCAAAGCCAAAGAGATTAATAGTTTTTGAATTAAGAATATAATCAACAACTTCAGGAATTGCATTAAAATTCAGTGTTCTGCAGGTAGTTTCTAATGCTGTTATATAAGCTTGCATAACATTATAAGCAGTGTCCTGACAATTGGTAGTATTGGAAATATTAATTGTATCTTTTGGCGTAGAGACTCCATTAGAAGAAGTGCTTACTGCCAGTGAAAGTTTGAAATCTTGATAGCCTTTTAACTCTAAAGTGCGACAGAAACGGAATACACTCGTTTCACCTACACCGCAATGCTTAGATAAGTCGGTAATTGTAGATGCTAGTGCTTCTTGCGGGGAGGATAAAACGAAGTCGGCAACTTTTTTTTCGGCTTTTGTCATTTGAGAATAATATAAAGTGATTTTGTTCATTAGATTATTGGTTGCCATGTAACACCTCCGATTATTAATGTTTATAGTATAAATTTTAACAAAAAAACAAAACTTGTCAATTAGATTGAAAAAAAACATGTTTTTTATACAAAATAAAATAAAAATTATTTTTGCCATATTGCACAAAAATAGTTTTGGCCGCAATAAAGCAATTGACAAATATATATGTAAGTGTTATTTTATGAAAAAGAAAACATTTTTTATTTCTGAAAAATAAAAAAAATTTCCAAAAAGAAAGGAGAACGTTAATGAAAAAGAAAATTGTAAGTGTATTGCTGTGTGTGGCAATGTTATCCACAATGTTAGTTGGTTGTGGAGGGTCAGGAGGAAAGAGCAGTAAGGCAGATGGAGATAAGCCATATTCTGGTGAAAAGCTAACAGTACTGTACATGTCAGGTGTATATGCTGAAGCGGCAGAAAGCATGGTAGATGAATTTGAGGAGAAAACTGGTGCAACAGTAGAAGTTGTTGATTTCCCTTATACTACATTGCATGAAAAGACACTCTTAGATTTAACTAGTGGCACGGGTTCTTATGATGTTATTGATGTTGCAAGTCAGTGGGATGGAGAATTTGCTCCATACTTAACAGATCTTTCCGATTTTATGGACAAGGATAATTATAAGACGGATGAGTTTATTGAGAAGGTTCTAGAGAATAGTGGAGAGTGGCAGGGAGTTCAGACAGGTATTCCGAATGCAAGTACACCACAGTTATTTGCCTACAGAACAGATTTACTACCAAATGGACTTCCAGATACATGGAAAGAATACAGAGAAGTTGCAAAAGAACTGACAGATAAAGATAAAGGAATGTATGGAATTTCTGTATCAGCCACAACAGGACAACTTGGTGGCGTATTTGATTATATTTTATGGTCCATGGGTGGTGCCTGGGCTGATGAGGACTGGAATGTAACAATTGATTCTCAGGAAACAAGAGATGCATTAAACCACCTGAAAGAGATTCAGGATTATGCAGATCCATCTATTCTGTCTTGGGGAACAGAAGAATCCATCAAAGCATTCCTTGATGGAAATGCAGCAATTTGTGAAACATGGCCTACACTTGGATTGGTTCAGGCAGCAGATGATGAATCACAGTCTAAAGTTGCTGGAAAATGGGCTTTAAGTACAATTCCATATGATAAAACAGGAACTACATTATTAAGTGCATGGGATGTATCTATACCAGCAGCATCTAAGAATCAGGAGCTTGCATGGGAATGGGTTAAGATGTATACGAGTGCAGAAAAGCAGAATCAGTTCTATGATGACTTTGGTATTCTTTCACCGAGAAAAGCATTTTGGGAGAGGGATGGAATTAAAGGAACATATATGGATACTGTTCGTGAGGCTCTTGATACAGCAAATATTTGGTGGAGAATTCCAGCATCTACAGAAGTTGATTCTATGCTCAATACAGTAGTTAGTCAGTATATGACAGGTGAGATTGATCTTGAAACAGCTGTTAGTAAGATGAAAAAAGGAATAGAAGAAGCATTGAAAAATGCACCGCCTGAAGAAGGAACTAAAAACTATAACATGTAAAACATCACAGGGCACTGGCCGTTTTCGTGCTGGTGTCCTGTCCTTTTGAACAAGTTACTATTTTCGTATGGAGGTGTGATGCGAAATGAGCAAGAAAAATAATACGCAAGGGATGCTAAAAAAGAGTAAGAGTGATAAAGTGGCTTCATGGTGCTTTATGTTACCAACGATGATTTTTTTAGGAATCACGGCGTTACTGCCTCTTCTATATTCTTTATATTTAAGTTTTTTTAAATTGAAATTAAATTTACCAAATGCAACTCCCGAATTTGTAGGACTTCAGAATTATATTAAGATGCTTACGGATGAGACTGTGAGAACCAGTACATTGAATACATTGTTTTTTGCAATTATTTCTGTAGCATTAGAAGTTATTGTAGGGCTTTTTGTTGCAATGGCACTGTGCTCAGATAAAATGTGGGCAAAAATTGCAACATCTATATTTTTGATTCCAACCATAATGGCACCTGTAGCAATCGGTACTTTATGGAGAATGATGTTGGATTCTACGACTGGTATTATCAACTATTTCCTAAGTTTCTTTGGAATTCCGAGTATTACATGGCTTAGTAGCCCGAAAACAGCTATGTTTGCAGTTATTTTAGTAAATGTGTGGCAGCTTGCACCATGGGTTACAATTATTTGTGCAGCAGGTCTGAAAGCTTTGCCACAGGATTGTTTGGAAGCAGCATGTGTTGACGGGGCATCGAATGGAGTGATTTTCAGAAAAATCATTTTACCTATGGTTGCACCTTTACTTACTATTGTTGTTATGCTTCGATTTGTAGATGCATTCAAAGTATTTGATACAGTTTATGTTATGACCAATGGAGGCCCTGGTACAGCTACAGAGATGTTGCCAAACTACATATATAAACAGGGACTGCGATTTTTTGATGCCGGATATTCAGCGGCACTGGCAATTGGATTTGTTGTCGTTATGACGGTTGTAACTATAGGATTTTTGAAATTAAGAACAAAATTGGAGGCGTAGAATATGAAGAGAAAAAAGCATAATGTGCCTACCGTCGATAATATTATTGGTAATTTTGCGGGAAGACCCGTCAGAGTCATTATTGTAGCTGTTTCATTAATTGCTATTATATTTCCGTTATACTGGCTTTTGACTAGTTCAGTGAAGATCGAAGCAGAATATTTGTCTAATCCACCAGTAATATTTCCATCTAAATTCACGGCAGCAAGTTATCAGGAAATTTTTGGAAAAGATCAGTTGTGGTTGAATTTTTTTAATACAGTCATAGTTGCAGGAGCCTCTACCATTATTTCGGTTATATTTGGAAGTATGGCTGCATATGCAGTTGCAAGAGGAAGCCTTGGAAAGCGAGCACGCAAATATTTTGGATTGTGGTTTATGGTTCAGAAGATGTATCCAGCAATTGCCACTGCAATTCCAGTATACCTCGTAATGAGAACAATGCATCTGATTGATACAAAGACAGCGCTGATAATTATGAACACAAGCTTTAACCTTCCACTTGTAATTTGGTTGATGATGGGATTCTTCGAGCAGCTCCCGAAGGAACTGGAGGAATCAGCAATGTTGGATGGTTGTGGATTTACAAAAAGATTTTTTAAGATTATCTTCCCATTGACAAAACCTGGAATGATTGCGTCTGCAATACTTGCGTTTGTTGGGGCATGGAATGAGTTCTTATTTGCATGTATATTAAGTGTCAATAAGTCTAAGACATTGCCGGTTGTAATTGCGGGATTTATTACAGACCGCGGTTTGGAATGGGGACCAATGGCGGCGACAGCAGTTATTACATTAGTGCCAGTACTGATTCTTGTATGGGCACTGCAAAAACACTTTGTTCAGGGACTGGCAATGGGTGCGGTCAAAGGTTAAGTTGAAGCGGAGGAAAATAAGGACATGAAAAAAAGGATTGTGTGTTATGGAGATTCTAATACATGGGGATATGATGCAATCACAAATGGAAGATTTTCGGATGAGGTACGTTGGACAGGAAAACTGCAGAAAAAATTAGGAACAGAATATACAATCATTGAAGAAGGTCTGTGTGGAAGAACAGCAGTTTTTGAAGATCCATTAAATGAAGGCTTAAATGGTCTCCCATATCTGTATCCATGTTTGATGTCTCATGGACCTATTGATTATCTTGTAATTATGTTGGGAACGAACGACTGTAAGGAAAGATTCAGCGCAACACCAAAGAATATTGCAGATGGAATCAAACGTCTCATAATTAAGGCAAAACATACAGAAGATGCTTGGAGAGATACGCCAAAGATATTAGTTGTAGCACCAGCTCCAATTGAGAAAGAATGCGAGCAGTCGCATGTTGCAGGAGAGATGGGAATATGTGCTGACAAATCGAAAGAGTTGGCTGTAGAATATCAGATTTGTGCTAAGCAGTATGGCTGTGACTTTTTAGATGCAGCACCATTTGTGAAAATGAATGAAATTGATTTTATGCATTTAGATGCAAAGAGTCACGAGAGACTTGCAGAACAAATTGCACAAGTGATTCGAAAGAAGGTATGAAAGTGAATAATAAAATAGAGACTGTACATAAAAAATTAATCGTATCATGCCAGGCACTGCCGGAAGAACCACTACATTCTTCCTTTATTATGGGACGGATGGCATTGGCCGCAAAAGAAGGTGGAGCAGCAGGAATACGTGCGAATACAAAAGAAGATATTGCAGAAATCAGAAAAAATGTCGACTTGCCGATTATCGGAATTGTTAAGAGAGATTATCCAGATTGTAAAGTATACATTACACCAACGATGAAAGAAATTGATGAGTTGATGGAAGTAAAGCCAGAAATTATAGCAATTGATGCAACAAAAGATCTTAGACCTAATGGGGTTGCACTAGACGAGTTTTATGCGCAGATTCGTGAAAAATATCCGAATCAACTGTTAATGGCAGATTGCTCTACCTATGAAGAGGCAAAACATGCAGATGAGCTTGGATTTGATTTTATTGGTACAACGCTTGTAGGATATACAGAACAAAGTAAAGATATGAAAATTGAGCAAAATGATTTTGAATTGATTAAAAAAATTGTAAAAAATGTGAAACACAATGTTATTGCAGAGGGAAATATTAATACACCGGAAAAAGTAAAAAGAGTTATGCAATTAGGGGTTTTTAGTATTGTAGTTGGTTCAGCAATTACAAGACCACAGTTGATTACAAAAACATTTGTAGATGTATTAAAGTAAGACAGGAGACATTATGAGTCGGTACATATGTGTAGATATAGGTGGTACATCCATTAAGCATGGAGTTTTGGATGAAAATGCTATCATAGAAGAGAGCAATCAGACAAAAACAGAGGCATGGCTTGGTGGAGCAGAAGTTCTAGATAAAGTAAAGGCAATCGGAAAGCAGTATATGGAACAATATGAGAATATAGAAGGGATTTGTATATCTACTGCTGGAATGGTAGACCCGGAAGAGGGGAAAATTGTTTTTGCAGGAGAGCTGATGCCGGACTATACTGGAACTTGTATAAAAAAGGAACTAGAAAAAACACTAGGAATACCTTGTGAAGTAGAGAATGATGTGAATTGTGCCGGTCTGGCAGAATATATTTCCGGGGCAGCAAAAGAGAGTCACATTATGTTCTGTGCGACTGTTGGAACGGGGATTGGCGGCTGTGCGATTGTAGATGGAAGTGTTTTTCATGGAGCAAGCAACAGTGCCTGTGAGATTGGTTATATTCCAATGGAAGATAGTGATTTCCAAACATTGGGAGCAAGCAGTATTTTAATCAAAAAAGTTGCAGGAAAAAAGAGGGAGCCATTAGACATGTGGGATGGAAAGAAAATATTTGAACTGGCAGAAAAAGGCGATGAGGTTTGCATTTCAGCTATTAAAGAAATGTGTGATGTACTTGGCAAAGGTCTGGCAACAATCTGTTATGTACTGAACCCAGATACAATTGTACTTGGTGGAGGCGTTATGGCTCAGAAAAAAATTCTTGAAAATGAAATCATAGATTCATTGAAGCGGTATTTAAAACCGATTCTGGCAGAACATTTACAAGTATGCTTTGCAGAATATGGAAATGAAGCGGGTATGGTAGGAGCGTTGTATAATTTCCAGAATAAGTGTGGGAGGAAATAGCGCATGAAAATTTTAAAAACCCAAAATTACCAGGATATGAGTAGAAAAGCTGCAAATATTATTTCAGCGCAAATTATATTGAATTCAGAATCTGTTCTTGGTTTAGCAACTGGTTCATCTCCAATTGGAGTTTATGAACAGCTCATCGATTGGAATCATAAAGGAGATGTAGATTTTAGTTCGATTAAAACAGTGAATTTAGATGAGTATCAAGGACTGGATAAAACTGATAAACAAAGTTATTATTATTTTATGCACAAGAGATTGTTTGAACATGTGAATATTCGATTGGAAAATACACATATACCGGATGGTATGGAAAAGGATGCTAGAAAAGAATGTGCACATTATGAAGATGTAATAAAATCTCTTGGAGGCGTTGACTTGCAACTTCTGGGTCTTGGACATAATGGACATATAGGATTTAATGAACCAGCAGATGTATTTGAGGAAGTTACTCATTGCGTTGAATTGACACAGAATACAATTGATGTAAATAAACGTTTCTTTTCATCGGAAGAAGCAGTTCCTAAAAAGGCTTATACGATGGGAATCGGAACAATCATGAGAGCAAAACAGATTGTTTTAATTGTCAGTGGTGAGGATAAGGCGGATATTTTAAAGAAAGTGATTGAAGGACCAGTAACGCCAAAGGTTCCGGCTTCTATTTTAAAATTCCATCCATATGTAACGATAGTTGCAGACAAGGCAGCACTTTCGTTATGCAATAAGCAATATTGAAAACAGATGTTGTAAATGTTATAGTATAGAAAATACGAAAGTACATACAGTTAAATCAAGACATAGGGATATTTTAATCTAAGGGAGTTATTTACTATGATCATAGATAATGTGAAAGTTTACACGGAAGAGAAGACATTTGTAAAAGGTGGAATTATGCTTGATGGGGACAAGATCCAGAGAGTATATACAGAAGAGGAAAAGCCACAGTTTGGTGAGAAAGAGGTATTGGACGGTGAAGGTGCATATGCAATTCCGGGCTTGATCGACCTTCATTTTCATGGCTGCAAAGGAGATGACTTTTGTGATGGAAATGAAGAGGCGATTGAGAGGATCGCACAGTATGAGGCCTCCATTGGTGTGACCGCTATTGCTCCAGCGACCATGACACTTCCGGTGGAAGAACTGAAACAGATCTTAAGTGTTGCAGCAAAATATAAGAAAAACGGGACAAGCCCCAAAGCAGCAGATCTTGTGGGAATTAACATGGAAGGTCCGTTTATCAGCAAAGTAAAAAAAGGGGCACAAGATGAGAGAAATATTATTCCGTGTAATGTAGAAATTGCAGAGCAGTTTCTGGAAGCTTCCGACGGACTGGTGAAATTTATTGGAATTGCTCCGGAAGATAATGAAGATTATCTGGAATTTATCGAGAAAATGAAAGGGAAAGTTAACATTTCTCTGGCTCATACGAATGCAGATTATGATACAGCGAAGAAAGCATTTGACGCGGGAGCAAATCATGCAGTGCATCTTTACAATGCTATGCCGGCATTTACGCATCGGGCACCGGGAGTGGTTGGTGCTGTTTATGACGGTAAGCATGTGATGGCAGAGATCATCTGTGATGGGATTCATATTCATCCGGCTATGGTCAGAGCAACTTTTGAGATGATGGGGGCTGACCGTATGATTCTGATCAGTGACAGCATGCGTGCGACCGGGATGCCGGACGGACAGTATACACTTGGCGGATTGGATGTTAAGGTCGTAGGAAAACGTGCGACATTAGTATCTGATGGTGCAATAGCGGGTTCAGCAACGAATCTCGCGGATTGTATGAGAACAGTTGTAAAAGAAATGCAGATTCCGCTTGAGACAGCTATTGCCTGTGTAACAATTAATCCAGCGAAGAGTCTTGGAATTGATGATCAGTATGGTTCGATTAAGGCAGGTAAGAAGGCAGATATTGTACTTCTGAAGGATAATCTGGATCTGCAGGCAGTCATAAAAGATGGTGTAAGACTGTAAATATGATGCTAGGATTGCCTGAGTGCAAAGCACGGAACAATCCATAGGCATCATAGTTGGGGCTTTTGCCCCAACTCATAAATATAAATGTAGGAAAGTTCGCCAGTTTGTGAGAGTACAAAAATGGCGGACTTTTTTTTTGCCAAGCATACGACAAAAAGGTCCGGTGGACCTTTTTTAGTAGACTTTTTCAGTTCGTGAAAGTTTGTTAATATGTTGCAAAGTCCATGGTATAAACTTATAATAACAGATAGTAGGCCCCGCTCACCTTGTATATACTCCATGAGAAGGTTCGGAAAATCATGTTGGAAATGTTTCTGCGAAGCAGATTAAATTGTGCGCGCAAGATTCGCAGGCGACTCTTGAAAAAGGGTGAAATGGGAGCGCAGGAGGAAGTATCATATGAAAAAGAGAATAGTTGCAACATTATTGACATTGATGTTACTGGCATCGCTTGCAACAGGTTGCGGTAAAAATACGGCTAAGGCAGTGAAATTAGACCCGAATAATCCAGTATCATTGAAGATATGGCATTATTATAATGGAACACAGCAGGCAACTTTTGAAGATTTGCTGGAAGAATTTAATGCTACTGTAGGACATGAAGATGGGATTTATGTAGAAGCATATAGTTATGGATCGGTTTCAGATCTGGATCAGGCAATCACAAGTGCGATAAAGGCAGAAGTAGGAGCAGAGAATTTACCGGATATATTTTCTTCCTATGCAGATACGGCCTATGCGGTGCAACAGGAAGGAAAGCTTGCTGATTTGTCGGAGTATTTTACGGAAGAAGAAAAGTCCAAGTATGTAGATGAGTATCTTGAAGAGGGATATTTGGAAGATGATCAGTCGTTATATCTTCTTCCGGTAGCAAAGTCTACGGAGATATTAATGCTTAATAAGACAGACTGGGAGCCATTTTCGGAAGCAACAGGAGCAAAACTTGATGATCTGAAGACGACAGAAGGAATCACAGAAGTTGCTGAAAAATATTATGAGTGGACGGATAGTCAGACACCGGATGTACCAGATGACGGAAAAGCATTTTATGGAAGAGATTCCATGTCTAATTATTTTATCATTGGCATGAAGCAGATGGGAAAAGAGATTTTTGAAGTGAATGATGGAAAAGTGACGGTGAATACAGATAAAGAACTGATCCATCGGCTATGGGAGAACTATTACGTACCATATATGAAAGGATATTTTTCATCTTATGGGAAATTTGCCTCAGATGATGTAAAAACCGGCGATATTTTAGCGTATACTGGTTCGACAGCTTCTGCATTTTATTTCCCGGATAAGGTGGAGAAAGAAGATGACAGTTATCCAATTGAATATGTTATACAGGAGTCTCCGATCATGGAGGGCGGCGAAAACTACAGAGTACAGCAGGGCGCAGGAATGGCTGTTGCGAAATCAAATGAAGAGCATGAATATGCATCTACAGTATTTTTGAAATGGTTTACGCAGAAAGAGCAGAATTTAAAATTTGTATGTGAATCTGCATATATGCCAGTTTTAAAAGAATCTAATAATATAAAAGCCTTGGAGCAGATTATCAAAGAAGAGAAGATCGATATGAATCACAAGGCATATGATTGTCTGAAAACAGTGTTGAGAGATTTTGATAATACGAAGTTTTACACGACAAAAAGCTTTGAAAATGGATACAGCATGCGTAAGATTATGGATTATAATTTAAAGGATCGTGTGACGGCAGATAAAACAGCAATGGATGAAGCAATTGCGGCAGGAGCTTCCAGGGAAGAAGAGCTTGAAAAATATATATCCGAAGAATCTTTTGAAAGTTGGTATAAAGAATTTTGCGAGGCACTTTCTCAGGTGCAAAGCAAGTAAAAGTTGAAGTGCAGAAACGAATAAAACGAACAGGAAAGTGCATACAGGAAAGTATGTACAGGTAATGTAGGCGTGAAAAAGAAAAAAGCGTTATTGAAAATTATTTTAATACCGGTATTAGTGATTGTACTCATTCAGGGGACAGTTCCTTTTATGACACTTGTTTTTAGCGGGATAAAAGAAAATCTGGAGAATAATACGATCCAGATGGATGAGCATATGATTGAAAAAAGTCAGGTCGTACTTCAAAATGACATGATTGAAAAATGGAGAGCGGTCTATAAGGAAAGTGATGGGCTGGACGAAAAGCTATCAGAAATCTTAAAGATAAACGGAATATCGGTACAGGAATTTCTTGGTTCGGAAGAACTTCAAAAGAGTTATTTAAGCAAGGTTTTTCCCGGACTGGTGGAGTCACTTCAATACGGTACAGCTTCCGGAATCTATCTGATCATGGCGAATGAACAGCCAACAGATCAGGCGGCAAAATATCAGGGATTTTTTGTCAGAGATTCTGATCCGCAGACACGAATTTCGTCAAATACAGATCTTCTTTTAGAGAGAGGAAATAAACAACTGGCACACAGTCTTTCAATTTCGCTGGATAATGCATGGTCAACAGATTTTGAATTTCAAGGAAATGAAGTACGTGCCTCCGATAATTTTTTCTATAAACCGTATCTTGCAGCACTTGAATACAAAGACAGCAATATGGTCGATCTTGGGTATTGGGCAGAACCGTTCATTCTGGAAGATAATTATATGGACAATCATGAAATGATTACGTATTCTGTTCCATTGCTGCATAATGGAGAGATTTATGGAATTCTGGGTGTAGAAATTTCCTTAAAATATTTGGAGCGGTATTTTAATGTAAAAGATCTGGACAACTCTTTAAACGCCGGTTATGCGCTGATGGAAGATCAGGGGGACGGTCAGTATAAAGTGATTCTTGGAAAAGGAACGTTATATGATGTGGCTGCCCGGACAGGAGAGACATTAAAGCTGAAAGAAAGCAACAAAACACAATTATATCAGGTTGCAGGTGCAACAGTTGGGAAACAGAATGTTTATGCAATTGTAAAACCACTGAGCCTGTATAGCAATAATGTGCCATATGAAGATACGAATTGGTGCTTATGTGGACTTGTCACGGGAAAATCCATATATGGTCTGGGAAATAGTGTCTACAAGATTATACTGGCAGCTATAGTGGGAAGTACAATGCTGGCAGCTTTCTGTGTATATTTTCTGGTTACTTATGTTACTAAACCAGTAAATCGTCTGGTAGAAGGTGTGCGCGGAGGTGTGGAGGGAATCCATGCATTTGCCCCAGCGAACATTGCGGAAATTGATGAATTGCATGATGTGATCGAGAATCTGACCGATGCCCAACAGCAGGCAGAAGAACAGCTTCTGGAAGAAAAAGAACGTTACAGGATTGCGGTTGAGACATCTGAAGATATATTCTTTACGTTCTGGAAGAAAAAAAAGAAACTGGAGATTGTCAATAGTATCGAGCATGATGGAATTTGGGATTGTAAGGAGCATCCGGAATTTGTAGAAAATGGTTATATTTATCCGGACGACATAAAAAAGGTTCATACAGTATTTCAAAATCTGAAGGATAAAGTTTTTCTTGAATTTCGGTTTCGGCGCACAAAAGAGGAGCCATATTACTGGGTTCAACTGACTGGAAGTATCTTTCGGGATGAGAATGGAGAGTATGACAGGCTTGTTTGCTGCATACACAATATTCATCAGCAAAAGATGTTAGAAGAAGCGCAGCGGACACAACAGCAATTCGATTCAACGACAACATTTTATCGATGGTCTTATGGCATCAAAGCCATTGCGAAGGCAAGAAAAGAATATCCGCAAAGTGTGCTGGCAGTTACAAATATTGAAAAATTTTCTGCGATTAACGAGAAATATGGACTTGTATATGGAGATCTTGTATTAGAGATGGTTGCACATCTTTTGAAAGACGAATGCAAAAAAATCAAGAATTGCGATAGTATCGGAGTACGGGGAGGTGCGGATCAGCTACTGATCTGGGTTCCGTGCATTGCGGCAGATCAGATGGAGGATTTGATGAAATGTGTGAGAGAAAAGGTCGCACACATTGTAGATGAAAACTATCTGGTACTTAATTTCCAATGTGGAATAAGAATTTGTGAAGAGAACCAGGAACTTTCAGATACGATCCGTCAGGCATTTGTTGCATTAGAGGCAGTGCAGTCGGGAAGAGAGAATATCCTGTGTTATGAAAATCTTTCGGAATTTGAGAAGAAACTTCATATCAGAAAACTGAAAAAAACAGAACCATTTGAAAAGCTCAAGCAGATGAGCCTGCCGTCTTTAGCATTGAATTTATTTGACCGGAGTGGTGAGATGAAGGTGTCCATGGATATGCTGGCACTGAAGATCCAGGAAATATATCATATGGAGAATCTGATCATCACAAGATTTTACAGGGATACGCTTGTGAATCTGTATGGATATAATTGGAAAGAAAAAGATAACAGCTGGGATGGAATTCTGCGCTGTACTGGTTCTGACTATAAGCGGTATGTAGAAACGAAAATAGTACAGAAGCTTATGCCTGTTACAAAGAGGGAACAAAACGATGTGACGATTTGTCGATTTTTGCCGTCAAAAGATAGTTGGATATTTCATATGGCAGATGAAGGCTGTTATTCCGGAAGTATTATATTTGTCGGGATAGATAATGAAATTATGAAAGAAGGACATAATCAGAAACGACTGGAAGAAGTATGTACCATTATCCAGAACCGGATGAATCTGGAAAGACACGATCTGTCTGCACAGGCGAAATCAGAGTTCCTTGCCCGTATGTCTCATGAGATACGTACACCGATGAACGGAATTATCGGAATGACGGAAATCGCACTTCAGAATGAACAGACAGAAGAAAAACGAATAGACTGTCTGAAGAAAATTCAAAGCTCTTCGGGATATTTATTAAATATTTTGAATGATATTCTGGATATGTCTAAGATTGAAAGTGGAAAGATGCAGCTTGTCTATGGCAGATATAATCTCAAAAAGTTGCTGGATAATGTTGAGGCATTGATGGAATCTCGAATGTCAGAACGTCAGATTTGTTTTACGAAGCAGATCAATCTTATTCATGAATGGTTTTACTGTGATGAACTGCGTATCAATCAGGTGCTTTTGAATTTACTGAGCAATGCAGTGAAATATACGCATAAAGGTGGAAATGTATGTCTGACTGTAAAAGAAATCTGCGATGAGAAGGAAAAAGCCAGCCTCTACTTTTCAGTGAAGGATGATGGAATTGGCATCGAGGAAGAAAAGCAAAAACTCATTTTCCAGAATTTTGAGCAGGCAGATGAATCTGAGATAGCAAGAAGGCAGGGAACAGGATTAGGTCTGGCAATCAGCCGCAGACTGATCCATATGATGGATTCCGAGATTAATCTGGAAAGCGAATTACATAAAGGAAGCAATTTCAGCTTTACACTGAAGTTAAAATATCTGGAGAACGTAGAGGAAGTAAAAGATTCGTCAGAAAAGTCATTGGATCTGAAAGAAAAGCATATTCTGATCGTGGAAGATAATGAATTGAATATGGAGATTATCCATACCATTCTGGATAAGTACGAAGCCAAGATCGAGGAAGCATATGACGGGCAGCAGGCTCTGGAAAAAATACGTCAAAGCAAGGAAGGAGAATATGATCTTATTCTTATGGACATTATGATGCCAGTCATGGATGGACTGGAGGCAGCCAGAGAAATTCGAAAGCTTCCACGTAATGACTGCAAAACACTTCCAATCGTTGCGATGAGTGCAAATGCGTTTGATGAAGATGTTAAAAAGTCTTTGGCTAGTGGTATGGACGCTCATTTGTCTAAGCCAATTAATATGGAACAGTTGGAAAAGACACTTGCCAGATTTGTGAAAGGACCAAGGCCCTCATGTTTGGAGGAAACGAAATGTCTTTCTTGATCGATATCCAGGGAACCGGAAAATGTATTATCGATTGTGACACATAAAGAATGATCGTCTGTTTTAGCGCGGACGATTATTTTTTTGTCTTCACCAGATTGTGCATTGCAGGCATCTATAGCATTTTCCAGAAGATTTCCAAATAGAATGGATAAATCTGTCTCTGAAATAGAAATATGTTTTGGAATCGAAGCGGAAACGGAGTAAGTGATCCCAAATGTACGTGCCTGCTCGGAAAAATATGAAAGAATTGCCTGGACGCATTGCTGATTCCAGACTGGAGCGGTTGGCATCTCCGTAGATTGTATAATTCCACATCAGATAAAATGTACAAGGGATGATCCAAAGATAATGCCATTCCATTCCGGGAGATTTCTGTTCTACCGCAGGTTTATATATTTCTTTATATGAAAAAAATAGCGAAACACACAAAATAATTTCTACCAGAAAGAACACGAATGAAAATGACCAGCGATAGGACTGGCGGGCTAGTTCCGGGAAAAGGTATCCTTCGATACATTTGGAGGAGATGACAGCCAGACATCAATAAAAGCGATTCGCATATGCCCACCTCCTGATGGATATGTTTTTGTTGTTTTTATCATAGCAAAATCCGATAAAAAACGCAAACCATGTGTTATAGAATAACGCGCAGAATAAAGTCAGTATCTGTCACCGAAAACTGGCAGCTTCCATTCAGTTTTTCAGCAACATACCAGATACTTTTTGTTCCAAACCCGTGTCCGGCTTCGGAAGTATATGGAAGTCCATTCATAAATTCTGGCTTATCAGCATAAGTATTTTTCAGAAGAATCAGTAATTTTTCTTCATTCAGACGCATATCCAGTTTAATTTCACGTCTCGCTTCTGGAAGTTTCAGGACTGCATGGATCGCATTTTCCAAAGCATTGGAAAGAATTGCAGTCATATCCACATCAGAGACTGCAAGAGTCTCCGGAAGTTGGATAGAGTATTCAAAATGAATATAGTTATGTTCCAGTTCACTCTCATGAGAAGATAGAATTAAGTTTATAATTTCATTTTTACAATATCGCTGTGTTACGGTTTTGTCAGAAGTATGGATGACTTCGTTAATATATTCCAATGCTTTTTCATTGTCGTTATTTTCAATATAAGAAGAAATGCTTAATAAAAAATGTCTCATATCATGGCGCAGAATAGAGACAGCGTGTTCGGAGCGGCGAATCGCGTCCAGTTCCTTTTCAGACTGGATCCGCTTCATCTCCATAATCTGGTTGCGCTGTTCTGCTTCTTTATTGGCTTCGTATTCCTTGAAATAAAGAAACAAAAACATCAGATAAGTGATGCAGAGCACGAATCCAAGAAATTCGCCAACTACCTTTGAGCCGGAATAAAGAAGTAAAGTATATTTACTTGTCATATAATCAAAAATGTAATAGACAAAAGGCATAAATCCGAGGATAGCCAGTGAACGAGCCGGCTTCTGCAGAAGCTGTGCAATAATGTCGGAAACGTAATGGACAAGCAGAATAAATACGATAATGGTCACACAGATACGGACACTGTAATAGATCCATTCCTGACTGGTCAATGTCATTGCTGCAATTCCGGTCCAGTTACTGATCTGGCAGCAGAGGTATGCAGTCAGATCAGCCAAAATGGAGTTGGCCATTTTATATTTGTAATAAAAAGTAAGAAACAATACAAGCGGAATGTGAATAATGAAAGGATAGACCTGTTCCGTGAAACTGGTTCCATGCAATACAAAAAAAAGCACATAAAAAACACCTGTAATACACGAAAAAGTTAACAAGGCAAGGATATTCTTCCGGTTCATGCGGATGCCGAGAAATGCAGCAGATGCGTAGACACCGAACAATAATGTAGTTGTGTTATGAATCAGGCTTAAAATATTTACAAGCATCGTAGTTTCCTCTTTTGTTCGAAAATATGTGGATAAAATCCAGATCCGGTGTACAAATCGTGGAAAACATATCTATATATCAGGAGTCCTGGAACATCTGGGCAAAATAGGCCTCTTTGAAAGCTTTTGCGTAGCCTCTGGAAACCGGAATGTTCCGCCCGGATTTCGTAGTAATCTCAGCTGCGGTAAAATGATCTACATTTTGCAGATATACAAGGTAGCTTCGATGACATTTGAAAAATCCATCCTGCGAAGAGAAACGCTCCTCAAAGGAATGAAATGGTTCTGCGGACTCTATGATATTGCCGGAGCGCAGATGAAAGAAAACTCTCTTATTCTGAGCTTCTGCGTATTCAATTTCATGAAAATACAGTTTCTGATAACCGGTGACAGTTTTGATCACCATGTTCTTTGGTTCTTCTGCAAATGATTGGGCACATTCGTCCAAAAGTTCCTTGAGCTTATCATAGGCAATTGGTTTCAGCACATATCCCTGAGCTTTGACCTCATAAGACTCTAAGGCAAATTCCGGTGATGAAGTCAGAAAGATGATTTTAACGGACTTATCGCGCTGACGAAGTTCCCTGGCGGCATCCATACCATTTAAAAGAGGCATGATAATGTCCAAAAAAATAATATCCAGCCGTTCTTCTGTATTGGCAGCGACTAGCTTATCACCGTTATTAAAAGTGTATATCTTTACCGGAATCCGGCGTTCATCGGACCATTTCCGAATTAATTTTTCAGCACAGATCAGGAATATCTTGCTGTCATCACAGATGCCTATTTTCAGCATATTCTCACCCCAGTTCATTTTTCTATAAATATATTTTAATATAGAAACACTTTTCTTTCAATAAAATCAAATTGCAGTTCGCGCCGTATAAATGACAACTCGCGCCGGAGACAAAAATAGGACAGGAAAATAGGTATAATGTTAGATGGGATTAGGATAATTAATTTAATAAAACAGGAATGCATAATATACGCCCCGTAAAATATTCACATTTTGCGAGACGTTTTTCCTTAAGAAAAACATAAGTATTTTCTTGTTGAGAAGATAGGAATGTTATGATATGATAAGTCCACTCAAACATTCGAAATAGTGATCATGATATTTTAAGAAGCAGATCTGCTTCGATCAAAAACGGACAGGAACGTCTGCATGAGAGCATACGAGAAATCAAAGCCAGTGCGGATATGGAGGTAGAGTATATGAAGATGGAAGAAAGAGAACGGATTATACGAGACGAGGGAAAACAGATTGGAATTATTAATGGAAAAATAGAATCTGTTTTGGAATTACTTGAGGATAAAGGAGAAGTTCCGGAAAAGGTGAAGGCAGAAATTTTCGCAGAAACGGATCCGGAAGTATTGAAGAAGTGGCTGCGTTTGGCAGCAAAATCGGAAACGATAGAGGAATTTTGTAAAGAGATAGATCATTAAATGGAACTGTAAAATGCATAATATACGCCCCGTAAAATATTCACATTTTGCGAGGCGTTTTTGTATGAGATAATAATCAGAACAGCTACAGTTTCAAGGAATGGTATGTCAGATATCAAATATCCACGTCTTCAGTATCGGATTCAGCTAATGTCCCACGTACAGTTGGTTCTATGGTATTGACCATTAAATGTTCCAGGAACTGCATTCCGCTTCCTTCGAGAAAGCGCCCGTAAAGTGGAAGCTTCGTCATCTCCCCTGTGATGGAAGACAGACCTTCTAAAATAAGCTCTTTCCCGGGAGACTCGGACCAATGTGCCATTAATTCGTTGCTTTTGAAATGTAAATAAAGCTTTCGGCTCATGGCTTCTTCCAGATAGACCATATCAAGAACAAGAACCGGAGCGTGATCTGCATCAGTAGTATACTCACATTTTACTGCGACAAGGTAAGTCTCGCCATGAAGTGTAATCGGATTATCAATATAACGATCAAAACTTGCGGTCAGCGTACAATGTTCTTCTCCTTCCAGAAAGTGAATATAAAATTTGTCTGGACAGTTGATTTTGTCATATTGAAAAGAAATCTGTCTGATTCCGTTTGTCAGATTATTATGGAATACTTGAATAATCAGTGGAAACAGGCCAACACTTGCGGGATTTATATTGTAGCATTTTCCGTCTAAATCCTTTAGCAACCGGACATATTTGGGATATATTGCATGGCTTCTGGAATATCCGCTTTTCTTTGCCCAGCCGCCGCGCCGGATCTGCGGCATGCAGGAAGGCCCATGGGAAAGTGAGTGAACCAGGTGTGTCAGTTTGTGATACTCGGCAGGATTTTCAGGGAGAGCATATTCAGATGCCTGATATTCCTGTGGAAATGCATCACGTATCAGATCTAGCATGACGTTATTCTGGAAGAGTTCATTGTTTCCAGCGCAGGTGACAATGACCATGTCAAGGTCAGGATATACGATCACATTTTGCCCGAGCATACCATTGAATTCGAAACTGTTCAGACGATTCTCCATCCAGATCTGGTATCCGTATCCGTAAGTTCCTTCGATACTGTCAACCTGTTTTGTGGTCGATTCGCGGATCCAGTCGGCCGGAATGATCTGCTTTTCGCGCCACATGCCGTGGTTTAGATAGAGCTGCCCTAATTTTGCCATGTCTTCCGGACAAATAAAAAGTCCCCAGCCACCTTTTGTGATGCCTTTTGGGCAGGTCTCCCAGAGATACCGGGTGATGCCAAGAGGCTCAAATAGACGTGGCCGCAAGTATTCCTCCAGCGTCATCTCAGTTTTTGCGCTGACAATTGCAGAAAGGACATAAGTATTCAGACTGTTATACTGAAATTCCGTGCCAGGTTTTCCCGTTACAGGTGCATTTAAATAACTTTCCAGCCAGTCATTACCAGAGACAATCCCAGATTCGTTAAATGTTACACCACTTGTCATTGTCAGAAGATGCCGTACTGTGATTTCCGGTCGGAAGATTTTGAACAGTGGATTGACTTTTCCGGGAAAGATATTGTATATGTTTTCATCTAAAGAAAGCTTCCCCTCATCGATCAGCAATCCGATTGCCATACCGGTAATACTCTTACACATGGAATGGGAAATGTGCCATATGCCGCTCCGGTAAGGCGCAAAGCTGCAGTCACAGATTACATTTCCATGTCGCAGTACAAGAAAGTGATGCATATCCGTGTATGGAGATGCAGATAAGTTACTTAGTAAATGTATCAGTTTCTCGGAAGAGACACCCTGGCTCTCCGGTGTAGCGCGCAGGAAAGCCTGTTCATACGGAAGGTTTTCCGGAAACGGGATTTTCTGTGGTGTGAAATCAACTTTACTAACCCCGTCGGTCTTGCCGAGAATCATATTTGTGATCATTTCAATCACAGCAAGCTGCTCTTTTGCCATGGCAGGTCACCTCCATATAAAAAATAACATGCAGCAGAGCACATCCATCTCTGCTGCACAGTTTGCAAGTAAAGCTCTTGCTTATAGTATAACATTATTCTTCCCCGACTACCCAATCTTTTTTCAGATACCAGACAGCGCCTTGCCAGTAAGTCTCTTCCGGAAGTGGATCCGTAAAAAGATGCTGCCAGCTTTTCTTGATTTTCTGAGCCAGAAGCGGATAAAATGAGGACTTCATAATGTCCAGTGGCTCGCGGACGCCCTGACGCTTATATTCCTGCTCAAAGGCGGCGATTTCTTCATCAGTTCCAACATATTCCATGTTCAGAATTTTATTCCATGTTCTCCGGTCAAAAAGAATCAACTTGTCTTTGGGAATTTCCAGGTGCATACGCCGGCAGCCAGCATTTGGAACTGCCCATTTTTTATCACGGTACATCCAGATTGGTGATTCAGCTTCTTGTGGCTTTGGAATGATCTTTACAGCTTCCTGGCGGAAAAACTTGTAAGCAGTGTCAAAAATCCAGGCAGTATCTTGATATTTCTTTGTGATATAAGCCTGTTTTACATAGTTTACGCCATCTTTATCTACAATATCCCAGACAAGGTCAGGCTGCGTGCAATACATCGTGATAGTGTCTGAGGCTGATGATATATTATTCTCCGTCATAAAAACGTACCTCCTTGATCCACTCTTTCTTTAACTTCCAGCAGGTTCCGACCATGAGGGACGGATCATCCGGCTGAATCGTAAAAATTCGATCCCAGCTTTTGATAATTTTTTGCCGAAGCAGCGGGTAGAAGTTTCCTTTACTGGTTGTAACTAATGAATCTTCGGAGGCGATTCCATATTTTTTTAACTCTTCCATGTGGGCCTTTTCATCGGCCTCATCCAGCGGCACATAGAAATAATTGACGCGGTAGCCCCATTTGTCAAAATTGCAGATCAAATATTCCCCCTCTGGAATCTCGACTTCGAATATGATTGCGTGTTCGGTTGGCTGTAACATCATATCCTCACTAACACTGAGCCAGATTGGATATTTCAGATCTTCTGGGATATCAATATATTTTCTTGCAGCTTTTGTGTACCATTCATACAATTTTAGATAGAATTCGGAAATGGTGTCATTTTTTGCCTCGATATATTCTTTCTTTACAATATATTGACCTGTTTTTTGAAGCTCATCCCAGACAGCTTCATGTTGTCTTGTCCAAAACCGCATAGAAAAAACCTCCGTTATGATAAGTATAAAAACAGTTTCCTCTCGGGATGCTTTCGTGCTATTGAGAAATGTTTTGAAAATACTTAATTGTTAATTCTATGGTAAAACATCTGAAAAAGGTTTGCAAGACAATAATAAGAATGCTTATTAAATTTGTGGGTTTCGATCATATAAAAAAGATATATGGAAATGTATATGAGAATATGTTTTTTGTGGCAGAATAAAAACTGCGTGGTATAATGAAAAATATATCAGGGAACGTTAGGAAGAAAAGATATGAGAGTACTATTAGTTGGGAATACCGGATACATAACAAAAGAATTTGTGCAGGAAGCTTTTCCCGAGAGCGAAGTATTTATAATGGGGAATTCGCTGCTAAAGACAGAGCGGAAAAAGCATTTGATCGTGCGTCCATTTCCAGAGCAAGATGAAGAGCTGGAAGATATTTTCCACACTTATGATTTTGAACTTATGGTTTATTTTTCTAATTATATTACATTTCATGGAACGATGGAAGGTGAAGCGGAGAAGCTTCGAAAAGTGTTAAGTTATTGTAAACGCAGTAAAGAGATACATGTAATCTATCTAACTGGTCCGGAGGCGGGGTATGCAGCTACGACCGGAAAGACACTTCTTGTCCGTGGAGCCGAGAATCTGTGTTGTCAGTATGGGAAAATGTACCAGATTCCGGTCAAAATCGTAAGAATTCCGTATCTGTATTCCGGAGTTTATAAGGAAGATTATTTTTATAAAATGTTTGCAGCTATCCGTAGTGGGGAGCCGGTGGAGATTCAGGAATCACCTGATCAGCCACTCCAGTTTTTGAACTCCATGGATCTGGCAGAACTTTTGGAGAAAATGAGTGATAACTGGGACGAGGAATATCACTATCTGAATGTACCAAATGTATTTTCAAATACTTTTCGGGAGCTGGAACAGAAAATAAAAGAGATAGATGCAAGTGTACGGATTGAGAATAGAGGACTTACCCCGGTTGAAAAAATTCCACCGGATGATAAAGTCGTACGTTTTAAGTATGGCTGGTTTCCCAAGATTTCTCTTCTGGAAGATTTTTCCGACATCTATGATCAGTATCTGGACGCTATCGGAGAAAAGGAGCGGCGGATCGATCGCTGGAAAATCTGGCTTGATAAACACAGGCCAATAGTAAAAATAGTAGAACTGGTCGCTGGATTTTTCCTGTTCGAATTTTTGAATCATCTTGCCGGAAATCAGGCGCAGTTTAAGATGATTGATCTGCGGCTTGTATTTATTGTGCTTTTTGGAAGCTTGTATGGAATTAACTACGGGATTGCGGCTGCAGCTCTTGAGACGGTTTCGCTTTTGGCAGCTTATGAAAGAGAAGGTGTAGGGTGGACAACATTGTTCTATGAACCGTCCAACTGGATCCCATTTATCTTTTATTTTGCAGTAGGAGCAATCTGTGGATATGTACGGATGAAAAATAAAGAAAATATAGAATTTGTTACGGATGAAAATAAACTGATCCAGGAAAAGTTTTTATTCATGCGAGATATGTATCAGGATTCTATCTATGACAAGAGAACGTACAAGAAGCAGATTATGGGGAGCCGGGACAGCTTTGGAAAGATTTTTGATATTACAAGAAAGCTGGATACGGTGCTTCCACAGGAGCTTTTTATAGAAACGATACATGTGATGGAGGATATGCTGGAGAACCATGCAGTTGCTGTGTACTCTCTTGGAAAAAACAGTGAGTTTGGACGATTGGAGATTGCATCGAAAGAAATTAGAAGTGAGTTTCCCAATTCTATACGGATCAGTAAGTATCAGGCAGCTATTTCGGAGCTGGAAGATGGAAATGTGTGGGTAAATCGTGAGCTTCTCCCGGATTATCCGGCTTACATGGCAGGAATCAGGAAAAACAAAGAACTTGTGATGATTGTCTGTATTAAGGAAGTCCGCAGCGATCAGATGACGCTTTATTATATGAATCTGTTCAAAATCCTCTGCGGATTGGTGGAAGTGGCACTGCTTCGTGCACTGGAGTATCAGGAGGCAGCGAAGAATATGCAGTATGTGGAAGGGACACATATTTTGAAGACATCCTATTTTATGGAACGATTGGAAACATTTCATGCGATGCAAGATGAGATGGTGGCGTCCTATATTCTGTTGCGGCTGGAACATCCGGGCAAGTCAAAAGAGGAGGCAGATCAGATCCTGCAGCACCTGATCCGTGCGAATGACGTATGGGGGATTTCTGAAGAAGGAGAATTATACCTGATTCTGTCTCAGACGGACAAGGAATCACTTCCAATTGTAAGCGGGCGGCTTAAAAAAGCCGGAATCATCACCTATGAGACCGGTATCGCCCAGATTGCACGAGGTGGAGGAGAAGTATGATTCAGATTGTAGTTGGAATAGTACTGATTCTTTTGCACATCATCTGTTGTATTCTTGTATGGGTAGGAATCTGTACTCATATTATAAATGTAAAGAAATATCTCATGTTCCCGGTCGTTTTTGTTCCGGTGTGGGGAGTTTTGTGTGTGTTGATTCTGCATTTTCAAATCTGGATACAATCAGATCAGAGAAAAGAAGTAGGCGTAGAGAAGATGAAGGTAAATGAAGAAATTTACAAAAATATCTTTCAGTCCGGGACGGAACAGGAGGGAAATATTGTTCCGCTTGAGGAAGCGCTGATCGTAAATGAGCCGGAACTTCGAAGAGAGTTGATCATGAATGTTTTAAATGACAATCCAGAGGAGTATGTGGAGCTTTTGAAACAGGCGCGTATGAACGAAGACGTGGAGGTTGTACATTATGCCATCACTGCCATGGTAGAGCTGTCGAAAGAGTATGATTCAAAGCTTCAGGAGTTGGAGAGGCTTCATCAGATTTCGCCGGAAGATCCGGAAGTTATGGAGCAGTATTGCGAATTTATGGAGGAATATTTAAGCCAGGGACTTCTGGAAGAACAGATAGAACGAGTACAGAGGCAGCGATATGAACAGCTTCTGGAAAAGAAGTTAAAACATCAGGAAGATCTGCACACTTGCGTATGCATGGTCAAGAATCTGATGAAGCTTGGAGATTTTGGAAAAGCACATGAGATTTTACAAATTATAGAGAAAAAATGGCACCGACACGAAGCGTATTGGATTTTGAAGGTTCAATATTGCGTAGAACAGAAGCAGGGAGAAGAACTGAAAAGAACACTAGATAAGATGAAGAAAGAGCACATTTATCTTTCTTCAAAAGGAAGGGAGGATCTGGCTCTTTGGATCGATTCATAAAGAGTATGAAAGCATTTCCATTTAAAGGAATGTTGGTAATATGGGGAATATTCATGTTGATGGGGGTTGTGCTTTTTGCGGAACGCTCTGGCATCCATTATGAAGGAAGCAAAAGCCAGAGTGCATATCTAAGTGAGAACCAGATTGTGACGGAAAAAGAAGCAGTAAAAGAATTAAAAAAGACTTGCCTGGTCATTATGGACAGCCAGCAGGAGAGCAGCCAGCTTGCGTGGGAACAATTTGAGCGGATTTTTCAGGATATGAAAGTAGGAACAGATGTGGCAGATCTTAAGACCGATACGCTTCCAAATCTGGATTCCTATGAGACAGTGGTCGTACTGATGAGTGACCTGGAGCCATTAAAGGAAGGGATTATTGAAATCAGCAATTGGGTGAAAAGCGGCGGAAGTGCCATGTTTGCCATGGCACTGCAAAAGGACACGTATGCGTCACTGATTGAGCAGAAATTGGGAATTATCTCTTCTGGATATGAAAATAGTTTTGTGGACAGCATTTATTTTGATTCGGATTTTTTGATTGGCGGAGGAAAAAACTATGCAATCACGGATGGATTTGATTCTGCGAGACAGCTTGAGTTAAGCGAGAAGGCACAGGTCTATGCGTGGGCAAAAGAGCCGGGAGGAATTCCTTTAATATGGGAAAATGCATACGGCGACGGAAAGTTTGTAGTAGATAATTTTGGGTTATATGAAAAAGCGGTAAGAGGCTTTTATGCAGCGTCTTACAGTCTCCTGACAGATATAGGAGTCTATCCGGTGATCAATGGATCGGCCTTTTATCTGGATGATTTTCCATCACCGGTACCAAGTGGTGACGGGACATATGTCAAACGAGATTATGGGACAAGTATTCAGGAATTTTATTCGAATATCTGGTGGCCGGATATGCTGAATCTTGCATCCAAATATGGACTTAAGTATACCGGAGTGATGATTGAGAACTATGAAGATAAAACTGACGGAGAGATCACGAAGCAGACGGACAATGAGCGTTTTCAATATTTTGGAAATATGGTACTTCATCAGGGTGGTGAATTAGGTTATCACGGTTACAACCATCAGCCATTGTGTCTGGGTGATATAGATTATGGAGATGTTCTTCCGTATAAAACATGGAAGAATGAAAAAGCAATGGAGTCTGCTATGTCAGAACTTATGCGGTTTGGTAAAAAAATGTTCCCAGGAACGCAGATGTCGGTCTATGTTCCTCCGTCAAATGTGTTGTCAGAGCAGGGGCGGAAGATGCTGGCGCAAAAGTTTCCGCAGATTAAGACGATAGCTAGTAATTATTTTGCCGGAGAATGTGCTTATACACAGGAATTTGAAGTGGCAGATGACGGTATCGTAGAACAGCCAAGAATCATTTCCGGAGCCATCCTTGATGATTATATGCAGATGGCAGCAGTGTCTGAATTAAATATGCATTTTGTGAACAGTCATTTTATGCATCCGGATGACTTGCTGGATGAAGACCGTGGGGCAAAGCTTGGCTGGGAAAAATTAAAGAACCGGTTGGAGGAGTATATGGACTGGCTCTATGATTCAGCACCAGAACTTCGTAATCTGACCGGATCAGAATTGTCTGGGGCGATTGAACGATATGGTGCACTGACGTATGAGAAAAATGTGACAGATAAAAGTGTGGAACTGAAGCTGAATCATTTTTATGATGAAGCATATCTGATGCTCCGGTTCAACGATGGGATACCGGGCAAAGTTACAGGTGGAGAACTGGAGCATGTAACAGGAAATCTTTATCTGCTGCATGCAGTGAATGATGAAGTTACGATTGAGAAGAAATAAGAGGACAGTACGTTGAGAATTTGTTTGATTTTGGAAGGGTGTTATCCATATGTGCACGGAGGTGTATCCACATGGATGCATCAGTATATCAAAGAGATGAAAGAGCATGAATTTGTCTTGTGGGTCATTGGAGCACATGCCGAAGATAAAGGAAAGTTTGTGTATGAACTCCCGGAAAATGTGGTGGAAGTAAAGGAAGTATTCTTAGATGATGCTTTGCATGTGAAAGATACCGGGAAACTTCTACATATATTTACCAGGGAAGAACAAGACAGCCTTCGTGAGCTGATGGATTGTGGGAGACCGGACTGGGAAGTACTGTTTCGCTTGTATCACGATAAGAAGATCAATCCAATGTCATTTTTAAAAAGTGAAGAATTCCTGGAGATTCTGGGAAAAAGCTGTCAGGAGAAATATCCGTATACTGCGTTTGCAGATGCATTCCACACGATGCGGTCTATGCTGCTTCCGGTACTGTATCTTCTTGGAAGTGAAGTGCCACAGGCAGATGTCTACCATGCGATCTGTACTGGTTATGGCGGTATGCTGGCATGTCTTGGCGGCTATGTTTATCAGAAAAAAGTGCTTCTTACAGAGCATGGGATTTACACAAGAGAGCGTGAAGAAGAGATTATCCGGGCAAAATGGGTCATGGCTACATACAAGAAACAGTGGATTTCATTTTTCTATATGCTGTCGGACATTATATACAGCCGGGCATTTCAGGTTACGGCGCTGTTTACGAATGCCATGCGGACACAGATACAGATGGGCTGTGATGAGAAGAAATGCAGAGTGATTGAAAATGGAATTAATTATGAGCGCCTGTCCCAGATTCCGCTGAAAGAAGAGGATGGTCAGGTAGATATTGGGGCAGTGGTCAGAATGGCACCGATTAAAGATATCAAGACAATGATCTATGCTTTTTTTGAACTATGTGCAAGGCGGAAAAATGTAAGATTACATATCATGGGTGGTGTGGATGATGAAGAATATGCCCAGGAATGTTACACGCTTGTGAAACAATTAAAGCTTGAAAATGTTATTTTTACAGGACGAGTTGATATTGTAAAATATATGGAAAAACTGGATTTTACGATTCTGACCAGTATCTCGGAAGGACAGCCGTTGTCGGTTCTTGAATCACTGGCGGCAAGAAGACCATGTGTAACAACGGATGTAGGATGCTGCAGAGAGCTTTTGGAAGGAAAAGAAGGAGATTTTTTTGGACCGGCAGGGTACTGTGTGCCGCCGATGTACCGGCAGGGACTCGCAGCTGCCATGGATAAGATGTGTGAATCCAGAAGCTTAAGACTTCGCATGGGAGTAAACGGACAGAACCGTGTAAATAAATATTACCGCCACGAACGAATGATGAAGGAATATAAAAAATTGTACGGGGAGGTGGAGACTGCTTATGGCTGGAATCGGATTTGAACTGAAAAAGCTGTTTAAAAAGAGTGGTCTTGCTGCAACCGCAAGAGCTTACGGATATGCCGGTATTATCTGCGCCGGACCGATGATTCTTGGAATCGTACTGCTTCTTGGAATCATGTTCCTGTGCAATCAGACGGGTGGAACGAGATTTGAGAGGGAACTGTTGATCTGCATGGTCACATACTCGTTACTGGCTTCCCTGACTGTGACAAGTTTTCTTTCTATGGTCGTGACCAGATTTCTGGCAGATATGTTATATGAAGAGAAGCTTGAGGCAATTCTTCCTTCTTTTTGGGGTTCTACTGGAATTATGTTAATAGCCGGAGGAATTCTGTACGGAATATTTTTAATCTTTTCCGGTGTGGGACTTGTGGATAAACTGTTGTGTTTTGGGTTGTTTGGTGAGTTGATCGTGACCTGGAATGCTATGAGTTACCTGACTGCGATCAAAGATTACAAAGGGATTCTACTGTCATTTAGTGCAGCACTTGTTGTTTCTTTTGTCGTTGGATTTTTATTGCTTATCGTCGGTATGCCACATATAGAAGCGTTGATGATTGCAGTCTGTGTCGGTTATGGGATCATGCTTCTGTGGGACGTGGTGCTTTTGTACCGGTATTTTCCATCAAGTGATGCCAGCGCATTTTTATTTCTGCGGTGGGTAGATGAATTTCAGCCACTGGCATTTACAGGATTATTTGTGAATCTGGGATTGTTTACCCACCTTGTGATTATGTGGGCAGGACCACTTGGGGTGCAGGTGAAAGGATTATTTTACGGAGCGCCGTACCATGATGTGCCGGCATTGATCGCATTTCTTACGATTCTGATCACGACAGTAAACTTTGTCGTTTCGGTAGAAGTGAATTTCTATCCAAAGTATCGTAATTATTACAGCCTGTTCAACGATAAAGGTGCAATTAAGGATATTATGCAGGCAGGAAATGAAATGCGGGAAGTGCTGAATATGGAGTTGAAGTACACGGCGGTAAAACAACTGCTGACAACGGCGCTTGCTATTTCCATCGGAGGAATTTTATTGAAATATCTGCCTCTCGGATTTAATGATCTGATGGAAGGGTATTTCCGGACCTTGTGTGTCGGCTATGGAATCTATGCAATTGCCAATACCATGCTTCTTTTATTATTATATTTTACGGATTATAAAGGGGCATTTGCAGCGTCCGCAGCATTTGCCGGGTGTACAACCGTATTTACCTTATTGTCACTACTGTTTTCACAGGTGTATTATGGATTTGGATTTTTGCTGGGAAGCGCAGTGTTTTTCCTGATTACTGCTTTGCGGCTCGGATATTTTACACAACGGCTTCCTTATTACATATTAAGTGTTCAGCCAATTGTAGAGGAAGATAAGTCAGGACGATTTACGCGATTGGGGACTTTTTTGGAAGAAAAACTAGAAGGAGGAGAAGACCCAGGTGAAAAGAAATAGACTCATATCGGCAGTATGTGTACTGTCGCTTGCTTTATCACTTTGTGCGGGCGGCTGTTCAGAGAAAAAAGAAGAAGCAACCTCTGACATTAAGACAGAAACGCAGACAGTGAAAAAGGCGGAGAAAGAAGATATTAACAGTGTGCATCTAAGGGATAAGGACACGCTGTATGCAGATGATGATGAGACCAGTGTAGTGACGATGTATCTTACTGTCTCCAGGGGAAATGCTTCAGAGAATACAGATCACTCCTGGAGTGAGATCAATAGCTATTCAGTAGAAGATTATGAAAATATGGGAGTGGACCGTTATCAGGTGGCAGGACTTTTACAAGTCGGGGATGAGAATGGACCGACCAGTGGAAATGTGGGATATGCAGAAGAAGTTCCCAATGCAACGGTTCAGATCCGCGGACAGACCTCCAGCAGTAATGCGCAGAAAAATTATAAGATTGAGTTAAAAAAGAATAAAGGAACGTGGCGTGGACAGCGGGTCATCAACCTGAATAAGCATCAAGGAGAAGGAATGCGTTTCCGCAATAAGATGGCTTACGATTTGATCAAGGGCATTCCTCAGATGATGGGACTTCGCACGCAGTTCGTACATTTGTATGTCAAAGATAACACAGATGGAAGTTCCGATGCCTTTCAGGATTATGGCCTTTACACGCAGGTGGAACAGTTGAATAAGACAGCGCTTAAGACGCATGGTCTGGATTCAAAAGGTCAGCTTTATAAAGTCAATTTCTTTGAGTTTTACCGGGAAGAAGATGTGATCAAAACGACAGACGATCCGGGATATAACCAGGAAGCATTTGAAGAGCGGCTGGAGATTAAAGGTGATTCCGACCACACAAAGCTGATTCATATGCTGGATGCAGTAAATGATTATTCGATCCCTATTAATCAGGTGCTGGAACAGTATTTTGACGAGGAAAATATCGTATATTGGATGGCGTTCCAGATTCTGACTGGAAATGTGGACACTCAGAGCCGGAATATGTATCTGTACAGTCCTCAGAATTCAGATACATGGTATTTTATCGACTGGGACAATGATGGATTTTTCATGCGATCGGAATACGGGCTCCGCGGCTGGTCCGACCAGGGAAGCTGGGAGTGTGGAATCAGTAATTACTGGGGAAATGTACTGTTCCAGAGATGTCTGAAATCAGATTCATTTCGGAAAGAATTAGAGAAGGCAATCATTGAGATGAAGGATTATCTCAGTGAAGAACGGTTGAGCACGATGATCAGCCAGTATGAAAATGTGGTGAGACCATATCTTTATTCCATGCCGGATCAAATGCATGCGCCTCTGACACAGGCCCAATATGATACGGTGGCAGCAGGAATTCCGGAAGAAGTGGAGAAGAACTATGAATTGTATCTGGAAAGTCTGGAAAAACCACAGCCATTCTACATTGGAACCCCGGCTATTCAGGATAATGCGCTGAATCTGAACTGGGATGTGTCTTATGATTTTGATGCTGAAGATATTACTTATACCGTAGAACTTGCGACAGACTACCAGTTCCAGAACGTGATCTTCCGGCAGGAAGGAGTGGCAGTTCCGGAAGTACAGACAAGTATTCCGGCAGCAGGCCAGTACTTTGTACGGGTACGTGCAACCGATTCATCTGGAAAGACACAGGACGCATTTGATTATTATGCAACCGACAATGGCAAGAATTATGGTATGAAATGCTTCTATGTGACAGCAGACCAACGTATTGAGGAAGATATTTATGAAAAAAATTAAGAAGATCAGTCATGTCGGGATAGCAGAACATATGAAGCAGTTAAAAAATGCTGAGATACCGGAGCATGCCGGAACGGCAGAACATTTTCGGAATGAGTGGAAATACTTGATCAGTACGAGTGAGAAGGAATTATTGGAACTTCGTATGAAACATTTACTGAAAAAAGATCCACATGCTTCAGATGGGGGCTATATGATCCGGAGCCTGTACTTTGATGATTATTGGAACAGTGCTTATGAGGAGAAAGAATCCGGCGTACTGATGCGTAAAAAGTACCGGATCCGAATCTATGATTACAGCGACCGTTCCATTAAGCTGGAGCGAAAAAAGAAATTTGGCAGTTACATTTACAAGGAAAGCGCACCACTTACGAGAGAAGAGGTGGAAAAAATCCTGGCGGGGGAATATGAATTTTTGCTGCACAGTCCATATTCTCTGTGCAGGGAGTTTTATATTGAATGTGTCAGTAATATGATGCGGCCTCGGACTATTGTAGATTATGACCGGGTGCCGTGGATCATGGATGCAGGAACGGTGAGGATTACGTTTGATTGCGACGTGCGGGCAGCTGTGGGAGGGTATGGTATATTCGATCCGACACTTGCTACACTGCCGGTTCTGGAGCCTGGAAAGCTTGTAATGGAAGTGAAATTTACAGAGCTGCTTCCGCAAATCATACGAGATCTTCTGCCACCGCAGTCAGCAGAGTTTACAGCAGTATCAAAATACGTATTGTGTTATGAAAAGACCCGGTATCTGAATGGATTTGAATATTGGGCAGAAAATTAAAATACAGGAGAAAAACGAATGAGTGTACAGGATGTAATAAAAAAATCAGTACTGGAATCCGGTGTATTCGATAAATTCGATGTTCCGGGAATGCTTACGGCACTTGCCATAGCGCTGCTCCTTGGCGGAGTAATCTACTTGGTCTATCGAAAATTTTACGTAGGAGTGATTTTTTCCAGAAGCTTTGCAATCACACTTGTAGGAATGACGGTTCTTACATGTATGGTCACACTGGCAATCAGTACGAATATTGTGATTTCCCTTGGTATGGTTGGTGCATTATCTATTGTACGTTTTCGTACAGCAGTCAAAGACCCGATGGATCTTCTTTATCTGTTCTGGGCGATAACGACAGGAATTACAGCCGGTGCAGGTATGTATGTGCTTGCGGTACTGGCGGCAGTGATCATGATTGTTATGATTTATTTATTTTATCACAGACAGCAGAGTGGAAAGATTTATATTGTAGTAATTCATTATACCGGAGATGATGCCGGAGATGAAATCATACGCAGCTTTGGAAAAATTCGTTATTTTATCAAATCAAAGACGATGCGGAAAGAAAAGACAGAGATGGCAGTTGAAGTATTCTGCAGGCAGAATCAGATGGACTTTACGGAAAAAATCCGTAAGATTGAAAATGTGGATGATGTAACGCTAATCCAGTATAATGGCGAATATCACGGATAAAGGTAACTAAAAAAGGTCCACCGGACCTTTTTGTCATATGCTTGGCAACGTAAGAAGCCCACGGGTCATGTGACCTGTGGGCTTCTTGCCGTTGTTTTTATAGTTATCTAAAGGAATGAGAGTTAAGTGCGTTTTGCACTTTATGAGGGGGAGATAGTTGATATTGATGGATGCCTCTCTCAACTATCTGTCATTAAGTATACAGAGGAAATGTGTCTAAAGTATGTGCGTGGCCTTAAAGAAATCGAAAATTTCTTAAGGAAATCTTATGGAAGTCTTATGGGCATATTTACATTGTTATACTACTGATTGCTTATATCAATCAAATGAAAAAGTAACCGCCCCCAGCCAAGGATACGGTTACAATAAAAAATCTTTGGACTAACCGCTTATCGGTAGCACCTTTCTAATTACAATATAGCAAAATAATTATTTAGTGTCAATATAAATTATTTATATTTATAATATACAATAAGAATTATTGCGTGAAACATAGATTATAATGTTTCGTAGGAAACGAGTTCCTCCATTGTTATTCTGGCATCGTCGAAACGATTCGGGGCGCCGCCTTCGGTACTGTCATAGCCGATTGCCAGAATATTGATCGGCTCCAGATTATCTGGAAGCTTGAACTCTTCTTTAATTACATCTGGCTTGAAGTAGCATACCCATACGCTGCCAAGACCAAGATCTGTTGCCTGAAGCATCATGTGGTCAGTCAGAATTGCAGCATCGATATCGCAGCTGTTTTTCTCATCGAATGGTCTTACCCACGCTTTATCGTGGTCAGCACATACAATAATAGCCAACGGAGCACCGTAGATATTTGCAGCTTTTCCGATCTTTTCAAAGCCATCCACGCTCTGGATAACAATCAGGTGAACAGGCTGTTTGTTGGCAGCTGTCGGCGCAACGTGGGCAGCTTTTAAGATTTTCTCAAGCTTTTCAGGCTCTACTTTCTGGTCTGTATATTTTCTTACAGAATAACGGTTCGTAATAATCTCTTCAAATTTCATAGTTAAAATCTCCTTCTAAAAATAAGCAGTTGTAACGCTTTTTGATATTCACTTGGTTTTTTTATTTTTGTATTTCACTTGTTTTTGTATTTACTTGATGTCGTTTCAGGTACCTTATGTTTTTATTATATTGCTTATTTTCGAATTGACAAGAACGCACTATTTTGTAATATACTATAGGAAAGGGAATATAATTTCTTCTCAGAAATATACTACCCATTTGGTAAGTATAAAAATGGAAAGGTTTTGAAAGGTTTATGAAAAAGAAGATAATGGTCGAGAAAAGTACCTGTTCTGTTGGTGCTACAATCCAATTGATAGGTGGAAAATATAAGGCAGTGATTCTATGGCATCTGATGGGACATACTTTGCGCTACAGCGAATTGCATAAATTAATAGCGGCAGCAACTGACAAGATGCTGGCGCAGCAGCTTCGGGAACTGGAGCGGGACGGACTTGTGCACAGAGAAGTCTATCCGGTGGTGCCGCCGAAGACAGAGTACTCACTGACGGCGTTCGGAGAAAGTATCGCACCTATTTTAGATGCTATGTGTACCTGGGGAAAAGAGCATCTGGAGCTGGTAGAGCTGGAGAAAAAAGTATAGAAAATAAGGATACTCTGATGATAAAGTATAGAAAATGGGAGGGAAATCTATGCATCGGAAAATAATAGAATTCTTATCTACTGTCAGTGGAAAAATAACAATAATTGTTGTTATAGGCATTCTTGCCGTGGCAGGGATACAGACTGTAAGGAATCAGGCTGCAGAAAGTCAAGCGGAAACGGATATTGCGGATGATTCAGATGATTCAGATGAAAGTGTTCAAAAAGAAGTACCTGAAGCGGTGAAGCTTACTGGAAAAGAGTATATAGGAAATGAATTATATTATTACAGAGAAAAGCCAAAGGTACCGGTTGGCTGCATAGAGGCGGCTTTTTATGATTTGGACGAAGACGGGCAGGACGAGATTGTGTCCGTTGAAAATAAAGACACGGATTTTGATTTTGTCCCGACCCTTCACGTATATAAAGAAAAAGGGGATAAATGGAAAGAAGCAGCATCGACAGAAATTGACTTGTCGAAAATAATAGACGATGATTCATTTGCTCAAAAATACGTGAAATTATTTACATATGATAACCAAATTGCAGTTCAATACAAAACAGGAGTGAACGAATCTGTTGTGGATATATATTCATATTCTGATTCCGGGGAAATAAAATGTAAATTGGATGCAAATGTCCGGACAACAGATCTGCACCGTGACGGAGATATTTTTTGCGAGTTGTTTACGCAGAAAATCACAAAGGAATGGATAGATGAATATCAGTCTGGCTGGTCGGTAAAGAGTCATGATTGTTATGTTGTTAATTTTGTCAATTATTCTAATCTGAGCACATACCAGGCAGATGATTTTGGGTTTTCATATCCGTCTTATTACGATCAATATGTAGATTTTACGCCAAAAACGGAGGAAGACAGAGGAGAACAGTATTTAAGAATATGTGCGGATGTAAAAATGTTATCGCCTGTTGAGTATGGAGGAAAGAAAGTATCTGTATTCGATATAGCAGAAACAGCATATGAACCAAGAGATTATATGACTGACTATGAATATAGTGATTTTCCAACTTTGGAAATGTCGGAGGTCAAGCTTTTATGGAATAATGAAGAAAAATGTATCCAGTATACTATGGCTGGAGATGAAACTGCTGTTTTATATGAGGTTGCATCTGAAAATCGTAATTTGAAAAAATTCAGTGTTTATATGATGATGGTGAGTGATTCAGAAGAAGTATGTTACCATTTTAAGACTAATTTGGAAGGAACGACCTATCCTGTAGAAGCAGGAGAATAAAATTTATGTACAAATCATATACGCAAAAAAAGAAACCTTGTAATCAAGGTTTCTTTTTTAGAGGCGCCAACCAGATTTGAACTGGTGATAGAGGTGTTGCAGACCTTTGCCTTACCACTTGGCTATGGCGCCATATCGAATGCTTATTTAGAATAGCAAAGATTTCCGGTTTCGTCAACCCCAAAATGAAAAAATATTTCGAAAATTCGAATGGAAATTCGAATCAATTTGAAGTAGTCAGGATTATCATTAAAATTACCGGCAAAAAGACTTTCGAAAAATTTCATAATTTGACGTTATTGACAATGGCGTTACAGATAGTATAATTTGTAATATTGATGTCACGAGACAGTCTTTTGACATTATGGTTGGACTTTTCTCCAACGTTATTATTACGAATAAAAGGTGTGAAAATTATGGAAAAAGATAAAGATTTCCTAGGGACAGAACCGATTGGAAAGCTTCTGCTCCGGCTGGCAATCCCAACGCTGGCAGCGCAGCTTATTAACATGCTGTACAACGTGGTGGATCGAATTTACATCGGTCATATCCCGAAGGTAGGAGCTTTGGCTCTTACGGGTGTCGGCGTGTGTATGCCGCTTATTATGATCGTGTCAGCATTTGCAGTGCTGGTAGGAAATGGCGGTGCGCCGAGAGCTTCTATTTACATGGGACAGAATAATAAGGAAGATGCGGAGAAGACACTTGGTAATTGCTTTGCAACACAGATTTTGGTGGCAATCGTGCTGACAATTGTGCTGCTTCTTGGCAATCGCACATTTCTACTGGCATTTGGAGCCAGTGAGAATACGATTTCATATGCGGCAGCCTACATGAACATTTATGCAGTGGGAACGATTTTTGTGCAGTTGACACTTGGGTTAAATGCATTTATCACTGCGCAGGGATTTGCAAAGACAGGAATGTTATCTGTGCTGATTGGTGCAGTGATCAACATTGTGCTTGACCCGATTTTTATCTTTGGATTACATATGGGCGTGCGAGGCGCAGCGCTTGCAACAATCATATCACAGGCATGCTCCTGTATCTGGGTCGTCAGCTTTTTGTTTGGAAAGAAGACATTTTTAAAGATACAAAGAAAGAATATGAAGCTGGAAGCAAGAATTATATTACCAAGTCTTGCGTTGGGACTCGCAACATTTATTATGCAGGCGAGTGAAAGTATTATCACGGTGTGCTTCAACTCATCTTTGTTAAAATATGGCGGGGATATTGCAGTTGGAGCCATGACGATCCTGACCAGTGTAATGCAGTTTGCGATGCTGCCACTACAGGGACTTGGACAGGGAGCACAGCCGATACTCAGCTATAATTATGGAGCAAAAAATGTAGACCGCGTTCGGGGAACATTTCGCCTGCTGTTAAAGGTAAGCGTTGGATATGCAGTGATTCTGTGGTTATGTGTAGAACTTTTTCCACAGATTTTCGTCAGCATGTTCACATCAGACGCAGCACTGCTTGCATTTAGCAAGACAGCACTTCGTGTATATATGGCAGCAATGTTTATGTTTGGAATCCAGATCGCATGCCAGATGGGATTTACCTCTCTTGGCTGCGCGCCAGAATCCATTATTGTCGCAGTAATGAGGAAATTCGTACTGTTGATTCCATTAATTTATATTGTTCCACACATCTGGAGTGCAGATCGAACCATGGGAGTATATCTGGCAGAACCAATCGCCGATTTCTTCGCAGTAACATTCACCATGATCCTGTTCAGTAACCGGTTTAAGAAAGCATTGAAAAAAATAGAAAAGTAAAAAAAGGGACACCCTAAATCAAGGATGGGGACGTAGTACTTTGAACGTTCGACTTGAATACGTCCCCCCATTATTATTCTATATGTAATGTCTGCCGTTCATTCCGCTTCCACCACAGCAGAGCCCGCTTCCACCGCAGCATAGGTTACAGACGAGGTTTGCGATACATAGTTTTACGCACCAGTCGCCGCTGCTTGAGAAGGTTGTCTGGTAAGGTTCTTGTTGCTGGTGGTACCAGTTTCCACCATTTTCCAGTCGTTGTACGAGGGTGGTGTACTGTATATTGTTCGGTTCCATGCGAGCTGCTTCGCGTGCATGCTGTAGGGCAATGACGTTATTGCCGATACCGGAGTTAGCGATGGCACTGTAGTAATACCATTGCGCGGTCTTGTTATCAATTCCGTTTAGGACATTGATTGCTTCCTGGTAGCGGCCGTTATTAATGAAATTGGCAGCGGCCTGCATATGAAGGTCACCTTCGTTACTGGTTGCGCCGGATCGTCTCTGCTGATACTGACCGGAGTAACCGCGGAAGTTTCCGAATCCTCCAAAGTCAAATCCTCCAAAGTCAAATCCTCCGAAGTCAAATCCTCCAAAGTCACCGTAGCCGCCATTAGGATTATTTCCATCGTAACCGCCGGAAGAGCTTCCGTAACCATTTCCATAGGAACCGGTAGTACCGTATTCGCGTTCATGCATAATTTGCTGGTAAGCCTGCTGGACTTCTTTGAATTTGGCTTCTGCCTGATCTTTGTTCGGGTTATTGATATTTGCATCCGGGTGATATTTTCGGCTTAGTGCCCGGTATGCTTTTTTTATTTCGTCATCAGTAGCACCGCGGGAAATGCCAAGGACGCTGTATGGATCATTCATGATTGTTCTCCTTATTCTGGTTTTCATATCGTTTGGACGTAACCATAGTATACCTGCACCACACCCCGGAATACAAGATGTTTCTTAAAATATCTGCGTGAAGCAGAATCGGAAGCTGTTCAAATTCTCTGGAACATTCGGCCATCATCATGGTCAGAAGAGTGCGGCATTCTGTGACGAACTGTTCTGGAGTTTTTTGCAAAAATGCTTCCTTTAGTGGATTGTAGCTGTTATTTCCAATATCCTTTTCTACATCTTCATAGGCGTCCATGAGGTAAATGAATTTGCCAAGGAAGAATCCGATTTTTCGAAGAGATAATTCCCATGCGTCTGGTTCCCAGGCAAAGATTTCAGCCATGATATCACCGAAAAGTCCTGCCATAAGGTCAAGATTTGTCTCACCTTTTTTTTCATATTGATTGATTTCTTCTAATTTTGAGTGGATCAGCCGGACTTTTTCCGGGTAATTACTTTCAATCTTTTTGATCTTCGGCTCCAGCGCTTTTGCAGCAATATATCCTTTTTTCTTTCGCTCATCGGTCCAGTCGTCCTTACATTTATAATAGGAAAGAATGAGATTCATGGAAGCTGCATAATCTGTATATTCGTTAATTTTTGTCGGATGTTTCTCAAGCGGGTGCGCAATGCAGCGAGTCTCACCGGCTATAGTCTTTGGTTCGTAAAGCCCGGTGAGCAGGACAATGAGAAATGTCATGTCGTAGGACAGTGTCAGTTGGCCACGCTTTCCGTAACATTCTTTCAGACGGCGACAAAGACCACAATAGTACGCCTGGTACACATCGTAGTCTTTGAATTTCATTTCAGCTTTGTTGATTGCAATATATCCAAACATAAAAAGCCCCTTTACTTAGCTCTTCTTGATAAATGTTGTGTTACATTTCGGACAGCGGATTTCAATACGGCCTTTGCCTTTTGGTACACGTATTTTCTGTTTACAAGTCGGACATTTGTAAATGTGATGTGTCTTTCTCTGTGCCATTATACTTTTCTGTGAGGCGAAGAAATGTCGAACTTTCGCTGTTTTTGCCAGATAAGCCTGGTTCTCACAGGCACGTTTATAAGTTTGTCTTGAGAACATACGGAAATATGTGTAGATCAAAAGTGCCCAGCACAGCAGGGATAATACACTCCCCAGTCTTGCAGGTACAAAGTTCGCCAAAAGCATCAGTACTAAAGAGACTATAATTGTAAATTTCCCAAAGGAATCTAATCCATATCTTCCATACATAAAGCGTTGTAATTTTTCTTTCATCAGTATCGTCCTCCTATGTAAATATCATACGCGCAGGCAAAAGAAAGTCAATAAACTGCAAATTAAAAAATTATAAAATAATTGCAGCAGGTAACGCAGATGTGCTACTATAGAGGAATAAAAAAGGAGCAGCGTATGAGTAAGAATAGAAGAAGACCACATCGTGGCCGCAGAGAAAAGAAAAAGAAAGCCGGCATGTTATCCAATATCATCCTGATCGTGGCACTGGCTGTATTTTGCGTTTCGGCCTTTCAACTTGTGAAGATTGTCGGAGGTTATGCAAAAGGCCGTGATGAATATAAGAAGATTCAGAGCATTGCGCTTAATAAAGAAGACAGTGAGCCGGAAAAAGGCTTTTCTGTTAATTTTGATGAATTAAAAGGAATCAATCCGGATACAGTCGGGTGGATCCGTTTTTACCCGGAGCCATCAATTATTAATTATCCGATTGTTCAGACAACAGATAATGAAAAATATTTACACAAAACATTTTCGGAAAATGATAATACACTTGGAACGATTTTTTTGAATGCGGACAATAATGCAAATTTCAATGATCGTAATTCAATCATATATGGGCATCGTATGAAGGACGGTTCTATGTTTCGAAAGTTAGATGAATATAAAGAGAAATCTTTCTGGGAAGCAAATCCGTATTTTTACATTTACACGCCGGACGGAAGAGAGATTGTATATCATATTTACAGTGCGGCGACAGTCAAGGATACAGACGATGTGTATCTGACAGGCTTCGAGAACGACGAAGCATATCAGTCTTACCTGGATATGACGAAGCGGATCGCGATTTATGATACGGGTGTGGAAGTGACGACTGCAGATTCCGTTGTGACACTATCAACATGTACAAGCGCCAGCGACGAGCACCGATTTGTAGTGATTGGAGTAAAAGAACAAGAAAATCAAATGGGACAGACAAAGAATTAAGAAATGTCTGGACAGCAAAAATTATTCAGAAAATAGAAAAAGTTGAAGACCCGGCAGATTACAAGGGAGGGGACAGCATGGGATATAATTATGAAGTCGGCGATATAGTAACATTGAAAAAACCACATCCTTGTGGAAGCAAAGAGTGGGAGATATTACGTGTAGGTGCGGATTTCCGATTGAAATGTATGGGATGCGGACATCAGATTATGACAGCACGGAAACTGGTCGAAAAAAATACAAAAGATTTGAAGAAAAAGGCTTGAAATCGGGAATCTTATATGATATAGTAGATAACCGTGATACAATATTTTTCTGCCCATTTAAGGGTGGAATTCCTTGCTCCCACATAAGCGGGCGGGGGCCAAAAGACCAGAAGGAGGTGCAGGACGACATGAATAAGTATGAATTAGCTGTTGTTGTCAGTGCAAAAATCGAAGATGACGAGAGAGCTCAGGTTATCGAGAAAGTAAAGGCTTTAGTAGAGCGTTTCGGTGGCAAGATCTCTGACGTTGATGAGAGCGGTAAGAAGAGATTAGCTTACGAGATTCAGAAAATGAAAGAAGCATATTACTACTTCATCCACTTCGATGCTGAGGCTGATGTTCCAGGCGAGATCGAGCAGAGAATCCGCATTATGGACAATGTCATCAGATATTTATGCGTAAGACAGGAAGCATAATCAGGAAGAAGAGGTAATTATATGAATAAAGTTATTTTGATGGGACGCCTGACCAGAGATCCAGAAGTGAGATATTCACAGGGTGGAGAGAATTCTCTGGCAATTGCGAGATATACGTTGGCAGTAGACAGAAGATTCAAACGTAATGGTGATGATCAGACTGCTGACTTCATCGGTTGCGTTGCGTTTGGACGAAACGCTGAGTTCGCTGAGAAGTATTTCCGTCAGGGACTGAAGGTTGTTGTGACCGGACGTATCCAGACAGGAAGCTACACGAACAAAGATGGACAGAAGGTGTATACAACAGACGTTGTAGTGGAAGAACAGGAATTTGCTGAGAGCAAAGCTACAAGTGATGCCAATGCGGGAAGTTTTTCCCATGCAGGTGGTTTCCAGCAGGCACCGGCTCCGACGCCGGCAGCTGATGCAGGTGACGGCTTCATGAATATTCCGGATGGAATTGATGAAGAACTCCCATTTAACTAAGGTTCGTTGAATTTAGAAGATTCAAAGTATTAGGAGGCAAATAAAATGGCTTACGATAAAGCAGCTCGTCCAGAGGGCGGATTCAAAAGAAGAAATCCAGGACGCAGAAGAAAAAAAGTATGCGTATTCTGTGGTAAAGAGAATAACGAGATCGATTACAAAGATGTAGCAAAGTTAAGAAAGTATGTTTCTGAGAGAGGAAAAATCCTTCCAAGAAGAATTACAGGAAACTGTGCAAAACATCAGAGAGCTCTTACAGTAGCAATCAAGAGAGCTCGTCACGTTGCATTAATGCCATACGTGCAGGATTAATCAGTAGTTAATATTTGCCGTCACATCCATAAGGATGTGGCGGTTTTTGCATAGTAGAAAATTTTTACTATGCAAAAAGTATTATACAAAAAGCTTCTGACAGAAATATATACAAATAGACGTGACTTCAAAAGTATGGTATGATTTCTGTAAGTGAGTATTGTTATGTCAAAAAGAATATCGTAATTACGAAAGTTCAAACAGGAGGTATGTAATAAATTATGAAGAAACCAGTATTAGTAATTATGGCGGCAGGAATGGGAAGCCGTTACGGTGGACTGAAACAGATTGATCCGGTGGATGTGAAAGGACGCATCATTATGGATTTTTCCATCTTTGATGCAAAACGCGCTGGATTTGAGAAGGTAATTTTTATCATTAAGAAAGAGCAGGAAGACTTATTCCGCGAGGCAGTTGGCGACCGCGTGTCAGAATACATGGAAGTGTCTTATGCATATCAGGAAATCAATAATATTCCGGCAGGTTTTCAGGTGCCGGAAGGACGTGTGAAACCATGGGGAACAGCACATGCAGTTTATAGCTGTAAGGACATGATCGATGGCCCGTTTGCAGTTATCAATGCAGACGATTATTATGGAAGAGAGGCGTTCCAGCTCATTTATGATTATCTGAATAGCCATGAAGACGATGATAAGTTCCGTTACACTATGGTAGGCTACAAGCTTTGCAACACTGTTACAGAAAATGGATATGTATCCCGTGGTGTGTGTGAGATGAACGAGGCTGGGGAACTGATCGGAATTCGTGAAAGAACACGTATTGAGCATCATGAGAACGGAATAGCATTTACAGAAGATGACGGTGCTACATGGACACATCTAGACGATGACACAACGGTTTCTATGAATATGTGGGGATTCTCAAAAAGTATTCTTGATGAGATTGGGAAAGGATTCCCGGCATTCCTTGAGAAGGGACTGAAAGAGAACCCTATGAAATGTGAATATTATCTGCCGGGAGTAGTCAGCGACCTGTTAGGAGAGAATCGTGCGACAGTTGCAGTTCTGAAATCAGCAGACAAATGGTATGGAGTTACATACAAAGAAGACAAACCGGTTGTTATGGAAGCAATCCGCAAGATGGAAGAAGAAGGACTGTACCCGGCTTAAAATATGTAAAGTTGCCGAAGCAATTGGGAAGTGCTATAATAAGACAAAAATGAAACTTCTTGATATCAGTTCAGAAAGCAGAAATTGATATTGAGTGGAAAAATCATTACAAAGTAATGGAAGGTAAGATATCAATTCTTATATGGAGGAGATTAAGATGGCAAAAATATTAATTACAGGTGGAGCAGGATATATTGGAAGTCATACTGCATTGGAACTTTTGAAGGAGGGTTACGAGGTAGTTGTATATGATAATCTCTGCAACTCCTCCCAGGAGTCTATGAAGCGCGTAGAAGAGCTTACAGGTAAGACAATCACGTTTTACGAGGGAGATATTCTGAACGCTGAAACTTTAAAAGCCATGTTTGAAAAAGAGCAGGTAGATGCAGTTATTCACTGTGCAGCGCTTAAAGCAGTCGGAGAATCTGTAAGAAAGCCTCTGGAATATTATCAAAATAATATTACAGGAACACTGACACTTATGAAAGTCATGCGCGAAGTTGGCGTGAAGAATATTGTATTTAGTTCTTCTGCAACTGTATATGGTAATCCGGAGACAATGCCGATCACAGAGGACTGCCCGAAAGGACAGTGTACGAATCCATATGGCTGGACAAAATCTATGATGGAGCAGATTATGACAGACGTTCAGGCTGCTGATCCGGAATGGAATGTAGTATTACTCCGTTACTTTAATCCGGTCGGAGCACATGAGAGCGGACGGATCGGGGAAGATCCGAAAGGAATCCCGAACAATCTGATGCCATACATTTCTCAGGTGGCAGTTGGAAAACTTGAAAAATTAGGAGTATTTGGTGATGATTATGATACACCGGACGGCACAGGAGTACGTGATTACATTCACGTTGTGGATCTGGCAGTTGGTCATGTAAAAGCAATCAAATACATTTTCTCGAATCCGGGACTGGATATCATCAATCTGGGAACAGGTGTTGGTTATTCTGTATTGGATATGGTAAAAGCATTTAGCAAGGCATGTGGAAAAGAAATTCCATATGAAATCAAACCGAGACGTGAAGGAGATATTGCAATGTGCTATGCGGATCCTTCGAAAGCTGCGAAAGTACTTGGCTGGAAGGCTGAGAGAGGTCTGGAACAGATGTGCGAAGATGCATGGCGCTGGCAGTCACAGAACCCGGAGGGTTATAGAGGATAAAGACTATGGATAAAGGCTTGAGCAAAAAGCGAGGGGCGCATATCAGTGGCAGACTGAAGAACTACATGCGTTGGCCGATCGCGATGGCGATCATGCTTCTCCTATTGAATTTGTGGATCTATTGCATTGATATCAAAGCTGGTACACTCATGTTGATATTTATGCTGATTTATATAGTCGGCATTGGGATTCTGTATGGATACAGCCGATCACTGATCATGAAAGATCTGATTGAATTTGCAGCTCAGTATGGTGTTGTACAGAATACGCTTTTAAAGGAATTGTCTGTTCCATATGCAATTCTTCTGGAGGACGGACAGCTTTTGTGGATGAATGATCAGTTTGAACGGTTGTTTGGAGATAAAGCGCAGAAAGATAAGTATTTGAGCAGATATATACCAGAGCTGAACCGGAGCATTTTCCCAAAAGAAGAAAATGACGTGGTAGAGATGGATGTCTACTATGAGGACCGTGAGTATAAGGCGGAATTAAGACGTGTGTCTGTGGAAGGATTCAGCGAGACAGAGCAACTCCTGGAATTGCCGGCAGAGCGAGAGTATTTTATTGCGGTTTACCTTCAGGATGTGACGGAACTGAACCGGTATATTAAGGAAAATGAAGAGCAGCGGCTGGTTGCAGGCTTGATCTATATTGATAATTATGATGAAGTCATGAATAGTGTAGAGGAAGTCAGACAGTCACTTTTAGTTGCGCTGGTGGATCGCAAGATCAACCAGTATGTTGCAAAAGCAGACGGAATCGTAAAGAAAACCGAGACGGACAAATATTTTATTGCTTTGAAGAAGCAAGAGTTCAAGAGACTGGAGGATGACAAATTCTCTCTTCTTGAGGATGTAAAAACAGTCAATATCGGTAATCAGATTCCATTGACACTGAGTATTGGTCTGGGACTCAGTGCGGGTAATTATTCCCAAAGTTATAATTATGCCCGTGTTGCCATTGATCTGGCTCTTGCCAGAGGCGGCGATCAGGCTGTTATCAAAGACTGCCATGGTATTACATATTATGGCGGCAAGCGTGAGATGACTGCAAAGAACACGCGTGTCAAAGCCCGTGTTAAAGCAGAAGCATTGCGAGAGTATATTACAGTCAATGACAAGATATTTGTCATGGGACATACACTGACAGATGTAGATTCTTTTGGTGCAGCTATCGGTATCTGCAGAGCGGCAAATGCTCTTGGGAAAAAGGCAAATGTGGTGATCAATGAGGTGTCAGCATCTCTTAGACCGCTCTATAATATGTATATTGATAATCCGTCTTACCCGGACGATCTGTTCCTGACATCAGAACAGGCATTGAACCTGGCGGATGAGAATTCCATGGTCGTAGTTGTGGATACGAACCGCCCGAAGATGGTAGAATGTGAAGAACTTTTGTATCTGGCAAAGACGATTGTCGTACTGGATCATCACCGTCAGAGCAGTGATAGTATTGATAATGCATTATTGTCTTATATTGAACCTTATGCTTCGTCAGCATGTGAGATGGTATCTGAGATCCTGCAGTACATTGTAGATGATATTCAGATTCCGAATCTGGAGGCAAGCAGTATGTATGCCGGTATCATGATCGATACGAACAGTTTTATGAATCGTACCGGAGTGCGTACATTTGAAGCGGCAGCATTTCTCAGAAGATCCGGAGCAGATATCACACTTGTGCGTAAGATGTTCAGGGATGACATGGAAGGATACCGCGCAAAAGCTGCAATTATCAGCAACGCAGAGGTATATCAGAAAAAATTTGCCATTGCGACAGGTACAGATCTTCAGGTGGAGAGTCCGACGATCATCGGAGCACAGGCGGCAAATGAACTTTTGGATATCAGTGAGATTAAAGCGTCCTTTGTATTGACAGAATATAATGGAAAGATTTATGTGAGTGCCCGTTCCATCGATGAAGTCAATGTTCAGGTCATTATGGAAAAGTTAGGAGGCGGCGGTCATATGAATGCTTCGGGAGCGCAGTTCAATCATACGGATATGGACGAGGCTGTTGCATGTCTGAAGCAGGTTCTGGATAATATGATAAAAGAAGGAGATATATAGACATGAAGGTTATTTTGAAAGAAGACGTAAAAGCCCTTGGGAAAAAAGGGGATGTAGTAGAGGTAAGTGACGGATACGCAAGAAACTTTATCCTGAAGACAGGAAAAGGTGTAGAAGCGAACGGTAAGAATTTAAATGATTTGAAACTTAAGAAGGCGAATGATGATAAAGTAGCACAGGAACACTATGAGGCTGCTGTAGAATTAGGAAAGAAGATCGAGGCAGGTAAGATCCAGGTTTCCATCAAAACCGGAGAAGGCGGAAAAGTATTTGGATCTGTATCCTCCAAAGAAATTGCAGCAGAGGTAAAATCTCAGCTTGGGCTGGAAGTAGATAAAAAGAAAGTGCAGTTAAAAGATCCGATCAAATCTCTTGGAACACACAATGTGCCGATTAAATTACATCCAAAAGTAACTACAGAGCTGAAAGTTGTAGTTACAGAGGAAGCTTAGGAGGAAACCGTACATGGAAGAGACACTCATTAAGCGGGTCATGCCCCACAGTGTCGAAGCGGAACAGTCAGTAGTCGGAGCGATGCTGATGGACAAGGATGCGATCACCACTGCATCAGAGATCATCAGTGGTCAGGATTTTTATCAGACATCTTACGGAGTGGTATTTGATTCCATGGTGGAACTTTTTAACGAAGGAAAGCCAGTCGATCTGGTCACACTTCAGGAACGTCTGAAAGAAAAAGATGTACCGCCGGAGATTTCCAGTCTGGAATTTGTAAGGGATCTGGTCAATGCAGTACCGACCTCTGCAAATGTAAAATATTATGCGGAGATCGTGGCAGATAAGGCAATGATGCGAAAACTTATTAAGCTGACCGAGTCAATTGCAAATACTTGTTATGTCGGGAAAGAATCTCTTCCGGTAATTATGGAACAGACGGAGAAATCGGTATTTGAATTATTACAGCACCGCAATACCGGAGATTATGTTCCAATCAAAGATGTTGTATTAAATGCGCTGGAACGAATCGAGAAAGCTTCAAAGAATAAAGGAACTGTTACAGGAATCCCGACAGGATTTATTGATTTAGATTACAAATTATCCGGCCTTCAGCCATCAGATCTTGTTCTTGTAGCGGCCCGTCCGTCTATGGGTAAGACAGCGTTCGTACTGAATATTGCCCAGTATGTTGCATTTAAGAAAAATAAAGGTGTTGCCATTTTCAGTCTTGAGATGTCAAAGGAACAGTTGGTGAACCGTATGTTTTCTCTGGAATCTCAGGTAGATGCACAGGCACTTCGAACCGGTAATCTAAAAGATTCTGAGTGGGAGAAGCTGATCGAAGGAGCCGGAATTATCGGAAAGTCACATCTTGTGATTGACGATACACCAGGTATTTCCGTATCCGAACTTCGTTCAAAATGTAGGAAATATAAACTGGAGCAGGATCTTCAGCTTGTCATCATTGACTACTTGCAGTTGATGAGTGGAAGTGTAGGTGGGAAATCCGAGTCCAGACAGCAGGAGATTTCTGAAATCTCACGTTCACTAAAAGCTCTTGCAAGAGAGTTAAATGTACCGGTCATTGCATTGTCACAGCTCAGCCGTGCGGTAGAGTCGAGACCGGATAAGCGTCCGATGCTTTCTGACCTCCGTGAGTCCGGAGCTATCGAGCAGGACGCCGACGTTGTAATGTTTATTTATCGTGATGAGTATTATAATAAAGATTCCGAATTTAAGAAACAGGCCGAGATTATTATAGCAAAACAGAGAAACGGTCCGGTAGGGACCGTTAATCTGGCTTGGCTTGGTGAATACACGAAGTTTGCAAATTTAAGCAGGCAGGAATAGCCGTTTTAATTTGCCGATTGGACCAGCTTCAGCTGCAGCTTTCCGATAGGATTGCTGTTGCCTGATGAGCTGGTCTATTTTTTTAAACTGTTCTTCCTCCTGCCGTTCCTTTGCATCCAACAGAAAAGACATTTCCCGACTGAACATCTGCATCAAGACTTCGTTATTGTTTTCCAGCATTCTTTTCATATGTAATTGCTCACGAGTGCGCCGGATATCAGGAATGACGGCTTTTAGTTCTTCAAAAGGGACTCCTTGTTCATAGAGTTCTCTAATACAGCCGTAAAGCCTGGCATCGTCCCGGGTCTCTTTTCTTAGTTGTTCCAGAGCATTGCCCATAATAAAACCCCCTTATTCAATTAAGATTTCTTTGCAAAAGGATAGATTTCCTTTGCCTGTCCCAAGAATAGCATATGAAAAGTGCAAAAAAAGTCAAAACGTGGGGCAAGAAAAAAGAATGTTCCTGAACCGGAACATTCTTTTTGTGTTAAATCTTATATGTGTGGAATCTTATGCCTCGGAAATTGCTCCTACTGGGCACTGTGCTGCACATGCACCACAGTCGATACAAGCATCAGCGTTGATCTCGTATTTGCCATCTCCTTCAGAAATAGCGCTTACTGGACATTCTGCTTCGCAGCTTCCACATGAAATACAATCGTCTCCAATTACGTGTGCCATGGGTAATTACCTCCTTTTTAATAAATATGTTGAATAGACGTAGACATTTTCGTCTGCTACTATCATAATACAAAAAAATCAATTATACAAGCAGTATATTGTGAAAAAAATAATCAATAAGACATGTGAGAGACATATTTAAGAAATTCTTTAAAAAATAATTCAAGCTTTTTTCATGAATATGGTGTATAGTGTTTAAGTAGAAAATAAGATGCATGACAATTGTTAAGGGGATTGGTATTATGAAGAAAAGATGCAAGATGATCATCGCACTGCTTAGTGCAGCTATGGTGCTGACTGCATGTGCGCAAAATACATCAGACACAGATAGCAATAAGGCAAATGATACAAAGACGCAGGATACTTCAAAAGATGCGGCACAAGATGATACGGAGACAGAAAAGACGAAGGAATATCAGGCAAAGCTGGACATGATCGAACCTTCTGCATACAGAGATGCCAGCGGATTATCGCTTGAAGAAGGCGCTTATATTTCCATTATTGGAAAAGGGACAAATGACGATTTCTGGGTGCAGGTAAAAAAAGGTGCCGAGCAGGCAGGTAAAGATATCAATGAGCAGCTTGGCTACAAAGGGAAAAAAGCAGTCAAGGTCGTGTATAGCGGTCCATCTGATAAGGGGAATGTGGATGAGCAGGTTAATATTCTGGATGAGGAGTTATCCCGTTATCCGGCAGCTTTGGCAATTTCTATTGCAGATGCCAAAGCATGCGAAGTGCAGTTCGATCAAGCCGGTTGGAATGGGACACCAATTGTAACATTTGATTCAAGCAGTGATTATCCGGGAATCAGTGCATTTGTCTCAACAGATAACAGTGCAAGTGCAACAGAAGCAGCAAACCGACTGGCGGAGGCAATGGGGGAATCCGGAGAAGTCATGCTTTTTATGCAGGACTCGAAATCGCAGGTAGCCCAGACAAGGGAAAATGCATTTGTAAGCCAGATTCAGAGCACATATCCGAATATCACGATTGTAGAGACATACCATATGGATCAGATTGACACTTACAAAAACCAGATGATACAGGAGTTAGCAACGGACAAGCAGGCAGCGGATATTACGGAAGAGGAAGTGATTGATTATTTGTTTGAAAAACACCCGAATGTAAAGGGATGTTTTGCAAGTAACAGTGACGCTATGGAACTGGTGCTCGATGAGATGGAGAGAAAGAATGTATCACCATTCATAGTCGGATATGATGTGAATGATGATTCGATGGAAGCATTGAAAGCAGGAAAGATTGACGGACTTGTTGTACAGAATCCGTTCGGGATGGGGTATGCGGCAACGATTGCTTCTGCAAGAGCAGCGCTGAATATGGGAAATGAAGCATTTGTCAATACAGGATATGTGTGGGTAACAAAGCAGAATCTGAATGATGAAGCGGTTCAGAGTATCCTGAATTAAGAGGAAAATGATATGATTACGAGTACGTCGAATGCGAAAGTCAAACGGCTGGTGAATTTAAAAAAGAAGAAAAAGCTCAGAGATGAAGAAGGTGTCTTCCTTGTAGAAGGTATCCGCATGTTCCGGGAAGTGCCAAAAGACCGTCTGGTGGAAGTCTATGCATCGGAAGAGTTCTGGAATCGGGAGCGTAAGGCTGTAGAACAGGTATTGGCAGGAACGAAAGTGCAGCCGGAGATTCTGGCAGATTTTGTTTTTGAATATGTGTCTGACACGAAGACGCCGCAGGGGATTCTTTGTCTGGTGCGTCAGAAACAATACAGCATCACTGAGATTGTGAAGGAAAAAGGTGGGGAATTACCACTTCTTCTTGTATTGGATCAGATCCAGGATCCTGGAAATCTGGGAACCATTGTACGGACAGCAGAGGGCGCAGGAGTGACGGGGATTGTAATGAGTCAGGACTGTGTAGATATGTACAATCCGAAGGTAGTCCGTTCTACGATGGGGGCGGCTTATCGTGTACCATTCTGCTATGTGGATGATCTGGCAGAGGAAGTAAAGCAGATGAAAGAAGCAGGAATCTGCACTTATGCGGCCCATTTGGAAGGGAAAAATTCCTACGATGAAGAAGATTATCGCAAAGCCAGTGCATTTCTGATAGGAAATGAAGGAAATGGTCTCCGTGATGAGGTGGCAGATCAGGCACAGGTGTATATCCGTATTCCGATGAAGGGACAGGTAGAGTCTCTGAATGCGGCAGTGGCTACGGCAATTCTGACATTCGAGGCAGCAAGACAGAGACGATAAGATAAATAAATGATGAGAAAAAAGCAACGAATGCCGAGAGGGATTCGTTGCTTTATTATGCAAAGTATAGTAATATGATACTAAGCCGTTAAGCTGGGATTTTCCTCAAAATGACATGGAAAATGATATGGAAAAGGACAGCTTTGGAAAGCATAGAGTGATAGAAGGATTTGTGTCAGTACTATGTGCTGTGAATTTTGAATGAAGGAGGGTCAGATTATGCAGACGACGGTTATCTGGTTAAGCTTATTTGTACTGTTTCTGGTTATCGAGATCATTACGATGGGGCTTACGACTATCTGGTTCGCAGGAGGAGCATTAGTTGCATTTCTTGTGGCAGTACTGGGGTTGGGACTAGGAGTGCAGATTATAATATTTGCAATTGTATCTTTGGCACTTCTGGCAGTGACAAGACCGCTTGCCATGAAGTACTTTAACCAGGAGAGACAAAAGACCGGAGCAGAGCTTCTGATCGGACAGAAAGCACTTGTAATTGAAGAGATTGACACACTTTCGTCAAAAGGACGTGTGGAGGTGCGCGGGCAGGAGTGGGCTGCGAAGACAGATGCCCCGGAAGGAAAGATCCCAAAGAATGCAATTGTAGTAGTTGAAGGTATTCAGGGAGTGAAACTGATTGTAAGTAATGGAGAGGAGACGAAGATATGATGGCAGCAGTAATGGGAACATTTTTAGTGATTATTTTAATTATTGTTATGGTATTACTGATTTCCTGTGTGAGGATCGTAAGACAGGCGCAGGCACTTGTGATTGAGAGATTGGGAGCATACCAGGCAACGTGGGGAACCGGACTTCACTTTAAACTTCCGATCGTGGATCGTGTTGCAAGAAGAGTGGATATGAAAGAGCAGGTTGTAGATTTTGCGCCACAGCCGGTTATCACAAAAGATAATGTAACAATGAGAATCGATACCGTTGTATTTTACCAGATTACAGATCCGAAGATGTTCTGTTATGGAGTGGCAAATCCGATCATGGCGATCGAGAACCTGACAGCGACAACTCTTCGTAATATTATCGGAGATCTGGAGCTGGATCAGACACTGACTTCCCGCGAAACGATTAATACGAAGATGCGGGCATCTCTGGATGTGGCAACAGATCCATGGGGAATCAAAGTGAACCGTGTAGAGCTTAAGAATATTATTCCTCCGGCAGCTATCCAAGATGCCATGGAAAAGCAGATGAAAGCAGAGCGCGAGAGACGTGAAGCAATCTTACGTGCAGAGGGAGAAAAAAAATCTACGATTCTTGTTGCAGAGGGACATAAAGAATCTGCAATTCTGGATGCTGAGGCTGAGAAGCAGGCTGCAATCTTACGTGCAGAGGCGCAGAAAGAGGCGATGATTCGTGAGGCAGAAGGTCAGGCTGAGGCAATTATGAAAGTACAGCAGGCAAATGCAGACGGTATCCGCTTCCTGAAAGAAGCAGGAGCAGACGAGGCAGTTCTTACAATGAAGAGCCTGGAAGCATTTGAAAAAGCTGCAGATGGAAAGGCTACAAAGATTATTATTCCATCTGAGATCCAGGGAATCGCAGGACTGGTGAAGAGCATCAAAGAAGTCGCAGTTGATGATACACAGAAATAATAAATATGACAGAATGACAGCAAGCCGGATAAGAGACGGCTTGTAAATATACAGAAAGAAGGACATAAGAGAGATGGATTTAAGGGGAAGAAATTTTCTGACACTGAAAGATTTTACACCAGAGGAGATCACATACATGCTGGATCTTGCGGCAGATCTCAAGGATAAGAAGAAAAAAGGTATTCCGGTCGATAAATACAGAGGCATGAATGTAGCGCTGATTTTTGAAAAGACAAGTACAAGAACACGTTGTGCATTTGAAGTGGCAGCACATGACATGGGCATGGGAACAACTTATCTTGATCCGACAGGATCACAGATCGGCAAGAAAGAAAGTATTGAAGACACAGCAAGAGTTCTCGGAAGAATGTTCGATGGAATTGAGTACCGTGGATTTGGTCAGGAGATTGTAGAAGACCTTGCAAAATATGCAGGAGTTCCAGTATGGAACGGACTGACAAATGAGTATCACCCGACACAGATGCTGGCAGATATGTTGACGATCCGTGAGCATTTCGGACATTTAAAAGGAATAAAACTGGTGTACATGGGTGATGCAAGATACAATATGGGTAACTCTCTTATGATCGCATGTGCGAAACTGGGAATGCATTTTGTAGCATGTACCTCTAAGAATTATTTCCCAAATGCAGAGCTTGTTGAAACTTGCCAGGGATATGCAAAGGAAAGCGGAGCAACCATCACTCTGACAGAAGATGTAGAGAGCGGAACAAAAGATGCAGATGTTATCTACACAGATGTATGGGTATCTATGGGAGAGCCTGACGAAGTCTGGGAGGAGCGTATCCGCGAGTTGTCACCATATAAAGTAACAAAGAAAGTTATGGAGAATGCAGGAGAGAAAGCAATCTTCCTTCACTGCCTGCCGGCATTCCATGATCTGAAGACAAAGATCGGAAAACAGATTTACGAGAAATATGGTCTGACAGATATGGAAGTTACAGACGAAGTATTCGAGTCTTCCCAGTCAAAAGTATTTGATGAGGCAGAGAACCGTATGCATACGATCAAAGCAGTTATGGTAGCGACACTCGGCGAGAGATAAGCATAAGATCAATGAAATGACAAGGCATTCGAGAAATGTCTGAATATAGAAAAAGATAAGAAGAGATAAAAGATGAAATCAGAAATATTACGCTTATTAAAAGAAAGTGATGATTACATCTCCGGGCAGCAGATGTGCGACAGATTCCATGTGTCCAGAACAGCTGTATGGAAAGCGATAGAACAATTAAAAAAAGAAGGTTACGAGATAGAGGCGGTGCGCAATAGAGGGTACCGCCTTCTCGAAAGTCCGGATATTATGTCGGAGGCGGAGATCCGAAGCCTTATGGATACAGAATGGGCAGGAAAGAATATCGTTTATTTTGATGAGATTGATTCTACGAATAATCGGGCAAAAGAGCTGGGTGAGAAAGACGGTGCTCATGGAACACTTTTTGTGGCAGATCGTCAGGTGGCTGGAAAAGGGAGAAGAGGCCGTGTGTGGGAATCCCCAAAAGGAATCAGCATTTATATGACAATTCTGCTCCGACCAGATCTGATACCGACAAAGGCACCGATGCTGACATTAGTTATGGCACAGAGTGTGGCAGAAGGTATCCGGGAAGTGACCGGCATGGAGACTGGAATCAAATGGCCGAACGATATTGTTATGAATAAAAAGAAAGTCTGCGGAATTTTGACAGAGATGAGCACGGAGATTGATTATATCAACTATGTGGTCATCGGTGTAGGAATCAATGTCAATCAGAAAGTATTTGACGAGGAACTGAAAGAGAAAGCCACCTCCCTTATGATTGAGACAGGGGCACCGGTAAAACGTTCCGCACTGATTGCAGCTGTCATGAAGCATTTTGAAATAAATTATGCACTTTTTATGGAAAATGGTGATTTGTCCGGATTACAGGAGAGTTATAATGAGATGCTTGTAAACCGGGGAAAAGAAGTACGGATTCTGGAGCCGGGAAATGAATATAATGCCCATGCATATGGAATCAACGAGACAGGAGAATTAATCGTACGCACACAAAAAGGCGAAGAAAAACATGTATTTGCAGGAGAAGTATCTGTAAGAGGGATTTATGGGTACGTATAATCCCGGGACATAAGCTTGTGTGACGTGAGAAGCCTGACAGGATTTTGCCTGGTGTTACACGGCTTAGAAATTATAAAAAAGGAGTAGTTTATGTATCAGGATAAGGTCGTGCTTTGTGGCGCGAATTCATATGAAGAAAAATATTATCTGAACCCGGATTTTGACAGACTTCCGGATCATGTAAAGGATGAGCTGAAGATCATGTGCGTACTGTATGTAAATGATGTAGGCGGAATTCTGACACTCGTATTTGAAGAAGACGGAGAACTGTGTTTCGAAGTGACTTCCGAGGACTTTGATCCAACATTTGATGATATTGGAAGCCATCTGAAAATCAAGCAGATCCAGAGAGAAAAGCAGGATCTGTTAGAAGCACTGCAGTTGTATTACCGAGTATTTTTTCTGGGAGAGGAGATTGAATAGATGCTGTTAGTTATCGATGTTGGAAATACAAACATTACATTAGGAGTATTTAACGGTGAGAATTTGTCAGCAACATTTCGCATGACTACGAAGATACAGAGGACCTCTGATGAGTATGGAATTGCGCTAAATGAACTGATCTGGCATCAGGGATTTGAAAAGTCAGATATTGATGCCTGTATTGTAGCATCAGTTGTGCCGGACATTATGCATTCTCTTGGAAGTGCCATGATCAAATATTTCGGAATCAAGCCAATCGTAGTTTCCGCCGGAATCAAGACCGGGCTGAAGATAAAGACTGAAAATCCAAAACAGGTCGGAGCAGACCGTATTGTTGATGCAGTGGCAGCATATACACTTCACGGCGGACCAGTCATCGTGATTGATTATGGAACTGCTACAACTTACGATGTAGTAGGAGTGGATGGAACATTTGAGGCAGCAGTTATCGCTCCGGGAATCCGCACCTCTGCACAGGCAATGTGGAATCAGGCAGCAATGCTCCCGGCAGTCGAGATTAAGAAACCAGAATCCATTTTAGCAAAAGAGACCATTTCCTGTATGCAGGCCGGAATTGTATTCGGACAGATTGGGCAGACAGAGTATATCGTCAAGAAGATAAAAGAAGAGTCCGGATATGTAGATGCAAAAGTTGTAGCAAGCGGCGGTCTCGGTAAGATCATTACAAATGAGACAGATATCATCGACGTATACGATCCACAGCTTACATTAAAAGGATTACGGATGATTTACGAGAAGAATAAACGTTAAAATAATAACGGGGGACGTAGTAAAATGCCAAAGTACTACGTCCCCAATTAGTAAAAGGGGTGTCCCTAATTAATTAAAGAGGTGTCTCAAATTGGAAATAGGAAATTTAAAATTAGAGAATCCGTACATTCTGGCTCCTATGGCAGGCGTGACAGACCTGCCTTTTCGTTTGCTCTGTAAAGAACAGGGGGCGGGGCTTTTATGTATGGAAATGATCAGTGCAAAAGCACTGCAATATAAGAATAAAAATACAAAAGTGCTACTTGCGATCCACCCGCAGGAGTATCCGGTATCATTACAGTTATTTGGTTCAGATCCTAAGATTATCAGCGAGCAGGCGAAGAGAATTGAAGACCTGCCGTTTCAGATTCTGGACATTAATATGGGGTGTCCGGTTCCAAAAGTCGTGAAGAATGGAGAGGGGTCTGCGCTCATGAAGAATCCGAAGCTGGTGTTTGAAATCGTATCACAGCTTGTGAAAGCGATTGAAAAACCAGTGACGGTTAAGATTCGAAAAGGTTTTGATGATGATCATATAAATGCGGTGGAAATCGCGAAGATTGCAGAGGAAGCTGGGGCATCAGCGGTTGCAGTTCATGGAAGAACAAGAGAACAGTATTATTCCGGCGAGGCGGATTGGGATATTATCCGTCAGGTGAAAGAGGCAGTGCATATTCCGGTTATTGGAAATGGAGATGTGACGTCTGCCGAAAAAGCAGCAAAAATGCGGAAGATCACAGGCTGTGACGGCGTGATGATAGGACGTGGGGTTCAGGGAAATCCATGGATTTTCCGAGAGCTGGCTGAGTATGACAGAACCGGAACAATTCCACCAAGACCGACACAAGAAGAAATTCGGAATATGATGCTTCGGCATGCAAGAATGCAGTTGGAATTCAAAGGAGAATACCTTGGAATCCGGGAAATGCGTAAGCATGTGGCATGGTATGTAAAAGGAATGAAAGGTGCAGCAAAGTTCCGCGCACAGATCAATCAGGTAGAATCTTACGAAGAGCTGGAAGAATTGTTGAAGATGTTAATAAAATAGAAAGAATTTGTAAGTGCAACATCATAAAAAGACTATAGACTGCGTATACTTTATCGTGCAAAATGATTGACAATAGTCGGCTGGTTTTGTATAATAATGAAATTGTGAAAGTATCTTTATTTTCAAGAAAGGGAGCAAAAGAATACCATGGAAGCAAAGAAGAAATTACTTACTTATGCAGGATTAAAAGCACTTGAAGAGGAGTTAGAGAATCTGAAAGTTGTTAAGCGTAAGGAAGTTGCTGCAAAGATAAAAGAAGCCAGAGAACAGGGAGATTTATCAGAGAATGCGGAGTATGATGCTGCAAAAGATGAGCAGCGTGATATTGAGGCTCGTATCGAGGAGCTGGAAGCAATTCTCAAGAACGCTGAAGTCGTTGTAGAAGATGAAGTTGATTTTGATAAGATTAACGTAGGATGTACAGTAAAGGCATATGACATCACATTTGACGAAGAAATCGAATTCAAATTGGTAGGTTCAACAGAGGCTAACAGTCTGGAAGGAAAGATTTCAAACGAGTCACCAGTTGGACATGCCCTGATCGGCAAGACGATTGGAGATGTTGTAGAAGTGGAGACACAGGCTGGAGTTATGCAGTATAAAGTACTGGATATTACACGTACAGTATAAGAAAAGGAAGAGAGGAGAATCGCAGTGGGAGATCAGCAGAAGAATACACAGGAACCTGACGTAAGTCAGCTTAGAAAGGTTCGTCGTGAGAAACTTGCAGATTTACAGGCAAACGGAAAGAATCCATTTGAGATCACAAAGTATGATGTGACTTGTCATGCAACAGATATTAAAGAAAATTTTGAGGAGATGGAAGGAAAACACGTATCCGTAGCAGGACGTGTGATGCAGAAGCGTGTTATGGGAAAAGCTTCTTTCTGTAACATTTTAGACCTCAGCGGAAATATTCAGTCTTATGTTGCAAGAGACAGTATCGGAGAAGAGTCATATAAGGATTTCAAGAAACTGGATATCGGAGATATCATCGGTATTGAAGGTGAAGTATTCAAGACTAAGACCGGTGAGATTTCTATCCATGCATCTGCAGTAAAACTTCTGTCTAAGAGTCTGCAGATTCTTCCAGAGAAGTTCCACGGACTGACAAACACAGATACACGTTACCGCCAGAGATATGTAGATCTGATTGTGAACCCGGAGGTTCGTGACACATTTATTAAACGTTCCAGAATTATCAGTGCAGTTCGCCGTTATCTGGACGGACAGGGATTTATGGAAGTTGAGACTCCGATGCTGGTTGCAAATGCCGGTGGAGCTGCAGCAAGACCTTTTGAGACTCATTTTAATGCACTGAATGAGGATTTGAAGCTTCGTATTTCTCTGGAGCTTTACTTAAAAAGACTGATTGTTGGTGGACTTGAGAGAGTTTACGAAATTGGACGTGTATTCCGTAACGAAGGTCTTGACACAAGACACAATCCAGAATTCACTCTGATGGAGTTATATCAGGCATATACAGATTACAACGGAATGATGGATCTGACAGAGAATCTGTACCGTCACGTTGCACAGGAAGTACTTGGAACAACGAAGATTGTTTACAAGGGAATCGAGATGGATCTCGGAGAACCATTCGAGCGTATCACGATGGGAGACGCAGTTAAAAAATATGCCGGAGTTGACTGGAATGAAGTTGAGACTCTGGAGCAGGCAAGAGAACTTGCAAAAGAGCATAATTTAGAATTCGAAGAGAGACATAAGAAAGGCGATATCCTGAACCTCTTCTTCGAGGAGTATGTAGAGGAGCATTTGCTCCAGCCTACATTCGTTATGGATCACCCGGTAGAGATTTCTCCACTTACAAAGAAGAAACCGGAAAATCCAAACTATGTAGAGAGATTTGAGTTCTTTATGAATGGCTGGGAGATGGCAAATGCTTACTCTGAGTTAAATGATCCAATTGATCAGAGAGAGCGTTTCGCTGCACAGGAAGAGGCATTTGCTGCCGGAGATGAGGAAGCAAACCATACAGATGAAGACTTCCTGAATGCACTGGAGATTGGTATGCCGCCTACAGGAGGCATCGGATTCGGTATCGACCGTATGTGTATGCTTCTGACAGGAGCTGAGGCTATCCGTGATGTGCTTCTGTTCCCGACAATGAAATCCTTAGATGGTGTAAATAAGAAAAATGATGTAAATAATACAGCTTCTGAAGCACCTGAAAAAAATGTAAAAACTGAGTCTGAAAAGATTGATTTTTCTAAGGTAAAGGTAGAGCCTTTATTTGAGGAATTTGTTGATTTTGATACATTCAGTAAGTCAGATTTCCGTGCAGTAAAGGTTAAAGAGTGTGTTGCAGTACCGAAGTCAAAGAAACTGTTACAGTTTACTCTTGATGACGGAACAGGCACAGACAGAACCATTTTAAGCGGTATTCATAGCTTTTATGAGCCGGAAGAACTGGTTGGAAAGACTCTTATTGCTATCACAAATCTTCCACCGAGAGCTATGATGGGCATTGACTCTTGCGGTATGCTCCTCAGTGCTATTCATGAAGAAGAAGGCGAAGAAAAGCTTCATCTTCTGATGGTTGATGACCATATTCCAGCAGGTGCAAAGCTCTATTAAGATGAGAAAACTGAGCCTTGCGGCGGTGTGCGCTTGCGAACACCGACATAAGGCGAAAAACACACGGAGACGGCAGTCGACGTGATGTAAAGATGTACCGTTTTACCGAATAGACGGGACGTACTTCATTTGATAAAAAACTAAAAAAACAGCGATTTACATCAAACTTACATCAATTGATGCAGAAATCGGTGCAAGCAAGAAAAAATCGCATAATTGGCAGAATGAATGGGCAATTCCAATCGGAGTTGCCCATTTTTAAAACAAACAGAAATACAAATCGGGATTTGAGGAGGAAACAAACATGGAAGATAATAAATCAATGACTGTCAAGAAAACGGTAAAATCAGGAATAACTTTTGGAAGTGCATTAGCTATGGTTATTAGTTATACAACGTGGAAGTCTGTCGGCTGGGCGATTTTTCATGGATTACTTAGTTGGGTGTATGTCATATATTTCCTTTTGCGCTATTAAATTGGTTCTATGAATAATATTATGGCAGGGATGAATCAGCCAGTACAAAATGGTATGACCCCACCACCTGTTCCAGGTATTTTATATTATATTATATTGTAGTGAATGGACAGGCAACAGGCCCATATAATCTTAATACATTAAGGCAAATGATGACCGTGGGACAGCTTACTTCAGACAGTTTAGTATGGAAAACCGGAATGTTTGAGTGGGCTAAAGCTGGTTCAGTAGATGAAATGAAGCCATTGTTTCCTGATATACCACAAATTCCGAAAGAAAATTAAAGAAAGAAACGGGGGACGGGCACGATAATCGCCCTACAACCATTTATCCTGTAAATATGTCCATTCATCCTGTGGTTGCAAATTGTTTTCGAAAAATCTGATACTATATAGTTAGTTAAAATTAGCAAATTAGAATAAAGTTTAATTTTTATATTTTGTATCAGGCTGATTATTTTGTAGAGGTGATTATTATGCATATATTATTTGAAGTCTTAGCTACGATACTGATGATTATTAATGTACTATATGTTATTCGTGTATTTTTCATATTAAAAAATTCCAAAAACAGTGATAATCTAAAGAAAAAGAATTTAAACATAGTAGGGGATTTATACATAGCACTGCTTATATTGTTTGTAGTCGGGTATGTATGCATAAGCCTGAATAATAATGGCGAAAATTCAATCCAATTAAATATAATGGCTCAGATTATGTTCTGGGGAGCAGTGTTTGTATTTATAAGTGTGTATGTTTTTAGAACATTGTTAAAAATCACAAAGGACCAGTATATAGGCGAGTTATCAGATTTACAGATATCATTGGATACATATATAAAAAGTATTCCGGGAGGAGTTCATCACTGTGTTGTTGAGCCTGAATTGAGGGTGTACTACGTCAGCAAGGGCTTTACTGATATCACAGGATATACAATGGAAGAAATTGATGAGCTTTATAATGGTAAATATACGGACTTTGTCTATGAGGCGGATAGGAGCACATTTGTAGCAGCAATTGAACGCCTCCTTAGAACAATGTCTGAGACAGTCGTATCGTATAGGATTGTAAGTAGACGAGGCGATATTATATGGGTATCGGACAGTATGAATATTGTAAAAGATTCAAAGGGAAACAGACATATATTTGCTGTTGTTTTAGATATTACCGATGAAAAAAGCAGTGCCGAAACAGATGCACTTACAGGAATATTAAATAAGGGAGCGTTTAATTTTAATGTAAGAGAGTGCATGAAGTTACATGCCGACGAACATATAGCTTTATTTATGATAGACTTAAACTATTTTAAAGAAGTAAATGATAAGTATGGACATCAGAGTGGAGATACCATTTTAATTAAAACGGTTGAATATCTTAAAGCAGCTTTTGTTGATGAAGATGCGATAATAGGAAGAGTTGGTGGAGATGAATTTATGGTACTGGTAAAGAGTGTCATATCAGAAGATGCTGTCATGGCTTTAAAGAAAAAGGTTCAGGATAACTTCAGGCTGAGAATAGATGATATTCCTGATTTTCCGCCTGTGTCCGGCAGTGTAGGATGCATATTTGCAAAATGCTCCGATGATTTTGAAACTGTTTTCAGAAGAGCAGATAATGCGATGTATGATGAAAAAGACAGAGCTCATGCATTAAGAAAATAGATTTGCAGATAAGAATTTATGAATATAAAAGATTTGGGAGATACTAATGGAAAAAATATCAATAAAACTTCGTCAACTGGTTAATAACAGTACTTAAAATCGTTAGAAATAATTGCTAATTACGTTGCGATCTTCAATATATTACACTATAATATGGTAAAGAGATTAGATTTACTAGCGTATATGTATATATGGTAAGAAAATAAAGTAGAACAGTAAATTTTCAGGCATGTCAAGAGCGGACGTCAAAAATTCAAGTTTGCCGAAATATATTTCTAACTTTCCCTATTTTACAGGATTTCCAGCCTGTGCATTAGCGAAACGATATGTATTTTCCCTTATTTTTGCCCTTATGAAATAATCGTAAGGGCAATAAGGGAAAGTTTTATTTAGTCATTGCCTGCCACTTTATCAAGTAACCTTGCAGATTCCCGCTTGGCTTTTCTTGTAGAGTGTGCATAGACATTCATGGTGGTACTGACATCTGAGTGCCCTAACAGTTCCTGCACATCCTTTGGTGCTGCTCCATTTGCCAGAAGGTTGCTTGTGTAGGTGTGCCGCAGCTGGTGAAAATGAAATCCTTCAAATCCTTCCAGTTTCTGAGCAATCTTCCTGCAAACAATTCCTAACGTGCTTGGCAGTTCCAGATTTCCATCCGGTCTTAAGCAGACAAAGGATATTTCCTTATAATCTTCTGGAACATTCTCTGTTCCGTCCAGATGATAGAACTCATAGTAAACTCTGTTTTTGTCTTTTACTTCTCTTGTAGTTTTTGTGGTAAAGTTCTCCGTACTGCATTCGGTTTTTAAGTTGTTCCTTTCGGGCATTGCGAAGAATCTCTGCCAGTGTATCTCCAAAATCAACAATCCTTACCTTTTTTCGTTTGGTTGGTCCGATGATATTCTTGTGCCTTACTTCTGCTGACAGAGCAGATGCAGGAAGAACTCGACCAGAAAGACCGGACTATCCGGGAACTGAAAATGCAGCTCGGCGAATCGCTGACCTTGAACGAGAGGTTAAACAGCGAGAACAGAGCAGGGAACATTCAAGCCTTAAAGAACGACTTGAGGAAAACAAAAGAATTGTTGCAGAGCGAGAAAGAGAAAACGCACGCTGCCGAAATCATGACAGAGGAATGTCAAGATAAGCTAAGGCAGGCAGATATAAAGCAAAAACAGCCATGTATGAAGCATTGATGTTTTTTCTGATATGGTATTCCGTATCGGCTACTCTTTTTCAGATAATACTGTCAAAAATATTTATTTCTGATTGCGTGGTATTCTTTGATACAATCGCCACTTTTGTACAGACCATTGCAGGGTGGATTATACCGGCGACAAAGAACATAGCACAGATTAGTAATGGAATATCCAATCCTGTCGTTGCCGGAATTGTATACTGGCTGATAAGAATATTGATTTGCGGTGGCTGTCTGGTGGGTGCGGGAAGACGCATTGAAACAATATGCAAAACGTAAGGATAAAAACTTACGGATGCTTATGAAATACGCAGCTATGTTTCATGTTGAAAACATACTTAGACCATATTTGGAGGTGCTACTTTAGATAATAACAACGGCACGACAATGAAAGGATTTAATTCGTAATATGTCAAAGAAAAAATCCGCAGATGCACAGATTTTGATGCGGAATTATATGATGGAACGTTTTTTAGAACGAATTTCTTTATCAGAGTATAAAAACCAGTTTATATTAAAAGGTGGAATGCTTGTGGCTACATCCAAAAAAAGGGGAACATTAGACCTGATAGAAGCTGAGGATATAAGAGAAATATTTGATGAAATTGAATCAAGTCCGGTTATGGAGACCTTATGGAAAACATATCAAAAAAATTATTCTTATGCTGCTGATATTCCATGGCATACAATTATGAAGTCAATCTGTGCATTATATGGAAGTATATTGGAGAATATGTATGACACATAAAAAACTGATATGTAATTTACGTTAGCATTTTGAGTTGCCTAAATTCGAAAGTTAGGAAAATCTTAATAATTTCTCAGGCAATCCATTGTGAATTTAGATGTTGTATTTGCTATACTTAATTGGATATATGAGCAAAGGAGTTGAAAATATGTCTGAAAAGATATTGATTATAGATGACGAGCAAGATATAGCGGATCTGTTGGAGGTCTACTTGAAAAACGAAAATTACGTCGTTCATAAATTTTACTGCGCAACGGATGCCATGTCGTGTATTGAAAGCGGCGACATTGATCTTGCCATTCTGGATATTATGCTCCCGGATATGAACGGCTTTTCACTTTGCCAGCTTATCCGAAAGAAATACACTTATCCAATCATAATGCTAACGGCTAAAATTGAGGAAACGGATAAAATAACGGGGCTGACATTGGGAGCGGACGATTATGTGACAAAACCTTTTCGCCCACTTGAAGTAGTTGCCAGAGTGAAAGCGCAGTTAAGACGTTACAAGAAATATTCACCCGGTATCATCACAGAGAAAATTCCATCGGAACTTTCCTATAACAAATTGTGCTTGAATGTGCAGACCCATGAATGTCTGTTAGACGGTGAGCCGGTTTCTCTGACACCGACAGAGTTTTCTATTCTCCACGTCATTTTGTCAAATGCTGGGAATGTTGTAAGTATTGAAGAACTGTTTCATGCAGTTTGGAAAGATGAATACTACTCTAAAAACAGCAGCACAATTACTGTGCATATCCGACATCTGCGTGAGAAACTGAAAGATACTTCCGATACTCCGCAGTATATTAAAACGATTTGGGGTGTCGGCTACAAAATTTAAGCGAAAGGAGAACGCTATGAAGAGAAAACCAAATTGTTTGGCAACTATTTTATTCTTAATTTATCTGGCACTTCTGGTTTGGATCATACTGTTCAAACTACAGTTTTCAATCAGTGATCTGGATAAAGTAAGGAGTATAAACCTTATTCCTTTTCACTATGACAAGGAAATTGGAGCAGCATTTCACTTAACAGAGGTACTCGAAAATGTCTTGATTTTTGTTCCTATGGGCATTTATCTTCAAATGCTTCTGCCAAGCATAGTAAGTGTTGTCGTGATTGGCCTGCTTGGCTTTCTTCTGTTTGCTAATCGGTAGGAGGTGTATTCTCATGTCGAAGAAAGAAATGACAACAGAAAAGCGCCTTAAAGTGCGCTTATACCTATCATTGCTGGTTTATACCGTTGTTGGATATGGTTTGACCCTTATCTTGGACTACATCTTTTCAAAATTTGACAACGGTATTTTTGCATGGCTCTACTGGCGGCTCGATCTGCTTTTTATTTTGTATCTGATGATCGGCTTTGTATGTATTTTCAATTACTATTGGAAAAAGCCGTGGGGCTATCTGGATGAAGTAATTGATGCGACCCAAACGGTCTATGAGCAGAACAGTCATACAGTATCGTTGTCTGATCCACTGAAAGAATTGGAGGCACAACTCAATCAAATCAAAATGTCTGTTCTGTTGAGCAAACGGGCTGCAAAGCAGGCAGAAGAAAAGAAAAATGAAATTATTATGTATCTGGCACATGATATACGCACCCCTCTCACAACGGTAATCGGCTATTTGAGCCTGCTCCATGAAGCTCCTGACATGCCTGAACAGCAAAAGGAAAAGTATGTAAAAGTTGCGTTGAATAAGGCAGAACGCCTTGAAAAGCTCATCAATGAACTTTTTGAAATTACCAAGTACAATGCACATAAGGTCATTATCAAAAAAGAAAATGTAGATTTACATTGTTTGATTGCGCAGGTAATAGATGAAATATACCCGACACTCTCTGCAAATGGCAACACGGCGGTATTTACTGCGGAGGACAATTTATCTGTGAATGCTGATCCCGAAAAGATGGCGAGAGTTTTCAGTAATCTTTTACGAAATGCTGCGTCATATAGTTACCCGCAGACAGAAATCACTATATCCGCCAAACGGTTAGAGCATGATATTCAGATCACTTTTGAAAATCATGGAAAAACAATTCCACAGGAACAGCTTAACAGTATATTTGAAAAATTCAATCGCTTGGATGATGCTCGGCTTTCTAATACAGGTGGTGCGGGGCTTGGCCTTTCTATTGCGGAAGAAATTATACATTTACATGGTGGAAAGATTACTGCATCCAGTCAAAACGAAACCATAGACTTTGTGATTACATTACCCCTTTCCGCTTAGGAAAATAAGAATGTGATCTTAGGAATTACTTAGGAATTTAAGCGTGTGATTTTTGAGATTGAAAAGCCTTTGTTCGGTACAATGATTATCGAACAAGGGCTTTTTAATGTTCAGCCGAAGCAAAAGAAAGGAGTGTAAGCATGGAACTGAAAATAGAGCATTTAAGCAAGCAGTTCAAAGACAAAACAGCAGTAAATGATGTCAATCTGACATTGACTCCCGGCATTTGGGGACTTTTGGGAGCGAATGGTGCAGGGAAAACCACACTCATGCGCATGATTGCTGATATTATGACACCAACCAGCGGAACAGTTTACTATGACGGAAAAAACATTCGAGAGTTAGGTGAAGTCTACCGAAGCAAGTTTGGCTTTCTGCCGCAGGATTTTGGGTATCACCGGGATTTTACGGTCAAAGATTATTTGGAGTATATGGCTGCACTGAAAGATATTCCTACAAGGGCAACCACCCCAAAGATCAATCATTTGTTGGACATTCTTTCGCTCTCCGATGTGAAAAAGAAAAAAATCTCTAATCTGTCTGGTGGTATGAAGCGACGTGTTGGTATTGCACAGGCGATGTTAAACGATCCAGAGATACTTGTTATGGACGAACCGACAGCAGGACTTGACCCCGGGGAACGTGTTCGACTGCGAAACTTCATTTCCGAGTTTTCGCATGATCGGATTGTACTGATCTCCACCCATATCGTATCTGATATAGAGTATATTTCTACGCGCAATGCGATTATGAAAGGTGGAGAAATTGTTGACGTCGGAACGACCACGGAGCTTGTCAAACAAATTGAGGGCAAGGTCTGGAATTGCACAATTCCGGCCTCAAAGCTGCCGGAATGTGAAATGAGGCTACGTATTATCAATCAGCGTGGCGAGGATCACAATCAAGTTTCCATCCGTTATTTGTCTGAGCATTCAGAAATTGAAGGTTCTGTGGCAACAGAACCACGCTTGGAGGATCTGTATCTGTGGTTATTTCCGCAGACAGACTTAGAAAAGGAGGACAGATAATATGCGACTTTTTAGACTTGAATTAAAACGTATTTTGAAATCACGGCGTACCATGATTTTACTTGTGATTGCGCTTCTGCTCTCCGCAGTTATGGCATATCTGCCTATTTCATTTGAGGGTATCAACCGACCAAATGAAGATGGGACTGTTACGGAATTGGATGGTTTGGCAGCTATCGAATACAAACGGGGTTTATACGAAGCGTCCTCCGGTGAAGTGACCCCGGATAGGATCAAATCGGCTTTGGAAACTTATCAAAGCTGCGTTCGAGAATATGGGCCGGTCGAGGAAGATGGCTTTCCTCTGACGGTATATATTGAAAAAATCGTCCCGTTCCGTCACTTGCTGATGGGTCTGTCCGAAACGTTTGCTGATCCATCAACAGGCATTGGTGCTGATTTAATGGATATTGACCCGAATGACATTGACGGAGCCTATTACGAAAAGTGCGCAGAACATTTACAGGATGTCATGCGGAATGAGCAAAGAGAAAACGAAACCGCACAGCAGAAAGCTCTTGAAAAATATTCAGAACTTGATACGCCATTTTATCTTCATTCTGGAATTTCTAAAGATGCATTTGATTATATTGAGTTTTATATTTTGTTCCTTGCTATTTTGTGTGTGGCAATCGCAGCACCTACTTTCGCCGGAGAATATCAAACGGGCGGTGACAGCATCCTGCGAACCACCAAATACGGGCATAAACAATTAGCAATTACCAAAATTTTGGCGGCATTTACACTTTTCGTTGTTACTTTCCTTGTCGGGATCACGGTACACATTCTGATTTTAGATGCAGCGTTCGGGACGGATTGCTTAAAAACATCGTTTCAGATGCGATACTCTATCATTAATCTGCCAAACATCAATCTGGGGCAGTTGCAGATAATTCTCGCAGCAGCGGGCTTACTTTCTGTATTAGCAACGGTTAGCTGTACGCTGTTCCTGTCTGCAAAATGTAAAGACACATTGACAGTTTTACTGATCTCTATTGTAGTTCTTCTCATGCCGCTTTTTGCTTATGTGGCGATGGGAGCAACATGGCTCTCTACCATACTTCCATCTGCCGGAATTGGTATGCAGAACAATTTCCTTTCTCAGCTTGCAGATTTCAATTATCTGAATATCGGTGGAATGAGTTTCTGGACACCGCATGTTATTTTGATTTCGGCAGGAATTGAATTATTTGTGTTTACATTCTTGGCGATTCATTCCTATTGCAGACATCAGGTAGCGTAAAAGAAGTTCAGAATAGAACGAATAGGTTATCTGCCGCGCGACGGCAAAAGAAAAAAGCCGTCGCAGAGCAGACACATTTTCACGCGCCTATGAAACGGCAGCTTTGATTTTCAGAGCCGCCGTTTCTTTGCATTTGCACAAACCTATGATGAATTTTCCGGAAATATTGTGGTTAATAGCGATTTAAACTGTTGTATTTGTTTAAAAATTAAAAAATATCTAATGAGTCTTCCGCATCTACCCACATCTGCAAATTTCCATCAAGATATAATTTTGCATATTCAAGAGGTTCATCAATGGCGAGTGCGTTTAATGCACAGTCTGATCCTGGTGTGGTTTTTAAGTTCTTTTCAGCTTCCCAACAGTCAATGCGGAGCATATAGCCAACAGAGGTGTAAACATCAATACTGTTGCGCTTGGGATTGTATTCTGCAAATATTGTTCTCATCGTATCAAATCTCCTTATCGTTAAATCAATCATTTGTTGCAAAAATCAGAAGCATTTCAATCAGTTCACCATGTCACTTTTATTTTGTGTTATACTGTTTTATATAATTTTCTTGGTCTCCGCTTCGCTACGGTCGGTGCAAAGCGGACATCCACTGGATGTCCTGCACCCTTGTATTTGCCCTTATCAGAGTTCGTAAACACTGGTGGGACGATATAACGCAAGGGAAACAATAAGGGAAAGTTCACATGCGATAAACCTTGTGTTTTCAAGGGATTGAGAGATATTTGATAATAAAATATAACAGTTATTAAATCCCTTGGAATATATGAAATCTCAATTCCGATTTGCCAACTTGCCCTTTGAGAGAGGAGAAATCCTTTTCTCAAAGGGTTTTTCTATTTATACGGATATTCGTAAACTACAAGATAAAGCCAAAACTTCATATACTCTAATCACAGAGGAAGTGGAGGTTTTGATATGAGTAACAGTTTAGCAGAAGTACACCCGGAGCTTGTTTCGGAGTGGTCGGAGAAGAACTTGCTATTGAAGCCTGATGAAGTAAATGCAAAGTCGAGGAAAAATGTCTGGTGGAGATGCGGTAAATGCGGTAACGAGTGGAAATCAGTTATCAATGCCCGTGTGAAAGATACGGTATGTCTATTACTTCTTTGACATTTAATTCTTCTAAAAGTGTATGGATGAGAAAATGCCCAAGATTATATTCCACAGGAGCAGAAAAAGCACGTGGACGAGTATCCTCTGCAAATACAGCAGCACGTTCTTTATTTTTCTCTGCAACAAAGTCTGTGTAGTAAACAATAGGATCTGGAATCTCATCAGAGATAAGCTCCTGCACATAGCCAAAAGCCATGACACTTTTGGAACGTGGCTGTTTCTTTTCTTAAATAGTATGCCATAATAGACCTCCAAATAAAGTGCTATAGAGTACTATTATTGTAACATATAAAAATTTTTTTCAATAAAAAAAGCCCAAAAAGGGCATTGAGAATTCGTTGTAAATACAAGGGAAATCGAGATTTAATAGAACAAATAAAAAATTAGCAGGAAGAAAACGACGGAATTTTCATAGTACTACGACGGAAAACGGGGAGGAAAAACAAAACAATTTTGTGCAATTTTATACTGGAAAAACAAAAGTTAGTCTCATATAATTAAATCACAGTAAAATACTGGGAGTTAAAACAACCCATGAAACAGAGCAGCGGATTTTTTATCCGCCTGACAGGAGAAAGGGAGGATGATTATGTCAGCTCAGTTATTACAGATTAAAGATTTATCCGTAAAAGTAGAAGATAAAGAAATTCTCCACAATGTGGATTTAAATTTAAATAAAGGGGAAACCCATGTACTGATGGGACCCAACGGTGCCGGAAAATCAACGCTTGGATATGCGTTAATGGGAAATCCGAGATATGAGATCACAGATGGACATATCTTTTTTAACGGTAAGGATATTACAGAAGAATCTCCGGCAGAAAGAGCCAGAGATGGAATCTTCCTTTCTTTCCAGAACCCGATCGAAGTTCCGGGTATTACGCTTGGAAATTTTATCCGTACAGCACTGGAGCAGAGAACCGGAAGCCGTATCAGACTCTGGAACTTTCGGAAGGAGCTGAAAAACGCGATGGATATCCTTCAGATGGATGAGGAATATGCAGACCGTGACCTGAATGTAGGATTCTCTGGCGGTGAAAAAAAGAAAGCAGAAATTCTCCAGCTTCTTATGTTAAAACCATCCCTTGCCATTCTGGATGAGACAGATTCCGGTCTGGATGTGGATGCGGTCCGCACAGTATCCAGAGGTGTGGAAGAATATCAGAAAAATAAAAACGGAGCACTTCTGATCATTACCCACAGCACCAGGATTCTGGAGGCACTTCATGTAGATGCAACCCATATCCTTGTAGACGGAAAGATGGTTGCTTCCGGTGACAGTTCCCTTGTGGATGAGATCAACACCAATGGTTTTGAGAAATATATCCAGCAGTAAAGGAGGCACAGGCTTTGAAAGAGAAAACATATGTGGAAGATATAGACAGAAGTATGTATGACTTTCGCAATGAAGAAAAAGACGCTTACCGTGTGGATGAAGGTCTGACTCCTGCCATTGTAGCAAAAATTTCAGAAGAAAAGCATGATCCTGTATGGATGCAGAACTTCAGACTTCATTCTCTTCAGATTTATAATGAGATGAAAGTTCCGGACTGGGGTCCGTCTATCGAAGGTCTGGATATGAACAACATTGTAACTTATGTAAGACCGAATACTCATATGAGTGCAAAATGGTCAGATGTGCCGGAAGACATCAAAGATACGTTCGAGAAGCTTGGAATTCCCCAGGCAGAAAGAAAATCTCTGGCCGGTGTGGGCGCGCAGTATGACTCGGAACTTGTTTACCACAATGTAAAAGCAGAGGTTGCTGCACAGGGTGTTGTCTATACAGATATGGAAAGTGCGCTGACCGGTCCGTACGCAGACATGGTTCGGAAACACTTTATGAAACTTGTGCCGCCGCAGGATCATAAATTTGCAGCACTTCACGGAGCAGTATGGTCCGGAGGTTCCTTTGTTTATGTGCCGCCGGGTGTTTCTGTGGAGATTCCGCTGCAGTCTTATTTCAGACTCAATGCACCGGGAGCCGGACAGTTTGAACATACACTGATCATTGTAGATGAAGGTGCTTATCTTCATTTTATTGAAGGCTGCTCTGCACCGAAATACAATGTGGCAAATCTTCATGCCGGATGCGTGGAACTGTATGTGGGAAAAAATGCAACCCTTCGTTATTCCACTATTGAGAACTGGTCGAAAAATATGTACAACCTGAATACAAAGAGAGCAAAAGTAGAAGAAGGCGGAAAGATTGAGTGGATATCCGGTTCCTTTGGTTCTCATGTATCCTATCTGTATCCGATGAGTATTCTCAACGGGGATGGGGCAAGGGCAGAGTTTACCGGTGTCACCTTTGCGGGAAAAGGACAGAACCTGGACACTGGAGCGAAGATTGTCCATAATGCACCGAACACTTCTTCCTATATGAATACAAGGTCGATTTCCAAAGATGGAGGCATCAGCACATTCAGAAGTTCTGTAGTTGTAAACAGAAAGGCAAAAGGAAGCAAATCTTCCGTATCCTGTCAGTCATTGATGCTGGATGATATTTCCAGATCAGATACGATTCCGGCCATGGATATCCGTACACAGGATGCAGATATCGGTCATGAAGCAAAGATCGGCAGGATCAGCGATGAGGCAGTTTTTTATCTGATGTCGAGAGGTATTTCCGAGGAAGAAGCAAGAGCACTGATCGTCAGTGGATTTGCAGACAATGTATCCAAGGAACTGCCACTGGAATATGCGGTTGAGATGAACAATCTGATCCGGTTGGAGATGAAAGGCAGCATTGGATAAAGCATGGATGAAACAGCAGAAGGGAGGAAAAGGTATCATGAGTCAGAATTTTGAAATGAAAATAAATCCGTTGTCTGCGAAGACCTGGAACTGGCTTCATATGAACGGAACCGTTCTGAAAGAAGAAATCATTACGGAAAGAGGAACCGTAAAAGCAGACAGGCCAGAAACTGTAACAGAGACAGAATGCAGAATGGAAAACCTGATCAAACCAGAAACTCAGATTGAAACAGCAGAAGACTGCGCACAGAAGAAAAGGAATCTTTCTCAGATAAAAACAGGCATGGGAACAGAGATGGATGCATTTGCAGATGCAGGAAGTCTGGAATGGCAGGTTTTCACATCCAAATCAGGGAAAAAAGAAAGCCAGCCACTCAGACTCACGTTTTCTTATCAGGATAAGAGCAGAACCATGAACCGCATCGGGATTCATATGCTGCCGGACAGTGAGCTGACAGTGGTCATGGATTTTACATCAGAAAAGGAAACTGAAGGAACCGCAGCCATACAGACGAAAATTTATGCAGAGGAAAATGCGGTGCTTCATCTGATCCAGGTTCAGCGTCTTGGAAGTAAGATGACATTTCTGGATGATTTTGGCGCAGACTGTGAAAAGAATGCAAGAGTGGAAACTATTCAGCTTGTCCTTGGCGGAAAAGATACATATCTGGGAAACCGCACAGCACTCAGAGGTGAAAGCAGTGATCTGGAGTCAGATATTGGATATCTGCTTGGCGGGGAGAGCCGTCTGGATATGAATCTGGAAGCTGTTCATACCGGTAAAAAGACAAACAGCCGGATGGATGCTGCCGGTGTGCTCAGTGGAAAGGCAGTCAAGATATTCAGAGGAACCATTGATTTTCAGAAAGGCTGTGCAGGTTCTGTGGGAAATGAAAAAGAAGATGTGCTTCTTCTGGATGATACCATTGTGAATCAGACCATTCCGTTGATCCTCTGCAATGAGGAGGATGTGGAAGGAAATCATGGCGCAACCATCGGAAAGTTGGATGAAGAACTGCTGCTTTATCTGGAGTCAAGAGGAATCAGCGAAGAGGCTGTTTATGCGATGATGGCGCAGGCAAGGATTGACAGTATCTGTCATAAAATTTCTGATGAAGAAATGAAGAAGAAAGTTCAGGAGTATCTGGAAGGAGAACGAGAAGAATGATACAGGAATTGGATGTCCAGAAAATAAGAAAAGATTTTCCCATGCTGCAGAATCAGAATTTGATTTATCTGGATAGTTCTGCCACTTCCCAGAAACCATACAGTGTGATCCGGGCGGTTACAGATTTTTATGAAAACTGTAATGCAAATCCGCTGCGTGGACTCTATGAGACTGCGCAGAATGCAACAGAGAAATATGAGGCTGCCAGAGAAAAAGTCCGTCAGTTTATTCATGCAAAAAGCACAGAAGAGATTATTTTTACAAGAAATGCAACAGAAAGCCTGAATCTGGTTGCATACAGCTATGGACTGATGGCATTTCAGCCGGGAGATGAAATTCTGGTAAGCATTATGGAACATCACAGTGATATGCTTCCATGGCAGCAGGCAGCCAAGCGAACAGGTGCGGTGGTAAAATATCTGGAGTGTGACCGGCAGGGAAGAATTACAGAAGAAGATCTGCGAAATGCCATCACAGATAAGACGAAACTTGTGGCAGTTACGCAGGTGTCCAATGTTCTGGGTGTCAGAAACGATATCCGGGCTTTTGCAAAAATCTGCCATGAGAAGGGAATTGTGATCGTGGCAGATGGAGCGCAGAGTGTTCCGCATATGCCTGTGGATGTACAGGAACTGGATGTGGATTTTCTGGCATTTTCCGGACATAAGATGCTGGGACCTATGGGAATCGGAGTTCTCTATGGAAAAAGGGAATATCTGGAAAAAATGCCTCCGTTTCTTACCGGCGGTGAAATGATTGAATCAGTAAGCAGGGATGGTGCTGTTTTCGCACAGCCTCCGCATAAATTCGAGGCAGGCACCGTGAACGCTGGTGGCGCAGTCGGACTGGCAACAGCCATTGATTATATAGAAAATATTGGTTTTGAACAGATTCAGAAGAGAGAGGATGCGCTTACTGCACTGGCAATGGAGAAAATCAGAGAGATTCCTTTTGTACACATTATGGGACAGGAAAATCCAGAGCAGCATCATGGGATTATTACCTTTACAGTTGACGGTGTTCATCCTCACGATATTGCAGCCATTCTGGATGCAGATCATATCGCAGTGCGGGCAGGACATCACTGTGCACAGCCGCTTCTGAGACATCTGGGCGTGATGGCCTCCACAAGAGCCAGCCTGATGTTTTATAATACAGAAGAGGAAATCGTGAAATTTACAGAAAGTCTGAAAGAGATCAGGAGGAAAATGGGATATGCCGAGTAATACTTTTTATAATGAAATTCTGACGGATCACAATCTTCATCCGGGACACAAACATGACCTACCGGACGCGAACCTTGTACTGGAAGGTGTAAATCCAAGCTGTGGAGACGATATCTGGCTGAAACTTAAGGTGGAAGCTGGCAGGATCACAGATGGTGCTTTTGTCGGTGACGGATGTGCCATTTCCCAGGCATCCGCGGATATGATGCTGGATCTGATCATCGGGAAATCGGAAGAAGAAGCTATGAAACTTGCGGAAATTTTTCTCCGCATGATCAAGGGCGAAGTGACAGATGAGGAAATGGATCAGCTCGAAGAAGCCTCTGTACTGAAAGACATTTCCCATATGCCAGCCAGAGTGAAATGTGCGGTGCTGGGGTGGCATACGATGGAGGAGATGCTGAAGACGGAAAAAGAATAAATCAGATTACAGAAAAAGGCATTTCACAAATATTCTTTCTGTGTAAGGAACACGGTGGATGTTGGTTTGAGACCATCTTCAATAATTTTCTGATTGATCTCATCCAGTTTTTGCTGGCCGTGTTTCTGTGCCATATACTCTTTCCGAGTAATTTTTCTCTCATCCGGAGCAAGAAGATCTATCTGGTGAAGTCCTTCCTGTTGGAACCGATCCATGACAGTTTTTTTAAATGTGTTCATGAATTTATCAGTGGAACGATGCTTGTATCGGAAAACTAAGTGAAAAATTCCAAGTTGATATTCCAAAATTTTTTGCTAATCCAACAATCAGAAATATTGCGACCAGTCTAACCGAAGATACCGATACAATGAAAAAAGAATTTTTGCAGACATTCAGTTTTGAAGAATTGCAGAAAACAGATGTACAAGAACAAGCAGAGTATAGAAAAAAATATCTTCAAATTAATGACGTAGAAGAAATGAATAGTAAATACGAAAATATATTATTATTAGGATCAACTGGTTTTTTGGGGATTTATCTTTTGAATCAATTATTACTGAAGAGTACGGCAAATATTACCCTTATTGTAAGAGCTGAATCTGTAGAACAAGCTCAAAGTAGAATCTATCAGCAATATCGGTATTATTTTGAAAAAGATAGCTATAAAGTAAATTTTCAACGAATAGAATTTTTGACAGGGGATTGAACAAAAAATAAATTTGGATTGTCAGAAAACACATATGCTAATCTAACAGGTGTTATAGATGCTATAATAAATTCTGCGGCTTTAGTGAAACATATGGGAGAAAATTCGGAATTTGAAGCAGTTAATATTGAAATCATTAAAAATTTGATAGATTTTGCGGAAAAAGGTAGAAAGAAAGATATTCATCATATGTCAACAATAGGGATTATATATGGAACAAAAATGAATCAAGAAAGAACGATTTTTACTGAATATGATGATATTACAGAAGAGGGATTAACAAATCAATACTTTTTATCAAAAGAAAAAGCAGAAAGGCTGTTGTTTGAAGCAAGAAAAAGAGGAATCCAGAGTAATATATATCGTATGAGCGGAATTTTATTTGATTCCAAAACTGGCAAATATCAGAGAAATATTAATGAAAGTACGGCGTATATTTATTATAGAAATCTTTATAAATTAGGGATAATACCAGCAGATATAAGACGAAAAATGGATATTTCATGTATAGATAAAATCAGTGAAGCTGTAATTAAACTGGTTTTAATAAAGGGGCACCTGAATGAAGTTTATCATGTTATAAATCCTCATGGACTAATGATTCGAGATATTTTAAATTTAGTACAAGAATGTGAAGAAAATGGAGAGAAGGAGTGGATCAAACAATTAGTTTTTGAATGCCAAATTGTTCAGGACATTGGTAGAAATACTAGGAAGATCAAAGTTGATAAAACAGTATACATTTTAGAAAAACTGGGTTTTAAATGGGCACCTGTTGGAAAAAAAGAATTTATGTCAGCCTATAAAGAAATTAAGAAACTTTGACATTGTGCAATGACAAATATAGGTACGCAAATGACAATAAACTTTTAGAGGGATAATTTTGTATAAAGAATGTGAAATGAGTAAAGCCGAGAGTATTAATCTATCTCGGCTTTAGTATTTTTCCAAATTTTTGAATCGTCGATATTCTAAGGGGGATAATCCAAGCTGTTTTTTAAATACAGCTGCAAATTTTCCTTGATTAGAATAGCCGACCTGTTCGGATATTTCGGCAATCGGACGCTTTGTGTCCGAAAGAAGCCTTGCGGCTTCGGTCATACGGATTTCTCGCAGCCAGGTGGATATATTCTGTCCATATACGCCTCTAAAATAGTTTTTCAGACTGGTTTCACTGACCGAAAAGCGTTCTGCAATCTGCCGTATAGGAATGTGCTGGCGAAGATCATCAGAGAGAATTTGCGCTGCCCTTTTTGCAATTTCAACCTGCGTTTCCGTGTAGAAGCCGCAGGTTTTCGGAGGCCGGATTTCCATGTTAAAAAGCCGGTGGAGAAGTTCAAGCGTATAGATTTGCAAATGGAAGGCAGAGGGCTTTTCAGATAGCCTCCAGAGTTTTTGAAATATATTTTCCATCTCACTGTCCGCTTCGTTGATATATGTCTTATGGTTGCCACAATAATTTTCTTCCAGCGTAGGGAGGTCAAGTGAAAACGATTTCAAAAGTTCACCGCAGGACTGTAAAAGAAGTGGCAGGTCAAAGTATATTTTTATGCCCTGATATTGCCGTGTGGGAAAGATATATTCTTTCTGTGCGGTCTGCTTACTGACACAAAAATCATTTTCCTTCAGGTAAATGTAGGAGCCGTCATCCAGAAGCAATTCACTTCTGCCCGAAACGCAATAGTTAATCAGCAAAGGCTTTAGATTTGAATTTTCATCCGACTCCGGCCATACGGGAGCGTTTACAAAAATAAAAGCCAAAGTCAGCCCCGGAAAGAGCGTATGGAATGTCATGCGTCCCTTGCCATCCGCCCGATCCAAAAGCAATGTGCTGCTATTTGGACTGTTTTTCAAGGTCACACCAGAAACAGCATCGCTGTTTTCTAAAATGTTGTATATCATGTTACGCAACTGCTTCGCCCCTTTCATCACGCAAAATCGCTGATATTATTATACCTGCGAGAAAACTCCCGGTCAATGGATATTCTGGCAGAGCGAAAAAACTCCTTGCTATACGGGCTTAAAATACCGATATATGCATAGAAGCACAGCTGAATGTATGCTATCATTAGGGTTAGTTAGCAAGAACTAATAAAGATGAAAGTAATCATGTTAGGAGGTTTCGCAATGAACAACAAATTGCAAGGAAAGGACTTAATCAACATCGGTATTTTTACGGCAATTTACTTTATCGTCATTTTCGCAGCGGCGTCTATCGGTTTTATCCCGATTTTTATTCCGCTTATCAGCGTGATCGTGCCGCTTGTCGGCGGTATTCCGATGATGTTGTTCTTCTCCAAAATTAAGAAATTCGGTATGCTTACCATCTGCGGAGTGCTGCTGGGTATCATTATGCTGCTGACCGGCATGGGCTGGTGGTGCATCCCTACCGGGGTGATCTTCGGGCTGATTTCCGATTTTATGATGAAAGCCTGTGACTACAAAAATGCCAAGCGCGAAGTGTTGATTCACGGCGTTTTTTCCATGTGGGTAATCGGCGCCTTTATTCCCATCGTTGTGACGCGTGACGCTTACTACCAGAACCTGCTCCCCGGCTACGGTCAGGAATATGCCGACACGCTCATGGCTTATATGCCCGACTGGATTTTGCCGGTACTGCTTATTGCTGCTTTCGTCAGTGGTCTTGTCGGCGGCCTGATTGGACGGAAGATTTTCAAAAAGCACTTTGAGCGGGCGGGAATTGTGTAATGAGCCGCGAACTTCTTACAAGTCAAAAAAACAATAGTGAAATTTTATTAGACCCCCGGACAAAACTGGCGGTACTGATTACCATAGCTGTCTTTATTTTAGGCGGTTCGTATGAAGGTATCATGCAGTATTACATCATCGTGTTGGCGGCGATCCCGCTGTTACTTTTGTCAGCGGCCAGAAAATGGAAAGGCGCTGTTCTCTATATCCTGATTTTGGGAGGCAGTCTGTGCCTGGAAATGTTCGGTCTGTCACGACTGGCTGGCGTAGCAAACTACATTGCAGTAGCCATTGTTGGCATTCTGCTGAGGTTCACCCCCAGCGTGGTCATGGGATATTTTGTGGTAACGACAACCACGGTCAGCGAATTTGTTGCGGCGATGGAACGGCTCCACCTGCCACAGCAGATCACCATTCCTATGTCTGTGATGTTTCGCTTCTTTCCCACGGTTGCGGAAGAATGGAGCGCTATTGGGGACGCCATGTGGATGCGCGGCGTCCGCTTTGGTGGTGGAAAAGTCGGTGCGATTTTAGAGTATCGGATTGTCCCCATGATGATCTGCTCCGTCAAAATCGGAGAGGAACTGTCCCAGGCAGCCCTTACGCGGGGATTGGGAGGCCCGGTAAAACGGACGAATATCTGTAAGCTGGGTTTTCATGTGCAGGATGTTATTTTCCTGCTGATCTGTCTGGGAGCATTTGCAGCGCAAATCTATGTGCTTGCCGCAAGGGGGTGAAGGAAATGATTGAATGTCAAGATGTGTCCTTTTCTTATCCTGCCAGTACCCTTCCCGACAGTGAGAGGCAGGTCGGTGGCGCTTTGAAACATATTTCCTGCACTATTGAGGAAGGTTCTTTTGTCCTGCTCTGCGGGACTTCCGGCTGTGGGAAAACAACCATGACCCGGTTGTTTAACGGCTTGATCCCCCATTATCATGAGGGGACTTATACCGGCTCCGTCTATCTGGATGGAAAGGATACCCGTGACCTGTCACTGTTTGATATTTCTATGAAAGTCGGTTCTGTATTTCAAAATCCGCGTTCTCAGTTTTTCAATGTGGACACGACCAGCGAACTGGCTTTCGGTCCAGAGAATCACGGCATAGCGGAAGATCTTGTGCGTGACCGTGTAAAGCGTGTAGCTGCACAGCTAAAGTTGGAGCCGCTGCTTGATAGAAGTATTTTTTCTTTGTCCGGCGGTGAAAAGCAAAAAATCGCCTGCGGATCGGCAGCGGCGATTGACCCGGATATTTATGTGCTGGATGAGCCATCATCCAACCTTGACGCATACGCTATCGCTGATTTTCGACAGCTACTCTTTACTTTGAAGTCGCAGGGAAAGACCATCATCATCTCTGAACATCGGCTGTATTATCTGTCCGGCCTCTTTGACCGTGTCCTGTACCTGAAAGATGGAGAAATCGAAGGTGATTATACAGCAGAGGAATTTTGCGGACTGTCGGCAAAACAGCGCGACGATATGGGATTGCGCCCTCTTGACCTTGCGGGGCTTTCAGAAGTTGAAGGCCCGCCGCAGAGAACGAATGAGGCGGTTTGGACGATAAAGAATGTATCTTTCGCCTATAAGCATGAGCCGGAAACCTTGCATATAACGGAAACCTCTTTCCCATCCGGCAGCGCCACGGCCATCATCGGACATAATGGTGCGGGAAAATCCACCTTTGCCCGGTGCCTCTGCGGGTTGGAAAAGCACTTCAAGGGAACAGTGCAGGATCAGAGCAAGACTTATTCCAGAAAAGAACGATTGAAACTCTGCTATATGGTCATGCAGGATGTGAACCACCAACTCTTTACCGAAAGTGTTCTGGATGAAATTCTGCTCAGTATGAGAACTGAGGATAAGCAGAGGGCAAGAGAAATCTTGCAGGAGATGGACCTGCTGCCTTATGAGGACTGCCACCCGATGGGACTGTCCGGCGGCCAAAAGCAGCGCGTGGCGGTTGCCTCTGCGATTGCTTCGGAGCGCCCTCTGATTTTATTCGATGAACCGACCAGCGGTCTTGACCTGTTTCACATGAGGCAGGTTGCCAATGTTGTTAATCAAGTGGCAAATGCCGGAAGAACCGCACTTGTGGTAACACATGACCCGGAATTTATTCTACGCTGCTGCAATTATGTCCTTCACTTAGAAAACGGGCAAATTCAGGAAAGTTATTCTATAGAGGATAGCGATGGCCGAGAACGCCTGCTAAAGTTTTTCCTGAGTGATATGAAGAAGGAGGTGTCCACAGAATGAAGGAGAAAAAGAAAGAGTCGCCCATAGGCGTCTTATGGGGATGGGGCAAACTTTATCATGGAAAATTCATCGGCAGTATTATCCTTGCAGTATTAGGCGTGGCCTGCCAGATGGTGCCCTATTTCTGCGTGGCGCATATTGTCACAATGATGTTGTCTGGGGAACAGAATTTTTCCCGCTATGTGACCGCTGGCATTATTGCATTGTGCGGCTACTTCGGGAAAGTGCTGTTTTCCAGTCTTTCTACAACGATTTCCCACACGGCGACCTATTACACGCTGCGCGATCTGCGAGAGAATATCACCGCAAAGCTGGCCCGCGTCCCGATGGGGACGATTTTAGATACTCCGTCCGGCCAGTACAAAACGACGATTGTTGACCGGGTTGAAGGCATGGAATCGACCTTTGCGCACCTGATCCCGGAAATGACCGCAAATGTGCTGGTGCCTTTGGCGATTGTTGTATATCTGTTCGTTATGGACTGGCGCATGGCACTCCTGTCCCTTGTTACGTTGGTGGTGGGCCTTGCTGTCATGTCCGCCGGTATGAAGAATTATCCCGTCAAATGGGAGGGCGCGGTTAAAGCGGGAAAGCAGATGACAAACGCCATTGTAGAATACATCGGCGGGATTGAGGTGGTAAAGGCGTTCAGCCAATCCGCCGGTTCCTACAAAAAATATTCTGACGCGGTGAATTATAACGCCAACTACTATGTGGACTGGATGCGGGAAAACCAGAAAACCATGAGCGCCTACAACGCCATCCTGCCCTCAGTGCTGATTTGCGTGCTGCCCTGCGGTTTTGCATTCTGGCTCTCCGGCAGTCTGGAGCTTTCCACCTTCCTATCCATTGTGATTTTCTCGCTGGGGCTGATTGGGCCGATTATTGCGGCCTTTACCTTTACGGACGATTTGGCTGTACTGGGGACAAATGTGAAAGAAATCAGCCAGCTTCTGAACGCCGAAGAACTGAACCATAAAGAAACGCCGATCAAGCTGGAAGATACCGGCATTTCTCTTAGGTCTGTGTCGTTTTCCTATGACGGGACAACAGAGGTTTTGCATGATGTGAATCTCGCCATCCACCCCGGAACCATGACCGCCCTTGTAGGGCCGTCCGGCTCCGGCAAGTCTACGGTGGCGAAGCTGATTGCCGGGTATTGGGATGTTACATCCGGCAGCATTACCCTCGGCGGCCATGAACTGAAGGATATGCCGCTGTCTGAAATTGCAGACCAGATTTCCTATGTATCTCAGGACAACTACCTGTTTAACCGCAGTATCCGGGAGAATATCCGCATGGGAAGACCCAGTGCCACGGACGAAGAGGTGGAGCAGGCAGCCAAACAAAGCGGCTGCGACGCCTTTATCCGCAAGCTGGATAATGGCTATGATACGGTTGTCGGCAGCGCCGGTTCCCATCTTTCCGGCGGTGAACGCCAGCGGATTGCCATCGCCCGCGCCATGCTGAAGGACGCACCTATCATCATTTTGGACGAGGCAACAAGCAGCGTTGACCCGGAGAATGAGGATGAATTGCAGCGGGCTATCGAGGCATTGACCCATGACAAGACCATCATCATGATTGCCCACCGTCTGAAAACCGTCCGCAACGCCGATCAGATCCTTGTGCTGGACAACACTCATATCGTCCAGCGCGGCACTCATGCGGAGCTGATTCAGCAAAAGGGCCTGTATGCCGATTTTGTATCGGCCAGACAGGAGGCCATCGGCTGGAAGCTGGTTCAGTAAAGGAGAACTTACCTATAATAATATAGAAGGTCTTTTTATGATTTTCTACTTATTATTTTGCGTTTCACGTACAGAAAACGTATGTAATAAGTAGAAAAGAAAAAAGGAGAGATTCTATATGATAAAACGAATCAGAATTGCAATCGACCATGGGAACAGAAATATCAAAACGGTTCATACAGTATTTACGACTGGAATCAGCGAAAGTGATATTAGCCCAGGCAGGGGAATTGATTATTTGGAGTATAACGGAAAATTTTATGTGCCGAGTAACCAGAGAATTCCATATCAGAGAGATAAGACTGCCGATCAAAGATTTTTCTTATTGACACTTTTAGGAATAGCAAAGGAACTGGAATTAAACCCAAATATCGAAAAAGGTGATTTAATCCAAGTTCAAATGCCAATAGGACTGCCGCCGAAGCATTTTGCGGAACTTTATGATAAATATGAGACGTTTTTCCGGGGAACTGGAGAAATGCTTCAATTTAATTATAAGAAAAAAGAATATCATGTAATTATCACAGATGTTATGGCATTTCCCCAGGATTATGCGGCGATTATGCTGCAGCACCGGGAGATACGTTCTTACCCTAAAGTAGTAGGTGTGGACATTGGTGGATTTACAACAGATTATCTAATGTTCCGTTCCGGAATTGAGGATATGGAGATCTGCGACTCTATGGAAACGGGAATCATTAGTCTTTACAACCGGATTACAGCTCGGATGCGTGCGGATTATGATGTGTTGCTGGAAGAAGCGGATATTGACAGTATTATACAAGGGAAAAAAGGATTCTATGAGGAGAAAGTAGTTCGCACAGTACTGCAAGAAGCGAATCAATGTGGTTTATGATCAGGTTTACGAAAAAGAAGAAAATAATAATATCATGATCCGGATTATGAGTAATATATTGGGATCCCGTAACAGCGAGAGCAGAGAACACATCCTGCATATTAAAACAGCAACGGAGATGATGCTAGACAACTGGTAAAAGTAACAGAGGCTTATCCTTTGACAGAGGCAGATATTGCTTTGATTACAACTGCTTCTTCCCTTCATGATATTGGTAAGATTCGTATTCCGGAAGAAATATTGAATAAACCAGGCAGACTTACCGATGAAGAATTTAAGATTATGAAAACCCATAGTGAGCTTGGCGCAGCTATAATTAAGGACATGGATTTTCCACAAGATCATCCACTGGTACATACCGCATGGGAAATCTGCAGGTGGCATCATGAAAGATGGGATGGAAAGGGTTATCCGGATGGATTGAAAGGTGAAGAAATACCAATCTCCGCACAGGTGGTATCGATTGTTGATGTTTATGATGCACTTACAAGTGAAAGATGCTATAAGAAAGCTTTTGATCATGATACAGCGATTCAAATGATCCTGGACGGACAATGTGGACAATTTAATCCCATCCTTCTTAAGTGTCTGAAAGAACTGAGTATTCAGCTTTCAAAAATGCTTAATAAAGAGATGGACGATAATAAATATTCTCATGAAATACAGAGACTTTCGAATGAAATATTCAATGATAAATCCCTGCCGAATCAAAACTATTCACAGAGTGTTGTCAAGGTCATGCAGGAAAAGATAGATTTCTTCAAATCAAACAGTGGATTGGATTCGATTGATTACAATACGATTTCAGGTCAGTTAACTATACTAAACGGAAAACATAAGATATTATGTCAGAGAAAGAATCCGGAATTTGATCTGTTTAAAGAATTTGGAGTAATTGAAGAAGATGTTCAATATATTCGTGTTTTGTTGCGTCAGACATCTGTGCAAAATAAAGAAATTTCTGTGCAGATAAAAGCAATAGTGGAAAATGACAGTCAGATGTACAAACTGAAATTACATACGCTGTGGTCGCCTATGAAGAAAGATGTATAAAAGATATGGGTGCATCTGTGCTCACAAGATTAAAGAAACAGGCGAAAGAAACAGGAATCAACTATCAGACTTGTCTACAGCTTTTTGCACAGGAAGAGTACCAAGTAAATGAAAAGCAGGAGAATAGTATTCGATTAAAAGAATGACAGGTGGCAGAGTCATTGAAGCAAATACAGATTTTTATAGATACCCTATCTGCCACCTGCCGTCTGCCGGTATATGAAATTACGAAAACAGATTGCGAAACGCTTGCAACTTGCAATCAAACAAGATATAATGAAGAAAAAAGAGGGAGGCGATATCTATGGCAAGAACAGCAAATGTATTTGCACGTGTTGAGCCTGAAGTGAAAGAACAGGCAGAGCAGGTGCTTGATCGACTTGGAATTCCAATGTCCAATGCAGTAGGAATGTTTCTGAGACAGATTGTACTCCAGAGAGGAATTCCTTTTGAGATGAAACTTCCAGCTTATGAGGAGCCTGTTGCATATGGCTCTCTGACAAAGGAACAGTTCAATGCAGAAATAGAAAAAGGCATGGAAGATATTAAGGCTGGCAGAGTGTATTCAGCAGATGAAGTTGAAGCAGAAATGAAACAGGAATTTGGTATATGAAATATAAAGTGATGTATACAGCAGGAGCAAAGAAAGATCTGCGAAATATTTTCAGATATATTTCAGAGGAACTGTTAGCTTCGGAGAATGCTGCAGGACAGACAGAGCGGATTATGACGGCAATTCGGAAGCTGGATACTATGCCGAACAGAAATTGGCTCTATGAGGAAGAACCGTGGCACAGCAGAGGACTTCGATTCTTTCCGGTGGGTAATTATCTGGTATTTTACAAAACAGATGATGAAACTGAAATAGTATATGTAGTGCGAATTATGTATGGTGGACGTGATGTTCATAAACAGTTAAGTCAAACAGAAGACGTTTCAGTAAATTAAAACAGAATATGGAACAAAAACACGAGCAGTTAGTCTATGAAAAATAGGTTAGAACTAAAGCTTTTAGGTCGACAGTACCGCCATTATATGCGGATGCGAGTGGAAAGTGTGTTGGAACTGATTCATCTTTTGGACTATACGATGCCAGGGATTAAAACGCTACTGAAAGGGTGGAATGAAACAAATGGGAAAGATAAGCTGGGGGATTTTGTGGAAGAATATTGACATTATGACAATATTACAAAGAAATCAGAGGAACAGTTTATAGAAAAGGAATCTGCAAAAACAGATTCCTTAAACCAGGGGAAATCCCTGTCGAAGAATGGAACACCAGTTACTTTTTTGATAGAGAAAACGGACTACAATAACGGTCTGCTTTTCTTCATCAATAGTATAAAAGGCAAGGTAATTATTGATGATTACAAAACGAATTTCCCAACTTGCTAAAACCGGATCATCGACAAGACGGAACTTTTGAGGAAAATCTGATAATGTTCCTATCTGCTTTGTGACAGCATCTAACAGATTGTCAGCAGCTTGTGGATTTTTTAGGGTAAATTCGATGTAATCCACAGCACGCATAATATCATGCTCTGCGGTGGATGTGATATGAAGCTGATAACTCATCGTGTGCGGCGACTCCTGATATCTGCCATAGCTTCAGAGAAAGGTCGGGTGTTGCTTGATGCAATATCGTCCATTCCGTCCTTGATTTGGCTGTAAAGCTCAAATCGGCTGGCAAGATTTTCGTAGGCTTCAATGCTCATAACTGCAAGGTCTCCTTTTCCATTCTTCGTAATGAAAACTGGTTCTGGATAATTATGACAAAATGTAGAAATTTCATTGTAATTATTCCTTAAATCAGCACTTGATTTGATTATCGGCATAAAAGCACCTCCTTATCTGATAACAAAATTATACATAAATTTTGTTATGAAGTCAATGGGTTTGCTATAAGTGTTGGCAGAATTAAATCTTAATATGTCAATGAGATTGATCTTTCTTTAAAGAAAGTAAGTATCAAGTTTAGAAAATTTAAAATCAATACAGATTGAGCAGACAACTGAATAACTGAGCTTTGTACCGAGCCACGGAACCGATATGAGTTACCAAATAGCCGGACATTGAGAATGATGGGATAACCAGATCCCGCATATTCTTGATGTTCGGCTATTTTTTTGTTGCTCCGAAATGGAGAAACAGATGAAAAAGCAGTGGCAGGCGTACATCGCCAGATCCCCGTTCCTTATTACAGTAGGTAGAGGAATAAAATTTTTTCATAATTTTTTAAAATCATGTCTGCTTTTATCTCTCCCAATATTCGAACTATCTTTGATAGAGAGCCTACAGATATCTTTGATGTCTGTACGAGGGTATGGGGAATCGGAATCCCCAACAAGAGACTTACCCGGAGGTATGCCGTAGCCATAAAATGGCGATACGGTAATACCTGGGTGGATCTTGCTCTAATCTACGAACCCTCTTACATATACAAAAGATGGAGGAGGAAAATACAGGGTGTGAGAGAAAAGAATTTTAGAAAAATCAAAATAACTCAAAAACTTGACTCTTAACATTGCAAAAGTTAAAACGAAAGAAAATGAGTTAAAAGGAGAACGAGAAATATGTTTACAAGCGTATTCGGGATTTCTATAAAATATGAAACATGGAATCATCAGGATTCTTTGCCTGTTTATATTGCAGGGAGTTATGATTTTCATACAGCATATATTGGAAACAGACAGCTTCGAGGAGTCCGGCCGTTTTTAAGCAACAAATATGACATCACAAAGCACAAACGGTACAAAGAGCTTGCCGATTTCAACAAGAATAATGCGTTTGATGTCGAAAAATATCTGGCACACCGACTGGTGATGTCGGAAGATACAGAATTTGTATTGTACTTGCCTCAATTGTAATCCAAGATTCCATACCCACTATCTTAGATAAGTGCATCGAAATAAGTGAAATATCAATACAATTGTATTGAATTAGCAATGAAATAGCATTATAATGAAGAAAAAAGGGAAATTACCGAAATGCGGATGATGTGATTTCAGATATGAGAGGAAAATATGGATTGCCTGATACCATTTAAGGCGAAAGCGTGGCTGGATTTAAAAGAACGCAAGTTGAATGGAGAGCAGGTTGACAGCAAAAATATAAAGAAAATGCCGTTAGCAAATATATGCGGACATGGAGATGTCCAAGTGACAACAAGAGATGTGGTCATAAAATGTTGCAAAAAAGCAGGATTAAAAGTAGAAAAATTTGAAATTCGTAAAGGTATGCGAATGCATTGTGTTGTGAGAAAATCTATGGGAAAGGCGATAGGAAATGAAAGATAAGTATCTTAGGGAAACACGAATGGTTGATTTTTCTAATCCGGCAATTCAAAAACTTATTCAAAATATGAAATGGAAGGAAATGGGTGAATTTGAAAGGATTAAGGCAATCTACAACTATGTAAGAGATGATGTTTTATTTGGATATAATATTGATGACGGAATTTCAGCTTCAAAAGTACTTGCAGATGGTTATGGACAATGTAATACAAAAGGAACTTTATTTATGGCACTTTTACGTGCCTGCAATATTCCATGCAGAGTACATGGTTTTACGATTGATAAAAGATTGCAGAAAGGGGCCATGACCGGGTTTGTTTACCGTAATGCTCCAAAAAGTATTTTCCATAGCTGGGTAGAAATTAATTTCGAAAATCAGTGGTACGAACTGGAAGCTTTCATTTTGGATAAAACCTACATAAAGAAGTTACAGGAACAAAATTCGGAATGTACAGGTGCATTTTGCGGTTATGGAGTAGCAGTCAAGGATTTCAGAAATCTCATTATTGAGTTTGATAGGAACAATACTTATATTCAGAGCGAGGGAATCAATCAGGATTTTGGTGTTTATGATTGTCCAGATGAACTGTTGAAGGAACATCATCAAGAAATTTCAGCCTTTAAAGCATTTGCTTATAGACATATTGGAAGACACCTCATGAATCGTAATGTCAGGAAGATTAGAGAACGATAGTTTTAAGCTTTTAGAATGAAAATTAAATTTGGAGGGTAATATGGCAGACAAAATACAAAATGCTTATGAAACATCAAAAAATATATATGACGATGTTCTTACGCAAAGAAATATTTTCAGCAAACTGTATATTAAGTTATTTTGGAGTGGCACTGATGATAATGATATAGCACGAAAAGTTTTATCATATGTTCCTGATGACTTTTCAGGAAAGCTTCTTGATGTTCCGGTTGGAACTGCTGTATTTACGGAAAACAAATGGATTTCTCTAAAAATGTAGAGCAACTTTTTATAAGTGATTGAGACAAAAGGAAAACAACAGATAATAAGAATAGATAAGTGGGATGAATGATGAGAGTGTGTAGTGATTTACTGCATGCTTTTTTTCTCTTTACAAAAGGTTTATAATAAAAAAGAAGGAACCCCTGACCGGCGGCGGGCTGGACGGTTTTCTGGAAGCCGCTGAACAGGCCAACGCCATTCCCCAGCCGCAGGCGTGGAACGGGATCGACGGCCTTTTGAATGGAAAGCCGTTCATGCCGGAGGCGTCCCCGGCTGACCGGGTCGCCGCCCTAATTGAGCTGGCAGAGAAAAACGCCCCGCGTTTGGGCAGCTAGGAACGGCAGTTGATTGTGGCCTATGCCGAGGCCGTGGGCGATACCGACAAGATGATCGGGCTTATCAACCGCCTGTGTGAACAGGGCTATGAGCTGAAAAAGGGCCAGATGGATTCCTTTGTGAAAAGCGAGATCGAAAGTGAGATTGCCGTCGCCAACGCCCAGCGGCAGATCGCGCAGAATCCGGCAGCGGAGCCGGTTGTCACGATCCTTTGGAGTGAAAGCCCCCATTTGAAAGACGGCCAGCAAATGCCGCTGCATGAAGCCGAGGCCGTTTTCAAGGAGCTGGACAGCGCCAGACGCCATGACCGGGAGCAGCCGGGCTATACGGGCCATTGGTACGACAAGACCAAGTTCCGCATTGATTTTACCATGCAGGGCCAGCCGGACAGCTACGAGGGGCGGCAGGACTTTGGCGACGGGGACGGTTCCCTGATCCAGCATATCCGGGGCTATCACGAATACTACGCACAGGATGAAAGCTGGAAAAACCATGTGCTGCACCATGAGGGGCCGGAGGCATGGGAGGCGGACAAGGCCCAGCGGGATATGCTGCTGCATGAGTTCATCCCGTATATGGAGCTGCATTGCAATCTGGCCGCTATGGAGCAGGAGGCCCGGCGTCCCCTGCGATCCGGGGAAACCCTGACGCCGGAACAGACCGCTTATTTCAACGCGGTTTTGGACTATGTAAAGGAGTGCCGCCCGCTTCTCAATCAGGGCCAGTACAACTTGCCGGAGCCGCCGCAGCTTGCCGACTTCGACCAGAGCTTGCAGGACTACAAAAAACAGATTGAGGCAGAGCTGGAACAGGAGGCCGCCGCTGCCGGGCTGACAGTGGAGGAATATGTTGCCTCTGATTATGAAGCACCAGCGCAGCCCAACTTTTCCATCTACCAAGTACCGCCCGGCCCGGAGGGGCGCGACTTCCGCTACCGTTCCTATGAGGAATTGCAGGCGGACGGACTTTCGGTGGACAGGAAGAATTACCAGCTTATCTACACTGCGCCGCTGGACAAGGACACCACGCTGGATGAGATTTACCGCCGCTTCAACATGGAACATCCCGCCGATTACAAGGGACATTCCCTCTCAATGGGGGATATTGTGGTATTTCGGCAGGATGGGAAACAGACCGCCTACTATGTGGACGAGGGGGCCGATTACCGGCAGGTGCCGGAGTTCTTCGCCCAGCCGGAAAAGCAGCTCACACCGGACGAGTGCATGACCGGCGAACAAATCCAGATGCCACGGGGCCGTTTCTATCTGACCGACAGGAGCCGGGAACAGATGGAGGCCGCCGGGTATGGATTCCACCACCAGTCGGAGGACGGCAGGTATCTGATTATGGCAAACGGCACAAGGGCCTTTGCCATCCTCGCCCAGCCAGAAAGTCATATCAAGACGGCGGAAATGTCCACCGAGCAGAATTACAACATGATCGACGGCATGATGAACAACGCCCCGTCTATGGAGGAACTGGAAGCGAGGGAAAAAGCCGGGGAGCAGATTTCCCTTTTGGATGTGGCCGAGGCAGCCAAGGCGGAGGCCAAAAAGCCCAAGCAGACCCGAAAGACAACGCAGAAACAAAAGTAAACATCCATCCGGGCGCAGCTTGCCGCCGCCAAGGAGGAACAGAAAAAGAGGCCCCCGGCGCGGGAAAAATCAAAAGAAATGGAGGTATGAGGAATGTATTTCACCGTGGAAGAAGAAAACCTGATCTGTCTGTACCACAATGCCGACCGCCGAAGGACGGCGGCAAATCTCCGGGCAGCTTTGCCGAACATGGACAAGGAAATGGCGGCGCTGCGCTGGCTGCCAGACCGCCGATAAGCTGGACGCCATGAGCGACGCCGACTTTGCGGCGCAGCGGGTCCACTTCACAGACGAATAAGCAAAACGCCGGGCGCGGGGGCTGTCAAAGCCTCTGCTCCTGGCGCTTCTTTTTTTGCAACAAAACACAAATCAAAACCAGTTTGCCTTTTCATTTCTAAACTGGGGCGTATCACTATGCTCATAGGGATTATAATGATTCAGATTGCACCCAAATTCTTTTAATGACTTAATTTTGTTCTCGTCTGTCCACTCAATCAAAGAGATTCCGTCAAATTCTTCTATGCTCCCATTGTCCATTTCATTTTTGAAATACCACTCAACGATTGTCTGATTTTCCTTGTGGAAGAATTGTTTAATTTCCCAAGCAACGACTTTGCCACGGGTATTCCATTCCTGAAACCAGTGCTTCACAGTTTTTCGATTGCAATATTGGGGACTCCAACTTTCTGTATATAGAACATCCTCTGTAAAAATTTCATCTATTCCAAAATCCTGTTGCTCCAACCACATATCAAACCAACGCCGGATAATCTTTTCTCTTTCATTCATGGATAATCACCCCGATCTCGTTTATTAACTCAAATTATAGCACTGCACAAAATCAGTGTCCATGCCAAAATTCAGCCGGGACAAAGACCTAAAAAGCTGTCTTTGTCCCGGCGCTTCTTTTTTGTCCATTTTCCCGCATTTAGAACCCCGTTTTGAGGGGAACAGGATAACTTTATCCACCTGCCTGCTGACCATGCGGAAAAACCCTTGATTTCCGTGGACTTTTACCGCTCTAAATGCGTAGACAGGATAGATTTGAAAGTGTGCCTTATGTCCTTTTTTGTAACTACTGTTGATGTAGTCGGATAAAATTGCAGTAATTACTCATGTGAAATGCCCCTTTGTTTTATACACTATACCTATACGCTGGATCACCAGATGAAAGGAGCAAAAAATATGTCTGCAATTCAAAATGCGATTGAAGTGAGGAACTTAACAAAGGTTTTTAGTGGCAGAGTTTTGTTTGAGAATTTTAGCCTGAATGTAAAAGCAAATACTATTCATGCGATTATTGGCCCGAACGGTTCTGGAAAGACCACACTGCTGCGCTTGATTACAGGGGTATACCAGCCAAATGCAGGGACAATCAACATTGCAGGGAAATATGCAATGCAGCTTGAAAATGACTATCTGTATGACGAAAAGACTGGCCTTGAAAATTTGAAAATTTTTGGAAAATACTTTGGATTTGAAATAAATGATCGTTCAGACGGCTATTGTACGCAATTAGGATTGACCGAGCATTTAGGAAAGCGTGTTAGCACTTATTCTAAAGGAATGAAAAGAAAACTGTCCCTTTTGATTGTGATTATGATGGGACGGGATATTCTGCTCATGGATGAACCAACATCGGGTGTAGACCCCATATCCAGAGTAGAAATCCGTAGTTTGATAGAGGCTCTAAAAGCTGACGGAAAAACGGTTCTTATCACTTCACATGACCTTAGCGAGATTGAAAAGTGCGCTGATGATGTATCTATGATTAAAAATGGCAGATTGCTGTTTGATAAGGGTATTCAAGAAATGCAAGGACAATCATTGGAAGAAATCTTTATTAAGGAGGGCAATCGGCATGAGTAACATGGGAAAAGGCGCAGGCTACTATCTTACCAGAAGTAAAAGCCTCCTAATTGATACTGCGATTGTTGCCATTCTGGCGATTTTTATGAGCTTTGCAATGCAGATGGACGCCTTGCAGTCTAAGGGAGAAGATTATTTAGTCCTAATGCTCTATGCGGTTATTTTTGGTCTTACCTCCCTGCAATCCGGTGCTATGATTGTAGATTTGACAGCAAAGGATAAGTTAAGCCGGAGAATTGAATTTTTTGCAGCTTCTGGAATTGCGGTAAAAGAGATTATAAAACAGTATTCGATACAGATTTTCCGCTTTTCTGGTATTATCCCGTTCTTTGTTTTTATGAGTTGCTATTACTTTACCGACTGGACAATGAGCTTTGGGCGGATCGTATGCGTTTATCTTAGTATTCTTGTACTTAGTTTTTGTGAGATTGTCGCTTTGAATATCATTGTACTGGATGTGAAACGAGTAAAACTGTTCAAAAATGTTCTATTCTTTGGTAATTTTGCACTGGTTTATTTGATTGCGATGTCGACAGAACGAATTACAGAGTTTGTGAATCAACATCATATAGGAATTGACTATTTGATTATTGTGGTTGATGTTGCACTTTGCATGATGTTTGCACTATTAAGTTTCTTTAAGGCTCGGCACATGAGCAACGAAGCAGTTATCAGGAGGGATGGCGAATGGGTTTGATAACCTTAAACCTTAAAAGGGTATTGAACTGGAATTTTATATTTATGAGTGCGGTAGCAGCTATCTTTGGCATGATCTCTCTGATGAACTTTGGGGATATTTCAGAGAACATTGTATTTGGCGTTGATATAAAGTATTTTATGCTTGATGGATACCTGTGCTTATTTATCTTTTTTGCCGGAGAAATAAGCAAGGATATGTTGCAGCAAGAAAAAACCACAAAGAGAATAGAATGGAAACTTGCTAATGGTATTAAAATCTCAAGTATTGTTAAGGAGAATCTGCTATCACTATGGATTGGAACGCTGATCCTTTTGTTTCCTCTGCTTTTGATGATTTCCATTCGCCTGCCAAACCTTATCTTGTTATTAGGCACCTATTTTCTGATCCTTAGCATATTGTATTCGGCATTTATAAATGTTTTGATTCTCTGGATTAGAAATATGAACTGGTTTAAGAGTATTCCTATCTTTGCAACACTGCTTCATATTTTACTGGTTGTCTTAAAATGTGGGATATTTATGAAAACGAATAATGTGTGGGTGTTGCTACTATTTTCTCCAGTGAGTATAATAGTTTTGACTGCGTGTGGTTTATGTCTGATGACTAAAGAACGGATCGTATCATCATATTACTAACATAATGAATTTTTAGGTAATTGCGAAACACATTCCTAAAACTTGCGTAAAAGAGATAAACGTTCTAT
>OASQ01000037.1_pt1 | contig 110658 bp, 87 predicted proteins | sample 1475771 | NCBI WGS metagenome assembly OASQ01 (sample SAMEA2579910, study PRJEB22360) | human gut metagenome | reverse complement strand
CAACTGTACCGGATGATCAATCAATTGGGGGCAGTAGCAGCAGGTATGGCAGATTTCACCTTTATGGAGGAGAAGTCCGCCCAGTTCTTTGTAAATGCTCCAAACGCGTTAGAGGGCAATTACAAGGCAAAATGCGACACAGCGGCAGCTGCGTTCCAGAGCAAAGAGACCGGAGCGGTTGATTTTACGGGAGACGAGGCTTCGATCTTGGCCCAGATCCGCACACTGGTATCTATTCTGCCCGCAAACAACGAGGAGGATTTTTCCGAGGCCGACTGTCAGGATGATCTGAACCGTATGTGCACTGGCATTGAGGGAGTGGCAGGAGACCCTGTGCAGGCATTATCCATGATCTCTGACAATCATTTTGTAATGGAAATAAAGAAGGCTTATGAACCCTCTATGGTGACAGCCCTTATCCGTATAAACGGCGTGACCGTAGGCTGCGTGGCAAACCGTACAGAGCTCTATGAGGATGGAAATAAGACAGAGGACTTTGAGTCTGTTCTGTCTGGCAAGGGCTGCGGCAAGGCAGCGGAGTTCATCAATTTCTGCGATGCTTTCAGTATTCCGGTACTGACGATTGCAAATGTAAACGGCTATAAGGCAAGTCTGTGCAGTGAGAAATCGATTGCAAAGGCAGCAGCCCGTCTGACTTACGCATACGCAAACGCCACAGTTCCCAAGGTGACCGTAGTGACAGGAAAAGCACTGGGAAGCGCCGGCCTTACCATGGGCAGCAAGAGCCTGGGATCTGATCTGGTATACGCCTGGCCCAATGCCGTGATCGGCACCATGGAGCCGGATGAGGCGGTTAAGATTATGTATGCAAAGGAGATCGAGGCCAGCGATGACGCGGTGGCTCTCATCAATGAGAAGGCGGCAGAGTACGCAAAGGCTCAGTCCGGCGCGATGGCTGCTGCAAGAAGAGGCTATGTAGACGATATTATCAAGGCAGAAGAGACACGCCAGAGACTGGCAGCTGCCTTTGAGATGCTTTATACAAAAAGTGAGGACCGTCCGTCAAAGAAGCATGGCACGGTTTAAAGAGGGGTGACATGTATATGAGACGATTATTAAAACGGATGGCAGCGGCAGCCCTTGTATCTGCCTGCCTGGTAAGCCTGTCTGCCTGCTCTCAGAAGGAAACAGACACAGAGGCATTATCCATCAGTACAGACGGTACGCCGGTGGAGGATTCCATGGCGGATGCCCTCATTCTTTCTGCGGCCCAGACGCTGGGAGCTTCTGATGAGCAGCTGATTGTACAGGCACAGCTGGCAGAGGCCCAGGGCGATACCGCCAGTGCGGGGCTTTATGAGGAGCAGTTAGAAGTCCGGGAGGAGATGGGCAGCTTAAAGCACATTGATATCGAGGACGGCTCGGTGGTTCTTCTGGAGGACGGAAGCTACACGGTGATCCTTCCTGTAGAGTTTACACAGGGAACCAAAAAGTATGTGATGAACCTCAATATGGCTACGGGACAGCTGGAGGCCCAGTTTACGGATATGTCCACAGGTACAGAGGAGGATAACTCCATAAGCTCTCTGTTAAAAACAGCCAGTGTGTATACCGGAGTCGGTATGGGAACCGTGTTCTGTGTTCTGATTTTCATCAGCCTTCTGATTGCCTGCTTTAAGATTATCCACACATGGGAAAAGGGAAAGAAGGAGAATGCGGCAGCGCCTGCGCCTACACCTGCAGCAGCCTCGGTTCCGGTTCAGGCAGGAACTCCGGCAGTGACCGGACCTGAACTGGCAGACGATGCGGAACTGGCAGCGGTTATGGCCGCAGCCATCGCAGCATATGAAGGGACATCGCCCAACGGACTGGTGGTACGCTCGATCCGCCGTGTGAGCAGTTCCAGAAGAAGATAAGGATTCATTTTAAATCAAGGAGGAAATCGATCATGAAAACATATACCATTACAGTAAATGGAAAAGCATATGCAGTAACCGTTGAAGAAGGCGCAGCAGCCCCCGTGGCAGCAGTTCCTGCAGCAGCCCCGGCACCTGTGGCAGCACCCGCAGCGGCACCTGCGCCTGCAGCAGCACCCGCACCTGAGGCAGCGCCTGCGCCAGCACCTGCAGCAGCCCCGGCAGGCGCAGCAGGCTCCGTTAAGGTGACCGCTCCTATGCCAGGCAAAATCGTAGGTGTGAAGGCAGCTGTAGGTCAGGCTGTAAAGAAGGGAGAAACGGTACTGGTGCTTGAAGCCATGAAGATGGAGAACGATATCGTGGCTCCTCAGGACGGAACGGTTGCAAGCATCAATGTATCTACGGGAGATGCGGTTGAGTCCGGCGCTGTTCTGGCTACTCTGAACTGATCGGAAGGATGAACCCCCAATGCTGGGGGTTCCATTATGGAGGTAGCGTTATGGATTTTGGCAATTTGGCAACAAACCTTCTGGGTCAGATGGCGTTTTTTCATCTGACCCCTGGAAATTATATGATGATTGGCGTGGCACTGGTATTTTTGTATCTGGCGATTCGAAGGGGGTTCGAACCGCTGCTGCTGATTCCAATTGCATTTGGTATGCTGCTTGTAAACATCTATCCGGAGATCATGTATTCACCGGAAGAATCTTCTAATGGCGTAGGCGGTCTGCTGTGGTACTTTTTCACTCTGGATGAGTGGAGTATCCTGCCTTCTCTGATTTTCTTAGGCGTAGGTGCTATGACTGACTTCGGCCCTCTGATCGCTAACCCCATCAGTTTTCTTATGGGCGCTGCTGCTCAGCTGGGTATTTATACAGCCTATTTCTTAGCCATTTTCCTGGGATTCTCAGGAAAGGAGGCTGCAGCAATTTCCATTATTGGCGGAGCAGACGGTCCGACCTCCCTGTTCCTGTGCAGCAAGCTGGGACAGACACAGATCATGGGCCCCATTGCCGTTGCGGCGTATTCCTATATGGCTCTGGTACCGATCATCCAGCCGCCGTTTATGAAACTTTTGACAACGGATAAGGAGCGCAGGATCAAGATGGAGCAGCTTCGCTCCGTATCCAAGCTGGAGAAGATCCTGTTCCCTATCATTGTAACCATCGTAGTCTGCCTGATCCTGCCTTCTACCGCGCCTCTGGTAGGTATGCTGATGCTGGGCAACCTGTTCCGTGAGAGCGGCGTTGTAAAGCAGCTGGCGGAGACTGCGTCCAATGCGCTGATGTACATTGTAGTTATCCTGCTGGGTACATCCGTAGGTGCTACTACAAGCGCTGAGGCTTTCTTAAATGTAACAACGCTCAAAATCGTTTTTCTTGGTCTGATCGCGTTTATCTTTGGTACCATAGGCGGCGTTCTCTTAGGAAAACTCCTGTGTAAGCTGACAGGAGGAAAGATCAATCCCCTGATCGGCTCCGCAGGCGTATCCGCTGTACCTATGGCAGCCCGCGTATCCCAGAAGGTCGGTTCTGAGTACGATCCCACCAATTTCCTGCTGATGCACGCAATGGGGCCAAATGTGGCAGGCGTGATTGGTACGGCCGTTGCAGCCGGTACCTTTATGGCAGTATTTGGAGTATAAAAGGGAATATTTATCAAGGAGGAATATTAACTATGGCAGAGATAGAGAAGAAGCCGGTAAAGATCGTGGAGACCGTCCTGCGTGACGCCCATCAGTCTTTGCTTGCTACCAGAATGTCAACGGAGCAGATGCTCCCCATCATTGAGAAGATGGATCAGGTTGGCTACCATGCAGTAGAGTGCTGGGGAGGCGCTACCTTTGACGCCTGCCTGCGTTTCTTAAAAGAAGATCCATGGGAGCGCTTAAGAAAATTAAGAGATGGCTTTAAGAATACAAAGCTGCAGATGCTGTTCCGTGGACAGAATATTCTGGGATATAATCACTATGCAGATGATGTAGTAGAGTATTTCGTACAGAAGTCGATTGCAAATGGTATTGATATCATCCGTATTTTCGACTGCTTAAACGATATCCGCAACCTGGACACAGCCGTTAAGGCAACCAAGAAGGAAAACGGCCACGCGCAGATCGCCCTGTGCTACACTCTGGGTGATGCTTATACGCTGGATTACTGGAGAGACATCGCAAGAAAGATCGAGGATATGGGCGCAGATTCCCTGTGCATTAAGGATATGGCCGGCCTTCTGACTCCATATAAGGCAGCTGAGCTGGTACAGGCCTTAAAAGAAGGAACCAAGCTGCCTATCGACCTGCATACCCACTACACATCCGGCGTTGCTTCTATGACTTATTTAAAAGCAGTAGAGGCAGGATGTGAGATCATCGACTGCGCAATGTCGCCTCTGGCGCTTGGCACCAGCCAGCCGGCAACCGAGGTTATGGTTGAGACTTTCAGAGGCACACCATATGACACCGGCTATGATCAGAACCTGCTGGCAGAGATTGCAAACCACTTCCAGCCGATCCGCGAGGAAGCATTAAAGAGCGGCCTTTTAAATCCAAAGGTTCTGGGGGTAAATATCAAGACTCTCCAGTATCAGGTACCCGGCGGTATGCTTTCCAACCTGGTAAATCAGTTGAAGGAAGCAGGACAGGAGGACAAGTACCAGCAGGTATTGGAGGAAATTCCAAGAGTAAGAAAGGATTTCGGCGAGCCGCCTTTGGTAACGCCTTCTTCTCAGATCGTTGGTACGCAGGCCGTTCTCAACGTAATTATGGGCGAACGCTACAAGATGGTTCCCAAGGAGTCCAAGAAGATCATGCTGGGAGAATTTGGCCAGACTGTAAAGCCGTTTGATCCGGAAGTCCAGAAGAAGATCATTGGCGACGAGACACCGATCACCTGCCGTCCGGCAGATCTGATCAAGCCTCAGCTCCCGCAGTTCGAGAAGGAATGCGCACAGTGGAAACAGCAGGATGAGGATGTATTAAGCTATGCTCTGTTCCCGGCTGTAGCCAAGGAATTCTTCCAGTACAGAGAGGCACAGCAGCGCAAGGTTGATGTGACTGTGGCTGATAAGGAAAATAAGGCTTACCCGGTGTAAGAAACGGGATGAGAGAGTGAGAATAGAAAACAGCCTTCCGCGTTAGGGTGCGGGAGGCTGTTTTTTTGTATAATATTGGTAATAATTCAGGACGGGGATGCTTCTATGTGAAAACAAGTGCGAAATCATGCTTATAAGCGAGCTGAATACCTGTTTTCCCGCGTCCTGAGCAGTTACATAAATTGTATTATTTTTGCCACTTCATGGCCGCCGACACATCCAGCATACCGCCGGATACGGTTTTCTCTTTCAATGGCGCAAGTTTATGAACAGTGGAAAGCAGGGCGGTTTTTATATCGGTAAGGTTTAAATCGGGGCGGCCGGAGTAGAGAAGGGCGGCGGCTCCGGTAACCATGGGGGCAGCCATGGAGGTACCGCTCATGTAGGCGTATGCATTGCCGGGAATGGCGCTTAAGATATAGGTGCCGGGAGCGGCCAGATCTACGCTTGCACAGCCGTAGTTAGAGCTTTCATCCAGACGGCCGTTGAACATCAGGTTCCCTACCGTGATCACATTATCAAATGGCAGGCTGGCCGGATAGACCGGGTATTTGTCGATATCGTAGCCGATTTCGTACTGATTGCCGTTGCCGGCAGCTACCACAAAGAGCATATTTGAATCGCGGATGGCAGATTCAAATTCAGGGGTAGACTGGCTGGAGCCAAAGCTTAAATTGCAGATCTGCGCACCGTTTGCCTGGGCGTAGCGGACAGCCTCTATGACGCTTTCGGGTGTTCCCTTGCCGTCTTCGCCTCCAAGAGCTTTTAAAACCATGATTTTTACGTAACCACTGTCTGCGATTCCGGCAATTCCGCCGTTGGCCTTTGAGGCAGCAATGGTACCTGCGCCATGGGTGCCGTGGCTGTCCTCGTCCCCAACATAAATCTGATTATTATTGGAAATAAAATTCCAGCCGTTCACATCATCAATATAGCCGTTGCCGTCATTGTCAATGCCATCACCGGGAATCTCGTCCTCATTAACCCAGATGGCGTCTTTCAGATCCGGGTGAGAGGTGTCAATTCCGGTATCTATGACAGCAACGGTAACGGGGCGCTTGTTTTCTGCCTGCTGATAGAGCTGCCAGGCTTCTTCAATGTTGATATCGATCCCAGCTACGGCGTTTGTCCTGATAGCGTCATAGTTGCTGGGGCCAAGAGGGGGCAGGGCAATGCCGTCGATGCCGTTTTCACCGTAGTGTACATTGATATGATCGAGAGTACGGATATTCAGTTTCCGCTCCGTTCGCTGAAGGTTTCCTGTGTTGCGCAGGGCCCACTGATATTCGGAATATTCGTCTCCCTGTGATACGATCTCCACGCCGGGACCGCTGAAAAAGAGAGAAAAATCGGTATCCGTTCTGTCCGTCTCCAAAAGGGGAGAGGCAGGGGCAGAAGATGCTATGAAAATAGAAAGCGCCATGGATATGGCGGCTGCCGAAATATGCTTCATGGTTTTAAAACTCCTTTCCTGAGGCTGCATTATACCACACCTTGAGGAAAAATTCCATTCTCCGGGTAAAATGATATTTCTGAGTAAGAGTATATCATGAGGCCTGTGAGAAAAAAGTGAACTTTTTCTGACGCTTTTCTCTGAAATGTCATATTTTTGTAAGGTTTTGAGAAAGCTTGGTCTGCAAAGGAGAAATGAAAAGAGGAAAACCGGGGAACCGCTTGACAAAAGACGTATTGTCACGGTATAAAAGGAGTACGTTTGTGCTTGATAGCGCTTGCGTGGCTGAATCGTTACATTATTTTCAGGAGGTTTTTATGGGATTTACATTGGATGTGAGCATATCGGCAGTGACTGTATTTTTACAGGGACTTTTGAGCTTCTTCTCGCCATGCGTACTGCCGCTGCTGCCTCTTTATATCGGCTATCTGTCCGGCGGGACAGCGGTGAAGGGGGAGGACGGAAGGATTTATTACAAGCAGAGCAAGGTGATGATTCATACAGCGTGCTTTGTGGTGGGAGTAAGCTTTGCATTTTTTCTGCTGGGTCTTGGCGTATCGGCAGTGGGAAGCTTTTTCCACAGCAATCAGACTATGTTTGCCAGGGCCGGAGGGATTTTGGTGATGCTGTTTGGCCTGTATCAGCTGGGGATATTTGGAACATCTGCGGTGCTTGGAAGAGAACATCGGCTGCCTTTCCGGCTGGATCGTCTGGCCATGTCGCCCTTTACGGCGCTGATTATGGGATTTACCTTCAGCTTTGCATGGACGCCCTGTGTAGGGCCTGCTTTAACCAGTGTCCTTCTGATGGCAGCCTCGGCGGCTACCAAGGCTCAGGGCTTTGGGCTGATCGGGGTGTACACGCTGGGCTTTGTGCTTCCGTTTTTGTTTGTAGGACTGTTTACTACAAGACTTCTGGAACTGTTTAAAAAGTACCGGGGCGCAGTACAGTATACGGTAAAGCTTGGCGGCGTGCTTATGGTGCTGATGGGTGTTCTGATGTTTACAGGCAAGATGAATGATGTGACCGGCTATCTTTCAAGGATCTCCGGAACGATGGAAAATACGGTAAATGCAGAGAAAACGGCGGGGCACAAGGGGACAGAAACTGCCGGAACAAATACGGACATGGAAACCGATGCTGCCTCAGAGACAGAGCCGGACAGTAATCCTGAAACAGGTGCAGGCACAGAGACTGACAGCACAGACACAGATACAAAAGCTGCGGATGCCGAATCTCGTCCTGTGCTTCCGGCGGTAGATTTTGAACTAAAAGATCAGTATGGCAATACGCATAGGCTGGAGGATTATAAAGGAAAGACCATTTTTCTGAACTTTTGGGCTACCTGGTGTCCGCCATGTAAGGCGGAGATGCCGGATATCCAGAAACTGTATGAAAATTCTCCTACGGAAGGAGATGACGCAGTAATCGTCCTGGGAGTAGCCGCGCCGAATATGGGGCAGGAAGGCTCAGAGGAGGAAATCACCGCATTTTTGGAAGAAAATGGTTATACATATCCAGTGCTTATGGATACAGAGACAAAACTGTTTACTTCCTATGGAATCATGTCCTTTCCGACCACGTTTATGATCGACAGAGAGGGAAATGTTTTTGGCTATGTATCAGGTATGCTGTCAGCTGATATGATGGACAGCATCATCCATCAGACGCTGGAGGGAAAAATGGACAGAAGATAGGAACAGAAAGACTCTGGTGAATCCGGCATAACAGAAAATAATAAGACCGGCACAAACTTCCCGTTTTAAGACAGAAGTTTGTGCCGGTTTTGCTGCCGGAGTTTTTCTGTGTCTACACTCTGCTCTGCCGGAAGATTACATACTTATACCGTTCCAGCAAGGCCAGAAGTCCATTTCCAAGGACACCGATAGCCAGTACCTCGCCGATGCCAACAGTCAGCATCATGAACGGAACCAGATCCGTTGAGCCATAGGCGTACCGCAGTACCCATGGAATGATCAGGGTATTTGCCAGAATGGGAGGCAGGCACACCAGATATTTATGCTGCCGCAGCCAGTAGGAACCTACTGCACCGATGAGGGTGGCGAGGCTGCCGCAGATCACATCCATGATCACTGCTGTACCTAAGAGATTGGAGATCAGGCATCCAAGAAACAGCCCCGGAATAGCGGCCGGTGTAAAAAATGGAAGGATGCACAGCGCCTCTGAGATGCGAAACTGCACCGGGCCGAAGCTGATGGGGGCGAACATCATAGTCAGCGCCACATACAGCGCGGCGATTAAAGCGCCCTGTACCAGAAATCCTGTTTCCTTTGAATTCATATTGTGTTTTCTCCTTTAGTTTTGTTTTAGGTGTGGAAGGTCTCGAACACACCGGTCGTTTTTGATAAAAAGCCTTGTATATCAAGATTTTTTATGACCTTATGAACACTGGAACGGTCTTAATATTCCCGTTCAGCAGACATTAGTATAGCATTGACGCCGCATTTATGCAATCCCTAAAAATTCCCCTCCAGTTTCTGGATTTCCCTGAAAACCAGTTTCGGGAAAACGGTTAATATGATCTGAAACAGTGTCTGTGCTGCATTTTTCCAACTACGGACTGTGTATTCTTTCAATCACCAGGATTTAAGAGAAATTTGGTAATATATGGTAAATAAAGGGCCGGAGCATACCGCCGTAAAATTTCATATAGCATTTCACCTGTTTTTTGATATAATTATAAGGAAAGTATCATATCATACATACCATCTGTCTGTGTATTGCTTACGGATGGTACTGTTTAACAGGGAAAGGAAGCAATATATGTATCAGATAGATTTTAATAAACCAGAGCATATTCATTTTATCGGGATCGGAGGCATCAGTATGAGCGGCCTGGCTGAGATCCTTTTGGAAGAGGGATTTACCGTGTCCGGTTCTGACGCCCATGAGACAGAGCTGACAAAGCGCCTGGAGGAGAAGGGGGCAAGGATCTGTTACGGACAGCGGGCCGCTAACATCGAGGCGGAGCCGGGAATCAGTGTGGCAGTATACACAGCGGCGATCCACGATGATAATCCGGAGCTTTTGGCCGTCCGGGCAAAGTCCATACCCGAGCTTACACGGGCGCAGCTTCTTGGGGAGATGATGCGCAACTATAAACAGTCCGTGGCGGTTTCCGGCACCCATGGAAAAACTACCACTACCTCCATGATTACAGACATCCTTCTGGCAGGCCAGGCAGATCCTACGATCTCCGTAGGAGGCATCCTCCGGGATATCGGAGGAAACATCCGGGTAGGCGGGCCGGAGCTTTTTGTTACAGAGGCCTGCGAGTATACCAACAGCTTTTTATCCTTTAGCCCCACGGTAGAGGTTATTTTGAATATCGAGGAGGATCATCTGGATTTCTTTAAGGATATTGAGGATATCCGCCGTTCGTTCCGTCTCTTCGCAGAGAAGCTTCCAGCAGGAGGGCTTCTGGTGGTGAACCGCGATATTGACCGGATGGAGGAGCTTACAAATGGCTTAAAATGCCGGGTAGTCACTTTTGGAAAGGAGGCCTCCAGCGATTATACGGCTCAGAATATCACATATGATGCCTTTGCCAGACCTTCTTACGATCTGGTGGTGCAGGGGGAGATCGTAAACCGTATTACTCTGGGCGTTGCCGGCGAGCATAATGTATACAATTCTCTGGCGGCGATTGCCGTTTCCATGGAGCTGGGAATGGGATTTGATGCTGTTATGGCGGGGCTTAAAACGTTTACAGGGACAGACCGGAGATTTGAGAAAAAGGGTGAGATCGGCGGTGTCACCATCATTGACGATTACGCCCACCATCCCCAGGAGATCCGGGCTACTCTGGCTGCGGCCAAAAATTATCCTCATAAGCGTCTCTGGTGCGTATTCCAGCCTCACACCTATACCCGGACCAAAGCATTTCTGGACGAATTTGCCGATGCCCTTTCCGGAGCGGATGAGGTGATACTGGCAGATATCTATGCCGCCAGAGAGACGAATACGTTAGGGGTGAGCTCGGCTGATATTGCCAGCCGTCTGGAAAATATGGGGGTCAGTGTTCATTACATTCCGTCTTTTGACGAGATCGAAACATTTATTTTGGAACATTGTATAAACGGTGACCTGTTGATAACTATGGGGGCCGGAGATATTGTAAAAGTGGGAGAAAAGCTCCTGGGACTGTAGTTATCCACAATATCCACATAGTTTTCAACACTATATGCGCAAAAAAATTGTGGATGATCCACGGGAGGAGTCAGAGTGCTGCAGGAACTCAGAACATGAGGTTTTATGCGGAAAAATGGCGATGTCGGGGAAAAGAGGCGGGATGGAAAAATAACTTTTCCACAATATCAACAATATCCACAGAATGGATGGTGGAAACAGAGACCTATTTTCTTTTCCAAACGGATATGATATACTGGCCACAATACGCCCCGAATGCTCTGAAATGGCCCGTACAGGCCAAAAAACGGGGAATGACAGCAGTAAGGAGTGGAAAACATGGGGATGACCTGGAAGGACCGCTGGAGCGTTCCGGCTACAGCTGTGGCAGATGAATTTATTGACCGGTATATGGCCGGGGCCAATGGGGAATATGTAAAGGTATATCTGTATATCCTTCGCCACCAGGGAGAGGAGATTACCATCGAAGCCATTGCGGATGCGCTGGATCATACGGAATCCGATGTGCGCAGGGCTGTGAGTTACTGGGAAAAACTGGGAATCCTTTCGGGCGATTCTCCTAAAGAGACCGGCGCGGCAGAGGGAAGGCAGCCAGAACGGGCGGGTCTTCAGGAACAGAAAGCGTGTCCCCCCAGGCCTGCTGCCTCAGAAAATGCCATAGAATCAGCTGCGGCTGTGGCGCCGTCTCCATCCCTGACGGGAGAGCGGAGGGAAGAGACGGCCGGAGAGGGGGAGGTTCCTGTATACTCCGCCGCCCAGGTAAACCGGCTCTGCGGGGATGAGGATTTTTCCCAGCTGCTGTATATTGCACAGAAATATATGAATAAGGTATTTACCCCCAGAGACTGTCAGGTGTTTGCTTATCTGTATGAGGGACTGGGCATGAGCAGTGAGCTTTTGGAATACCTTGTGGAATACTGTGCTCAAAACGGCCATACCTCCATGCGGTATCTGGAGACGGTGGCTATCAGCTGGCACGGCAGAGGGATTAAGACCTCGGACGAGGCCAGGGAGCTTGGCGCCGCCTATACAAAGGACTCCTTTGCGGTGATGCGCGCCTTTGGCATAAACAGCCGCAAGGCAGCTTTGCCGGAGCAGGCGCTGATCGACAAGTGGTTTAAGGATTACGGCTTTACCAGAGAGATCGTACTGGAAGCCTGCAGCCGCACCATTACTGCTATCCACAGTCCCAGCTTTCAGTACGCGGATCGGATCCTGACAGAATGGAAGAAGGCCGGGGTAAAAAGCTTTGAGGATATTAAGGCCATGGATACCAGACGTCAGGCGCTGATACAGGAGAACGGAGGCGACAAGGAAACGCGTCTGAAACGCTACAACAGTGCGGCAAAGGAAGGTGGAGGCAGGAAGGGCACGCCCAATCAGTTCCATAATTTTAAACAGAGGGACACAGATTATGATGCCCTGGTCTTAAAACAGGTAAAGGAATGGGTAGGCGGTGAAAGAACCCGTACATAAGCGCAGACGGCACATACGGACCGTAGATGGGAAATACGTCTGCTGACCGGAAGGAGATAAAAACATGGCATTGAGCAATTCACAGTACGACGCCATTATGAGGGAATACGGCAGACAGCAGATGGAAAACCAGCACCGGCTGGAAGCAAGAAAAAATGAGATTTACCAGGAGATTCCGGCCATCAGGGAGCTGGAAGCGGAGATTGCCGGCCGTTCTGTGGCCGGAGCAAAAAGGCTTCTGGGAGGGGATATCGGAGTTTTAAGCCAGCTCAAGGAAGAACTGGCGGACCTGCGGGAGCAGAAGGCGCTTCTGATCCGTGCCAAGGGATACCCGGACGATTATCTGGAGCTTCACTACCGCTGTCCTGACTGTAAGGATACGGGCTGGAGGGACGGACGCAAGTGCCACTGCTTTTTAAAAGCTCAGATGAAGCTTCTCTACGCCCAGTCTAATCTGGATCAGGTGTTGGATCAGGAAAATTTTGGAAATCTGTCATATGCCTATTATGATGATCAGGAGATCCTGCCGGAAATCGGACTGACTAATGCAGACTATATGCGCCGGGTGGTTCGAGGCTGTATGGATTTTGCGGCGGATTTTGACCGGAAGAAGGAGAACCTGCTCTTTACCGGCAGCACCGGCGTGGGAAAGACATTTCTCACCAATTGCATCGCCAGGGCGCTGATGGATTCGGGCCATTCGGTCATCTATCTTTCAGCCGGAGATTTGTTTGAGGTGTTTTCCAGAAATAAGTTTGACTACGATACTCCGGAGGATATGCGGGATACCTACCGTTATATTTTAGACTGTGATCTTCTGATTATTGATGATCTGGGAACGGAGTTAAACAACAGCTTTACTTCCTCTCAGCTTTTTTACTGCATCAATGAGCGGATGAATATGAGCCGTTCCACCATCATTTCCACAAACCTGTCTATTGCCAGGCTGCGCGACTCTTATACGGATCGGGTAACATCACGGATCATGCGCTACAGGATCATTCCTTTGTATGGAAGAGATATTCGGCTTTTAAAAAGAGAATGAGACGGCCGCGGCGGTTTTTCAGAGGATGTGCCGGCTGGCTTGACGAAAGGCGCATAATAATGGTATAAAAATATATAATGAGCGGAAACGCAAACAGGAGGATGAAGAGATCATGTTATACGAAGAGAAAGTCATTGAGACCATTCCGGTCGGCCCTCTTGGGCTGATCCCCTTAAAGAGCTGCACCGACCTTGGAAATAAAGTGGACAGGTATCTGGTGGACTGGAGACGGGAGCGGGAGAGTGAGCACAAGTCTACCATTGCCTTTACAGGCTATCAGAGAGATTCTTATATTATCAATGCCGCCACACCAAGATTTGGTTCCGGCGAGGGAAAAGGCATTGTGGAAGAGTCTGTCCGCGGGGACGATCTTTATATTATGGTGGATGTGTGCAATTACAGTCTGACCTACTCTCTGTTTGGTATGACCAACCATATGTCTCCCGACGATCATTTTCAGGATTTAAAGCGTATTATCGCTGCAGCGGCAGGAAAGGCCCGCAGGATCAATGTGATCATGCCGTTTCTCTATGAGAGCCGTCAGCATAAGCGTTCCCGCCGGGAGTCCCTGGACTGCGCCCTGGGCTTAAAGGAACTGGTAAATATGGGTGTGGAGAATATCATCACTTTTGATGCCCATGACCCCAGAGTGCAGAACGCCATCCACTTAAAGGGCTTTGAGACGGTTCAGCCGATTTATCAGTTTTTAAAGCACCTGCTGAAAAATGAACCTGATTTAAAAATCGACAGCGATCATATGATGGTTATAAGCCCGGACGAGGGTGGTACCGGCCGCGCGATCTACTTTGCAAATATGCTGGGACTGGATATGGGTATGTTCTATAAGCGCCGTGATTACACCAGGATCGAAAATGGAAGAAACCCAATCGTGGCCCACGAGTTCCTCGGCTCCAGCGTAGAGGGCAAGGATGTGCTGATTATTGACGATATGATTTCATCCGGTGAGAGTATGCAGGATGTGGCAAAGGAGTTAAAGAGAAGAAAGGCGAGAAAGGTATTTATCTGCTCTACCTTCGGTCTTTTTACCAATGGCCTTGCAAAATTTGACGAATATTATGAGAACGGATTTATTGACCGGATCCTGACAACCAATCTGGTATACCAGACTCCGGATCTGCTGCAGCGTCCTTACTACATCAATGTGGATATGAGCAAGTATATTGCCCTTATCATCGATAATCTGAACCATGACGCTTCCTTAAGCGAGCTTCTGACGCCTACCAGCCGTATTAACCGTCTTTTGGCGCAGTACAGAAGCTGATGGGTTTAATATAAGCGTATGCAAAGGGCTGTTTCCGGCAGGAAGCGGCCTTTTGTCGGTTTTGGACAGCTCAGGTATTTTCAGAAAATCGGAGAACAGGAGTGGAAGAAAATGGAGGAAAGACCGGAAAAGGGTTCCGCGGCTGGGGCAGATGAGGCATGGTTTAGAAACCGGGTGTCCTGGCTCAGTTTCTTCTTCAGCCTTCTGGTGGTGTGGGTTCACTCCCCGAATGTGGATCTGTTTGCCAAAGGTACAGAAGGAATGGAGGCAGCGCAGCGCCTGGAGCACATGGGAGCGGATCAGCTGGGACAGATCGCCGTACCGGGATTTTTTATGATCTCGGCGTATTTATTTTATAGAAATTTCCATATAAAAAGTCTGGCGGGAAAATGGAACTCCCGGATTAAGAGCATCCTGATCCCCTATGTGGTCTGGAATTTCCTTTATTACATGGCCTATGTGATCGTCACCCGTATCCAGGCGGCAGAGCGGATCATCGGAAGGGAGCCGGTGCCTTTTAACGGAGAGGAGCTCCTGGCAGCAGTGGTGCGCTACCGTTATAATCCAGTGTTCTGGTATCTTTTCCAGCTGATCCTTCTGATCGCTCTTGCGCCGGTTTTATATGCAGTGCTTCGCAGGACTCTTATTGGGACGCTGTTTCTGGCTCTTTTGCTTTTGGGGCTGTGGAAGGGCTGGAGTCTGCCATATCTGAATCTGGACGCGCTTTTTTACTATTCTGCGGCCGCTTTTTTGGCCATTGGCCGTGAACGGTGGGGAAATGTTCTGGAAAGGCGGCCGTCAGGATGGAATGCGCAGGAAGGGTCTGTGGAGGGGGTGTTTTTTGCGCCGGTCCTGCTGGCGGTTTACGGTGCATTTTTGTGGTTCAGCGGACGTCCGGGTGCAGTGTTTTATCAGCTGCCGTTCCATACAGTTCTGATCCGTTTCTGGGGCGTCTGTATCGCCGTGTGGGCAATTCGCTTCATTCCGTTTCCAGCGGCTGATGATCTGGTAAAGAACAGCTTTTTTATGTACGCCATTCATTTTCCGTGGGTGCGTCTGTTTAACAAGCTGGGGGCCCTTCTCCTGCCTGAGGGGGCCGGCAGCGCCCTGGCTATGTTTGTGGCGATGCCGGTTCTTGTGCTGGCGGTCACCTGGGGGCTGGGGAATTTTATGAAACGCTTTATGCCGGGGATCTATGGTTTGCTGTCCGGTGGAAGAGGAAGATAAGTTCCACGGCGGTTCTTGCTAAATGTCTGGATCTGTGCTATTCTGAAACTGTTCCCGCAGGTATTCGTCCTGCAAGTTTGTCAGATCCGGGGAAAGCCCGGTCTTTGGATGGAAACATCTGTGACAGGGCATTCGTCCCGGAGTTACCGTATTGATAGGCTGTTACCGGCAGATATACCGCTTCATGATCCATATTCTCCCAGGGATCTTCTATGAATCTGTCTGCCGGCGTTTATGTAAGAGGCTTCCCAGGCTTTGCCGAGATTTTGAAAAATACAGTTGACATTTGGGCGGATCTATACTATGATTATATTTAATAGAACGTTTGTTCGGAGAAAAAATCGCCTCCGGTATATACCGGTATCAGGCGGACAGACAGATTCCATTAGGAGGAGAATATGGGCAAAGAAGAAAAGATGACCGTCAACAGAGATATGAACAAGGAAGAGAAGATGAAGGCCCTGGATGCGGCGCTGACTCAGATTGAGAAGGCGTATGGCAAGGGATCTGTGATGAAGCTGGGGGAATCCGGCGTGAATATGAATATAGAGACTGTTCCCACTGGCTCCATCAGTCTCGATATCGCCCTGGGACTGGGCGGCGTGCCAAAGGGAAGGATCATTGAGGTATACGGCCCCGAGTCATCCGGTAAGACGACAGTAGCTCTTCATATGGTATCAGAGGTTCAGAAAAGAGGCGGCATCGCAGGCTTTATTGATGCGGAACACGCACTGGATCCTGTGTACGCCCGCAGCATCGGCGTTGATATCGACAATCTTTATATTTCCCAGCCGGATAACGGAGAACAGGCGCTGGAGATCACAGAGACGATGGTGCGTTCCGGCGCCGTGGATATTGTAATCGTGGACTCAGTTGCTGCTCTGGTTCCCAAGGCTGAGATCGACGGTGAGATGGGCGACTCCCACGTAGGCCTTCAGGCCCGCCTTATGTCTCAGGCCCTGCGTAAGCTGACTGCGATCATCAGTAAGTCAAACTGCGTGGTGATCTTTATCAATCAGCTCCGTGAGAAGGTTGGCGTTATGTTTGGAAGCCCGGAGGTGACTACCGGAGGCCGCGCGTTAAAGTTTTACGCTTCAGTCCGCATGGATGTGCGCCGAATTGAGACGTTGAAGCAGGGGGGAGACGTAGTAGGCAACAGAGTCCGTGTAAAGGTAGTAAAGAACAAGATCGCTCCGCCTTTTAAGGAGGCTGAGTTTGACATTATGTTCGGTAAGGGCATTTCCAAGACAGGGGATATTCTGGATCTGGCGGTAAAGGAAAATATCGTGGAGAAAAGCGGCGCATGGTTTGCGTACGGCAGTTCCAAGATCGGTCAGGGGCGTGAGAATGCGAAGCAGTATCTGGCAGAGCATCCGGCTATCTGTGCAGAGATTGAGGCCCTGGTACGTGTAAAATACCAGCTTCCGGGAGCGGAGGCAGCTGAAGCGGAGGCCAAGAAGGCGGCTGAGGCCGAGGCAAAGACCAAAGGCACCGCTCCGATCGCAGGAGAGGAAAAAGAAGGACCGGTTGCAGAACCTGTCGAGGATAATGAGGTATGATGGTCACAGAAGTGACCTCTGTTGACAAAAGAAAGTGCAAAGTCCTTCTGGAAGAGGAGGGCTTTGCCTTTGTTTTATACAGGGGAGAACAGGAGAAGTTTCATATTGAGGATGGGAAGGAACTGCCGAAGGCCGTTTACCGTCAGATTGTAGAAGAAGTGCTGATGCCCAGAGCCAGGGAACGCGCGCTCTATCTTCTCCAGGCTCAGGGAAGAACGAAGGCCCAGATGGAGAGAAAGCTTACAAAAGACGGATATCCTCCAGAGGTGATCCGGCGGGTGATGGATTTTCTGGGAGAGTACCGCTTTGTAGATGATGCGGCCTATACGGAGAATTTTATCCATGCCAACAAAGCCAGAAAAAGCCGCCGTCAGATGGTCTATGAGCTGCAGCAAAAAGGGGTAGACCGGGAAGAGATTGCCCGTATTCTGGAGGAAAATCCCCAGGATGATCTGGCTGCTGCCGCTAATCTTCTGAGAAAGCGTCTGCGTTCCAGCTCCCTGAAAGATCCCAGGGAGCGCCAGCGTACTGCCGCCTATCTGGGCCGGCGCGGTTTTTCCTATGATGTGATCCGCAAGGCAATGGAGATGGCTCAGGAAAATGATTGGGAGGAGTAAATATGGTCTGTTAAACAGGCTTCCTGTGGTTTTGTTTAAATAACTGTCTATAAGATTTATGACAGGATAGGCGGTCTGAAAGAAAAGGCTGATACGAATTGTAGAAACTAACCGGGAATCCACTTGACACCTTTATGAAAAAAGTATAAAATTAGTATGTTGTATTTCGTACAATGAAAACTAAATAAGGAGGTGCTCCTGTGTTACAGATAATAGTCCCTTTGATTATCGGTGCGGTGATCGCGGCTATTGTTACTTGGATGATCGCTCATCCTGCCGGCCGTTCCTATGAGCGCAAGCAGTACGAATTAAAGGTGGGAAGCGCGGAAGAAAAATCCCGTGAAATCATTGATGAAGCCTTAAAGACCGCAGAGACAAAGAAGCGAGAAGCTCTCCTGGAAGCCAAGGAAGAATCTTTAAAGACAAAAAATGAGTTGGAAAAGGAAACCAAGGAAAGAAGAGCAGAACTTCAACGTTACGAAAAACGCGTATTAAGCAAAGAGGAAAACGTTGAGAAAAAAGCAGACGCCCTGGAAAAGAAGGAGGCAGATCTGGTCAGAAGGGAGAATATACTCAGCAAGAGAAGCGCTGAAGTAGAAGCCCAGTATGAGCAGGGAATACAGGAACTGGAGCGGATATCCGGTCTAACCTCCGAACAGGCAAAAGAATATCTTTTAAAATCTGTTGAAGAAGACGTAAAACATGACACAGCTAAGCTGATCAAGGAACTTGAAAACAAGGCAAGAGAAGAAGCTGACAAGAAGGCCAGAGATCTGGTAGTGACGGCCATTCAGCGCTGCGCGGCAGACCATGTGGCTGAGACTACAGTTTCTGTGGTACAGCTTCCCAATGATGAGATGAAAGGCCGCATTATCGGCCGTGAGGGTCGCAATATCCGTACCCTTGAAACACTGACAGGTGTGGAACTGATCATCGATGATACTCCTGAGGCGGTTGTTTTATCCGGGTTTGATCCCATCCGCAGGGAAGTAGCAAGGATCGCATTGGAGCGTTTGATCGTGGACGGACGTATTCATCCGGCCAGGATCGAGGAAATGGTAGAAAAAGCACGGAGAGAAGTGGAAAACAATATGAGGGAAGAGGGCGAGGCCGCCTGTCTTGAAGTTGGTATCCACGGTATTCATCCGGAACTGGTTAAGTTACTTGGAAGGATGAAGTTCAGGACAAGCTACGGACAGAATGCTTTAAAACATTCCATCGAAGTAGCGCAGTTATCGGGGCTTTTAGCATCGGAACTTGGGGTGGATGTACGTTTGGCAAAACGTGCTGGTTTGTTACATGACATTGGTAAATCCGTTGACCATGATATGGAGGGCACTCATGTACAGCTGGGGGCAGACCTGTGCAGAAAGTACAAGGAATCTGCAACTGTGCTCAATGCAGTAGAGTCCCATCATGGCGATGTTGAGCCTACCAGCCTTATTTCCTGCATCGTTCAGGCGGCAGATACCATATCTGCGGCAAGACCGGGCGCAAGACGTGAGACGCTGGAGACATATACAAACAGATTGAAGCAGTTGGAAGATATCACAGACTCCTTTAAGGGAGTAGACAAATCTTTTGCTATTCAGGCAGGCCGTGAGGTTCGCATTATGGTGGTTCCTGAGCAGATCAGCGATGACGATATGGTATTGCTGGCAAGGGAAATATCCAAGAGAATAGAAAGCGAGCTTGAGTATCCGGGACAGATCAAAGTAAATGTGATCCGTGAGTCCAGGGTGACCGATTACGCGAAATAGAAAAAAGCTTCGTCAGAGTACAGCTGGCGGAGCTTTTTTTGTGGAATGGCTCTGGTTTAAGGCATATCCGGCGTCCGGTCCGGCCCTGTAAAAGCCGGCACAGCGGAAGAAAGCGGGGAATCGTAAGGAAAAATTCATTGACACTTATGATGAAAATTTATATCCTTAGGATATAAAAGACATTTAAAATGAGAAGGAGACTGCTTATGGCGCATTTTGGAAAAAAGCTGGCGCTTTGCCTGGCGGCAGGGCTTTTGGCGGCCAGTATGGTTATGCCTGCATATGCGGCAAGCCGCAAAAAGATCACATCCATTTCACTGTCCATTAAGGCGGATATTCAGCCGGATACAGATTACGGTGAAGAATCCATTGAAATTGAGAGCAGCAGCAATCGCTACAATGTAGACGGCTACGAGGTGATGAATGAGGGCTTTGGCTGGACGGAGGATACGGTGCCAGAGATCCGAATCACCCTGACGGCCAATGACGATTATTATTTTACTATGCTTGGAAAGGATAAGATCGCGTTAAAGGGCGGAGCCGAGTTTAAGAAAGCAACCCGGCAGGATTCCGGGGCTACGCTGCTTTTGGATGTAACCCTTCCATCCATGCAGAACTCATTAAAAGACATGGAAGGCGTGACCCTTTCACAGGAGGGGATCGCTTCCTGGCCGGCAGTCAGCACAGCAGGAAGTTATGAGGTGCGCGTGTACCGGGGAGATAAGATTGTGGGAGCGGCTCTCACCACCGATACGAACAGCGTCAACTGCAGAGAGCGTATGGTAAAGCCCAACGAGTCCTATATGGTGAAGGTTCGGGCGGTCAATAAGTTCGACACCACCATCAAGGGCGAGTGGGCTTCCTCCAATACCATTTACATAAATGGAGATCAGGCTGCGGCGTTTAGGGACAATCTGGATGCGGCTGGTGTGGAGGGCGGATCCGGGGCAGCCGGTGAATGGAAACAGACTGCAGATGGAAGATGGTGGTTCGACCAGGGAAATGGCAGCTATCCGGCAGACGGATGGATGGAAATAGGAAATAAATGGTATTTCTTTGACGCGGAAGGATATATGAAAACAGGGTGGATCCACTGGAATGAAAAGGATTATTACTGCTCAGAAAACGGCGATATGCTGACCAGCTGCATGACGCCGGATAATTATCTGGTAGGAGAAGACGGAGCCAGGATCGCTCAGTAAGGAGCAGAATATCCATGGAAGCTTCTGAAGTCTTATAACTTCCATGGGCGGGGAGATATCGGGGATGAACGGATCAGGTGCAGCAGGAGGATACTCCGGCCGCGCCTTTTTCCTTGAAAAGGAATTTTCATGCATACAAAATATCATGTGAGGTAAGAGAAAATGGAACAGTGGAAAAAATGGGAGCAGGCGCTGACTGAGGCAGTCGATACAGATTATTCCTATGGGCTGGCAAAACGGATGGAGGAGCCCAGAACCAATCCGGTGCTTGGATACCGGACGGCCGGCTCACAGGCAGAGTTTGAAACCGGAGAGTTATTATACAGGGAAATGAAGCAGCTGGGTCTTAAAGAGGTTCATAAGGATAAAATCAGGGTAGACAGCTGGGATTTTCATCATGCAGTGCTGCGCTTTAGGGATCATCAGGGAAAGGAACATGAATTTCAGCTGGGGGCCTATCAGACAGATTTTCATACAGAGGGATTTAAGGAGTTCTCCATGGTGTATCTGGGCCGCGGTACGGCGTGCCAGTATGAGAATGTGGATGTAAAGGGAAAGCTGGTGCTCATTGATATCAACCAGAGAGAGGAATGGTGGATCAATTTTCCAGTGTATCAGGCGCATTTAAAGGGAGCGGCGGCTTTGATCGCGGTTCAGGATAATGGCTACGGAGAAATTCATGAGACGGCGCTGAACGCGCAGGATATTGCAGGCCCCATGGAGGCGGCGGCTTTTTCCATTTCCCAGGCAGATGCGGCGGTCCTGAAGGCAGATATGGCAAGGAGGGCGGGAGAAAACCAGGGGGAATACGGCGAAACCAGGGTATTGTTTGATGCCTCGTCTACCGTGCTTAAGGATCAGGAATCCTATAACATTGTGGGAACCATTCCTGGACGGGAGAAGGACTCACTGATTCTGCTGTCGGCTCACTATGATTCCTATTTCAGCGGCTTTCAGGATGATAATGCCGCCGTAGCCATGATGCTCGGCATAGCCAGGGCTATTCTAAAGACAGGGTATCAACCCAATAAGACGCTGGTGTTCTGTGCACTGGCGGCTGAGGAATGGGGGGTAGTGGATTCAAAATACGACTGGTCGGCCGGAGCTTATGAGCAGGTTTTTACGGCGCGGCCGGAGTGGCAGGGAAAAGTATTTGCGGATCTGAACTTTGAACTTCCAGCTCATGCTCACGGGAAAAGGGATGGAGTGCGGTGTACCTATGAGTATGCGTCATTTATGGAAGACTTTGTAAAACGGATCAGGAATATTCCTGCCGCCTATCCGGAGGGAATAGAGGTGCTGTATCCCATCCAGACCTGGTCCGACGATTTTTCCATGGCCATTGCAGGAATCCCTTCTATGGTAAATGAGTTCAGCGCAGGAGAGTTTATGGAGACCCATTACCATTCACAGTTTGACAATGAAGAATTTTATCAGGAAGAGGTATTCCGCTTTCACCACGAATTTTATGGGAAACTTGTGCTTGCCATTGACCGGTCGGCGGCTGTGCCTCTGGATTTTGGCCGGCTCTTTGGGGCTGTGGCTGACAGCGTAGACCGAAAGATGTGCAGAAAAACCGGAGCACAGGAAGAGGGGCTGCTCCAGGGACTGGAAAAAGCAGGGGAACTGGCAAAAACGCTTTATAAAGCGGTACAAACGATCAACCAGAGATATGAGGAGCTTCTGGAGCAGAGAAATGGAACCTGCGCCGGTATGTCAGGCTGTGTCAGTGCAGATGAAGAAGGTCTGTCTGCAGCAGGCGGGGGATGCCGGGAACTGGAGGCTGCCTGCCGGGAACTGAACCGCCGTCTGCTTGGTTTATTCCGCAAGGAGCAGGATTATTTTGTGCGGCTTAACTGGCATGATGAGGTGCTTTTTCCGCAGGAGGCAGTAGGAAGCAATCTGCAGGCTATTTACAAGGCGCTGGAGTGTCTGCGCCAGGGAGATGCGGAAGGCGGATTAAATGCCGTCTATGAGATTGACAACAACCGCTACGCCTTCCTTTTCGATAAGGAGGTATTCAGCTATTTTACCGAGTATGTCTTAAATCAGCCCGCCGACCGTTTAAAGTGGGGAGCAGGCCGTATTGTTCACCATGAGAATCTTTTTGAACTGGTGGCCAGCCTGAAGGAAAAACACCAAAAGGCCGGCGGTCAGACTGCAGATCTGGAAAGAGAGCGCAGAGCGCTTCTTAAGGTTGCAGAGAACCAGGAACAGTGCTATCGGGAGGACATTCAGTATATGGAGAACTCCGTGGGAAAACTGACGGCTCTGATGGAGGACTGTTTAAAGACCATACCGGATATAAAATGGTAAAAGGCAGCCAAACAGATCAAGTTATCAAACAGAGGTGTAAAATACTTAGTTATGGAAAGCAGCAAATTATACAGAGTAAAAAAAGAGGATCTTCCCAGGCTGGAGAATCTTTTGGTGGAATGTTTTTCCAGCGACCCCTTATACTGCAGCCTGATTCCTGATCAGGAAACGCGAAAACGGCTGCTGCCGGAACTGTTTCAATGCGATCTTACAGAGTTTTTTGAAACCTGCGAGATATACGCGGAAAGCCCCAGCATGAACGCTCTTTTAGTGGTATCCGACGAGTCGGAGCCCTATAATCCCCTGATCTTTTATCTCACGGAGGCCTGGGCCAGCCTGCGCACGGACGAGTATCTGATCAAAGAGGATCCCAGCTTAAAGACGCTGTGGAATTTCGTGAAGGGAAGGGATTACTTAAATTCCCGCTGGACAGACCAGCTCCATCAGGAGGAACGTCTTCATGTGATCTATCTGGCTGTCCGTCCTTCCATGCAGCATCATGGGCTGGCGGCCCTTCTGATGGAAGAGGTCATTGCGTATGCCCAGAGCCATCACCTGATGGTTTCCTTAGAGACCCATAATCCCCACAATGTCCCCATGTATGAGCATTTCGGCTTTAAACTCTTTGGCATTGTGCAGAAAAATTTTGACTTAAAACAGTATTGCATGATCCGGGAATACAGATAACATCATAACTTTTACTTATACTGTCAATTCCAAAAATGTATATTTTATAAGAGGAAAGTTCAGACAGAACAGTTGAAATACACACTTTTATGAGATATGATAAAAAGAAACTATAATTGCAAGGACAGGTATAACTTAAAAGAATAGAATGTAAGGGAGATCGCTGCTATGGATTATAATATAACATTGATCCCCGGCGATGGGATCGGACCGGAGATCGTAAGAGAAGCGAGAAAAGTCATGGATCGGGTGGGGCAGATATACGGCCATACCTTTCATTATAAAGAAATCCTGATGGGCGGGTGTTCCATTGACGCTTATGGAGTTCCTCTGACCCAGGAGGCATTAGAGACAGCCAGGGAGAGCGACGCCGTTCTTTTGGGAGCTGTAGGAGGAAATGTAGGAAATTCCCGCTGGTATGATGCAGCGCCGGATAAGCGGCCGGAGGCAGGGCTTCTTGCTATCCGCAGGGGACTGGGCCTGTTTGCCAATATCCGTCCCGCCTTTCTTTACGATCAGCTGGCGGACGCCTGTCCCTTGAAACAGGAAATCATAGGAAACGGCTTTGATATGGTGATCGTGAGAGAACTTACAGGCGGACTGTACTTCGGGGCCCGCCGCACAGAAACAATAGACGGAGTTATGACAGCTGTTGACACTCTGACATACAATGAAAACGAGATTCGCCGTATTGCCGTCAAAGCCTTTGATATTGCTATGAAACGCCGCAAAAAGGTAACAAGTGTGGACAAGGCCAATGTGCTGGATTCATCCAGGCTTTGGAGAAAGGTAGTGGAAGAGGTGGCAGAGGACTATCCCAAGGTGGAGCTGAGTCATATGCTGGTGGACAACTGCGCCATGCAGCTGGTGATGAATCCAGGACAGTTTGATGTGATCCTGACGGAAAATATGTTTGGCGATATTCTGTCCGATGAAGCCAGCATGATCACCGGCTCCATCGGTATGCTGTCCTCTGCCAGCCTGAACGAAAGCCGTTTCGGCCTTTACGAGCCGAGCCATGGTTCGGCCCCTGATATTGCGGGCCAGGACATTGCCAATCCGATTGCCACCATCCTTTCAGCGGCTATGCTGCTCAGATTTTCCTTTGATCTGGATCAGGAGGCCGACGCGGTGGAGGAGGCGGTACGTCAGGTGTTAAAAGACGGATACCGGACGGGAGATATTATGTCCGAAGGCTGTATCCGGATCGGAACTGCGCAAATGGGCGACCGGATCGCAGAACGCATCCGTTCGGGCAGATAAGACGCTGTACATAAAAAGACCGGGATTACCCCATAAAAGGAGATCAGACATATGAGAAGTGATGCAGTAAAGACAGGTATGCAGCAGGCGCCTCACCGCTCCCTGTTCAATGCCCTTGGAATGACGGAAGAAGAGATGAAAAAGCCCATGGTTGGCATCGTAAGCTCCTATAATGAGATTGTGCCGGGCCATATGAATCTGGATAAGATCGTGGAAGCTGTAAAGCTGGGAGTGGCCATGGCCGGAGGGACGCCGGTGGTATTTCCCGCGATTGCAGTCTGTGACGGTATTGCCATGGGACATATCGGCATGAAATACTCCCTGGTGACAAGAGATTTAATTGCTGATTCTACTGAGTGTATGGCAATGGCTCACCAGTTTGATGCTCTTGTAATGGTGCCTAACTGCGATAAAAATGTTCCGGGCCTTTTAATGGCAGCTGCAAGGATCAATGTCCCCACTGTATTTGTCAGCGGCGGCCCCATGCTGGCAGGCCGTGTCAAGGGACACAAGACCAGTCTTTCCAGTATGTTTGAGGCAGTGGGCGCATACACGGCAGGAACCATTACCGAGGAGGACGTAAAGGAATATGAGAGAAAGACCTGTCCCACCTGCGGCTCCTGCTCCGGTATGTATACAGCCAACAGCATGAACTGCCTGACAGAGGTTCTGGGAATGGGCCTGCAGGGAAACGGCACGATTCCGGCTGTGTACTCTGAGCGCATTAAGCTGGCAAAGCACGCGGGTATGCAGGTAATGGAACTGTACCGCAGGAATATCCGCCCCAGAGACATTATGACAAAAGAGGCGTTTATGAATGCCATGACTATGGATATGGCCCTTGGCTGCTCCACAAACAGTATGCTCCACCTTCCGGCTGTCGCTCATGAGGCGGGAGTGGACTTAAATGTGGATACTGCAAATGAAATCAGCGCAAAAACCCCTAATCTGTGCCACCTGGCTCCCGCAGGCCCTACCTATATGGAGGACTTAAATGAGGCCGGAGGCATCTATGCGGTCATGAACGAGATCAGCAAAAAAGGTCTTCTGCATCTGGACTGCATGACCGTTACAGGAAAGACTGTAGGGGAAAATATTAAAAACTGCAGCAATTTAAACCCCGAGGTGATCCGCCCGGTGGAAAACCCATACAGCCAGACCGGAGGCATTGCCATTTTAAAGGGAAATCTGGCCCCGGATTCTGCTGTGGTAAAGCGCTCGGCCGTTGCGCCTGAGATGTTAAAGCACGAAGGCCCTGCCAGGGTTTTTGACTGCGAGGAGGATGCCATTGCTGCGATTAAGGGTGGAAAGATCACAGCCGGAGATGTGGTTGTGATCCGCTATGAGGGGCCCAAGGGCGGACCTGGCATGAGAGAAATGCTCAATCCCACCTCTGCCATCGCCGGTATGGGGCTTGGTTCTACAGTAGCCCTGATTACGGACGGGCGGTTTTCCGGTGCTTCCAGAGGCGCCTCCATCGGCCATGCATCCCCGGAGGCGGCCGTAGGCGGACCCATTGCCCTGGTGGAAGAGGGGGATCGTATTTCCATTGATATTGACAATCATTCTCTGAATGTTCTCGTATCAGACGAGGAGCTGGCGGCAAGAAGGGAAAAATGGCAGCCAAGAGAGCCGAAAGTTACCGCGGGATATCTGGCGAGATACGCTTCGCTGGTTACCTCTGCCGACAAGGGCGCTATTTTACAGGTTAAACCATAAGAATGGCGCTGCAACAAAAATCCGCGTAAAAAGGAGCATCAGGACTATGAGTAAATTGACGGGGGCAGAAATCGTTATTGAGTGTTTGAAGGAGCAGGGAGTGGATACCGTGTTCGGCTATCCAGGCGGCGCTATCCTGAATATATATGACGCACTGTATCAGCATCAGCATGAGATTACCCATATTCTCACCTCCCATGAGCAGGGAGCTGCCCATGCGGCGGACGGATACGCCAGGGCTACGGGAAAGGTGGGCGTATGCCTGGCTACCTCCGGCCCCGGAGCAACCAATCTGGTAACAGGCATTGCCACGGCCTATATGGATTCGGTTCCTGTGGTAGCAATCACCTGTAATGTAGGCAACAGCCTCCTTGGAAAGGACAGTTTTCAGGAGATCGATATCACCGGCGTTACCATGCCCATTACCAAATACAATTTCATTGTTAAAGACGTAAATAAGCTGGCCCAGGTCATCCGACGGGCTTTCACCATCGCCCAGACCGGCCGTCCCGGCCCTGTTTTAGTAGATATTACAAAGGATGTGACAGGGGCTCTCTGCGAGTATGAAAAGGAGGTTCCTGCCCAGATCGTCCGCCAGAGTGATACGATTTCAGAGGAGGATATGGAGCGTGCCATCGAGATGATCCGTAAGGCTCAGAAACCCTTTATCTTCGTTGGAGGCGGAGCGGTGATCTCCGACGCTTCTGAGGAACTGCGGGCGTTTGCAAAGAAGATTCAGGCACCTGTAGCAGACAGTCTGATGGGAAAAGGGGCTTATGACGGCACGGACGAGTTCTATACCGGCATGGTGGGGATGCACGGCACAAAGACCTCTAATTTCGGAATTACGGAGGCGGATCTGCTGATCGTGGTAGGCGCGCGTTTCAGCGATCGAGTAACGGGAAACGCGTCTAAATTTGCCAAAAATGCAAGGATCCTGCAGATCGATATTGACCGGGCAGAGATCAATAAAAATATTCCCGTAGACGCCAGCATCATCGGAGATGCCAAGGTGATCCTGCGCAGGCTCAACGCAAGGCTGGATCCCATCAACCATGACGAGTGGATCGCCCATATTGAGCGCATGAAGGATATGTATCCTCTCCGCTATGACAAATCGGTGCTGACAGGCCCGTTTATTGTCCAGACCATTGATGAGCTTACAAAGGGAGATGCCATTATCGTTACAGAGGTAGGCCAGCATCAGATGTGGGCCGCCCAGTATTACGAGTATCGTCATCCCAGAACTCTTCTGACCTCCGGCGGCCTGGGAACCATGGGCTATGGGCTGGGAGCGGCCATTGGCGCAAAGATGGGCTGCAGGGACAAGACGGTGATCAATATCGCCGGCGACGGCTGTTTCCGCATGAACATGAACGAGATTGCCACTGCTACCCGCTACAACATTCCTGTGATCCAGGTGGTAGTTAACAACCATGTGCTGGGGATGGTGCGCCAGTGGCAGACGCTGTTTTACGGAAAGCGTTATTCCCAGACCGTGTTAAACGACGCAGTGGACTTTGTAAAAATCGCTGAGGCTATGGGGGCCAGGGCTTATAAGGTGACCAAAAAGGAGGAGCTGGAGCCTGTTTTAAGAGAAGCCATGGAACTGAATATCCCTGTTGTGATCGACTGCCAGATCAGCTGTGATGACAAAGTATTTCCTATGGTATCTCCCGGATCTCCCATTGCAGATGCATTTGATGATACAGATCTGAAAATTGGATAACGTATGTGTAAGAGGCGGTTGGGAAGTCATGGAAATGATCTTTCCGGCCGCTGTCTGCTAAAATGAAAGTCTGAGATGTTCTGATATTTGTACTTGAAAATTCTCTAAAAACCATGTATAGTATTCTTCAACACATTATCGCAATAAAATGATAAAGCAAATATAGGCAGACTGCTTCTGCATAGTAAGGTGCTGTCTGCATATATATATAAAGCTGCATTTAAAACAGGTGCGCGGGGCAAAGCCTCAAAGAGCGCCCAGAATAAGGAGGAAACAGGATGAGCAGAGTTTATAATTTTTCAGCAGGTCCGGCGGTGCTGCCGGAGGCTGTACTGAAGGAAGCTGCAGCAGAGATGCTGGATTACAGAGGCACCGGAATGTCAGTGATGGAGATGAGCCACCGCTCAAAGGCTTATGATGACATTATCAAAGCTGCGGAATCAGACCTGCGTGATCTTCTACATATTCCTGACAATTACCGGGTGCTTTTCCTGCAGGGCGGCGCGTCCCAGCAGTTTGCGATGGTGCCTATGAATCTGATGAAGAACCGGGCTGCGGATTATATTATTACAGGCCAGTGGGCAAAGAAGGCATATCAGGAAGCAGGGATGTATGGCCAGGCAAATGCCATTGCCTCCAGCGAAGATCGGACATTTTCCTATATCCCGGACTGCTCCGACCTTCCCGTATCGGAGAACGCGGACTATGTTTATATCTGTGAAAATAATACCATTTATGGAACGAAGTTCTGGACGCTGCCTGATACGAAGGGAAAGGATCTGGTAGCGGATCAGTCCTCCTGTTTCTTATCCGAACCGGTGGATGTAGCAAAATACGGTCTGATCTTCGCCGGAGCACAAAAAAACGTGGGGCCGGCCGGTACGGTCATCGTGATTGCCAGAGAGGATCTGATCCGCGAGGATGTGTTAGAGGGAACGCCTGCCATGCTGCGGTATAAGACCCATGCAGATGCAGGTTCTCTGTACAATACGCCGCCTACCTACGGCATTTACATCTGCGGTAAGGTATTTAAGTGGCTGAAGGAAATGGGCGGTCTGGAAGAAATGAAAAAGCGCAACGAAAAGAAGGCAAAGCTTCTTTACGATTTCCTGGATCAGAGCCGTCTGTTTAAGGGAACCGTAGAGAAGAAGGATCGCTCGCTGATGAATGTTCCTTTTATCACAGGAGATGAGGCTCTGGACGCCCTCTTTGTAAAGGAGTCAAAGGCCGCGGGACTGGAAAATCTAAAAGGGCACCGTACCGTAGGCGGTATGAGAGCCAGCATTTACAATGCCATGCCCATGGAAGGCGTGGAGAAACTGGTTGCATTTATGGATGATTTTGAGAAGAAGAGGGGGTAGAATATGAAAAAGATCCATTGCTTAAATCCCATTGCAGAGTGCGGAACCAAGCTGTTTCCAGAGGATTACGTTTTCACGGATCAGGCGGCGGAGGCGGATGCTCTCCTGGTGAGAAGCGCTTCCATGCATGAGATGGAGCTGCCAGAGAACCTGTTAGCCGTGGGACGTGCCGGGGCCGGTGTCAACAATATCCCTCTCGACGAGTGCGCACAGCAGGGGATCGTGGTTTTCAATACCCCCGGAGCCAATGCAAACGGCGTAAAGGAACTTGTACTGGCGGGGCTGTTTCTGGCATCCAGGGACATTGCAGGCGGCCTTGCGTGGTGTAAGGAAAATGCCGCGGATCCTCAGATCGCAAAGACAACGGAAAAGAGCAAGAAGGCCTTTGCAGGCTGTGAAATCAAGGGAAAGAAACTGGGCGTGATCGGTCTGGGAGCCATCGGCGCTGAAGTGGCCAATGCAGCTACTCACCTGGGCATGGAGGTGTACGGTTATGACCCGTATCTCTCTGTCAATGCAGCCTGGAGGCTTTCAAGAAATGTAAAGCACATTACCAACGCAGATACCATTTTTCGGGAATGTGACTATATCACCGTGCATGTGCCGCTTTTAGAATCTACGAAGGGTATGATCGATAAAGAAAAGCTGGATATGATGAAGGACGGTGTGGTGATCTTAAACTTTGCCAGAGATATACTGGTAAATGATGACGATATGGCAGAGGCTGTCGCGGCAGGCAGGGTAGCAAGATACGTCAGTGATTTCCCCAATCCCAAAGTGGCAAATATGGACCGTGTGATCCTGATGCCCCATCTGGGAGCATCCACAAAGGAGTCGGAGGATAACTGTGCAGTTATGGCCGTACAGGAACTGACAGATTATCTGGAAAATGGCAATATCCGTAATTCGGTCAATTATCCGTCCTGCGATATGGGGGTGTGCCAGACAGAGAGCCGCGTGGCTGTGCTTCATAAGAACATTCCCAACATGATCGGGCAGATTACTGCTATTCTGGCGGCTCAGGGGGCAAATATCACCGACATGACAAACAAGAGCCGCGACAGGTTCGCTTATACGCTGGTAGATCTGGAGCACAGTCTGGAAGAGGCGACGATTGAGCGGTTAAAGACAATCGAGGGTGTTCTCCGGGTACGCAGGGTAAAGTGACAAACAGAATCCAAAAAGAGATTTGGGAGCCTTCATGGCCGGAGGGCTGCGGAGGCTCCTGATATAAAGGAGAAAACATATGGCAGTTGTAAAACCATTTATCTGTATCAGACCGGCAAAGGATATGGCTTCTCAGACAGCGGCTCTCCCCTACGATGTATACAGCCGGGAGGAAGCCTGTGAGGCAGTGAAGGGAAATCCCCTTTCCTTTTTAAATATTGACCGGGCGGAGACGCAGTTTCCAGCAGATGTGGATACATATGACGACAAGGTATATGAAAAGGCCAGAGAACTTCTGGATCAGCAGATTGCAGACGGCGTCTATGTGACGGAACCGGAGCAGGCCTACTATCTGTATGAGCTTACCATGGACGGCCGCAGCCAGACAGGAATTGTGGCCTGCTGTGCGGTGGATGATTATATAAACGGTGTGATCAGAAAACACGAGAATACCAGAGAGGAAAAGGAACTGGACCGCATCCGTCATGTGGATATCACTAATGCGCATACAGGCCCCATTTTTCTGGCTTACAGAAAACAGGATGAGTTAAAAGATAGGGTAGAGAAGGCTAAGGAACAGGAAGCGCTTTATGATTTTGTGTCCGAGGATGGGATCCGTCACAGGGTATGGAAGATAGGCCTCTCACAGGAGATAAAGGCGATTGAAGCGGCTTTTGAGAAAATTCCGGCGGCATATATTGCAGACGGCCACCACAGAGCGGCTTCGGCAGTGAAGGCAGGGCTTAAAAGACGGCAGGAGCAGCCGGGCTATACGGGAGAAGAACCGTTTAATTACTTCTTAGCTGTGCTGTTTCCCGATGATGAACTGATGATCCTGCCTTATAACCGTGTGGTAAGGGACTTAAACGGCCTGGATAAAGCGGGATTTTTAAAGGCCGCTGAAGAGAAATTTGAGGTGACAGAACTGGGAACCGGGCCATTCGGGCCAGAGGAGAAGGGAACCTTTGGGATGTATCTGGATAAAACCTGGTATTCGCTGAAAATACGGCCGGAATATCAAAGCAAGGACCCGGTGGCAGGGCTGGATGTGTCTGTTTTACAGGATCAGCTGCTGGGGCCGGTTCTGGGCATAGGAGATCCGAGAACAGATCGCCGGATCGATTTTATCGGCGGGATCCGTGGATTAAAAGAGCTGGAACGGAGAGTGGAAAGGGATATGCAGGTGGCATTTTCCATGTACCCCACCTCTATCGCAGAACTTTTGGCCGTGGCAGATGCAGGACGGCTGATGCCTCCTAAATCTACCTGGTTTGAGCCAAAGCTGAGAAGCGGTCTGTTTATTCACAGACTTTCATAGAACTGTGTAATCTGGACGCAATGGAGTGAAAGAACCCCCTTGGACAGCTATCCGGCAGAGCCTTCTTTCATTCCATATATCCGTTTCCACTCCTTGGTTCCCTCTGCTTTTACCGTTTCGCAGCGGTTTCTCTCTAAGAATTTAACCAGCTCATAGCAATCAATCCAAACCTCTTTTCCAGCCTCCCTTCTGGCCTCGTCAAAGATCAGTTCCAGACCAAAATGAAGGTGGGGCGTGTCAATATTGTTGGTATTTTCCGTAGAACTGTAGCCGGTACGGCCCAGATAGCCGATCACATCCCCTGCCTGAACATAGCTGCCCTGTGAGAGATTTGACTGATAGGGGTAGTTTTTCCGAAGGTGGGCGTAGTAATAGTAGCGTTTTTTGTCCAGACTGCGTATTCCCAGCCGCCAGCCGCCGTAAGGGTTCCAGCCGATTGCTTCTACATAGCCGGATTCCACCGCGATTATGGGCGTTCCTACCTGCCCCATCATATCGTGGCCCAGATGCTGGCGCTTAAAGCCGTAGCTTCTGGCTGCGCCAAAATCGTCGTAATCATTGTAGGGGAAGCCTTTGGCAATAGGGGAGAAGGCTTTTAAGCCGTATTTCGTCACCCAGACCGTGTCTGGGGGGGACTGGGAGGCCGTGCTTTCTGTCTGATATTCTGCAGGAGCCTCGCTTGCCGGAATTTCTGCCTGGAATACACCTACCATCCCATCTAACACTGCTCCGTAAGCCTCGCGGTAATAGTCAAAATTTTTCCATTCTTTCCTGAGCATATCCATGGTCGTTTCTCCGCTTAACACCGCTTCTGCCAGCTGGCTCATCTCCTCCGCCTTGTAGGCTGAAAAATCTCCTCCGTATTTTGCCCCCAGCAGAGCCAGCAGATCCACCCAGTTTAAATGAACCTCCTTTTGAAGCGTATCCACATCGTACCGAAAGGCCTGGTTCATGGCCTCGCTGGTTACATGAAAATCCACCCATTTCACCTGGCTTTTTTCCGCATGGCGGGCCGCGTCGGATGGGGAGGCGGTGGAAACTCCGGTAAAAATCGCCATCCCCTGCCTGGGGAAACAGGAAAGCAGAGGAAAAAGAAGGACTGCAAGCACCAGAGCCTCCGCCCAGATCAGCTTTAGGGAATGTTTCTGAAAGATGAGAAAACAATGGAAGAAAAAACGCCGGAAAGGGTTCATATGAATTTCCTCTTTGGAGATTAAGATTCTGAAACCATTTTATGGGGGGAAAGGGAAAAATATGATGGCAGGATCAAATTGAGAAAATAGTCTGGATGTGATAAAATGGAGTTTAGCTTGAGAAATGATTGCCGAAGGAGGAGGAAATTTCCATGGAAAATTTTGAATTTTACGCCCCAACCCGTATGATTTTCGGAAAGGGCACCCATTTGCAGGTGGGAAAACTGATTCGGGAATACGGATTTAAGAAGGTGCTGGTACATTTTGGAGGGGGAAGCGTAAAAAAGAGCGGACTGCTGGATCAGATTCAGACTTCGTTAAAAGCTGAAGGGATTGCGTATGTGCTCTTTGGCGGAGTTCAGGCGAATCCGGTGCTTTCCATGGCCAGAGAGGGAATCGCCCTGTGCCGGAAAGAAAATGTGGATTTCGTTCTGGCTGTAGGTGGGGGAAGTGTGATTGATTCGTCCAAATGTATTGCCGACGGCGCAGGCAATCCTGATATGGATGTATGGAAATTCCATATGAAGGAGGCAGTGCCCAGGAAAGCCCTTCCTGTAGGCGTTATACTCACGCTGGCCGCGGCCGGAAGTGAGATGAGCGCCTCCTGTGTGATCACAAATGAGGAAAACGGCTTAAAGCGCGGATTTAACAGTGTAACACATCGTCCCTTATTTTCTATCTGTAACCCGGAACTGACCTATACGGTAAGCCGGTTTCAGACAGGCTGCGGAACAGTGGATATTATGATGCACACTCTGGAGCGGTATTTCAGCCAGGGGGAGGACACGCCGCTGACAGACCGCATCGCAGAGGGACTTTTAAAGACCGTTATCGAGGCGGGACGGACGGCGGATCAGAGACCGGATGACTATGAGGCAAGGGCTGCTCTGATGTGGGCGGGAAGCCTGTCTCACAATGATCTGACGGGAGCTGGCCGAACGGTATTTATGCAGGTGCACCAGCTGGAACATGAGCTTTCCGGTATGGATGACCGGATTGCCCACGGCGCAGGGCTGTCGGCTCTGTGGGCTTCCTGGGCGAGATACGTATACCGTCATAACATAAGCCGCTTTGCCCGGTATGCGGTCAATGTGTGGAATCTGGATATGGATTTTGAACATCCAGAGAAAACGGCGCTGGCCGGTATCAGGGCCACGGAAAAATTCTTTTGCGAACTGAATATGCCCGTTACCCTGAAGGAACTGGGAGTTTCTCCGTCCTCCTTTAAAGAGATGGCAGAAAAATGCTCCGACCACGGAAAACGGACGCTGACAGGGGTAAAGGAGCTGGATGAGGCAGACATGATCCGTATTTATGAAATGGCTCTGGGAGAATAGAACAAAAGGGATGACCATACGGGATATAGTGGAGAGACAAGTGCAAAAGACATAGAGATGAAAACAGCGTATATCGTTTTACGATATACGCTGTTTTCGCTATAATGCCGTTTGCCGGCTGCCGGGCTATAAAGAAAGGATTTCCCCATCGTCCGGTACATGGAGCTCTCCGCGATAGTATTCTTTCCCCTCGGCCGTATAAAGCGCCTTGCGGTCGGCCAGCCGTTTATCCTCTGTGTGCCACAGCACAAGATGGGGTATATCAAGGCGTTCAGCCAGTTCACAGGCCTCTTTCACGGTACTGTGATGCTTTTCATAGGGCTTAAAACGATCCCTGTCCTCATAGAGGCAGAATGCCTCATGGAGAAGCCAGGAACTTCCCTTTACATAAGGTACGCACTCTGCGCTTAGCGGCTCATCTCCGGCGCAGGTAAGCTTTCTGCCGTCTTTCAGAGCGAACGTAAAGCCGAACTGTTTTGCCTTGGTAGACAGAATGTCGAAGAAGGTTACATCATGATCCAGGATCCGTACAGTCTCCCCATCCTCCACCGGTACCAGGAAAATGCGTTCGCCGATCATTTTATAAAATTTCCCCTGAAGGGTCAGACGGCAGAGGGTAGAAATGGTATCGGTCAGTTCATGGTGGCAGTAAATCCGAAGCTGTCCCTCATAATTTCCTTTTTTCATAGCCGTTGCGATCATCCGCACCATCCAGACGATCCCCAGAATGTGATCCGTATGCTCATGCGTCACGAAAATATGATGGATCTGGGAAAGCTCTACCTTCATATCCTCAAGTATCTTTAAAATACCGTTTCCTCCTCCGGCATCCACCATGAAAAATTCCTCTCTGTCCTTTAAGGCAAAGCAGGTATTGTAGCAGCGGACTGCCTGAGCGTTTCCGGTTCCAAATACATATAATTCTTCCATATCAAGTTCCTTTCTGAGACTTTCTTTATAAAAATTTAAAAGTTGTTTTCTGGGAAAAACTTTAAAATAATCCATAAGTATGGTACTATAAACCTAGCCAAAATGCAATAAAAGACGGGGGAATATATTATGAGAGATGTGGCATATCTTAAACTGCTTGCGAGAGAATTTCCATCGGTGAAAGAGGCCACGGGAGAAATCGTAAATCTGATGGCGATCTGCAGCCTTCCCAAGGGAACGGAATATTTCTTCAGCGATCTTCATGGTGAGTATGAGGCATTTATCCATTTGCTGCGGTCCTCTTCCGGTATCATACGGGAGAAGATAAAGGAAACCTTCGGATATGTGATACCGGAGGAAGAGCAGCTGCAGCTGGCAAATCTGATCTACTATCCGGAGCGCCATCTTCCCAGGATGATGAATCAGGGCCGCTGTACGGAGGACTGGCAGCGCATTACCATTTACCGGCTGGTGCAGATCTGCCGGGAGGTATCATCCAAATATACCCGGTCCAAGGTCCGCAAAAAGATGCCGAAGGAGTATGCCTACGCCATTGATGAGCTGCTCCATGTGGACGGAAACGACGAGAATAAAAAGCTCTATTACAATGAAATTATCCATTCCATCATCGACAACAGCATTGCGGACAAGTTTATCGCAGCCTTGTGCCGCCTGATCCAGAACCTGACCATTGACAATCTCCACATTATCGGGGACATTTTCGATAGGGGGCCAAGAGCTGATATCATCATGCAGGAGCTGATGAGCTTTCACGATGTGGACATCCAGTGGGGCAATCATGATATTTCATGGATGGGAGCGGCTGCCGGCAATCTGGCCTGTATCTGCAACGTTCTGCGGATTGCCATCAGCTACAACAGCTTTGATGTGCTGGAGGACGGCTATGGCATAAACCTGCGCCCGCTGTCCATGTTTGCGGCCAGAGTGTACCAGGATGACCCCTGTGAACGTTTTATGCCTAAAATACTGGATGAAAATGTCTATGATGCTGTGGATCCCGGTCTGGCAGCCAGGATGCACAAGGCCATTGCGATCATACAGTTTAAGGTAGAAGGGGCCATGATCATGCGCCATCCCGAATACGGGATGGAGGAACGGCTGCTGCTTCCGGCTGTGAACTATGAAAAGGGAACCGTTTCCATTGGTGAAAAGACATATCCCATGCTGGATATGAATTTTCCTACCATTGATCCCAGAAATCCCCTGGAGCTGACCAGAGGAGAAAAGGAACTTCTCAGGGTGCTGTCCGCCTCCTTCCGGCACAGCGAGGTGCTTCAGCGTCATGTCCGTTTTCTGTATTCCCATGGGGAAATTTACAAGTGCTGCAATTCCAACCTGCTTTACCACGGCTGTATCCCTATGAAAAAGGACGGTTCCTTTGAGGCGCTGCTTTTTGGAGGAAGGGAATATAAGGGAAAGGAACTGATGGACTATTTAAACCGGCAGGTGCACAATGCCTATTTTATGCCGGATGGCCAGCAGCATAAGCAGGAGGCGGTGGATTTGATGTGGTATCTCTGGTGCGGTGCCAAATCACCTGTATTCGGCAAAGATAAAATGACTACATTTGAACATTATTTTATAGAAGATAAGACAGCACACAGGGAGACTATGAATCCCTACTATAAACTCAGTGAAAAGGAAGAGGTCTGCTGTCAGATCCTTAAGGAGTTTGGACTTCCGGTAGACGGTTCCCATATTATTAACGGCCACGTTCCGGTAAAGCTAAAGGATGGAGAAAAGCCGGTAAAGGCAGGCGGAAAGCTTTTTGTCATCGACGGCGGACTGTCAAAGGCATACCAGAGCACGACCGGTATTGCGGGCTATACGCTGATCTACAACTCACATCATCTGGCTTTGGCGGAACATATGCCGTTTGACCCGAAGAAGGACAGTACGCCCAGAGTTTCTGTGGTGGAGAAGATGCCGCGCCGAATCATGGTGGCGGATACGGACAAGGGCCGTGAGCTGATGGAGCAAATTTCAGATCTAAAGGAGCTGGTGGCTGCTTACCGGGAAGGCTTAATAAAAGAAAGGGCACAATAAATGACCAAAAATGAATTTTTACAGGGCTTAAATGCTGAGCTGGAAGGCCGTGTGCCTCACTCGGTTATCCAGGAAAATATACGATACTATGATGAATATATTACGCAGGAAACTGCAAAGGGGGACGCAGAGGAGGCGGTGATCGAAACACTGGGAGGCCCCAAGATCATAGCGAGAACCATTGTGGATGCGGCCTATGACACAGAGGACAGACCGGATGGTTACGACGGATACGGTTCCGCAGAGGAGAACAGCAAAAAGGCAAACGGCTCTTCTGGCAGTGCATTTACAGGAGGATCACGGACAGAGAGGAATGATACCTTTGAGGATCGCCGTCATATCCATTATCTGGACTTTAACAAATGGTATGTGCGCCTGGGTGCGGGCCTTGTGGTTTTCTTTGTGATCTTTCTGCTCATGAGCATTTTCTTTGGGATCGTGGGCCTGGCAGGCTTTGTGCTTGCTCATATCTGGCCGGTCTTGGTGATTCTCATGATTATATGGATGTTTAGGGGGCCAAGGAGGTAGATGAGGCAGGAAACAATACGCCTGATGTTCTATCATCCATCAGTTGTGACAGTTTCTTTGTGAGAAATGGGGTTTAGGGGGAGAACCGTATGCATGAGAGAGCAGCACAGTGGAAAAGGGCAGGACGAAATGTTTCATTGCGGGAAAAATTTAACGCAATGGCCGGCGGCATTATTATTTCCATGTTCCTTTTAGGAGGATTCAGTATTCTTCTTGTGATCCGCAGCACCACCAGTATGAGTGATATTCTGGCGGATAACCAGGACGTTTATCATCTGCAGCAGATGTTCTTTGAAGAAAAAAAGGCGTTTCGGACATTTATGCGCAGCAGGGATGATGAAACGCAGAAACTGTATGCACAGGCAGCGCAGGAGGTTGAAAGGTGTATTGAAGCTCTTCCGTTTCGCTATGAGGAGATGGGAGAGCGGCGTTATGAGATCACCTGGACGATCCTTAACAGCTATGGCAATTACTGCCGGCAGCGGGACCGCGTATTGGATATGGCTGCAGAGGGGGATGATTACATAAAAGCTCTGTATCAGGTGTATTCAATGCAGGAATATCTGGAACAGTACTGCGGCGAACTGACAGCCCGCGTACTGCAGAATGGGGCAGCTGTTTATACACAGGAGATCAGAAGCTTTCTTCGCACGCCTTACTGGCTTGCTCTTGTAATATTTCTTGAAATCGTTCTTTTGCTGTGTCAGCTGTCTTTTTTGGAAAAAATATTTGGATGTCTGGGGCAAATGGCGTCAGCTTCTCAGAGTATCCAGAAAAATATATTTACAGAGCCTGATCTGAGATGGGACAGTAATGATGAGATGGGGGAACTTGTCTGTGCCTTTAACAGGATGAAACACGCGGTGGGAGAGAATCTGGCCATGCAGAAACAGCTGCATCAGGAGGCCATAGAGCGGATGGATCTGGAAAAACGGTTCGCGGCAGCCCAGTTTCAGGTTCTTAAAAATCAATTAAATCCTCATTTTCTTTTTAATGCCCTGAATACGGTTGCGCGGATGGCCAAGATAGAGGATGCTCCGGTCAGTGAACAAATGACGGTGGCAGTCAGTAATCTGCTTCGCTATAATCTGCGGACCAACGATCCGCTTGTGCCTCTGAGCCAGGAACTGAAAGTGGTTCGGGATTATCTGTATATTCAAAAGATGCGGTTTGGCGAACGGATTGCATATGAGCTGGACTGTCCCATCGATGTTTCTGTCTCTGTTCCTGTATTTCTTCTTCAGCCGCTGGTGGAGAATGCAATCAAACATGGCTTATCCATGGAAGAAAACGGGGGAGCAATCTGGATCTGTGCCAGAAGGGGAAAGGAGCATCTGAAAATTGCAGTGGGGGACAGCGGATGCGGGATGAGTGCAGAGCAGCTCTTTAAGGTACGGAACGCCATAGCCAAAGGCGACAGAAGCGGCGGGATCGGACTATGCAGTCTGGGGCGCAGGATTAAGGGGTATTATGAATACAGCTCTGTCAGGGCGTACAGCAGGGCTGGACGGGGAACTGTAATCATAGTCAGATTGGGAATGCAGAAACAGGAGCTGCAAAAACAGGAGGGGGAACGGGGATGTATCATATCTTGATTGCAGAAGATGAATATATAGAGCGGACAGTTCTTATTAAGAATCTGAGAGACGCGCTGGGGGAAGGCTATGAGGTTCACGGAGCAGAAAACGGACGCCGGGCGGTGGAGTTATTTCGCCAGTATCCTATTGGAGTAGCAATATTGGATATTGAGATGCCGGTCATGAATGGAATAGACGTGGCACAAATCATCAGCAGAGAGGCGCCGCACTGCGGAATTCTATTTTTAACAGCGTATGACAGCTTTGAATACGCAAAACAGGCCATTCATGTGCGCGCTCTTGATTATTTACTGAAACCGTACAGTGACAATGAACTTCTGGCATCAGTGGAGAACGCCATCCACCGTCCCGTTTATTACCGTTCGGCTCAGACGGATAAAGCGGGTGATGAAGAGAAATGTATGGATAAAATCAGCGTGATCACCCGGCAGATGGAAGATTATGTGCGGACGCATTATCAGCAGGAGGTTTCGATGCAGGATGCAGCCTGTGCGTTAAACTATTCTGAGCAGTATTTCTGCAAATTGTTCAAGCAGCAGTTTGGACAGAATTTTACCTCCTATCTCACTGCCTACCGCATGGAACGGGCCAGGGAGCTTCTGGCGCAGCCAATGGTAAATATTAAGGATGTGGGACTCAGGGTGGGCTACTCGGATGCAAATTACTTTGCGAAGGTATTCCGGCGTTTTACAGGAAAAAGTCCGTCAGAATATCGAATGAATCTTCCTGAAACATAAATATACTGTCAAAAATGCCTCTTCCACAGCAGCGGAACAGGCATTTTTAATATTAACTGCACAATAAAGCGAAGATTATACCTGCTTTCCTAAAAAATTACGATACCGTCTTTTATTCCCAGATTCTATAATAGACTTGTGAAAAACAAAGATGTTAAGGCATTTTCGGACTGTTCACAAAAAAGAATATGGGAGGAGGACTGAGTATGGCGGAAGAATTGTTCCGCATGGAGGGAATCAGTAAAAGCTTTCCGGGTGTAAAGGCGCTGGATCATGTGCATCTTGACGTAAATAAGGGAGAAGTTCTTGGGCTTGTAGGAGAAAACGGTGCAGGCAAATCCACTCTGATGAAGATACTGTCAGGCGTTTACCATGCTGATGAGGGTGAGATATTCATAGAAGGTCAGAGGGTAAAGATTGACTCGGTTGCAAAAGCGCATGAACTTGGAATATCAATTATTATGCAGGAATTGAATATGTGCGGCCATCTGAGCGTTGCAGACAATATTTTTATAGGGCGCGCCCATAAAAAGGGAATCTTCATCGATGACGCGAAGATGCATCAGGAGGCACAGAAAATTCTTGATGATCTGGGAATTGATCTTGATACGCACACAAGAGTGGGGGATTTAAGTGTTGCAAAGCAGCAGATGGTTGAAATTGCAAAAGCCATCAGCTTTCATTCTAAAATTCTGGTTTTGGACGAACCAACCGCTACTTTAACCGAGCGTGAGATTGATCAGCTTTTTGAAATTATCAGGCGTCTCCAGGATAAAGGCGTCGGGATGGTTTATATTTCACACCGCATGGCAGAATTGGAACGTATCTGTGAGCGTGCGTCTATTATCCGTGACGGCCAGTATATCGGTACCGTAAGTCTTAAGGAGGTAACGATGGATGAACTGGTAAATATGATCGTAGGCCGTCCTTTGGATGATAAATATCCAAAGCATATCCGCACTATTGGGGACATTGCCCTTGAAGGATACAATATCCATAGAGGGTCAAAGGTAAACGTAGATGGGTTCTATGTAAGAAAGGGAGAGATTCTCGGTATATCCGGCCTGGTAGGAGCGGGACGGACGGAACTGATGCGGTGTGTGTTTGGAGCGGACCGTCCGGACAGTATGGAACTTTACATGGATGGAAAGCCTGTTCAGGTTAATTCCGTGATCCAGGCCATTAACCACGGGATTGGCTATGCGACAGAGGACAGAAAAAGAGATGGTCTGGCGTTGGGACTGGATATTCAGTATAACACGAATATGGCGCATCTGCAGCAGCTGTCTCGCTGGGGATTCCTGAATGATAAAAAAGGGGCGGAAAATGCACAGAAATATGTAGACCTGCTGCGGACGAAGACGCCCAGTATTCATCAGCTCTGCGGAAATCTTTCTGGGGGAAATCAGCAGAAAGTGGTTCTGGCAAAATGGCTCTGCAACGATATTAAGGTTCTGATCGTAGATGAGCCTACCAGAGGCATTGATGTCGGAGCAAAGTATGAGGTATACGAGCTGTTTAACCGATTGAGTGATCAGGGGGTTGCGATCATTATGATATCTTCTGAATTGCCGGAAATCCTGGGTATGAGCGACCGCATTCTGGTTATCCACGAAGGATCGGTCAATGGCGAACTTGAAGCAAAGAAAGCTACTCAGGAACAGATCCTGTATTTGGCAGCCGGTTACAATAAACTTGAGGGAAAACCTGCTCCGTCACTGCCGAAGCCTCAGGGGCTAAAGAAGAAGATATCATAAAAACGGAGGGATATATAAATGGCAACCAATCAAAAAAATGGAGGGAAGAGCGGTTCATTCAGCAATCTGAATGCGGCGACCAGACGTGCGCTCTTTTCTATGGGGATCCTGGTCTTACTGTTTGCGGCGTTTTCCGTCATATCACCGGCAAAGTTTCTTGCCCCGACGAATCTCCAGAATCTCCTGCAGCAGATTGTGACCTATACGATTATCGGCTGCGGACTGACATTCTGTCTGGTTTGCGGAGGAAACGATCTGAGTGCGGGCGCTTCGATGGCATTGTCAGGGATCATCATGGTAAACCTGCTGATCATGGGACTGCCGCTTTGGCTTTGTGTTATATTGTGCCTTACCATGGGTGTTTTGACAGGTATCATGAACGGATTTTTTATTGAGATCCTGGGTGTGGTTCCCTTTGTAGCAACTTTGGCTACTCAGTGGGTATACCGTGGAATGGCAAATGTTCTTGTAAACGGTGCGCCGGTGTATACCACCAATATTCCGTCCGAAGCTGTTCAGAAACAGTTTTATATTTTGGGAGGCGGACGGATCGGCGGGGATGGATTGCCCTACAGCGTTATCATTACTCTGATCTATGCTGCAATTCTGGGAGTAGTATTGGCAAAAACCAGAATCGGACGTCAGATTTATGCCTGCGGATCGAATCTTGAGGCAGCAAAGCTTTCCGGTATTAATGCGGTAAAAACGCGTATGTTTGCGTACTGCATTTCTGGTTTGTCGGCAGCGATCTGCGGTATTCTCGTTGCTTCCAGACTTTCCAGTGCACAGCCGACAGCCGGAAACGGCTACGAGATGGAGGCTATAGCAGCATCTGTTTTAGGAGGTATTTCGATTCTGGGCGGTGAAGGAACGATTCTTAATACGATCATCGGCGCTCTGATGATGGGCGTGATCCGCAACGGTTTAAATCTTAATGGAGTCAATTCTTTCTGGCAGCAGGTAGTAGTTGGATTTATCCTTTTGATTGCGGTTGCGTCTCAGACTGCAAATAAAGGCGGTAATCTGGATGGCATAAAGCGTGTTCTGGGTTTGAATAAGAAAAAAAACTAAGTATAAGAAAAGGGGAATAATGCGATGAAATTAAAGAAAATATTAGCACTGGGTCTTGCAGGGATCATGGGTATGTCACTTCTCACAGGATGCACAAGCGCCAGCACCTCCGTTACAACCGCAAAGGATTCTGCGGCCGAAGGTTCGTCTGCTGAGAATGCAGGTGAAAAGACGATTTATGTTATTGTCAAGGTACTTGGCAACCAGTACTGGAGCGTACTTCAGGCTGGCGCTGAACAGGCTGGAAAAGACCTTGGCTGCAATGTTGTTGTAGTTGGAACTGCACTGGAGTCTGACATTGAAGGCCAGCTGACTTTATTGCAGAATGCGGTTTCCGCACAGGCGGATGGTATTGTAATTGCTCCGCTGGACAGTGTTTCCCTTGATGCTCCGATCACGGAAGCGTACAATTCCGGCACTCCCGTAGTTCTGGTTGATACCTTGATCAAGAGCGACAATTACAGTGCCGCACTGATGACAAATAATGTATCTGCAGGCGCATCCGCAGCGGAAGAAATGCTCAATCGTCTGCGTGCAAGCGGGCTTGGAGAAAACGAGACGGCTCAGATTGCGATCCAGATCGGTTCCACCGGATCCCAGACGATTACGGACCGTGTAAATGGCTTTAAGGAATACTGGGCAAAAAATGCTCCAGAGGCATGGACTATCCTGTCTGATGATATTAAGGTAAATGACGGCGATATCAGCAAGGCAGTAGGTTTCTGCCAGGATTTTCTGACTACTTATCCTGATATCAAGGGTATGTTTGGCCCGAATAATGGTTCCACGGTCGGTTTTGTAACCGGTTTGACGGAAGCAAAGCGTTCCGATATAACCATGGTCGGATTCGACTTCTCTTCTGAGATCGAGACGATGATCCGCTCTGGTGAATACGATGTGGCATCTGTGGTACAGCGTCAGTATTACATGGGATACGATGGCGTTAAGACAGCTCTGGAACTTGCAAACGGAGGCTCGGTTTCAGAAAAGACCGTAGATACAGGCGTTATTGTGGTAGATGGTGAAAATGTAGATGAACCTGAAGTACAGGAAATCATCAATCCAGGAAAATAAGATGATTTTCAGAGGTACGCCTGTGATAACAAAGTGACAGGAGAAGTCCATGAGCGAATCGCGCATAAAGAGCCGCAGGCTTCTGGCAACGGCGATCATAATAACAGCAGGGATATTGATCTGGTCATTATATAACCGGCAGAGCGGTCTTTCCGCCCGGCCGGTTCCTGAATATGTGTTTACATATGCTGAAAACCAGTCATCCGGGTATCCTACCGCAATGGGAGCGCAGTATTTTGCGGATCTTGTCTACGAACAGACGGACGGGAGGATCAAGATCAACGTTTACACGGATGCTGAACTGGGAAACGAACCTGCAGTTTGGGAACAGCTCCGATACGGCGGAATTGATTTTGCCCGTGTATCTGTTATGGCAGTGGCAGATGAGGTGAATATTTTGAATATATTGCAGCTGCCGTATCTGTACAGCAGCCAGGAACATATGTGGAAGGTTCTTGACGGGGAAATCGGCAGCGAGTTTCTGGCAGCTTTGGATGGAAATGGAGTTGTGGGACTGTCATGGTATGATGCAGGCGCCCGCCATTTCTATAACAGAGTACGTCCTATAAGCCGGCTGGAGGATCTGAAAGGTCTGAGGATCCGCGTGGCAGAAAGCAGATTCATGGCGGATACGATCCGCTCGCTTGGCGCTATTCCAGTTACAGTGACGTATGAGGGGGTGTATTCTGCATTTGAGACGGGAGTGATTGACGGGGCTGAGAATAACTGGCCTTCATATGAATCAAAACGTCACTGGGAGGTTTCGCCTTATATCACATTGGACGCCCATAATAAGATTCCTGAAGTACAGCTTTGCTCCCAGAGTACCTGGGACTGCCTGGATCAGAAGGATCAGGAAATTATTCGTCGCTGTGCGCAGGAAAGCGCTGTCTATGAAAGGCTGCTGTGGAACAGGGCTGAAACGGCGGCCCGCAAACGTCTTACAGGCAAGTGCACGATTACAGAACTCAGCAATGCAGAGCTGGCGCGTTTCCGCGAAGCCGTTCAGCCTGTTTATAACACTTATGCCAGCGACTATACAGAGCTTGTGACACGTATCCGCCAATGTGAATAACAGCCTCCTGAAATTCCATGGGATGCCCTTGATCTTTTGGCAATGATTGATTTTCCGTTGACAAAACCTGCTAAAACGAATATACTTTATTACAGTGTTTGTAACAATTCTGTAATAATCACAGTTGGATCAGAAAATTCTAATGTCAGGAGATCTTTGATTTTGAATCTGGGTATTTTTCGCGGATGCACGGCAAAGGCCGCGGCAGTGTTTTTTATTTTCACCGGTCTGATCATCACTCATCCTCAGGACAGTATGGCGGCGGCCAGAACCGAGGTGCAGACCCGTTCCTCGTATATGGTTACCATTGAGGCGCCGTCGGTGGATGTGTATACATATAAAAGCAAAAGTTCAGGAAAGCTGGGACAGGTGCGCCGGGGCCAGACCTATGAGGTACTGGCAAAGGGGCAGGATGGCTGGGTACGGATCCGTATGGGAAACAGGGAAGGCTACATCATTACGCCGGGGAATGCAACCCTGGTGGAGAAGAACCGCCGAACCGTGGACAGCGGTGCAAGGGAACGGCGTCAGGTGGTGGAGTTTGCTCTTCAGTTTCTGGGGGGAGCCTATGTCTATGGCGGCGCTGACCCGAACACAGGGGTGGACTGCTCTGGTTTTACCCGCTATATTATGAAACACGCAGCTTCGATTGATATTCCCCATTCCGCAAAGGGACAGGCTGCCTGCGGCGCTGAGGTTTCCGTAGAGGATATGCAGCCGGGAGATCTGATTTTCTACAGCAGTGAGAATGAGGGGATCGATCATGTGGCCATGTATATCGGCGGCAGCCAGGTTGTCCATGCCTCTACAGAGGAGACCGGAATTAAGCTGTCACCATATAATTACAGGGAGCCTGTGAAGGTAGTAAGCGTACTCCGGTAATCAGGCATAAATTACCATGTAAACATTAGGGAAATTAAATAAACTGCTCAGGGGACCGCCCTTTGGACTGTATATATAGTCCTGAGGGCGGTTTTATTTGTGAACAAACTGTGAAATCTGTCAAATAAATAAAAAAATATTAAATAAAAATAAAAAGGTTGACGAAAACTGCATCTGTGATATAATAAATCTGTAATTTACGTAACAATTATGTAATAATTAGCTTGTGATTTGTAATAAATGAGGATGACAAAGAAGATGCATTATTTATTGAAGAAACTGATCGGAACAGGAATGGTATGCGGTATGCTGGTATTTGCAGCGCCTCTCACATCCATGGCAGCCATCGGGCCTGGCTTTGCAGCAGGGACCTATGTGGCAACCGTTACAGCAGAGAGTGTGAATATCAACAAGAGCCGGGACAGCGAAGAAGTGCTGCTCACGGCTAAGGCCGGCAGTACATACGAGGTCCTGGAGGATTGCGGAGACGGCTGGATGAAGGTTCGGGTCAACGATACAGAAGGTTATCTTCCGGTTTCTGAAAATGCGGTGGTTGAAGAGGCTGAGGAGGGCGAGATCGCCAAACTTCAGAAGGAAGCTCTGGAATCCTCCAATACATATAAAAGACAGCAGCTTGTAAATTATGCCTTACAGTTTGTAGGCGGACCGTATAAATACGGCGGAAGCGATCCGCGCACCGGCGTGGACTGCTCCGGCTTCACCCGATATGTGTACCAGAATGGAGCAGGTATTTCTCTGAACCGCTCATCCACCGGCCAGTCCTTTCAGGGAAAGCAGGTGAGCGCAGACCAGATGCAGCCGGGAGATCTTCTTTTCTATGGAAGCAAAAGCAACATTAACCATGTAGCCATGTATATTGGAGATGGTAAGATTGTTCATGCTTCTACGGAGCGTACGGGAATTACTATTTCCAACTGGAATTACAGAAATCCGGTGAAGATCATGAGCATCATGGGATAAGGGATCTGCCCGTTCGGCAGACCCTGCAGATGAAAGACGGGGGCAACCCAGGCGCAGGAGGGATCCTGCGTCTAAGGATAAGGATGCCATTTGCAGGCAGAGACAGGCGCTCTGTTTTCGGATGGTAAAAAAAGGATATAGAGAGAAGGGCCAGGATAGGGGAGCTATCCTGGCCTTTCTCGAAGGGGAGTATAAATAATTAATAAGGATGAGGCTGCAGTTTAAGGGAAACTGCAATACCTCACTTTCATTTATAATACAAAACCTTCAAAAAAGCAACCCGTTTCCGGAAATTGTATAAAAGAGAGATTTTTCGTCATAATAGAAGGTGTATCAGACAACGTTCCGGGGCGGCGGGATGGATTCTTAATGCCTGCGGAGCATCATATCAGGAGGTAATTTGATATGCCAAGCAGAAACGACAATATGAACAGCTACAGCAACAGCCAGAACAGCAGCAGAAACAACAGCCAGAACAAGATGTCCAACGATTCTTCAAATAATGCGTCCAATTACGGATCCAATGGCAGAGCAAAGAACAGCTCTAAAAATAACATGAAGAATTCCTCTAATAGCTACGAGGACAGCCAGAGAAGCAGCGCAAAGAACGATTCAAATGACTAAAGCCTGAGAAAATGAGCCCAAATTCCCAGTGCACGTTTTGTATGCTGCCTGGGAAATGGTGAGCTGAATATTCAGGTATGCCTGTCCGGCCCGCTGCGCGGGAAAAACAACAGGCTGCACAGGAATGGCATCTGTGGGAAGGAAAAGCCCGCAGGTGCCATTTTTGCTGTTGTGAATGGAAAACAGTCCTCCATAGGAGAATAAGTCCGCAAAAAAGCCTGCCGGGGTCACCTGTCCATCAAAAATGCATATAGTATAGTAGGACACGCCGCAGACCATTCAGGGAAAGAGAAAGGCGGGGTGGAGCAATGAAAGAATTTCCCATGATCTCATACCGGGAGTTTGACCGGTGGCTGGAGGACGGACGAATCCGATTCCTGGTGGACGTAAGAGAACCCTGGATGTATGAAAATGACCGCATCCTGGGAAGCGTCAATATACCATATGAGGAAATAGAGCAGAATATAGACCGGATTCCCAGAGAAGGAATGACTGTGTTTTACTGTGACCGGGGGGCAAAGAGCCTGGCAGTGTGCAGAGATCTCTGGAGAATGGGATATGAGGTGGCGGATCTGGCGGGAGGAATGTTGAATTACCGGGGGAAATACGTTGACAGAAGGCGGCTGTGGGATTTACAATAAATGATAACCATTCCGGACGGCTGGGAATACAGCCCGCAGAACGCCGGTCAGGAAAACCGCCGTCCATGCCTTTTAAATGTTTTAAGAAAGGAATTATTTCATATGAAAATGTTATTTGCATCCGACATCCACGGCTCTGCCTTCTTTTGCAGACAGCTGTTAGATATTTATAGAAAATCCGGCGCTGCCCGTCTGGTGCTGCTGGGGGACATCCTTTATCACGGCCCCCGCAATGACCTTCCAAGGGAGTACGCTCCCAGGGAAGTGATCTCCATGCTGAATCCCTTAAAAGACCAGATCTACGCAGTGCGGGGCAACTGTGATACGGAAGTGGACCAGATGGTTCTTCAGTTTCCCATCCTGGCAGATTACGCCCTTCTCTCGATCGAGGGAAAGACCCTTTACGCCACCCATGGTCACGTTTTCAATCAGGACAGCCTTCCGCCCATGCAGGACGGAGATATCCTGATACATGGCCATACCCACCTGTTAAAGGCAGAGAAAATGGAGACAGACTTTGGAACCGTTGCCATCTTAAATCCTGGTTCCGTGTCCATACCCAAGGGAGGAAACCCCAATACATATGCCATTTTGGAAAACGGTATATTCACGATTAAAACCCTGGACGGTGAGATTGTCAGAGAAATGAAACTGTAAGAATAGAGAGGAGCACCACTTGAAACAGACCTATGAACTGATCGCCCCCTGTCATTTCGGCCTGGAGGCGGTATTGAAAAAAGAGATCCTGGATCTGGGATATGAGATTACTTCCGTGGAGGACGGAAGAGTGACCTTTATTGGAGATGATGAGGCCATCTGCAGGGCAAATGTGTTTTTGCGGACGGCGGAGCGTATTTTGCTGAAGGCAGGAAGCTTTAAGGCAGAGACTTTTGAGGAACTGTTTCAGGGCACCCGCGGGATTGCCTGGGAGGAATTGATTCCTGAAGATGGAAAATTCTGGGTAGCCAAAGCCTCTTCTATCAAGAGCAGGCTGTTCAGTCCGTCAGATATACAGTCTATTATGAAAAAAGCCATGGTAGAGCGGATGAAAAGCCACTATAAGGTGACCTGGTTCCCTGAAAACGGAGCCAGCTTTCCATTGCGGGTATTCCTGTATAAGGATATCGTGATCATTGGAATCGATACCAGCGGGGATTCTCTTCACAAGAGGGGGTATAGAACCCTGACAAGCAAGGCGCCGATCACGGAGACACTGGCAGCAGCGCTGATTCTTTTAACGCCGTGGAACAGGGATAGGATTCTGGTAGATCCATTTTGCGGAAGCGGTACATTCCCCATTGAGGCGGCTATGATCGCGGCCAATATGGCTCCCGGCATGAACCGGTCATTTCTGGCAGAGGACTGGAAAAATATAATCAGGCGCAAGTGCTGGTATGAGGCTATGGATGAAGCCAATGATCTTTTGGATGACCATGTCCAGGCAGATATCCAGGGATATGACATTGACGGAGATATCGTAAAGGCCGCCAGGGCAAACGCCCAGTCCGCCGGTGTGGATCACATGATCCATTTCCAACAGCGCCCTGTAAGCGCATTGAGCCATCCGAAAAAGTACGGATTTATCATTTCTAATCCGCCATATGGGGAACGGATCGAGGAGAAAAAGAACCTTCCTGCTCTTTATAGGGAAATTGGAGAGCGATATGCAGCGCTGGATGCCTGGTCCATGTATCTGATCACTTCCTATGAAGATACGGAAAAATGTATTGGGCGGAAGGCGGATAAAAACCGGAAGATTTATAATGGTATGCTGAAAACCTATTTCTATCAGTTCATGGGCCCAAAGCCTCCAAGACGCAGTCAGGAGAATCGAATTGAGAAACAGGGATAGAAGCAGGAATAAATGGAGGAGGGCGTTTTTTGCGGTTGCTCTCATCCTTGGGGCTTCGGCCCTTTTTTTAGAGGGATGCGGCGGCAGGGCCGGTTATGGTTCCTCTTTCTTTTCGGCTGTTTCATCAGACGGAAACCGTGAGGACGCAGCGGAAGATAAGAGCCTGGAGCCGAGGACAGAGAGTGAGTCCCACAGCCGGTTAAATGCGGAGAAAAAATCCCATTTTCCCCGTATCTGGAACCGGGGGATACAGGAGGAAGTCTCCCTTCCCCGCTCCTATGACTACAGAAAAGTGGGCCGTGCGCCCCAGATCGGCAATCAGGGGTCTCTTGGCACCTGCTGGGCCTTTGCTTCCCTGACCGCATTAGAGTCCTCCCTCCTTCCAGAAGAGAGAGTTGCATTTTCCGTGGATCATATGTCCATGCACAATCACTTTTCTCTGGGACAGGATGAAGGAGGAGAGTATACCATGTCCATGGCCTATCTTCTGGGCTGGCAGGGGCCGGTGTGGGAGTCGGAGGATCCTTATGGAGACGGTATTTCCCCCAGTGGCTTAAAGCCGAGAGTTCATGTCCAGGAGATCCAGATTCTGCCGTCTAAGGATTATGAGGCGATCAAGAGAGCCGTGTACCTAAAGGGCGGTGTTCAGAGTTCCCTTTACACCTCCATGCAGGATTACGACAGCGAATCTGTATATTATAACCGGGACACAAACTCCTACTGCTATGTGGGGACCGCAGAACCCAACCATGATTCTGTCATCATCGGGTGGGATGATGACTACCCGAAGGAAAACTTCAATATGGATCTGGAGGGAGACGGAGCCTTTATCTGCACAAACAGCTGGGGAGAGGATTTTGGCGATCAGGGGTATTTTTATGTATCCTATTACGACTCCAACATAGGGGTTCACAACGTAGTGTATACAGGGGTTGAGCCAGCCGATAATTATGATGCAGTTTATCAGAGTGATCTCTGCGGCTGGATCGGACAGATCGGCTATGGGCAGGACACGGTCTGGTCCGCCAACGCCTATCGGGCGGAAGGGCAGGAAGAACTGGCTGCAGCGGGATTTTATGCCACCGGGCCGGATACGGAATATGAGGTATATCTGGCAAGAAATCTGCCGGAGGTGGAAAGCGGGATCTCAGGGGCGGGAAAAGAAAGCCAGAGGGGCCGAATGGATCAGGCTTTAAACAGCAGGAGGCTGCTTGCCAGAGGAAAGCTTATGTATTCCGGCTACTATACGGTTCCTTTTGATGAAAAAATACTATTGGATACAGGGGAAAAGTTTGCTATAATAGTAAAAATAAAAACACCGGGAACGGTACATCCCGCAGCTATCGAGTATGATGCGGGGGACGGGATTGCCGATGTGGATCTGACAGACGGGGAGGGATATTTAAGCCATGACGGCAGCCTCTGGGAGCACGTGGAGGAGACGCAGAAGTGTAATCTCTGTCTGAAGGCATATACCATCCGAGGCTGAGGAGGGCTTTTGCAGGCGTCCTTGTCTGTGGGGGATGAGAAACACAACATTAAAGGATAAAAGAGATGGAACAAACGATCATTTTTGCAACAGGTAATGAAGGCAAGATGCGGGAGATCCGCGCTATTTTACAGGATCTGGGGATACCGGTTCTGTCCATGAAGGAGGCCGGAGTTACGCTGGATATCACAGAGGATGGAACCACCTTCGGGGAAAATGCCCGTATCAAGGCAATGGCTGTATGGGAGCGCACCGGCGGCATTGTCCTGGCAGACGATTCCGGACTGGTGGTAGACTATATCGGAGGCGAGCCGGGAGTCTACTCCGCCCGATATATGGGAGAGAATACCTCCTATGAAATCAAAAACCGCAGTATTATTGAGCGTCTTGCGGGGGTCAGCGGAAAGGAGCGAAGCGCCCGTTTTGCCTGCAATATTACGGCTGTGCTGCCTGACGGCCGCGTTATTCAGACAGAGGAGTATATGGAAGGGCTGATTGCAGAGGAGCCGGCAGGAAAGGGAGGCTTTGGCTACGATCCTATTTTATATCTGCCTGAGTTTGGGAAGACATCCGCAGAGCTGACAATGGAGGAGAAGAATCGGATCAGCCACAGGGGAAAAGCGCTGGAGGCCATGAAAAAGGCGCTGAAGAAGGAGCTTGGCTGATATGGGAACAGGTATCCGTGCGGGGGGAAGTCATAATATGGAGGAAGGAAACAGGGTATGAAGATACTGATCGTCAGCGATACCCATAGAAAAGACGGAAATCTGCAGTGGGTCATGGAGCAGACAAAGCCGTTTGATATGCTGATCCATCTGGGAGATGCGGAGGGAAGCGAATATGAGATTGCCAGGTGGGCAGGACCTGGCTGCGAACTGGAAATGGTTCTGGGCAATAACGACTTTTTTTCCCATCTGGAACGGGAACGTGACCTTATGATCGGAACATACAGGGCGCTTCTGACCCATGGCCATTATTATAATGTTTCTCTGAGTACGGAGTACCTCAGGAGAGAGGCCAGAGAAAGAGGCTTTGATATCGCTATGTTCGGCCATACGCACCGGCCGTTTTTTGAGATCGACCGGCAGGAAGGTGAGAAGGAACTGATTCTTTTAAATCCTGGCAGCTTGTCTTATCCACGGCAGGAAGGAAGGCGGCCGTCTTATATGATTATGGAAATAGGAGAAGACGGAAAGGCCAGGTTTCATCAGCATTATCTGTAGGTAATCCTGCAGCAAACGTGCGTTATGGGATGAAAATAACAGCAGGACACTATCTTTGCGATGGTGTTCTGCTTTTTGCTGTGCGCCGAAAGGAGATGCTGCGTGGAATGTAAAGGATATTCTGATAGTTGCCTGGTTGCTTGATTGACAACACACAAGTTGTATGATATGATTTAAATTATAAAACAATTCTGAACGAAAAAGTTGATTTTACATGAAACTCACAGGGGTTTACCATTGGCTGAGCGTCTCTATTAACTACCGCAAATAGTTGTCTATTGTGTTTCACAGCGGGAGCGTATGTGAAAGCAGAGGAACGGCGGTGTTTTTTTATGCACAAAGCGTGTAAATAAATGGAAATGATGTGCGGGCTGTATCAGAAAGGGGGATGAAAGCTCCATGAGAAAGACATTTAACACATCGTATAAGGAGGCGTTGAGAGAGCGGATCCTGGCCGCTTCGGGGGTGAAGCGGGCTGGACTTGTACTGAAAGGCGCAAAGGTGCTGAACGTGTTCACCAGAGAGCTTGAAGAGGCAGATGTGGCAGTGCAGGACGGTTTCATTGTGGGAATCGGCGCTTACAGGGGAGAAGAGGAGCATGACCTGACAGGACGGATTATCTGTCCGGGCTTTATTGACGGCCATATCCATCTGGAAAGCTCCATGGTACGGCCGGAGGAGTTTGAGAGGGCAGTGCTGCCCCATGGAACGACAGCAGTGGTCACGGATCCCCACGAGATTGCCAATGTGGCTGGAACGGAGGGGATCGAGTATATGCTCCGGGAAACGGAAGGACTTTTGCTGGATGTGTATGTTATGCTTCCTTCCTGCGTTCCTGCTGCGGCTATGGAGGAGTCGGGGGCAGTTCTGCAGGCAGAGGAGCTTCGGCGTTTTTATGACAATGACCGGGTTCTGGGGCTGGCAGAGCTGATGAATGCTCCGGGAACCATCGCGGCAGAGGATGGGGTACTTTCAAAGCTGGAAGACGCTGCCAGGATGAAAAAGAGAGTGGACGGCCATGCTCCGGGACTTTCCGGAAAGGCGCTCAATGCCTACTGCACTGCAGGCGTGGCTTCCGATCACGAGTGCTGTAAAAAGGAGGAGGCGCTCCAAAAGCTGCGGCGCGGCCAGTGGATTATGATAAGGGAAGGGACGGCAGCCAGGAATCTGGAGGCGCTGATCTCCCTCTGCAAAGACCCATGGGCCAGCCGGTGTATGTTCGTCACAGACGATAAGCATCCAGGGGATTTAAGGCGTCTGGGCCACATGGACTGGATCATCCGCAGGGCAGTTTTGCTGGGAGCTGATCCGGTAACGGCAGTATTGATGGCTACGCTGTACCCGGCCCGGTATTTCGGGCTTCGGGAAAATGGAGCCGTGGCTCCGGGGTACAGGGCTGATCTGGCTGTGCTTACGGATCTGGAGGAGATGAGGGTAGAACGGGTCTATAAAAATGGTCGCCTGGCTGCGGAAAATGGCCGGGTACTCCACAAGGGTATCCCGTCGGCTGTCTGCAAAAAGGGGGCGGACGGTTTGGGGGGAGAGTCCTTTCAGAGCGTGTTCCATTCGTTCCGCATGGCTCCTGTCCGTACGCAGGATCTAAAGCTGGAGCCGGAAGGAGATACAGTAAGGGTCATTCAGCTGACTCCGAAAGAACTGCTGACGAGGGAGCGGCTGGAACCATGGACACACGTTGCCGGTTTTCCGCCAGGGGTGGATCCGGCCAGAGATATCGTAAAACTGGCGGTATTTGAGCGTCATAAAGGAACAGGACACAAAGGGGTCGGATTTTTGGGCGGATATGGTTTAAAAGCCGGGGCGGTAGCCACCAGCGTAGCCCATGATTCCCACAATCTGATCGTGGCCGGTGTGAGTGACAGCGATATGGCTCTGGCAGCAGAGGCGGTGCGCAAGGCAGAAGGAGGGATTGCCGTTGTAAAGGGAGGAACGCTTCTGGGGATCCTGCCTCTTCCCATCGGAGGGCTTATGACCCCGATGACCGCGCAGGCAGTGGATGAGAAACTGGAAGAACTTAAGAGGCTGGCGGCCGGTCTCGGTGTCAGGGAAGGGATTGACCCCTTTATGACTCTGGCGTTTGTAAGTCTTCCGGTGATCCCGGCGCTGCGTCTTAATACCTGCGGCCTTATTGATGTGGAACGGCAGGAAATTCTGGAGGTTTCCTTTGGGGAAACACAGTTTAGGAATGAAAAAGTAGGAGGAAAATTGTATGGATCTGGAGAAAATATTTCACCTGAAAGAAAATAAGACGGATGTGAAAACAGAGGTGATCGCGGGTGTGACCACCTTTATGACGATGGCCTATATTCTGGCAGTCAATCCAAGTGTTTTAAGCGCCTGCGGTATGGACAGCGGAGCTGTCTTTACCGCAACGGCTTTAGCGGCCCTGATCGCTACTGTGATGATGGCGGCATTTGCAAACTATCCCTTTGTGCTTGCTCCGGGCATGGGCTTAAACGCCTATTTTGCCTATACTGTAGTTCTGCAGATGGGCTACAGCTGGCAGACGGCCCTGGCAGCCGTGTTTATTGAAGGAATTGTATTTATTCTTTTGTCTCTGACCAGCGTGCGGGAAGCTATTTTTAATGCAATCCCCATGAATTTAAAGCACGCGGTTTCAGTAGGCATCGGTCTGTTCATCGCGTTTATCGGCTTGCAGAATGCCAAGATCGTAGTGGACAGCGCTACCCTGGTAGGTGTGTATTCCTTTAAAAATTCCGTATCAAACGGTATGTTTAACAGTGAAGGGATCACTGTAGTCCTGGCTTTGGCAGGGATTCTCATTACGGGCATTCTGGTTGTTAAGGGGGTTAAGGGAAACATTCTCTGGGGAATTCTGATTACCTGGGGCCTTGGCATTCTCTGTCAGCTTACCGGCCTGTATCAGATCAATCCAGAGATCGGAATGTACAGCCTGCTGCCGGATTTCTCAGGAGGGATCCGTATTCCAAGTATTGCTCCCACTCTGATGCAGATGGACTTTTCAGGCATCCTTAGCCTGGATTTCTTTGTAGTCATGTTTGCCTTCCTGTTTGTGGATCTTTTTGACACGCTGGGAACGCTCATCGGTGTGGCGTCCAAGGCGGATATGCTGGATAAGGACGGAAGGCTTCCGAGGATCCGCGGTGCTCTGCTGTCGGATGCCATCGGAACCTCTGTAGGTGCAGTGCTGGGCACTTCTACCACCACCACCTTTGTAGAGAGCGCATCCGGTGTGGCAGAAGGCGGGCGCACCGGCCTGACGGCCATTGTAGCGGCAATCCTGTTTGGTCTGTCGCTGTTCCTGTCTCCGATTTTTCTGGCTATTCCGTCTTTTGCCACGGCTCCGGCTCTGGTAGTGGTAGGTTTCCTGATGCTGACCTCAATTACAAAGATTGACTTTGATGACTTCACAGAGGCTATCCCTGCCTATATCTCCATTATTGCCATGCCGTTTATGTACAGTATATCCGAAGGCATTGCCATGGGAGTGATTGCATACGTTGTGATCAATGTGTTTACGGGAAAGGCGAAGGAAAAGAAGATCAGTGCGCTGATGTATGTTCTGGCGGCGCTGTTTGTAGGGAAATATATCATGCTGTAAAAATGAAAAATGTCTGACAGCACAGCGCGGAAGGGGGCCGCAGAAACTTTCCGCGCTGTCTTTCAAAAAAAATAAAAAAACTATTGACATTTGCTGTTTGATATAATATAATGATCTACGTTGCTGAGGCAGACAGGCCAAAGCACCAGGATGCGTCAATAGCTCAGCTGGATAGAGCATACGGCTACGGACCGTAGTGTCGGGAGTTCGAATCTTCTTTGGCGCACGTTGAGAGCCTCGTAAGTGTAAAACTTACGGGGCTTTTGTGTATTTGAAGTTATAAAATATTAAAATATAAACGTATTGTTGATGATATAACACGGATCTGAAACAGGTCTCTCTTTTTTGCTGCTGTCTTTAGAAAATGATGTGATTTATGAACCTCGTCATACGCTCGGCCTTAAAACTGCCGCATGATTACAATCGGCATCTTTTCGTTTCGCTTTATGCTTCCCCAATGCACAAAGAATGAGCCGGAAACCTTAACAAATCAAAGGTTTCCGGCTCATTGGCGTTACTGGGCTGGCGGGATTCGAACCCTCGTATGCAGGAGTCAAAGTCCTGTGCCTTTACCGCTTGGCGACAGCCCATTATATTAAAAAATCCTCTTCTCATCATCGCGAAAAGAGGAAAGGGTGAGTAGAGGGATTCGAACCCTCGGCCTCCAGAGCCACAATCTGGCGCGATAACCAACTTCGCCATACCCACCATATTTCATTCAATTAGAGCTTACGCTCAATGAGCCTGAAGGGATTCGAACCCCCGACCCACGGCTTAGAAGGCCGTTGCTCTATCCAACTGAGCTACAGACTCATCCGCGACACTTGCCGTGTCAACGTGTTATACTTTATCATACTTCGTGAATAAATGCAAGTACTTTTTTTGTTTTTTTAAAACTTTTTTCAGATGTATTTTTTCACGGTCAGGCGGCGCATTTTTCACAGTCTGTACTGTGGATCAGGCTGCTGATGCGCTTGTAGACCAGGGCAGTGAGAAGGGAAACGATGGCGCCCTTTAAAAGATTAAAGGGCGCTACGCAGAAGATAGCCAGTCCCCACACACTGCTGACTGCCGGCTGGATAGCGGCCCCTGCTGCAAGAATGTTTTCCAGCGGCATAAAATGGGAATAAAAGGGAATCATCACCAGGGCGTTGAGTACGGCTCCTGCAATGGCCATAAGTATGGTTCCCACAGCCATGGCAAGGACAGCGCTTCCCTTGGTCTTGTGACGGCGGTAGATCAGACCGGCGGGAACCACGAGAGAGCAGCCGATTACAAAATTGGCAAATTCCCCTACAAAGCCAGTGGTGGAAGGCTTGAGGAGAAGCTTTACCAGGATCTTTACCGCTTCGATCACAATTCCGGCCACAGGCCCCATGGCAAAGGTGCCTACCAGTACCGGAACTTCGGAAATATCAAGGCCGTAGAAGCTTGGCGCGATGAATGGAAGAGGCACTTCAAAAAGCATCAGCACAGCCGCCAGAGCACCAAACATTCCCATCAGTACAACCTGTTTCGTTTTCAGTTTCATTTTCAGATCCTCCTTTTTTGACAGGGCTGCCGCAAAATGGTTTCATGTACAGGATACAGGTGAAACGCAACTGTTTTGAGACGCCCAATAAATGGGATCTGCCAGGGCATAATATAAAAAATCCCGGCAGATCTTGGATCCTCCGGGATATAAAATGCGTGTCTGTGCAGAATGTCCACACTATGGTGATTCTGCATTCTTCTCTCATCCAGACTGTAACTGTCGGTTCCGGAATTACACCGGATCAGCCGCCCTAAGCGGGTCGCGGACTATACCGCCGGTAGGGAATCTCACCCTGCCCCGAAGAATTGTAACTATATGCAGTATACTCCTGCTTCGGTCCAGCGTCAACCTGTTTTTGCAGAGTTTTTATTATTTTGTAACGATTCAGCCATGGGGCAAACAAAAACAGCGGAATGCCCTGATAATCAGGGGATTCCGCTGTAAACAAAAAGCAGGTGATGGGAATCGAACCCACGTATCTAGCTTGGAAGGCTAGTGTTCTACCATTGAACTACACCTGCGCGAACAGTCATTATTATAAGGCAGATATCAAAAGTTGTCAATTACTTTTTTGAAGATGTATCAAACCGGCCATACTGCGCTCCGATGGAAGGGAGAGGGCAGTCCAGGAAGTGTGCTGCGCTTTCAAGGCAGAGCGGAGCCTGCTTTACGGTTTTTTTGCATATGCAGCAGGAGGTTGCCGCCGCAGTTGAAACATACACAGGAATATGGTATGATGAAGAAAGTTTCCCAGGAGAATATATCCGCGGATACAGGCAAATCTGATAAAGGCAGGTGACGGGCTATGAAAGTACAAAAGCTTTCCCTTCAGAATCTTCTTCTGGTGGGATTTACATTGTTTTCTATGTTTTTTGGGGCGGGAAATCTTATTTTTCCGCCCTATCTGGCCGCAAGGGCGGGCAGTGAGGTGATTCCTGCCATGGCAGGTTTTTTGATCAGCGCAGTAGGGTTTCCGGTACTTGGCGTCGCTGCGGTGGCGCTGTCAGGCGGTCTGGAAAAGCTGTCAGGCAGAGTGGGAAAAAGCTTTGCTCTCATATTTACATTGACGGCTTATCTGGCGATCGGCCCCTTTCTGGCGATTCCAAGAACAGCAAGCACCTCCTTTGAAATGACGGTTCTTCCCATTCTCACAGGGGCAGGCGTTCATCTGGGAGCGCCTTTAGGCGGTACGGGGATGACGGTGCAGTTTGGCGCGCAGCTGGGCTATTCTCTTGTATTTTTTGGGACGGCCCTTCTTTTGTCTTTTCATCCGGAAACCTTATCCGAACGTTTGGGAAAGGTAATGTGTCCGGCTCTGCTTGTGCTGATTGCGGTGCTCTTTACAGGCAGTCTGATCTGGAGCATGGGAGCGCCGGGAGCCCCTGAGGCGGAGTTTGCTGCCGGTGCCTCTGTAAGGGGATTTACAGAGGGATATCAGACAATGGATACGCTGGCTGCCCTCAATTTCGGCATTATTATTGCCCTGAATATTAAAAATAAGGGAATATCCAGAGAGGACTCTGTGGTGCGGGAGACCGTAAAGGCCGGTGCAGTGGCAGGGGTTCTTCTGTCTCTTGTTTATGCTGCCCTTGCTTTTATCGGAGGTCCGGTGGGACAGCAGGCGGGAGAGGGGGCCAACGGAGCCAGGATTCTTACCTTTGTGGCAGGCAACCTTTTTGGGGCGTCGGGAATGGTAATCCTGGGCGTGATCTTCTTTATTGCCTGTTTAAATACCTGTGTAGGGCTGATCAGCTGCTGCAGCCAGTATTTTTCCATGCTGGCGCCTAAAATCGGCTACCGGGTATGGGCGGTAATTTTTGCCCTGGTGAGCCTTCTGATCTCCAGCGCAGGTCTGGATCGGATCTTAAAGTATTCCGTTCCCGTACTGAACGCCATCTACCCCATCGCCATTGTGCTGATTGCTCTGGCTTTTGCCAGCCGGGCTGCTGGAAAGAGAACCTGGGTATACCGTCTGTCTATCCTGTTTACGGCTGTGGTCAGTGTGGTCTGGGCACTGGATCAGGCAAAGATCAGTATGTTCGGACTTACAGGTCTTATCCGTCAGCTGCCGGGATATGAGCCGGGACTTGGATGGATCCTGCCGGCAGTGGCGGGCGGTTTGCTTGGCCTGCTGATTCCAGGAGAGGCAGCGGAAAAAGAAGAGTAAAGACCGTCAGGGAGACGGTTGACAAAGGATATAAGAAAGGGACGGCAAGATGACAGAGTCTATCTGGATGCTGCACGCAAAGAAAGCGGATTTTGACGGCCTGGCGGCCCGGTTTGATATAAGCCCGGTCACAGCCAGAATCATACGCAACAGAGATATAGAGGATGAGGCGGCGTTTGACCGCTATTTAAACGGAAGCCTGGAGGATCTTTATTCCCCTGGGCTTTTGCCCGATATGGAAGAGGCTGTAAGACGGATCCGCAGGGCAGTAAAGGAAAAACGCCGCCTGCGGATCGTAGGGGATTACGACATTGACGGTGTGTGCGCCACGGCTGTTTTGTACAAGGGATTTGCACGGATCGGGGCAGATGCGGACTATGTGATCCCGGAGCGGATCCGAGATGGTTATGGGATCAATGAACAGATCATAGAGGCGGCCGCCGCAGACGGGATCGAGACGCTTGTTACCTGCGACAACGGCATTGCGGCCATCAGCCAGATCGCCAGGGCAAAGGAGCTTGGCCTGGAGGTGATTATTACGGATCATCATGATATCCAGACTGATGGGGAGACTGGGGCAGACCTGATGCCCCCGGCAGATGCCATTGTCAATCCAAAGCGCAGGGACAGCCGGTATCCCTGGCCGGAGATCTGCGGGGCCATGGTGGCATTTAAGCTTATCGGAGCGCTGTATGATACATACGGCATTGATCGTCAGGAGTGGCTGGAGCTTCTGGAGTTTGCCGCCGTCGCTACGGTTGGCGATGTGATGAAGCTAAAGGATGAAAACCGCATTGTGGTAAAGGAGGGGATGAAACGGCTGGCCTGCACAGGGAACCCGGGACTGAAGAGTCTTATCCTTAAAAATGCCATTGACCCTGCCAATATCAGCGCTTACCATATTGGTTTTGTTCTTGGGCCATGCTTAAACGCCAGCGGACGCCTGCAGACAGCAGAGCTTGCGGTGGAGCTTTTGCTGTGCGGGGATCCGGCCAGAGCGGATGAGATTGCAGAGGAACTAAAGGAATTAAATGACAAACGAAAGGCCATGACCCAGGAAAACGTAGAGGCCGCAGCAGATCAGGTGGAAAAGGAACTTTCCAGGGACAAGGTGCTGGTGATTTTTCTGCCCGACTGCCATGAATCTCTGGCAGGGATCGTGGCGGGGCGGATCAGAGAGCGGTACAATAAGCCTGTTTTCGTCCTCACGCGGGCTGAGGGCTGTGCCAAGGGCTCCGGGCGTTCCATTGAAGCCTACCATATGTTCCATGCCCTGGTGGAGGTAAAGGATCTGCTGCTGAAATTCGGCGGCCATCCTATGGCGGCAGGTTTTTCACTGGAAGAGTCGGATATCGGCGAGTTTCGCAGGCGGCTCAATGAAAATGCAGAGGACAGGCTCACAGAGGACGATTTTATCCCCAGAGTATGGATCGATGCAGCAATGCCTTTTGAGTATGTGACCGAGGAACTGATCGGTGATCTGGAACGTCTGGAACCATTTGGACAGGGAAATGAAAAACCGCAGTTTGCGCAGAAATCCATGACTGTCCGCAGCGTCCGCGTTATGGGAAGAAACCGCAATGTGGTACGTCTTTCCCTGGCAAATGAGCGGGGCTTTTCTATGGATGGGATTATCTTCGGAGACGGGGATGCATTTTTGGAGGAGATGGGCCGCCGCCGCGGGATCGACATTATCTACTATCCGACTGTCAATGAATACAACGGAAACCGCACCCTTCAGGTGGTGGTAAAAGCCTGGAAATTCAGAGACTGACGCGGGAAAATACAGGGACATAAGGGGAAGTTTTGTCCGCCTGGGGCAGTATTGCATTTTACTGCCGGATGGAGTATAATCGCAGAAAAAGAACGGAAAGGATGGTAGGTTCAATGGTAAATACAGTTATGGATTTTATCACAGGCTATGACAAAGAGGTAGGTGAGGCGATCCAGGCGGAGTGCAGACGTCAGCGGCAGAATCTGGAACTGATCGCTTCGGAGAACATTGTTTCAGAACCGGTGATGATGGCGATGGGAACGGTTCTGACGAATAAATATGCAGAAGGATACTCCGGCAAACGCTATTACGGAGGCTGTCAGTGTGTGGATATCGTAGAGACCCTGGCCATTGAGCGGGCTAAGAAACTCTTTGGGTGCGATTATGCCAATGTACAGCCTCATTCCGGCGCGCAGGCAAATATGGCGGTTTTCCTGGCTATGCTGAAGCCGGGAGATACGGTGATGGGCATGAACCTGGATCACGGGGGCCATCTGACCCATGGCAGCCCTGTAAACTTTTCCGGTATGTATTTTAACATTGTTCCCTATGGGGTGGATGATGAGGGATTTATTGACTATGACGAGGTGGAGTGCAAGGCAAAGGAGTCAAAGCCGAAGCTGATCGTGGCAGGAGCCAGCGCCTACGCAAGAACCATTGACTTTAAGAGGTTCCGTGAAATCGCTCATGGGGTCGGCGCATATCTGATGGTGGATATGGCTCATATCGCGGGCCTGGTGGCAGCGGGAGAGCATCCAAGCCCCATCCCCTATGCAGACGTAGTGACCACGACTACACACAAGACCTTACGAGGCCCCAGAGGCGGTATGATTCTGGCAAATAAAGAGGCGGCGGAGAAGTTTAACTTCAACAAGGCTATTTTTCCGGGAACTCAGGGCGGCCCCTTAGAGCACGTCATCGCTGCCAAGGCAGTATGCTTGGGCGAGGCGTTAAAGCCTGAATTTAAGGAATATGCGCATCAGGTTGTTTTAAATGCCCAGGCTCTGGCGTCGGCTCTTAAAAAGCAGGGCTTTAAGCTGCTGACCGGCGGTACGGATAATCACCTGATGCTAGTGGATCTGCGGGGAATGGAGATCTCCGGCAAGGAACTGCAGAATCGCTGTGATGAAGTATTTATTACCCTGAATAAAAATACCGTTCCAAACGACCCAAGAAGCCCCTTTGTCACCTCCGGCGTCCGCATCGGCACCCCGGCTGTGACTACAAGAGGCCTGAGGGAGGCAGATATGGAGAAGATTGCAGAGTGCATCTGGCTTACTGCCGCGGATTTTGAAAAGCAGAAAGAGTATATCAGGGCAGAGGTGACAAAACTCTGCGAGAAGTATCCTCTGTACGAGGGTCAGGACAGCTGATCCCTTCATACATGAATAAAAATGGCCCGGAAAACACTGTTTTATCTGTGTTTTCCGGGCCATTTGACATACTGTGTAAGCGGCAGATGCCGTTTGCCTGTTTATACGGAAACTTTCGGCTCCAACTCCTTTTTCAGGTTTTTCTGAGCCGTTGCCAGCATCAGCTTGATGCGGTTTAACTGGTTTACTTCGCTGGCACCGGGATCGTAGTCTACTGCAATGATATTGGAATCTGGATAGTTTTTGCGCAGTTCCTTGATCACGCCCTTTCCTACGATATGATTGGGCAGACAGCCGAACGGCTGGGTGCATACGATATTTTTCACACCGCTGTGGATCAGTTCCAGCATCTCGCCGGTTAAAAACCAGCCTTCACCAGTCTGATTTCCAAGGGAAACAAAGCCCTTTGCCATATTTGCCAGCTCATTGATAGCAGAGGGGGGAGCAAAATGCTTACTTGCTGCCAGTTCCTTCTTTGCAGTTCGCCGGAAATATTCAAGCAGGGAGATTCCGGCGTTGCACAGCCGGGCAGTGGATTTTTTCGTGCCCAGGTGCTCGGCCTTGAAATTGCTGTTGTAGAAACAGTAGAGCAGGAAATCCATCAGATCCGGCATTACAGCTTCTGCACCCTCGGATTCCAGCAGCTCAACAATATGGTTATTTGCCAGAGGAGAGAATTTTACCAGGATCTCCCCTACAATGCCAACCTTTGGTTTTTGGATGTCTTTGCGTTCCAGCTGGTCAAAATCACGTATGATTCCCTTGATGTTGCGGCCAAATTCCATCATGGCCGCAGAGCGCTTGGATAAAGATGCGATACAGCGTTTTTTCCACTTCTCATGGAGGGCATCGGCGCTTCCCGGTACAGCCTCATAGGGACGGGTGGCGTAGAGCACCCGCATGAAGATATCGCCGTATACAACCGCCTGCATGGCCTTTGTGAGCAGAGGCAGGGTGATGGAAAAGCCGGGGTTGGTTTCCATGCCGTTGGCATTGACAGAGATTACGGGGATCTGGGGCATATCGGCCTTTTCCAGCGCCCGGCGGATAAAGCCGATATAGTTGGAGGCCCGGCAGCCGCCGCCGGTCTGGCTCATGAGGACCGCCGTGCGGTTTAAATCGTATTTTCCTGACAAGAGGGCGTCCATGATCTGGCCGATCACGATCAGGGAGGGATAGCAGGCGTCATTATTTACATACTGTAAGCCCACATCCACGGCATTTTTGTTGTGATTTTGAAGAACCTCTATATGGTATCCAAAGGCTCTCACGGCAGGTTCGATGAGGTCAAAGTGAATGGGTGACATCTGGGGGCAGAGAAGGGTATAGTCCCTCTTCATCTCCTTTGTAAATACCACCCGGTTATAGGCGCTGGATACTACCCGGCGCTCATAATGGCGCTGATCCCGCACGCGCAGGGCCGCGATCAGGGAACGGATCCGGATCCGGGCAGCTCCCAGGTTGTTGACCTCGTCGATTTTCAGCACCGTGTAGATCTTGCCGGATCGGGTAAGAATATCAGATACCTGATCTGTGGTAACGGCGTCCAGGCCGCAGCCAAAGGAGTTTAGCTGGATCAGATCCAGATCGTCTCTTGTCTTTACAAAACTGGCGGCCGCATAGAGGCGGGAGTGATACATCCACTGATCTGTTACCACCAGAGGGCGCTCCACCTTTCCCAGATGGGAAACGGAATCCTCGGTCAGCACCGCAAAGCCGTAGGAGGTGATAAGTTCCGGGATACCGTGGTGGATCTCCGGGTCCACATGGTAGGGGCGGCCCGCCAGGACGATGCCCCGCCTGCCGTGTTCCTTCATCCAGTCCAGGGTTTCCTCCCCTTTTTTCTTCATATCTTCTCTGGAAGCGATCAGCTCCTGCCAGCCTGCGTGGGCTGCCATGCGGATCTCTGCTGCTGGAATCTGGAAGGTTTTGGAAAATTCTGTTACCAGGGCCTCAGTCAGCACCTGTTCGTTGGTAAAGGCCATGAATGGATTCATGAAATGCACCTTTTCTTCTTCCAGCGCCTCTACGTTGTTCTTGATATTTTCCGCATAGGAGGTGACCATGGGGCAGTTATAGTGGTTGCCTGCCTCAGGGCTTTCATTGCGCTCATAGGGGATGCAGGGGTAGAAGATAAACTTCACGCCCTGTCGGATGAGCCATGACACATGGCCGTGAACCAGCTTGGCCGGATAGCATTCCGATTCACTGGGGATGGATTCAATGCCAAGCTCGTAAAGCTGTCTGGTGGACTGAGGGGAGAGGATCACATGATAGCGCAGCTTCTTAAAGAATACGGCCCAGAAGGGGAAATTCTCGTACATATTTAAGACTCTGGGTATGCCTACCGTGCCGCGGTCAGCCTCATCCATGGGGAGAGGCTCATAGCCGAACATCCGGCGGTACTTATAGTCAAAGAGATTGGGAATCTCTTTTTTGGCCTTTTCAAGCCCCAGCCCGCGTTCACAGCGGTTGCCGGATATGTAGCGGCGGCCTCCGCCAAACTGGTTGACGGTAAGGACACAGTGATTGTTGCAGCCCTTGCACCGTGTCATGGAGGTCTTATAATTTAAGGAAATGATCTTGTCCAGAGGCAGAGTGGTCGTCTCCTTTTCTCCGCCCATATGGTAGCGCTCCTTTGCAATCAGCGCCGCTCCAAAGGCTCCCATGATGCCCGCGATATCAGGGCGGACAGCCCGGCAGCCAGAGATTTTCTCAAAGCTTCTAAGCACTGCGTCATTGTAAAAGGTACCGCCCTGAACCACTACATGACGGCCGAGATCAGAGGCATTTGTGATCTTGATAACCTTAAACAGCGCATTTTTAATGACAGAATAAGCCAGACCTGCGGAGATATCTGCTACGGTAGCCCCTTCCTTCTGTGCCTGCTTTACGTTGGAGTTCATAAACACGGTGCAGCGGGTTCCAAGATCTGTAGGATTTTTGGCAAACAGGGCCTCCCTGGCGAAATCCATCACGCTGTAGTTTAGACTTTTTGCAAAGGTTTCGATAAAGGAACCGCAGCCGGAGGAACAGGCCTCGTTTAGCTGTACGCTGTCTACCGTGCCGTCCTTGATGCGGATACATTTCATATCCTGTCCGCCGATGTCCAGTATACAGTCCACCTCCGGGTCGAAGAAGGCAGCGGCATAATAGTGGGAAATTGTTTCCACTTCCCCTTCATCCAACAGGAAAGCAGCCTTTAACAGGGCCTCTCCGTAGCCGGTGGAGCAGGAGTATGCAATCTTTGCCGTATCCGGGATCCGGGACTTGATTTCAGTGATGGCCCGGATGGCGGCCGCCAAGGGACTGCCGTTATTATTTTCGTAGAAACGGTACAGAAGGCTTCCGTCCTCACCTACAAGAGCTGCCTTGGTCGTGGTGGAGCCAGCATCAATTCCAAGATAGCAGAGTCCCTCATAAGAAGCCAGATCCGCGGACTTTACATGATTGTGGGCGTGATCGGCCAGAAATGCCTCATAGTCGGCCTGGTTCTCAAAGAGAGGATCCATGCGCTTAACCTCAAAATCCATCTGAACACCGGAGGACAGGGTCTCGATCAGTTCTGTGATGGCCTTTGGCTGCTGGCCCTCTCTGGGATTCATGGCAGCGCCGATGGCGGCAAAAAGATGGGAATGATCCGGGGCGATGACCTGCTCTGGAGTTAAGTGCAGAGTGCGGATGAAAGCCTTTCGCAGCTCCGGGAGGAAATGAAGGGGGCCGCCCAGAAAGGCTACGTTTCCACGGATGGGTTTTCCGCAGGCCAGACCGCTGATGGTCTGGTTGACCACTGCCTGGAAAATGGAAGCGGCCAGATCCTCCCGGGTAGCACCGTCATTGATCAGGGGCTGGATATCGGATTTGGCAAATACACCGCAGCGGGCTGCGATGGGATAAATAGCCTTATAATCCCTGGCGTACTCGTTTAAGCCGGAGGCATCGGTCTGCAGAAGGGATGCCATCTGATCGATAAAGGAACCGGTGCCGCCGGCGCAGATTCCATTCATGCGCTGGTCAATGCCGCCGGTAAAGTAAATGATCTTGGCGTCCTCGCCGCCCAGCTCAATGGCTACGTCGGTATGGGGGGCATAGTCCTGGAGCGAGGAGGCCACGGCCACTACCTCCTGGACAAAGGGCGCGTTTAAATGGGAAGAGAGAGTCAGGCCGCCGGAGCCGGTGATCACAGGCATCACAAAAACAGGGCCTGTCTGAGCGCAGGCCTTTTTTAAAAGTCCCGCCAGGGTCTCCTGGATATTGGCATAGTGGCGTTCATAATCGGAAAAAATGATATGGTATTCCTGATCCAGCAGAGCCACCTTTACGGTGGTGGAGCCGATATCGATACCGAGGGTATAGGTTGTACTGAGCTGATTCATAGATACGGGTATGGACCCTGACCTCCTTTGTAATCTGACGCATCTGCGGGACCGGTCCCGTTGATACATTTCGATCATCCGGGCGCAAATAAATTAAGGAAACGCGGCGGATGGTTAGTAATGAAAGAGGCAGCCCGGATCTACAAGGGCTGCGCAAGTCAGTTATGTATTTTAATATAATTTTTCTGTAAAAACTGTGACATAAGCAACAGACAAAGGGTATTTGATAGTTGGAAAAAATAGTAAAATACCCATGAGCCTAAATCATCACACTAAAGTGTAGCATAAATCAAAGGCAAATACAATTAGGGAAGGACGTTAAAAAAATGTTAATAAAAGAAGCGATATTTGTAAAATTTGCGTTTTATGTTAAATGGAGTTCTAATCCATTTGACAAAACACCGGGCAGTAACTATAATTAGGAGGGTAAAATTTCAGAATGGGGGAGAGTTCGCATGATACGGATTTTCAAAACCGAGGACGGTACGATTCATGAAAAGAAAGAGATGCAGCCTGGAAGCTGGATCGCCCTTACGAACCCTACCGCCTCTGAGATCATGGATGTCGCCGATGCCTGCCGCATTGATCCGGATCATTTAAAAGCCCCTCTGGATGAGGAGGAGCGTTCCCGTATTGAGGCGGAGGATGAATACACTCTGATCCTGGTGGATATACCATCCATTGAGGAGAGAAACGGCAAGGACTGGTTTGTTACCATTCCTATGGCTATTATCACCACAAAGGATGTGCTGATCACGGTCTGCCTGGAGGAGACGCCGATCCTGAGTTCTTTTATGGACGGAAGAGTGAGAGACTTCCATACGTTTATGAAAACAAGGTTTATTTTACAGATCCTTTATAAAAATGCCACGCAGTATCTGCAGTACCTGCGCATCATCGACAAGAAGAGCGAGGTCATTGAAAATAAGCTTCATCAGTCTCAGAAGAATGAGGAACTGATCGAGCTTTTGGAACTGCAGAAGTCGCTGGTGTACTTTACCACCTCCCTTCGTTCTAACGAAGTGGTTCTGGAACGCCTGTTAAAGATTGATAAGATTAAGAAGTACCCGGAGGATACGGATCTTCTGGAGGATGTTATTATCGAGAACAAGCAGGCCATGGAGATGACCAGTATTTACAATGGTATCTTAAGCGGTACCATGGACACTTTTGCGTCAGTTATTTCCAACAACCTGAATATTGTCATGAAGTTTCTGGCAACGGTGACCATTGTGATGTCGATCCCTACGATGGTGGCGAGCTTTTACGGTATGAATGTGCTGCCAAAGGGGATGCCTTTTGCCGACAGCCCTTACGGTTTCTGGATCGTCCTGGGATTTGCGGTGGCGCTGTCTTTGATTGTAGCTTACATTTTTAATAAGAAAGATCTGTTCTGAAAACGGCATTGTCTTTGTGATTAAATATGGAAAAGGATTGGTGAAATGAAATTTTTTCATAAGATGGAACATAAGTATGGGCGCTATGCGATCCACAACCTGATGTATTATATTATCATTATGTATGGCATCGGCTTTGTTATGATGTATATGGCCCCTGGATTTTTTCAGTTATATTTGTCTCTGGACGCGGAGGCGATTCTTCACGGTCAGGTCTGGCGTCTTATTACGTTTTTGTTTTACCCGCCTACCTTAAGTCCGTTCTGGATCATTTTTGCTGTGCTCATGTATTATTCGCTGGGCCAGTCGCTGGAGGCGGTCTGGGGAGCATTCCGATTCAATGTTTTCTTTTTTATGGGAGTGCTTGGGATCATTTTTGCGGAGTTTTTTGTATATTTTCTCACGGGCTGGGATATGCACCTCAACACCTATTATCTGACGCTGTCCATATTCCTTGCCTATGCGGCCACATTTCCGGAGGAATATTTTTACATTTACTTTATTCTGGCCATAAAGGCCAAGTGGCTGGCGCTTTTTGACGCGCTCCTGCTGGTCTTTAGCTTTGCCGGGGGAGGACTGGCCGACCGCATTGCTATTTTCATGTGCCTGGCCAATTTCATTATCTACTTCCTGATGACCAGGGATTTTAAGAAATACAGTCCCAGAGAGGTAAAACGCAGACAGGATTTTAAGGCTCAGACCACTATCCGCCCTGTGAGCAGGAGCCGCCATAAGTGCTCGGTCTGCGGACGGACGGACGAGGAGAGTCCCGGCATGGAATTCCGCTACTGCTCCAAGTGCGAGGGCAGCTACGAATACTGTATGGATCATCTGTACACACACAAACACGTCAAAAAAGGAGATATGCCTTCCTAAATAAAAGGAGAGCGCCCCTTTCCATTTCAGGAACGGTTTCCCCACATCACAGGCCGCTCCTGAACAGATATACAACATAATTTACATTCAATGATGGAGGATTTTTAACAATGAAAAAGACAAAGATCATCTGCACTATGGGTCCAAACACGAGTGACAGGAATGTGATGCGGGAGCTGGCAAAGAACGGCATGGATGTTGCACGTTTTAACTTCTCCCACGGCGATTATGCCGAGCATCTGGGACGTCTGGAGATTTTAAAGGAAGTGCGCAAGGAGCTGGATATTCCGGTGGCAGCCCTTCTGGATACAAAGGGACCTGAAATTCGTACCGGTGTGTTAAAGGACGGCAAGAAGGTTGCATTAAAGGAAGGCCAGACCTACACGCTGACTACCAGAGAGATTGTCGGTGATGATACTATCGCACACATCAATTACAACGGTTTAAATGAGGATGTTTGTGCTGGAAACACAATTCTGATCGACGACGGCCTGATTGAGTTAAAGGTTAATGAGGTAAATGACACAGATATTATATGTACCGTTATAAACGGCGGCGAGCTGGGCGAGAGAAAGGGTGTAAATGTCCCCAACGTAAGCATCAAGCTTCCGGCTCTGACCGAGAAGGACAAAGAAGATATCCGTTTCGGCATCAAGCAGGGCTTTGACTTTATCGCGGCATCCTTTGTCCGTACTGCTGACTGCATTAAGGAGATCAAGGAGATGCTGGATGAGGCTGGTTCTTCCATGAAGGTAATCGCAAAGATTGAGAATGCAGAGGGCATCGAGAATCTGGATTCCATTATTGCTGAGGCAGACGGCATCATGGTAGCCCGCGGCGACATGGGCGTTGAGATCCCCGCCCAGAAGGTTCCGCACATCCAGAAGGAAATCATCCGCAAGTGCAACGAGGCCTGCAAGACTGTTATCACAGCGACTCAGATGCTGGATTCCATGATCCGCAACCCAAGACCTACCAGAGCCGAGGTGACAGACGTTGCAAACGCGGTTTACGACGGCACAGATGCAGTAATGCTTTCCGGCGAGACTGCGATGGGCAAGTATCCTGTGGAGGCCCTAAAGATGATGAGCTCCATCGTTGAGGAGACTGAGGGCTACCTGGATTACGCCGGCTACCGTCAGCGCAAGGTAAACGCGGAGAACATGAAAAACGTTTCCAACGCCGTATGTTGCGCATCTGCTTCCACCGCTCATGATATCGGCGCTGATTATATCATAGTTCCAAGCATCACCGGCTTTACTTCCATGATGCTTTCCAAGTGGAGACCGGCTGCCCGCATCCTGGGTATGTCCCCAAGCATGGCTACCGTTCGCCAGATGCAGCTGCAGTGGGGCGTAACACCGGTATGGTCCCGCCGTGCCGATTCTACGGATGAGCTGATCGAAAACTCCATAGAGGAGCTTAAGAGCAGAAATATCGTAGAAAGCGGAAAGCTGGCTGTCCTGACCGCAGGTGTGGTAAGCTATGCAAGGCGCCATGAGGCTGCTGCTCAGACCAATATTATGCGTGTGGTATCCATCGACTGACAGCATCATACCGCTGCGCTGTAAAATAAGACTGGACAAAGAAGTCTGCCTGGGAGTACAATGTTCCGCAAGGACATTGTGCTTCCGACAGACTTTTTTTATACTTATACAGGCTGCCTGTATGAGCCAATGACTGATGTTTATGTAAGGGAAGGAGACATAACGTGGAAAAGAAACCATTTGTTACACTGGAACAGCTGCAGGAGATCACAAAAAAATATCCAACGCCATTTTACCTCTATGACGAAAAAGGAATCCGGGAAAATGCCAGACGGCTCAAAGAAGCCTTTTCCTGGAATAAGGGCTATAAGGAATATTTCGCTGTAAAAGCAACGCCCAATCCCTTTATCCTGAATATTTTAAAGGAATTCGGCTGCGGCACAGACTGCTCTTCTATGACAGAGCTTAAAATGTCAGAGGCCTGCGGCTTTTCAGGCAGTGATATCATGTTTTCCTCCAATGACACGCCTCTGGAGGAGTTTGCTTATGCGGATAAGCTGGGAGCGATCATCAATCTGGACGACATTACCCATGTTGAGTGCGTTGAAAAGACGCTGGGGTATATTCCAGAGACCATCAGCTGCCGTTTTAATCCGGGCGGTGTGTTTAAGATCAGCAATGATATTATGGACAATCCAGGAGACTCCAAATATGGTATGACCACGGAGCAGATCTTTGAGGCATTTAAGATCTTAAAAGAAAAGGGAGCCAGACATTTCGGCATCCATGCGTTCCTGGCAAGCAATACGGTGACAAATGAGTATTATCCCATGCTGGCGAAGATCCTGTTTGAGCTGGCAGTGCGTCTGCATGAGGAAACGGGCGCTCACATTTCCTTTATCAATCTGTCAGGCGGCATCGGAATCCCTTACCGGCCGGATCAGGAGCCAAACGATATCCGCGTGATCGGAGAAGGCGTGCGCCAGGTATATGAGGAGATCCTGGTGCCTGCGGGAATGGGGGATGTGGCTTTGTGCACCGAGCTGGGGCGCTTTATGCTGGGGCCTTATGGCTGCCTGGTGACAAAGGCGATCCATGAAAAGCACACTCACAAGGAGTATGCAGGCGTAGATGCCTGCGCGGTAAACCTGATGCGTCCGGCCATGTACGGCGCCTACCACCATATTACGGTGATGGGAAAGGAAAATGCGCCCTGCGACCATATGTATGATGTGGTAGGCTCCCTGTGTGAAAATAATGATAAATTTGCCATTGACCGGATGCTGCCTGAGATCGAAAAGGGAGATCTTCTGGTGATCCACGATACAGGAGCCCACGGCTTTGCCATGGGATATAATTACAACGGAAAATTAAAGTCCGCCGAGCTTCTGCTGAAGGAGGATGGCTCTGTGGAAATGATTCGCAGAGCGGAGACGGCAAAGGATTATTTTGCCACCTTTGATTTTTGTGATATACTAAAGGGTGCAGAGTAAATGGATAAAGCCGGGAGCTTGCCCGGCGTACTCTTTGAAAGACAGGGAGGTTTTGAGAAAATGGCCAAGATCGGTTTTATAGGAATGGGAAATATGGGATCAGCGATCTTAAACGGGCTTTTAAAGGCCTATGAGCCACAGGATCTTATTTTTACGGCTGCGCATACAGATAAGATGGAGGCGGTGACAAAGGCTACCGGAGTGCCTCATGCGTCCTCCGACGCAGCCTGCGCGGACAGCTGTAAATACCTGATCCTGGCGGTAAAGCCCCAGTATTTTGACGCTGTATTTGACGAGATCCGGGAAGTGCTGAAGGAGGACAGAATCGTCATTTCTCTGGCTCCGGGACAGACGATTTCCGGTTTGAAGGAGCGGCTGGGAGATGAGATCCGTGTGGTGCGGGCCATGCCTAATACGCCGGCTATGCTGGGAGCGGGTATGACGGGAGTAGCTTTTGGTGAGGACAGCTTTACAGAGGAAGAAAAGGCAGAGATCTGCCGGATCTTTGAAAGCTGCGGCCGGGTAGAAATGGTGGAGGAGCGCCAGATGGAAGCAGTAGGCTGCGTCAGCGGCTGTTCCCCTGCCTTTGTGTATATGTTTATCGAGGCGCTGGCTGACGGAGGCGTCAAATATGGCCTGCCGAGAAAGACGGCTTATGAAATGGCCGCTCAGACCGTCCTTGGAAGTGCAAAGATGGTTCTGGAGACAGGAAAGCACCCTGGCCAGCTGAAGGACGAGGTGTGCTCTCCAGGAGGGACTACCATTGCAGGAGTGTCCGCGCTGGAGGAGTGGGGGCTTAGGAATTCTGTGATCAAGGCCGCCGACGCCTGCTTTGAGAAAAGCCAGAAGATGAAATAGATGAGGAAAAGAAAGCCGGCCCGGTGAATAAAAACAGACGGGATAGCTGAAAGGCACAGCAAAGAAGGGAAGGAAAGGGAACATGGGACAGAAGCCAGAAAACGAAGGAATGCCGGTGGTACGCTTAGACCGGCAGTTAAAGTATCAGGGAAATATCTTAAAGATTTATGAGGACACGGTTCTTGCCAATGGCCATGAGGCTCACTGGGATTACATTCACCATGACGGGGCTGCCGCTGTGGTGCCGGTAACAGATGAGGGAAAGCTCCTGATGGTACGCCAGTACAGAAATGCGCTGGACCGCTTCACTCTGGAAATTCCCGCAGGCAAGCTGGATGATCCCAGAGAGCCGAAGATTGAGTGCGCTTACCGTGAGCTGGAGGAGGAGACCGGCTTTAAGACAGAGAAACTGGAATATCTGATCAGCGTCAATACAACGGTTGCCTTCTGTGATGAGGCCATTGACATTTTCGTGGCCCACAACCTGGTTCCCAGTCATCAGCATCTGGATGAGGACGAGGTCATCGAGGTGGAGGCCTGGGAGCTTAAGGACTTAGAGGCGCTGATTTATGAGGGAAAAATCACGGACGGAAAGACCATCGCGGCGATTATGGCCTATGGGCGCAAGTACCGCAGTGTGGATAAGAAGGACGAGTTGGTATAGCAATTGAGCGTAAATATCAGATGAAAATAAAAGCCACCGGACAGATGAGCCGGGGGCTTTTGTCAGTCGTGCTGCAGCATCGTGGAGGCAGAAAACAGCAGAGAAAGGAACCTGAGTATGATAGAACGAGCGCCAGGGATTTTTGAAGTAAAGCTTTACGGCACAGGAGGCGGCGTAGAGGAGATTCGGATCTTTCTGATCCCCGGAAAGTCTGGGGAGCGCAGCCTGATGGTGGATACAGGATTTGCCAGGACGCAGTGTATGGATATGCTTAAGGAGGCTTTGGCAAAGTTAAAGATAGAGGTGACGGATCTGGATATTTTCCTGACCCACAAGCACACAGACCACTGCGGACTTGCCAGTGAATTTGCCGCACAGGGGGCCAGGCTTTTTATGAATCCCCAGGAGGACCGTCATGGCTATGACTGTCTTCACATGGATAAGAGCGGAGGATATTTAAGAAGCCAGATCAGGGTTCTAAGGGCAGTGGGCGTGACGCAGGAGCTGACGCCTGGGATTTGGGAAATGTTTATGGAGGTGAACCGGAGAGTGGCCGGGGACAGGGGATGGTATTTTGAGGTCCGTGATTTTCCCTATGAGCCTGCGGCGCCGGGACAGATATTTTCCTATGGAGACTATACCTTTGAAGCTGTGCTTTTAAAGGGACATACATATGGCCAGATGGGGCTGTACGACAGGGAAAAGAGGATTGTGTTTTCCGCGGATCAGGTGATTGACGGCATTGTGCCTATTGTGGCCACCAGCTATCCCGACGAGCATTTGCTCAAAGGGTATTTTGCATCCCTGGAATATTTTAAGAGGGAATTTCATGACTGCCGGATCTTTCCATCCCACAGGGAAGAACTGGTCCGGATGAGGACTACGGTAGAGCGGATCGTATTTTCCTACATGGACAAGGCGGGTCTGATTCAGAGCCTTCTAAAGCACGGACGCAGGCCCATGACGGTGCGGGAACTGGCCTGTCTGGCCTACGGGATGAATGAAGTGCCCAAGGATGAAGAGGACTTTATCAAGCTGAAAATGGTGATGACTAAGACCTTTTCCTGTCTGGAATATCTGTACGATTCGGATCTGGCTGTCAGAACCGGAAAAAACGGGATTCTGTACTGGGAAGAATAGCAGGCGGGCTGTCTGCATACATCTGTTTTAAAGAAATAGCAGGACGGCAGGCATGAGAACAGGAAAAGGATGGAGGCTGGCCGAGGCGGCCAGAAATATGACGGCACGCAGACACAGGCGGTTTTCCTATGGGGACTGGCTGTGTTTTTGCTTTATAGCCGGAGTCACAGCCGGAACGGCGGCTGCCTTGAGTTTCGGGAACGCCGCTTCTGCAGAGATCAGGGCCTTTGAATATGCAGTCCCGTCGGCTTCTCTCTGGGCAGCCGGCCTTAAGGCCCGGCTGGCGGATGCGGTGGTTGCGGGAGGGATCAAAAAGACGCTGGCTAATGGTGTTTTTCTTACGGTGCTTATAAAACGCCTATTTCAGGCCGGCGCAGGCTGGCTTGCCGGCCTTATGATCTGCAGCCGTTTCTTTTTCGGGTGCCTGACAGTCTGGGCCGGGATGTGCGTTTCTGTTTCTTTTGCTGCGCTGACCCTGGAAAAGGGGGCCGTGGCGCTGCCGTCTTATCTCTGGTATTCATTTCCTCAGGGAATTATTTATTTTTTTGTATGGACAGTCCTTGCAGGCTGGGCAGGGGGAAGAGAACGGCGCCTGAGAGCGGGGGCTTTTCTTTTACTGATGGCTGTGACGGCTATGGGAGCGGCGCTTGAATGTGTGTTTCACGGCTGAATCTGTTTATAAAAAAAATCGTCTGGCGGTAACCACATATGGGGGCCGGACAAATCATTGCTCCAGATATTGTATCATTTATATGTACATTACCAGGATTTTCCAGAAATGGGGACAAAGTAGAAAAATGTGTTTGATTTTATAAAATAATCCCATTATAATGAAAGGTAATGGGCCTTATTCGGTGAATAAGACGAAAACGTTATGGCCTGGGGAGGCTGTGGGCCGAAAGGGCAAAGCGCCTGGACGGCCCTCGGAAAATGATATAGGAGCATGAAATTGTATGACAGCGGAAATCAGAGAATTTACAGATTATTTGCGTGACATCAAAAAGAAATCAAAGAACACAGAGATCTCCTATCAGCGGGATCTGATGCAGCTGGCGGCGTTTTTGCAGACCCTGGAGATCTATCAGGTGGAGAAAGTTACAGAAACCAGCCTGAATTCCTACATTCTTTACCTGGAAAAGGAAGGAAAAGCGGCAGCTACCATTTCCAGGGAGCTTGCTTCCATAAAAGCGTTTTTTCACTATCAGCTGCAGCAGGGGCGGATTGCTGCGGATCCGTCCGAACTTTTGAAGGCGCCCAGAGTGGAGAAAAAGGCGCCTGTGATCTTAAGCGTAGAGGAAGTCAATGCTCTTTTAAAACAGCCGGGATTAACTTCTGCCAAGGAAATCCGGGATAAGGCGATGCTGGAACTTTTATATGCTACGGGAATTCGGGTATCGGAGCTTATCAGCCTGCGGCTGGAGGACTTAAATATGCAGATTGGCTATATCACCTGCCGGGATGGCCGCAGGGAGCGTATGGTGCCATTTGGGAAACGGGCGGGAAAGGCGCTGGGACGCTATCTGGAATATGCCCGGACCGAGCTTTTAAAGGGAAGAGAGTCAGAATGGCTGTTTACCAACTGCATCGGAGGCTCCATGAGCCGCCAGGGCTTTTGGAAAATAGTGAAATATTACGGGGAGAAGGCAGGGATCCAGGCAGATATCACGCCCCACACCCTTCGTCATTCCTTTGCGGCCCATCTGATCCGGGGAGGAGCAGACATCCGTTCCGTTCAGGCAATGCTGGGCCATGCGGATTCAACTACGGCCCAGATGTATGCTGTATATGGAACCGTTCAGGGATGAGGCTTTAAGTCAGCCCGGTCATTTTCCGGGCTGCCCTGCAAGCCAGCCCAAAAGCTGCTTTGCGTAGGCAGAGGCTGTCTGCGGCTGTGAAAGGAGCTCGTCGCTGTAGGCTGCATAGGTGAGAGAGGACTTGTAATCCTCCTTAAAGGACGGCTCCCACAGGGGGCCGAACTGAGGGAGGAACAGGCCCTCTTTTTTTGTATAGCAGGTTTTGGCAGTGGCCTTTTTTCTGGCGGATCGATCCACATATTCTCCTACGCTCCTGTGGATCGCAGTGTCCTCAAAGGGCAGATAGTAGTAGTCCCTGTAGTCAGGATAGAAATGTTTCAGCTGCCCCTGGCAGAGCCGGATGCTGCAGGCAATTTCATTTCCCAACAGTTCCATACTGACAGGATCCAGCGTGCAGTCCAGAGGGACGGGAACGGAAAATGGGCTGTTCCACCGAAGCTGCAAATATGGCTCAGAAGGCATCTCATCCTGTGGGGCGGTGCACATTTCCAGACTGCTTAATGTAAAATCGGATTCAAAAAGATCCGGGTAGCTTAGGATGGGAAGGATGGCAGGCATCCCTTTTAAATCGTCCTCATTGTGGAGGATCAGCAGATCGTAAAGCCTTTTGTCATGGGTATGCAGATAATCCCGGTAGACCTCGATCAACTGGCCTCCGCTGTATTTATCCTCTCTGGAAACGCCAAGAAACTGTTCAATCGCCTTTTGCTTCATGCTTTCCAGGCCAAGGAGCTGACGGAAGGGGCGGACCCTCCGGTAGATATCCAGGCTTTTCATCCCCTCAAAACTGTGGTTTAATCCCAGCCTGCGGCAGCATTTTTCAAGATAAGGGATGTCAAAACGGTCTCCGTTGAAATGAACCAGGATCTTAAAACGTTTCATAAAGGAGAAAAAGGCGTCAAGCAGTTTAGCCTCAGCCTGACGGGTATCGGCAAACCACTGGATCAGCTTCCAGCCAAATCCGTCATGGTACACGCAGCCAATGAGGTAGAGCTGAGAGGTATCGCCGGAAAAGCCGGTGGTCTCAATATCGAAAAACAGCAGATCCTTTCGGGGGCCAATCCTGTCTAAGGGATAGGTTTCCGGAAAATCTGCGGGGTGTTTAATGGTGATCATGGAAAACTCCTCCTCTATCTTCGGACAGTGCCGTTTATCTGGATAGTTTACTGGAAAATGGGAGAAAGCGCAAGCAAAGGGGAGGTCTGGTTTTAAAAATAACTGAAAAACAGAAAATATGTTCGGTGGAATGCTTGCATTGACGGGAGCGGTATGATATGATGAAGGTCAGAAAACAGAAGGAATGAAAAAGAATGATTTCATATGTTAAAGGAACACTTACAGCAATTGAAGAGGACAGAATTGTGGTGGAGACCGGCGGGATCGGTTATGGGATCCGGGTTCCCTTATCGCTTTTGGAGGAACTTCCGGCGCTGGGAACAGAGATAACGGTGCACACCTGCTTTCAGGTAAGGGAAGATTCCATGACGCTGTACGGCTTTCTTCATCCTCAGGACCGGGAGATGTTCAGGCAGCTGATCGGCGTAAACGGAATCGGCCCCAAGGGGGCGTTGGGGATCCTGTCTGTGATGCGGCCGGATGATCTTCGCATGGCAGTGGTAAGCGGCGATGCGAAGGCTATCTCAAAGGCTCCGGGAATCGGCCCCAAGACAGCCCAGCGCCTGATCTTGGATCTGAAGGATAAGGTAGACTTAGATGAGGTGATTGCCGGCTTTTCTGAGACGGGCACGGCCGCGGGAAGCGGTTCTGTCCGGGAGATTTCCGGCCTCGCCGCCGCGGCGAAGGAGGCGGCGGAAGCCCTCACTGCTCTTGGATATACGGCAGCGGAGGCTTCCAGAGCGGTAAAGCAGGTGGAAGTGACAGAAGGGATGAACGCAGAGGATGTGCTGAAGGCTTCGCTGAAATTTCTTACCTTTCTGTAACAGAACCGTACAGAAAGAGATATTGAGAGAACAGAGGTATCTATGGAACGCAGGATCATTACAACAGAGGCAACGACAGAGGATGTCGTCATTGAGACTACGCTGCGCCCTCAGTGCCTGAATGACTATATAGGGCAGGAAAAAATCAAGTCTACATTAAAAATATATATCGAAGCTGCAAAGTCCAGAGGAGAAGCCCTGGACCATGTGCTGTTTTACGGCCCTCCCGGACTGGGAAAGACCACTCTTTCCGGGATTATTGCAAATGAGATGGGGACAAAGATGAAGGTCACCAGCGGCCCGGCCATCGAAAAGCCGGGGGAGATGGCGGCTATTTTAAACAATCTTCAGGAGGGGGATGTGCTTTTTGTGGATGAGATCCACCGTCTGAACCGTCAGGTAGAGGAAGTGCTTTATCCGGCTATGGAAGATTTTGCCATTGATATTATGCTGGGGAAGGACTCTACGGCCCGGTCTATCCGTCTGGAACTGCCCCGTTTTACCCTAGTGGGGGCCACTACGCGGGCAGGCCTTTTGACGGCTCCCCTAAGAGACCGTTTTGGTGTGATCCAGAGGCTGGAATTTTATACCCCTCAGGAGCTTCGGACGATTATCATGCACTCTGCCAGGGTGCTGGGAGTGGAGATCGACCCGGAGGGAGCGCTGGAACTTGCGAGACGGTCCAGAGGTACTCCGAGGCTTGCAAACAGGCTTTTAAAGCGGGTAAGAGACTTTGCACAGGTGAAGTATGAGGGAGCCATCACAAAGGAAGTGACGGATTTTGCCCTGGATATTATGGACGTGGACAAGCTGGGGCTGGATCAGAATGACCGGAATATTCTTCTTATGATCATTGAGAAGTTTTCCGGAGGACCTGTGGGGCTGGATACCCTGGCGGCGGCTCTGGGAGAGGATGCGGGTACGCTGGAAGATGTGTATGAACCCTATCTTTTGATGAATGGCCTGATAAACCGCACGCCCAGGGGGAGGATGGCTACGGAGAATGCTTACCGTCATTTGGGGTTGGAAATGGGCTGAAAATGTGGTATTCTTTTGTTTAGAGGGGAAATGGGGAGACAGCTGCCCACAAGCCCCGCACAAGACAGGAGAATGAGTGAAATATGGAGACAAAGAATTATACGCAGGTTTTGATTGACGGAAAGATATATACCCTGGGCGGAAGCGAGGACGAAGCCTATCTTCAGCGGACGGCCAGCTATGTAAATGATAAGATTGCCGGACTTCACGGGATTCCGGGCTTTTCCAAACAGAGCGCCGATTATCAGCAGGCGATGATTCAGCTGAATATTGCAGATGATTATTTTAAGGCGGCCAACCGGTCAGAGCAGATGGAAGAGGCCCGGAATCAGATGGAAAAGGAGAGCTACAGCTTAAAGCATGAACTGGTGAGCACCCAGATGAAGCTGGAGGCGGTGCTTAAGGATCTGGAGGACCGTCAGCTGCAGTTGGAGGAGATGACCTCCCGGATCGCCCGGATGGACCGCGAGATCAAGGGCCTGAAGCGTCAGAACGAAAAGCTGGCGGAGGAACAGGCGGATGCTGTGGCAGAGGTAGAGGCGATACGGGCCGCCCAGCTGGAGAGGGCCGCACAGGCAGCCAGGGAAGAAGCTGCAGCGGCAGAGCGCCGTGAAGCGCAGATGCGCGGGGAAGAAACGGCGCAGCCGGCTGCAATTCAGGCGGAGTTTGCTGAGGAAACCGGGCCGTCAGCAGTGACGCTGGAACAGCCTGGAGAGGAAACTGGGCTGTCGGCAGTGATGGAGGAGCCGTTTGGGGAGGAAATTACCCAGTCAGCTGGGATGGAGAAGCAGCCTGGGGAGGAAACCGAGCCGTCGGCCATGATGCCGGAACAGCCAGCAGAGGAGACTGCTCAGTCCGACATAATACAGGAGGAGTCAGCAATGAGTCCGGCACAGCCAGCCCCAAACCTCCATCAGCCAGCCTCAGATTTCCGTGAGGATGAGCTGCAGGAGCCGGAAGACGGCGCGGTTTCATCAGCAGAAGCAGCCCAGAGAGAAGAGGAGCTTAAGGCGGAGGCCAAAGCGGAAGCCCATGAAGAAGTGTATGCGCAGACAGAAAACAGGCTTCAGCCGGGAGGACAGTCTCAGACTTCCTATTACCAGCCTAAGCCAATGTCCGATGAGGAACTGGCCAGAAGAGCGCTTCAGGCTGCCAGAAAAGCCGGTTTTCACAGAGGCCGCAGATAAATATTACAGAAACATTTACACAGAATGAATACAGCGGGGGGATGTCTCATGGAGAATCAGTGGGGCATCCCTTCTTTACCTTTAGCAAAAGGGGCGGATATTTCCTCATAAGCATGAGGCGTCCCAGGAGAATAAGAAAGGCAGGAACAGAATGAGAGAGAAAAAAAGGGCAGAGCTGCTGGCTCCGGCAGGCTCTTTTGCAAGCTTAAAAGCGGCAATAGCGGCAGGAGCGGACGCCGTCTATATGGGCGGGGCGCGGTTTGGGGCCAGGGCTTATGCGGAAAATGCGGATCAGGACGGGATGGTAGAGGCCATCGAATACGCTCATCTGCATGGCTGCCGCCTCTATATGACCGTGAATACCCTGTTTAAGGAGGGGGAATTAAAGGAACTTTACAGCTATCTTCTCCCTTACTACAGAGCAGGGCTGGACGGCGTTATCGTTCAGGATCTGGGCGCTCTGGCCTTTATAAAGGAACATTTTCCGGGAATGGAGCTTCACGCCAGCACACAGATGACCATTACCAGTGTGTATGGAGCAAAGAAACTGAAAAGCCTGGGATGCTGCCGGGTCGTGCCTGCAAGGGAATTGTCCCTGGCGGAGATACGCCGGATCTATGATGAAACAGGAATGGATATTGAGACGTTTGTCCATGGAGCTTTGTGTTACAGCTACTCAGGCCAGTGTCTTATGAGCAGTCTGATCGGAGGCCGCAGCGGCAACAGAGGACGCTGCGCCCAGCCCTGCCGCCTGCCCTACCGGGTGACAGAACAGGAAAATGGGGCCGCCATCAATAAAGAGGATCAGAAATGTATTCTCAGCATGAAAGACCTTTGTACACTGGATATTCTTCCCCAGATTCTGGAAGCGGGCGTATTTTCTCTGAAGATTGAAGGAAGGATGAAGAGCCCAAGGTATACGGCCGGTGTTGTTCGGATTTACCGGAAGTATTTGGATCGCTGTCTTGAATATGGCCTGGAGGGATATTATGTGGAGCCGGAGGATAAAAAGGAACTGCTGGATCTCTTTGACCGGGGAGGTTTTACCTCTGGCTATTACACCCGCCACAATGGGAAGGATATGATCGCCTTAAAAGAGAAACCGGAGTTTCGCGAGACAGATAAGGAGCTGTTTGATTTTCTGGATCGGGAATATGTGGAAAAGGAAAAGAAAGAGCCAGTGTCCGGATATGCGTATCTGGCAGAGGGGGTTCCTGCAGCGCTGACGCTGACCAGCCAGGAGGTATCTGTCACTGTTTTTGGCCAGATACCTCAGGCAGCCAAAAATCAGCCCATGACAAAGGAAAAGATCAGTCGTCAGCTGGGAAAGACCGGGGCCACAGCCTATGAATTTACAGAGCTTGAGACAGAGGTGACAGGGGCGCTGTTTATGCCGGTGCAGGCCTTAAATGAGCTGCGAAGAGAAGGGTTTGAGAAACTGACCGAGGCCATAAAGGAGCAGTGGAGACGAACGGCGCCGGCTTTTGGAGCGGATGCCAGGGGCGAAGAAACGGCTGTAAAGTCCCGTATACTGGCAGACGGTATGGCTGTTTCAGATGCACTGGTCTTTACGGTTTCTCTGGAATCCCCGGTTCAGCTTGCGCCGTGTCTGGCATCCCCTGAGGTGTCCCGAATCTGCCTGGATGCCGCTTCCTTTGCGCCTTCCCGGTGGAAAGAATACGCCGATGCCTGCCATCAGGCGGGAAAAGAGTGCTTTTTAACGCTCCCTCATATTTTCCGCACCCATGCTGTGGAATTTTTTAAGACAAACCGCGCCTGTCTGGAAAATGCAGGCTTTGACGGCCTTCTTCTTCGGGCTTTTGAGGAAATTCAGTGGATGAAGGACGAAGGTATTGGTATCCCGGCGGCTTTTGACGGCACGGTATATGGATGGAATTCTCTGGCAGTACACACACTAAAGGAGCAGGAGCCTGTATTTCTTACCATGTCCTGGGAGCTTAACAGCAGGGAACTGGATCCGGTCTTTGAAGCCTGCCGCCAAGAGGGGATTGCTGCAGAGCTGATCGTCTACGGCCATGCTCCCATGATGGTGTCGGCCCAGTGCGTTACAAAGACGGTAAAGGGATGTACGAAAAGGCCGTCTCTCCTGTGGATGAAAGACCGCACCGGAGTCAGTCTGCCGGTACAGAATCAGTGTGCCTTCTGCTACAATACCATTTTAAATCCGCTGCCGGTGTCACTTCACGGCTGCGGCGGCTCCATTCGCCGTCTGGCGCCCCAGGGACTGCGGCTGTGTTTTACCATGGAAAGCCAGGATGAGACCAAGGCGGTGCTGGACGCATTTTCCGGCGATCTGATCCGGGGAGAGGAGAAAGAGCCGCCCTTTAAGGAATTTACAAGAGGACATTTCAGACGGGGAGTGGAGTAGCCTATGATCAATCTGATTCTGGAAGTATCCAAATATATGATGATTTTTCTCATGGCCATCTATACCTGGGCTAATTTCCGTTACTTTTCCTTTTCGGATGAGGAACGGAAACAAAGTATCTGCGGCAGGCAGAACCGGGTTATGTTTCTGCTGCATTTTCTGGCCTATCTGACTTTATGTCTGAAATCAGACAGCCAGGAGATCACAGCTGCCCTGGCAGGCTTTTATGCGGCGCAGGTGCTGTTTTTTCTGATTTACATTTTCCTGACCAGACGGTTTTACCGGAATGTGTCAAGGCTGCTGATAAATAACACCTGTATGCTGCTGGCAGTAGGCTTTATTATGCTAAGCCGACTGTCCATGAACGCAAAAGTCCCTCTGGACAAAGCTCTGCGCCAGTTTGTGATTGTCTGCGCTGCGGCGGTCATTTCCTGGCTGATCCCTTATATCATGGAGCGGTTCTGGCAGATTTACCGGTTTCAGTGGCTGTATGCCGCCGTGGGAATCGCTGCCCTTCTTCTGGTCTGGATTGTGGGGAATGAAAGCTTTGGAGCGCAGCTGTCCTTAAGCATCGGCGGTTTTTCCATACAGCCTTCGGAGTTTGTAAAGCTAACCTTTGTCCTTTTTACGGCCTCCATGTTTTACCAGTCTACGGACTTTAAGCAGATCTGCATTACCACTGCGGCAGCGGCAGCCCATGTGCTGATTCTGGTGCTGTCAAAGGATCTGGGCGGAGCGCTGATCCTTTTTGTCAGTTATGTACTTATGCTGTTTATCGCCACCGGAAACTGGCTCTATCTGACTGGAGGTCTGGGACTGGGCTGCGGGGCTGCAGTGGCGGCCTATCACCTTTTTGACCATGTAAAACGGCGGGTGGCCGCCTGGAAGAATCCCTGGGCCGATATTGACAATACCGGATATCAGATTACCCAGTCTCTTTTTGCTATCGGCACCGGCGGGTGGTTCGGCATGGGACTGTGCCAGGGGATGCCCGGGAAGATCCCGGTGGTGGAAAAGGACTTTATCTTTGCGGCTATTTCTGAGGAGTTCGGCGGGATATTTGCCATCTGTCTCCTGCTGATCTGTCTGGGATGTTTCATCCAGTTTATGATGATTGCGTCCCGGATGCAGGCCATGTTTTACAAGCTGATTGCCTTTGGCCTGGGAATCCAGTATGTGACGCAGGTGTTTTTAACCGTGGGAGGCGTGACGAAATTTATTCCCTCCACAGGAGTAACGCTGCCCTTTGTGAGCTACGGCGGAAGCTCCATAGTCAGTACCTTCATGCTCTTTGCAATGATCCAGGGGCTGTATATTATTAAGAGAAATGATGAGGAAGAGATGGAGGAGGCAGAACAGAGATGAGTAAGAAGAAAAAACAGGAGATGAAAGAGCCGCCGACGAACCGGAATATCCTGTGGATCACCTACGCCATGGTTCTGCTGTTTTTAGGGCTGGCGGTCTATATAGGCTATTTTCTCCGGTTTCAGGGCCCGGAGGTGATTAACAACTCCTACAATGCCCGGCTGGACAGTTTTGCAGACCGGGTGCATCGGGGGAGGATCCTGGCCGCTGACGGTACGGTACTGGCCCACAACGAGGAGGATGAGGATGGAAACGAGATCCGGGTTTACGATCACGGGGATGTGTTCGCCCATGTGGTGGGATATTCCACCAAGGGAAAAACAGGCATTGAGGCGCTGGCCAACTTCTACCTTCTCACCTCCCACGTAAATCTGATCGAACAGGCGGGAAATGAGCTGGCAGGCAAGAAAAATCTGGGAGATGACGCGGTGACTACCCTGGACATGGACTTACAGCAGGCCGCCTATTCCGCTTTGGGAGACAGAAGAGGGGCAGTGATCGCCATGGAGCCTGGCACGGGAAAGATCCTTGCCATGGTGTCAAAGCCGGATTATGACCCCAATACCCTTCTGAATGACTGGGCTGCCTTAACAGACAGCTCCAATACCCAGAGCCAGCTTTTAAACCGGGCCGCACAGGGACTTTATGCCCCAGGATCTACCTTTAAGATCCTGACGGCTCTGGAATATATCCGGGAACATCCAGAAGATTACAAAAATTTCCATTTTGACTGCAGCGGCGTGTACCACAACGGGGAGTATTCCATCAAATGCTTCCAGAGCGAGGCGCACGGCAGCCAGGATTTTGTAAAGGCATTTGCCAACTCCTGCAACGGGGCATTTGCAAGCATGGGCCTGGAGATGGATCTGGATCGGTTTCGGACATCGGCAGAGGAGCTTTTATACAACAGGCCGCTGCCATTTTCGGGCTTTCCCTATAAGGAGAGCAGCTTTAACATGAAGGCAGGAGCCGATACCTGGGAGATCCTGCAGACATCTATCGGACAGGGAACCACGCTGATCACTCCCCTTCACAACGCACTGATCACGGCATCCATTGCCAACGGGGGGACGCTGATGAAACCCTATCTGCTGGATCGGATTGTCAGCGCAGGCGGGGAAGAGGTCAAAAAGTTTCTTCCTGAGGCCTACGGTTCACTGATGACCGCCGATGAGGCGGCAAAGCTGACCGAGCTCATGAGAGCTGTAGTAACAGAGGGAACGGGTTCCTCTGTCCGCACCGGGGATTATACCGTGGCGGCAAAGACGGGGACAGCAGAATTTGAAACGGGCAGGGAGACGCACGCCTGGTTTACCGGCTTTGCTCCCGCCGAATCTCCCAGGATCGTGGTAACCGTGCTGGTAGAGGAGTCGGGCAGCGGCGGAAAGATCGCGGGCCCGATTGCAAGAAAGCTGTTTGACACATATCTTTTGAAAAAATAACGTCCAATCTGGCAAACAGAGGCATTTCATGGTATAATGCCTCTGTTTGTCTAATATACAGGAACAATTGACACAGAGGATCAAGTTTGCAGATGATGAAAGGAGCGATCAGGTGTTTCGAGCGGATGATTATGTAAAGGTAAGCAGTCTGGCAGAGGCATATGAGCTGTGCCAGAAGCGCAGCAGCCTGGTGGTAGGCGGAATGGTATGGCTGAAGATGACCAGCGTCACAAAACGTACGGTGATCGATTTATCAGGTCTTGGACTGGACCAGATCGAAGAAAACGACGGGGAATTTTCTGTGGGAGCCATGTGCAGCCTGCGGCAGCTGGAGACCCATGAGGGGCTGAATACATATTTCGGGGGTATTTTTAAGGAGTGTACGAGGCATATCGTAGGCGTGCAGATGCGTAACTGCGCTACGGTAGGAGGCAGCGTTTACGGCCGTTTCGGTTTCTCCGACATCCTGACCTGCCTGCTGGCTCTTGACGCTTATGCAGAGCTGTATCACGGCGGGATGGTGCCTGTCAGGGAGCTTGCGTCCCGGCCTGCCCATCGGGATGATAAGGATATCCTGGTACGGATCGTGATAAAAAAGGACGGCAGGAAGGCCGCCTATATGAGCCAGAGAAATTCACAGACCGATTTCCCGATTCTGGCAGTCTGTACGGCCAACCTTGGAAATCAGTGGTTTGTATCCATCGGGGCAAGACCGGCCAAGGCTTCTTTGATCCAGTTCACAGAGGATGATTTTGACACTACGAAGGAAATGGCAAAGCAGGCGGCAGACGCATTTTCCTATGGAGATAATGTAAGGGGCAGCGCAGAATACCGGCACAGCCTTGCAGAGGTATTTGTGAGACGTCTGATGGAGAGGTTAAAGGGAAGGAGTGTGAGCCGGTAATGGAAATGAGCTTTCGTTTAAATGGAAAACAGGTACAGGCCGAGGTGCGCCCGGATATGGTGCTCCTTGATCTGGTCCGTGAACTTGGCTGCTACAGCGTAAAAAGGGGCTGTGAGACGGCAAACTGCGGTCTGTGCACCGTATGGCTGGACGGAAAGCCGGTTCTTTCCTGCTCAGTCCTGGCCATGCGGGCGCAGGGACGCCATGTGACCACGCTGGAGGGCCTACAGAAGGAGGCCGAGGAGTTCGGTATGTTCCTGGCTGCTGAGGGCGGCGAGCAGTGCGGTTTCTGCAGTCCGGGCTTTATCATGAACGTTTTAGCCATGGAGCGGGAACTGTCTGATCCCACAGAGGAGGAGATCAAGGAGTATCTGGCCGGAAATCTCTGCCGCTGCAGCGGATATATGTCCCAGCTTCGGGCGGTCAGGAAATATCTGGAGGTTAAGGCACAGCAGAAAGGAGGCAGGGAGTGATGGCAAATTCACAAAAACGGCCCTCTGAGGCCAGAGCTCTGCGGGTGGTAGGCGCGCCTCTGATCAAAAAGGACGCTAAAGCCCTTGTAACAGGAAAGCCTGTCTATACCGATGACCTGGCAATGAAGGACTGTCTGGTGGTAAAGGTGCTGAGAAGCCCCTACGCCCATGCGCTGATCCGTGAGATCGACTGCGGCGTAGCCTCAAAGGTTCAGGGCATTGAGTGTATCCTGACCTGGAAGGACGTTCCGAAAAAGCGCTTTACCCTGGCGGGACAGACCTATCCAGAACCCAGCCCCTATGACCGTCTGATCCTGGATCAGAGGCTGCGGTTTGCAGGTGATGCCGTAGCCATTGTGGCCGGTGAAAATGAGGCTTGTGTAGACCGGGCCATGCGCCTGATCAAGGTAAAATACGAGGTGCTGGAGCCGGTTCTTGATATGCACGATGCCAAGGATGGGGATATCCTGGTTCATCCTGAGGATGACTGGAAGGCTCTGTGCAGTGTGGGCGCCGACAATAAGAGAAACCTCTGCGCCTGCGGCGGCGAGACCCATGGAGATCTGGACGCGGCATTTGCACAAAGCAGCCATGTGATCGAGCGCGTATACCATACAAAGGCCAACCAGCAGGCTATGATGGAAACCTTCCGGGCGTTCACCTATATGGATGTATATGGCCGTCTCAATGTAGTTGCCTCCACCCAGGTAACCTTCCATGTGCGCCGGATTTTAGCCCATGCCCTGGATGTGCCCAAATCAAAGATACGTGTGATCAAGCCAAGAATCGGCGGAGGCTTTGGCGCAAAGCAGACCGTAGTGGCAGAGGTATATCCGGCCATTGTTACCATGAAAACGGGAAAGCCGGCAAAGATCATATACAGCCGCTATGAATCCCAGATCGCATCCTCTCCCCGCCATGAGATGGAGGTTCGGGTAAAAATAGGCTGCGATGATCAGGGGATTCTGCAGGCAATGGATGTGTATACATTGTCCAATACAGGCGCATACGGGGAACATGGGCCTACCACGGTAGGGCTGTCAGGCCACAAATCCATCCCTCTGTACGGGACGCCCAAAGCCTTCCGCTTTGCCTATGACGTAGTTTACACCAACCGGATGTCGGCAGGCGCGTACCGGGGTTATGGCGCCACTCAGGGTATTTTTGCCGTAGAGTCTGCCATGGATGAGCTGGCGACTGAGCTGGGGATGGATCCGACTGAGCTGCGGGATAAAAACATGGTTCGCGAAGGCCAGGTGATGCCTGCTTACTATGGGGAGACCGCCAGAAGCTGCGCTCTGGACCGCTGTGTGGAGCGTGCAAAGGAAATGATCGGCTGGGATGAGAAATACCCAAAAAGAGATATGGGCAACGGAAAGGTACGGGGAGTGGGACTTGCCATGGCTATGCAGGGATCTGCGATTTCACACGTGGATGTAGCCGCTGTCACTATCAAGGTAAATGACGATGGTTTCTACTCCATGACCATCGGCGCTTCCGATATGGGAACGGGCTGCGATACCACACTGGCTCAGGTGGCTGCGGAGTGTCTGAACTGCGAGGCAGATGATATTGTAGTTTATGGCGTAGATACGGATATTTCTCCCTATGATTCCGGTTCTTATGCCTCCAGCACCGCTTACCTTACAGGAAATGCAGTGGTAAAGACCTGTGAAACCCTGAAAAAAAAGATCATAAAAAAAGCCGCAGAGTATTTAAACTGCAGCGAGGAGGAACTGGAATTTACCGGAACGGCTGTACGGCGTCTTACCCCGGTTTCTGAGGAATCCGGCCTTGAAAATGAGATTTCCCTCAAGGATATCGGAAACAGGGCCATGTGCTTTAACAACGAAGCCCTTCAGGCCACGGAATCCTGCACCTCCCCGGTATCTCCGCCTCCATTTATGGCAGGAGCGGCAGAGGTTGAGGTCGATATGGAAACCGGCAGTATCGAACTGATCCAGTTTGTGGCTGCCGTAGACTGCGGTACTCCGTTAAACGAAAATCTGGCCAGAGTCCAGACGGAGGGCGGTCTGGTTCAGGGAATCGGAATGGCTCTTTATGAGGATGTAACCTACTTAAAAAACGGCCATGTATGCGAAAACTCCCTGATGCAGTATAAGCTTCCAAGCCGTCTGGATATTGGAAACGTTCAGGTGGAGTTTGAGTGCAGCTACGAACCCACAGGCCCCTTTGGCGCCAAGTCTATCGGCGAGATCGTGATCAACACTCCGTCCCCGGCTATTGCCAATGCAGTATACAACGCCACAGGCGTCCGCATTCGGGAACTGCCTGTGACGGCTGAAAAGATCTTTAAGGGATTAAACCAGTGATCTAAGCAAACTGACTGTTATATAATTCCGCATAAGCGCCTCCTGTCTGCAGGAGGCGTTTGTGGTCTCCCTGCTCAATGATGGTGCCGTTCTGCATTACAAGGATCAGATCTGCATCTATGATGGTGGAAAGGCGGTGGGCGATCACAAAGGTAGTGCGGCCCTTCATCAGCGTATTCATGGCCCGGCCGATTTCCATTTCTGTGCGTGTATCTACGGAAGAGGTAGCCTCATCCAGAATCAGGATTGCGGGATCGCAGAGCATGACTCTGGCAATGGTAAGAAGCTGGCGCTGGCCGATGGAAATGTTTTCCGCGTCATTTCCAAGGACAGTATCATAGCCTTTTGGAAGGGTGCGGATGAAGAAATCCGCCCTTGCGGCTTTAGCGGCGGCGATAATCTCATCCCTGGAGGCATCGGACTTTCCATAGGCGATATTTTCCGCGATGGTGCCCTCAAACAGCCAGGTATCCTGAAGAACCATGCCAAAGGCCTGCCGAAGCCCTCTGCGGCTTAAGTCTCTGGTATCTGTGCCGTCCAGGGAGATTTTTCCGCCTCCGATGTCATAAAAGCGCATCAGAAGGTTGATAAGAGTGGTCTTTCCCGCTCCGGTAGATCCCACAATGGCGATCTTCTGTCCTGCTTTGACAGAAAAGCTTACATCCTTCATAAGAGGCCTGCTGGGATCGTAGCCAAAACGGATATGGGAAAAGTCCACATCCCCTTTTGGCCGGGGCAGTAAAAGAGGCGTTTCGGGATCAGGGGAAATTTCCTCTTCATCCAAAAGCTCATAGACCCGCTCTACGGATGCCAGAGCCGACTGGAGGGAGTTGATCATATAGGACAGCTCAGTAATGGGTTCGCCGGCCTGGTTGGCGTACTGGAAAAACGCCTGGAACCGTCCGGGGGTCAGATGGCCTTTCAGGAGCATAAAGCCTCCCAGGACGGCGATGGCAACCTGGCCGCCCCGGTTGATGATGCGGATGCCGGGATTGATGGCGCCTGTGATCCAGTCCGTTTTTTCAGAGGCATCGGCCAGTTCTATGGCGGCCCGTTCGATCTGAGCCAGACTTTCCTCCTCCCGGTTAAAGGCCTTTATCAGCATACGTCCGCTATAGGCTTCCTCGATGAGGCCGTTGAGCCGTCCAGTGCAGTCCTGACGCCTGCTGGCATAGCGCAGGGTCTGCCGGGAGGCAGCCCTGGCCGCCAGCAGAGAAATCGCCGTAAACATCAGGAAAACGGCGGTGAGAAGCCAGTCAAAGGCAGCCATGATGATCAGAGAGCCAATGATGGTGCCTACAGCCATAAACAGGCGCAGAAGGCCGGTCTGAAGGGCCTCGGACATTTTTTCCAGATCATTGGTGGCCCGGCTCATGATGGCTCCCGGCTGCTGGCGGTCAAAGAAGGAGAGCGGCAGGCGGTTTAACTTCCGACTGATCTCTTCCCTGAGCTGAAGGTTTAATTTCTCCGCGAAGCCTGCCATGAGAAAGCTCTGGAGCGTGTAGAAAACGCCGCAGGCAAGGTACATGAGAAGAAGCAGGAAAAGCTGTCTTCCTCCCAGCTCCCAGGTGATCCGGAAAGGGTGGCCCGCATTCTGGTTTGCTTTTATCTGATTCCAGATCAGGTCCACCACGTTGGCGCTGTATAAGGGGGCCATGACGGTGAAATAGGTATAAAAGGCAATGCAGATAAATACCACCGTCAGCCGCCATTTCTGCCTTCCCATGGAGCGGATAAAGCGCAGAATGGTCTTTTTCATATGTTTTGCTTCAAACACTTCTGTATCAAAATAATTCGGATCGTTTTCCATAAAATGAAAGAACCTCCTGTAGGTTTATCGAAAATTTTCAGGTTCTGCCCCATCATGTATCCCGCATCTGGGAGCGTACAATATCCTTATAGACGGGGCAGCGCTCCATTAAATCAGCGTGGGTGCCAAGGCCTGCCGCTTTGCCGTCCTCCAATACCAGGATCTGGTCTGCGTGAAGGATCGTGCTGACTTTCTGGGCGATAATCAGTACGGCAGCCTCCTTTGTGGCTTCCTTCAGGGCATGGCGCAGGGCGGCGTCTGTCTTTGCATCAAGAGCTGAGAAGCTGTCGTCAAAAATATAGAGGTCCGCTTTTTTAGCCAGCGCCCTGGCAATGGAAAGGCGCTGTTTCTGCCCACCGGAAAAGTTGGTGCCTCCCTGTGCCACATGGGAGGAAAGGCCGTCGGGCAGCTGGCGTACAAAACCGGACTGAGCGGTGTCAAGGGCACAAAGCAGCTCTTCCCTGGAGGCATCTGGATTTCCATAGCGCAGGTTATCCTCGATGGTGCCGGAAAAGAGCCACGCCTTTTGAGGTACATAGGCGATAGAATCGCGAAGTTCCTTTTGTGGAAGGTCCCTGACGTCCGTTCCCAGAAGGGAAATCTGACCGGCGGTCACGTCATGGAAACGCAGGATCAGCTTGGCGATGGTGGACTTTCCGCTTCCCGTACCGCCGATAATGGCAGTGGTAGTGCCCTTTTTGCACTGGAAAGTCAGATGGCTCAGGGTATCCTCATCTGCGTCCGGGAAACGGAAGGTAGCGTCTGAAAAGGAGACGACGGGAGTTTCGTTTTCTGTGACAGAGGCCGGCGCAGGGGAGCATAAGCGGCCCTCCTGATCGGATGGAAGAGAAGGGGATAAAGCACCTGGTTTATCCTGAATCTCAGGCTCCAATGACAGAATCTCCGCCATTCGTTCCATGCAGACAAGTGCCTTGGGAACCATAATGACTACCATCTGGGCCATCATGATATAAAACAGGATCCAGATAGCATACTCCGTCACTGCCGTAATGCCTCCGATTTCCATAGCGCCGGAGCCGGCCAGGTTTCCCCCTGTATACAGGATAGCTGCAACTGACAGATTGATCGCCAGAGTGGCAATGCTGTCCAGGGCTGCAAAAAGGCGGTTGGCCTGTATGGCCGACTGGGCATAGTCCATAAAGCTGCGCCCCATACGCCCTTCTTCATGGGTCTCTTTTCCGAAGGCGCGGATTACCCGGACGCCGGTAATATTTTCACGCAGAACCGTGTTGACCCGGTCCAGAAATCTTTGCAGGCGCTCGAAAATAGGGGCAGCCCGGCGGATGATAAAGAAACCGGCGGTCAGAAGAAGAATTACTACAGCAGTCACCAGATATCCCATATAAGGATGGATTCGGAAGGCGAACAGGATTCCGAGAATACACATCACCGGTACGGGAAGCACCATCTGGACGCACATCACAAAGGCGCTCTGGATGGAATTGATGTCATTTAAGGTTCGCGTTACCATGGAAGCTGTGCCGAAGCGCTCGAAATCCGCTGCGGAAAATGTCAGGCTTTTTTTATAGACGGCCACCCGCATATCACGGCCCAGTCTGGCAGACAGGCGTGCGCAGAGAAAGCTTCCCGTCAGCGCGCCAAAACCGGCTAACAGGGAGATAATAAGCATGATCAGTCCCTGATGCAGGATAGGGGTGATCCCGCTTCCCGCAGCCGCCAGGTTCAGCATATTGGCGGTAACGGTAGGCACCAGGAGCGCCCCGGCCACGTCCAGGAGGACGGTAAGAAAAATCAGGATGCAGGTTTTTCGGTATGGTTTCAGGAATTGTAAAAAGTATCGCATAGGTCGTTTTATTCTCCTGTTTCATCTTCATTTTTTAAATGATCCCGGCGGCTGCTTCCATTTTTATCAGGAAGAATAGCTGCCAGTTCCTGTTCAAACAGATCCAGCTGCGTAAGGGAAAACCTCAGATACAGCTCCACCTCTTCGTGTCCCATCTGGGCGAGAGATCGCTGCTCTGCCTCAATCAGCGGATCAATCACATGGCGGCAGAGGGACTCTCCCTCATCGGTGAGAAAGACCGCTTTGGTATTTCCGGAACCGGGAAGCTGCTGCAGACGGACATAACCCTGGCGAACCAGGCTGCTGATGGCAGAATTTACCGTCTGGCGGGGAAGACTGCAAAGCTGTGCCAGTCCGTGCTGGGTATACGGGGCGGTTTCCCTCTCATCTGGTATGGTTTCACAGAGGCAGTAGAGGATGGAAAATGCCGCATCCGAGAGGTGATGGGCGGCGGCGTAGGTATGGTAAAGATTGGACTGACGGCGGTATAACTGATTAAAGCGAATATTTTGTTCCTTGGCAGAATGTCTGTACATGGCGGCAGCTCTCCTTTGTGATGGCGTAAGGTTCAGGGCAGATTCACCTGCTGCGGGTCATATGCCGCCCTGAGCACTGTTTGCAGTTATAATCCGATTTCGGTTTTTGTAAAAGCCAGTATAAATCCGAAACCGGATTTTGTCAAGAGGATGTTAAAAAGGGACATTATGAAAGGAATCGAGAAAAAGACGAGTGGAAAAATATGCAGAAATAGATTAAAATAAAGATAAAAAATACACAGACAGGAGAATCAGACAATGAAAGTAACCATGTTTGGAAGCCATTTATGTAAGGATGCTCTGTATGCTATTTACAAGCTGCAGGAGATGGGAGCTGACCTGGAATTTAAAAATATTTCCGCCAGTCTGGCAGATATGAAGGAATTTCTCGCGGTGAGGGACAACTGCACTCTGTTTGATGAAGCCAAGGCAAACGGTTATATCGGAATCCCCTATTTTGAAGCGGAGGACGGAACAAAGACGCTGGATCTGCAGGAAATTTTAAAGAAGCTTTAAGCGGGCGGGCCATGAAAATTCTTGCATATCCCTTCCAAACGTTGTATACTAAGACCAGTTACGGCTGCAGAAAGCAGTCAGGTTCACACCAAAACCAGGAGGGATTGCAATGATTGAGGCAACGAGCTGCGGCGGTGTGGTTATATTTCGAGGAAAGATCCTGGTTCTGTATAAAAATTACAAGAACAAGTACGAGGGCTGGGTTCTTCCCAAAGGAACCGTAGAAGCTGGAGAGGAATACAAGGAAACGGCGCTGAGAGAGGTAAAAGAAGAGACCGGCGTCAGCGCCTCCATCATCAAATACATCGGCAAAAGCCAGTACACCTTCAACACGCCTCAGGATGTGGTGGAGAAAGACGTACACTGGTATCTGATGATGGCCGACAGCTATTACAGCAAACCACAGCGGGAAGAATACTTTCTGGACTCCGGATACTATAAGTTTTATGAGGCCTACCATCTGCTGAAGTTTTCCAATGAAAAGCAGATTCTTGAGAAGGCGTATAATGAGTATCTGGATCTGAAGAAGAGTAATCTTTGGGGAAGCAAGAAGTATTTTTAAAGAAAATAGAGACCTGTTGGAAAAGACTGAAACAGAACTTTTGCCAGCAGGTCTTTATTTATGCAGAGAGGCGGAAGCCATACCTGCAAGGGTCTGGCTGTACCTTTCTATACTCTATGCTGCACTAATCTCAACACGTCAACCACCCATATCAGAAGGGAGCATCAGGCTATGGGGCAGAGTAAGATGGTCAGAAAGACAGCGGAAATACGTTTGCTGATTCCTGAATCTGAAAATCCCTAATCGCGCGGCGCCATATACCCACATTTGGGGCAGCTGCCATTTTCATTTAGCAGAATCCCGCATTTTGGACAGCGCTTTTTGTACGGGGCGCTTACAGGATACTCCTGTGCGGCACCGTTTACACCGCTGGTGAAGGTGAGCTTTGCGATGTTCAGCCGGTCTTTCAGAAGTTCATAGACGATTCGGATCATGCCCTCTACAGTCATGGTTTCCTTAGTGACTACAAGACGACATTCTGGGTAGGCGGTAGCCAGTTCCGTTTGAAAGGCAGGCCCTTTTTGTCGGTTTACAGGCGTTCCGTTTCGAATTCCCTGCTCTTCATAAACTTTCAGGATGGCAGGAAGCAGCGGGTCGTCCTGGCGCAGAATCAGAGCATGGTCGAAATTCTGCAGCATCTCCCAGGCTGTTTTTTTGATCTCATTACAGGGGAAGACCATATTGACGCCCTCTTCAACCGAGTCCTCCACCTCAATGGTAAGGATGCCGGTGTGGCCGTGAAGATACTGTGCCTCTCCTCCAAATCCGTAAAAACGATGGGCATACTGAAGATCCAGTGTGGTAATGCTTCTCATGATGTGTTCTCCTTTCGTGTTTTTTATGTGTTTTATTTGGAAAGGTCAGGCTGTTCCCTTTTATGCTGCGGCTCCCAGAGATTGATGCTGTTGTTCTTTTGAAAATCCTTGGGAGAGCAGCCCACATACTTTTTAAACGTCCTCTGAAAATGGGCATAATCATAGTAATTAAGCGCTGTAGAGACATCGATGGGAGCAAGTCCTGAACGCAGAAGGAGCTTGGACTCATTGATCTTGCGCTTATGGATATATTCGATGACGTTGAGTCCGGTTTCCTTCTTGAATTTACTGCGCAGCGACGATTCAGACATATAAAATTCCCGGACAATATCCCTGACCTTCAATGGGCCGTAAAGATTCAGGCTGATGTACTGAATTACTGCTTTAACCAGAGGCGAATATCCTGCGTTGATAAAATTGTGCATCAGCTCTGTAAAGTGGATGATCGCACAGTCTCGGATATAAAGTACATCCAAAAGTTCTCTCTTTTCCTCTAATTTTCTGATATAAAAATCCCTCAGCTGATAGATTTCCGATACCTCGTGCCCCTGCTGGATCGCGTATTCAGACAGCTTTTCTAGAACAATGATCGTATAATTCTTCTCAGAACGAATCGGTGTGGAGGCGTTGGAAGGAACCACGCTGCTGCTTGGTATCCCCTTTCTGTACCAGATCAAGCAGCCTGTTTTCATATGTATAGGTATAATAATCGGACTGGAACATACGCAGACTGCTGTTTGTCAGCTTTTCTGTTTCCAGGGAAATACGATTTTTGTCTACCAATTCATGCAGCTTATGGGAATAGGGGCACTTTGCGTCATTATGAAACAGAAAGTTAAGATGGATCAGAAAATCCCGAACATCTCCAAGTGAAAATACTGGAAGAAGGCTTAGATACTGCATCATCTGGGAATGTACTTTCTTATTTGAAATAAGCTTCTGTACTCTGGTCTGAATGGTTTCAGGCGTCAGCTTGACCGTGGAGAGGGGACCAATGATCAGTGTGCCGTCCGGATAGGGATATCGGATAAAGACTTCCTCCAGAATACCGGAAAATAAAAAAGAATCTACAGGGGCATTCCCGCAGTATTTTCTAAAGTCATAGGGGAGAAGCCAGACCCGGTCAGAAACGTATGAGTGCCGCAGGTTCATGCTGTGGTCAAAAACCTGAACCGGCAGATGGGATATTACATGGATGGACTTGATCAGCCTGAGCTGGTCAAAGGGATCACAGGCAATGGACTCCTGAGGGGGTATACGTATTTGTGAACTGCTTGGCTGTGTTTGGTCGAACTGCTCTGGCGGGATGACAGACGATTCCTGAAAGTGATTCATTTCTCCGGCCTTCTTTCTGTTAAAACTATATTAATATTATAGGGGGATTGTGAAGACAATTCAAGCGTTGAACAAATAAAAAGAGGTTTTATACGTCGGTTTGCTGAAAAATACATGATAAAACTGTAAAAATATAGAAAATATTTATATTTAAGATGAGTGCAGCGTGAAAAACAAAAGGATTTCTGATAATAAAAGCTGATTTATACATGGAAATAGTATAATGTACAATCGTTTTTAAAACAATTATGAAATAATGGGCTGGAAAATGATTAAAGAAAGGCAAAAAATGGATCAGATGAATAAAATGAAAGAATGGATCAGAAGAAAAGGGATGGAAAAACAGCCCAGGTATTATCTGAGAAAACGGACGATTGGCATTGTTTCCTGTGTGGTTGGCTGCAGCTTTTTTATGGCTTCCACAGGTATCTATGCACAGACTATGGAGGGAGAAACGGCTGTTTCAACGATTCTCTCAGATCAGGAACCTGGTTTGGAGATACATTATGAGATCGACGGGGAAACAGAAGGGGTGCTTGATTACGCAAGAACCGATTACCTCCGGTCCGACGGAGATAAGGTCATTCTGAGAGTGACGAAATGGGCAAAGGGATCAACATCCTGGGGTTATACAGACAGAGGCCCCTATACAGGAAGATATCTCCTGAATTTTTTTGATTCCGATTTTTATGAGAATATTAAGTCAGTTTCAGTCAATGGGCAGGATTTTGAAAAAGAAGCAGAAGGGGCATTGTGGAAGGTCCCTGTTAACACCGGCACATTTTCCAGCGGAATCATTGGCGCCGTCACTAACCATGAAATTGAGATCGTGCTCAAAGGCGGAAAAAGTCTGGATGATCTGGGGTTCGGCGATAAAAAGCTCCGCTTTACGACGCTGTGGGTGAGAAATGATAATCTGGCGGATATCGGCGGAAATGATAATGGTTTTATTCTGAAAAACAATCCTAATGTACCACAACTTCCTCAGAATACAGCAGAGGGAAATGAATTTTATCTGGGAACCGGCGGTAATATTTTAGAGACTGACGGAACGCAGTCAAAAGATGGAAATTTTACAAGAGGGCCTGTCGCCAAGACAGTCATTTATGACGGGAAGAACCGCATAATTAACTCTGTTTCCTCTTTTAAGCCCAATCAGAACTTTCTGCTGTCAAACAGCGGCTGGGTCTTATATATCAATGAAGTGATTCCAGAGGAATTGCTGCCGTATATTGATACTGACCGGATATATCTGGGGCTATCGGATGCCCGGGGTAATTTTCTGAAGGATGCGCCTGTGAAGCTGACTGTGAATCCCGATGGAAATGGCCATATCTCTACCAAGGATACGGACAGTCTCAGCATCATCGATGCAGACTGGGATAAGGTCACGGAGGTGAGAAAACTGCAGGACAGCCAGATTTTTTACGGTGCTCTGGGGCAGAGGCGGTCATTTGCTATTAAGTATGCGTTAAGAGACCAGGTGACAAATGAGGAATTTGCACAGGCGCTGAACCGATATATGGAAAGCAGCGGAGGAGAAATCGACTTCGAATCCTGGCTGGAAGCCGACTTTGTAGATCATAGCGATTCCTCTTTGGGTATCAGAAAGCCGGACGGAAAAAAGCCTAATAAAAGGCTGCAGAATTCATATTCTAATGGCTTTTTAACCGTTCTGGACTCAGATAAGGACGGGTTATATGATTTTGTGGAAGATGAATTGGGGACGGATGCATATCATGCGGATACAGATGGGGACGGCGTTCCTGACGGCCGGGAAGTGACAGAGGATAAAACAGATCCGAAAAATGCGGGGGATTATTTGGTTTCAAAACCGGAAACAGAGGTTTCTTCGGTAAGAGCGGATCAAAACGCAGTCATCGCAGGCCGGCTTCCAAAGGCTGTTTACAAACATCCGGGGCATCCTGAAAGAAATCTGGATGTGACGGATCAGAATGCAGGCAACGCAGTGGTAAAAGCATTTAAATATATCAATGGCGGTCTGGGATACGATCCAGACGATCCCAGGGCTCAGGCTGTGATTCCCTTTGAAACAATTATGACCGGGGAATTTTCCATGGAAATACCAGCAGGCATATTCCAGGATGGGGATCAGATTCTGCTTGTAGCCTTTTCACCCAATGGTATGCACACAGCGGCCGCTGAACACAGGATCAGTGCAGGCACCGCAAAGGTGATTTTCTATCCTAATGGAGGAAACTGGGAAGACGGGACAGCAGAGAGCAGGACAGAAAATATAGCCGGCGGGACCATAACAGCGCCAGTAAGTCCTGAAAGAACCGGGTATGTATTTGCCGGCTGGGCGGCTTCGGCAGATGCTTTAGAGGCAGATCCTCATATTCTGGAGCAGCTGGATGGAAGCAGAGAAGTGTTTGCTGTATGGGCAAAGGAGCTTAAGGTGACGATCCGGCTGGTTCAAAATGCCGTGGAGGGCATGGAAGTGATACCGAATCAGAAACTGGCAGAACCAAATGAAGCAGCGGCAGTGATCGCGTCTGAAGAGACCAACGGGCTTTTGGCAGATGAGAATGGTTTTCTGAAGGGAACACCTGAGAATCTTATATGGGGGGATAAGGATCATGCAGACTATGAGATCCAGACGGTGTATATTCCTGTAAAGGTTACTTTTGAGGATAAAGGCATAAAGCAGGAAAAACAGGTAATGGCGGCGGTGAACGTAGAACGGGATACAGACAGAGACGGGACACCGGACCGGGCAGACGAGGATGATGACGGAGACGGCACAGCGGACAGTGAGGAGACAGCCAAGGGTTCGGATCCCAAGGATGCCGGCTCTTATCCAGGAACAGAAATTGAGAAAATGGATGCTGAAATTTACCGGCCCAAAATAGAACGTGAGGAGACAGAGCAGGGGGGAGAGATCGACCTGTCAGATAATATCTCTAACTGGGAAGAACTTCCAGAAGGAACTCTGGTGGAAGATGTCACGGAAGAGGAGATTGATACGGATATACCGGGAAAATATACGGGTAAAATAAAGGTGATATATCCCGATGGAAGCAGTAAGAACTTCAGAGTCGAAATCCGTGTAAAAAAGAAACCGGGGACTGCATCCCCAAGCGAGCCGGAGCGTCCGGAACAGCCGGACAGGCCTCAAAAGCCAGACAGGCCCCATAAGCCGGACATTGCTTCTCCAAGTCAGCCTCAAAAGCCGGATAAGCCGGACATCGTTTCACCAAGTCAGCCTCAAAAGCCGCATAAGCCAGGAAAGCACGGCTCAGGCGGTTTTTCACACAGCAGTTCAACCTCTGCTTCAGGACGCCGCAGCGCAGGCAATGACAGAATCTATTCCGATCCGGTTCCCGGTCTTGCTAATGGCTCCAGAGGCGGACGCTGGACGCTCTTGGATGCTGGCCGTCATAAATGGACCTACGCAACATCTGGAAATATCACGCCTAAAAACGGCTGGATGTTTATTGAAAATCCCTATGGAAAGGATATGCAGGGAAGATTCAGCTGGTTTAAGTTTAATGCTGAGGGCATCATGGAGTTTGGATGGATCAGAAGTCATAATGGGAAATGGTATCATACCCATGATGTATCTGATGGCAATTTAGGCGTTCTTGAAAAAGGCTGGTATTTTGAGAAAATGGATGGGAAGTGGTATTATCTTGATCCAGAAACAGCCGTTATGAGAGACGGCTGGGTACAGGTAGATGGAACGTATTACTATTTTACAGAGGTGGAGGACATCTCAGAGCAGACCTACTTTCGGAAGGAGGACGGATACTGGTATTATGAAAATAAAAAGCGCCCTTACGGCTCCATGTACCGTCAGGAGCAGACGCCGGATCATTATTTTGTAAATAAGGACGGAGCATGGGAGCAGTAAAGCAGGAGCCAAACAGACAGACGGCCCGCTCATAGAAAAGACGTTTCAGGAAAATCAGTTTATCAACAGAAATACCGCAGAAAAAGAACGGGAAACGTTCTCTGTCCTGCGGTATTGTTGCATTTAGGGCGTATACTTTCTCACAATTCCGCATCCTATGATCATCCCGGAATTTCCGGACGGCTGGCTGGTAAAGTCATCTGCATTCAGGTGGAGAACCAGGGAACGTCCCAGAATTTCAGCCACAGTGAATCGCTTATCATAGAAGGCGATCCATCCATAGCCCTCATTTCCCATGATGGGCAGCAAATCCCCGGAGTGCCAGGGATGTTCCGTATGGGTAGGATTATAGTGTCCGCCTGTGTGGGTAAAGGAAGCGGAGCAATCCCCGTTTTCGTGGATATGCATGGCATAAAAAGCGGTAGAGCCCAAAATGCCCTTATTGGGAAGCTGGAAAAACTCACCTTCAACCAGGACGCCTCCATAAGGCGTGTCATAAAAGCGCACCACTCCGCTTAGGGCGGGGGCAAAGGAAGTATTTCCGTGGACCCAGGCCAGAGCGGCAGGGGTGCCAAAACGCAGGATTTGAGCGAACTGATCGCCCGGTGTAGCAGCTGCAGACTGATTCATGGCAAAATCTCCTGAAGGAGTGATCTATGACAGCATATGAGAATCCCTGCTGTCAGGTGCAGGGGATTTGCCGGAAAAATACCCGATGACTGCCTGCATGGCCGGGGAGACCCATTTATCCCGGTGATACAGAAGCTGACGCCACAGCTGGGGGGCAAAGTCAGGTACCTCCAGCCGTATCAGCCGCCCTTCCAGCAGCGCTGGTTCTGTTACATAGTCAGGAAGAAAGGAAATCCCGGCTCCCTGGGTCACAAGGCGGCACAGAAGGTCGGCGCTGCCGAATTCCAGAACAGGACGCACCTCCAAGGAGAGCTGAGCTAGGTGCTCATCCATCAGACGGCGGTAGCTCATGCCCTTTTCTGTCAGGAGAAAGGGGAACTGAATCAATTCCCGGACTGGCACACGGCGGGATGAAACAGGAAGGAAATCAGGGGCCGCTACAAAATGGGCCTCGATCTGCTCTTCGTCTGCGATTATATAATCGCTGTTATAAAAATGCTGATCAAGAGTGTACACCAGATCTGCCTCATTCTGGTTCAGAAGCCGGAACATTTCCTGCGTGCTGGCCGTCATGAGCTTCAGTGTGATTCCCGGCCGCTCTCTGCGGAAAGCCTCAAAGTGATCCTGGAGGATCCAGCAGGCCAGGGAATCTGCCATGGCGATGCGGATGTGTCCGGTTATGAAAGGCTGAGGCTTAAGTTCCTTTTTCATATTCATGGTCAGCCGGTCTAGCTGATGGGCATAGTCCAGAACCTTGCGTCCGGCTTCTGTCAGCGCTACGGTATGGTTGATGCGCTCTAAAAGCTGCACCTTCAGATCCTCCTCCAGCTGCCGGATCTGGAACGATACAGTGGACTGTGAATACCCCAGCTTTTTTGCCGCTTTTGTAAAGCTGCACAGCTCCGCTACCTGAATAAAGGTTTCCATGTTTTTCATATCAACACCCATATTTTCCTCCCATGGTTTGCTGTGTGAGGCAGCCTGCTACAATTGAAAAAATAGATCAATATAATTTAAAGTATCAATTTTACAAATGATGATAATTATTATATACTAATATGAAGTAAAAATCCATCCCCTGAAATATGGAGAGGGGCAGGCCGCAGGTACGGTCTGAACAAAGGAGAAGGAGTGGCAAACAATCATGGTTACAGTAATTGAAACAGTTTACCGGTTTTTATGGGGGGATCTGCTCACGCTGCCTTTGCCGGGAGGCGCAAGTATCCGCTTTTCGCTTCTGGTGCTGCTGCTGATTCCTACGGGAATTTATTTTACGCTGCGCACACGTTTTCTTTCCCTGCGTCTGTTTAAAGACATGGTGCGGGTAACTTTGGAGAAAAAGGATGGAGAGACAACGGCGCTTTCAGCGTGTCAGACGCTGATCGTGTCTACCGCTACCCGTGTGGGAATGGGAAATCTGGTAGGCGTAGTGGCGGCCATTTCCGCCGGCGGCGCAGGTGCCGTGTTCTGGATGTGGGTCACAGCCCTTTTAGGCTCAACCACCGCGTTTATTGAAGCCACGCTGGCTCAGCTTTATAAAGAGGAAGATCCTCTTTACGGCGGCTATCGGGGCGGCCCTGCCTACTATATGCACAAATTTTTCGAGAAAAAGGATAAAAAGAAGAGATGGATGCCCTTATCGGTGCTGTTTGCCTTATCCGGCTTGATCTGCTGGTGCGGAATCAGCCAGGTTATCAGTAATTCCGTGGCATCTGCCTTCAAAAATGCGTTTCACATACCGCCCCTTTACAGCACCATCGTCCTGGTGATTCTTGGCGCAGTGATCGTTCTGCGCAAAAACGCGACCGTAAAGGCTCTGGATGTGATGGTGCCGGTGATGGCTGGGCTGTATCTTCTGATCACAGTGGCAGTGATCGTTCTGAATTTCCAGCAGATTCCCTCTGTGTTTCAGCGTATCTTCTCAGAGGCCTTCGGGCTGCGCCAGGCAGTGGCAGGAGGAATAGGAGCTGTGATTATGAACGGCGTAAAACGAGGGCTTTTTTCCAATGAAGCAGGCAGCGGGTCGGCTCCCTGTGCCGCAGCGGCCGCTGTGACAGACCATCCGGCCAAGGTGGGGCTGGCACAGGCGCTGGGCGTATTCATTGATACGATCGTTATCTGCAGCTGTACCGCCTTCTTAATGCTTCTGGCTCCAGAGCAGGTAACAGGCTCCCTGGAGGGAATGGATCTGCTGCAGGCGGCCATGGGATACCACCTTGGTTCCTTTGGAATTATCTTCATTGCAGTAATTCTGTGGCTGTTCAGCTTTTCCACATTTTTAGGAATCCTCTACTATGCCCGTTCCAACGTATCATATCTGTTTGGAGACAGCTGGGCGGCTCAGACAGCATACAAGGTGCTGGCGCTCATCATGCTCTTTGTGGGCGGACTGACTGCCTATACCGTTGTATGGGATCTGGGAGACGTTGGCGTAGGACTGATGACTATCTTTAACCTCATCGCCCTGTACCCCATGGCAGGAAAAGCTTTGGCTGCTCTTAAAGACTATGAAGAAAAGCGCAGACAGGGAAGGATCTAAAACGTATTATAAAGCAGGATCGTTCGGCGCGCCGGGAAATTGTGTGAAATATCCCGGCGCGCCTTTTCATTTACCCGCACCCATGCTATAATCGGTCATAAGAATGCGATTGAAATACAGGAGAGACGCGATATGAATCTTATTGCAGCAGCAGATGAAAACTGGGCCATCGGAAAAGACGGCGGCCTTTTAGCCCATCTTCCAGGGGATATGAAGTTTTTCAGAGAAACGACCAAAGGCCGGGTAGTTGTCATGGGACGCAGGACACTGGAGAGTTTTCCAGGCGGCAAGCCGTTAAAAAACCGTGTTAATGTGGTTCTCACAAAGAGCGGCCTGAGCGCTCCGGAGGACGTTGTGATCTGCAGGAGCGTGGAGGAAACACTGGAGTATCTGACACAGTATGGAAACGACGATATATTCATCATTGGCGGAGGCATGATCTACCGGGAATTTCTTCCATACTGTAAAAAAGCCTATATCACCCATATTTTCAAGGCTTTTCCGGCAGATACCGCACTGCCTGATCTGGATAAAGAACCAGGCTGGCGGCTGGCCCGTGTCCTGGGAGAAGGAGAGGATCATGGAATCCGCTATGAATTTCGACTCTATGAGCAGATGGGAGGCACGCGATGAATTTTCTGGTATCGGCAGATAAGAACTGGGCTATCGGGAAGAACGGAAGGCCGCTGGTGACCATTCCTGCAGAACGTCAGCTTTTGCTGAAGGAAACAGCAGGCAAGACCGTAGTTATGGGACGCAGAACCCTGGAAACCCTTCCGGGGGGCCAGCCTCTGGGAGGACGGACGAACCTTGTCCTGTCGGAGGATCCTTCGTTTAAGATAAGGGGTGCAGAGGTATGCAGAAATATGCAGGAAGCTCTGGATAGACTGCGGGATATCCCTTCTGGGGATATTTATGTGATCGGTGGCGGCAGTATTTTCAAACAGTTTCTGCCCTGCTGCGATACCATTCACCTGACTCGTATCGACTATGCGTATGACGCGGATATGAGGTTTCCCATAAACCTGGATCAGAGCCCGGAGTGGGTGCTGGCCCAGGAAGGGGAGGAACAGACCTATTTTGACCTTTGTTATACCTTCTGCCGCTATGTGAGAACAAAGAGGAGCACAGATATTGTGTAAAAACAGTTGTAACATCCGGCAGAAAATGATAAGATGATTTTTGTGTGAAAACAGCAGGTTTGCAGCAGCGTCCATAAAGGACGCTGAGAGCGGAAATGGGGGTAGTCTTATGAAGCAGGACGGCAGTGTGTTTACACTGGAAAATGAAGAACTTTTGGTTACAATAGACCGCCGCGGCGCAGAGCTGACAGGGATTTACGATAAGAAAGCAGGCAGGGAAATTCTGTGGAAGGCCGACCCGTCTGTATGGGGCCGCCATGCGCCGATCCTTTTCCCCTTTGTGGGAAAGAGTTTTGAGGGAAAATATCTCTGCGATGGTACGGAGTATGAGATCATGCCCCATGGCTTTGCCAGAGATATGGAGTTTGAGCCTGTGCTATGCGATATGGATGAATGCTGGTATCGGTTAAAGGACACGCCAAAGACGTATGCGGTCTATCCCTTCCATTTTGAACTGGAGGTAGGGCACCGCCTGACGGGACGGGTCATTGAGGTTATATGGAGAGTGGTTAATCCTGATTCCGGGGAACTGCTGTTCATGATCGGAGGCCACCCGGCCTTTCAGACGCCCCAGGGAAAGACAATCTATGATTATACGCTAAGTTTTAATAAAGAGGGATCCGGGGCAGAAGAGTCTGCACAGCAGCTTCATTATCTGGCGCCCAATGAAAACGGATACCAGGAGGAGCGCCGCAGCGGGACTCTGCAGCTGAAAGACGGACAGGTTCCCATTACGAAGGGATTTTTCGATGCAGCGCTTACCTATATGTTTGATGACGGACAGGTTTCAAGCGTCGGCCTGCTGGTGGATGGAAAGCCCTATGTAACCGTCAGCTGCGGCGGTTTCCCCTACCTGGGAGTGTGGACCATGGAGGCCACCCATCCTTTCGTATGCCTGGAGCCATGGTACGGCATCTGCGCTCCTGACGGCTATGCAGGAGAATTAAAGGACCGGCCGGGGATTCAGAAACTTAATGCCTGGGGAACCTGGGAGAAGAGCTACAGCATCCGGATCGAATAAAACCGCCGGGCTGGATCTATAAATTACGCGTGCTTTCGGAATGGTGAAAAAGAGGAGCCTGATGTCAGAAAAATCCGGCATCGCGTTCCGGCAGATCCGAGACACATAAGCAAAAATGAGGAGGAGAATCATGTACAAAATCGTTAAGGCGGAGTGCCTGGCGGACAAGATTTATCTGATGGACGTAGAAGCGCCCAGAGTGGCAAGAGCCTGTCAGCCGGGAGAATTTGTTATTGTAAAGATTGACGAGGTGGGAGAGCGTATCCCGTTAACCATCTGCGATTTTGACCGTGCAAAGGGACTGGTCACCATCGTATTCCAGACAGTAGGAGCATCTACCCTGCGCATGGCAGAGTTAAAGGCCGGGGATTACTTCCAGGATTTCGTAGGCCCCCTGGGACAGCCTTCCGAGTTTGTAAAGGAAGATATCGAGGAAGTAAAGAAGAGAAAATACCTCTTCGTGGCAGGAGGCGTAGGTTCCGCTCCCGTATATCCCCAGGTAAAATGGATGCGTGAGCATGGAATTGATGTGGATGTCATCGAGGGATCCAAGACAAAGGATCTGCTGATCCTGGAGGACGAGCTGCGTGCCGCTGCAGGAAACCTCTATGTGACTACCGATGACGGCTCCTACGAGCGCAAGGGCATGGTAACAGAGGTCATTAAGGATCTGGTGGAAAACCAGGGCAGGAAGTATGATGTCTGCGTAGCCATCGGCCCCATGATCATGATGAAATTCGTATGTAAGCTTACAAAAGAGCTGGGAATCCCCACCATTGTCAGCTTAAACCCCATTATGGTAGACGGAACCGGTATGTGCGGTGCCTGCCGCGTGACTGTTGGAGGAGAAGTGAAGTTTGCCTGTGTAGACGGACCGGAATTTGACGGCCATCTGGTAGACTTTGACCAGGCAATGAAGCGTCAGCAGATGTATAAGACAGAAGAAGGCAGAGCAGCGCTCAAGCTTCAGGAAGGCGCAACCCATCATGGCGGCTGCGGAAACTGCGGAGGTGAAGAATAATGGACGTATTAAAAAGAGTACCGATCAGAGAGCAGGAGCCAAAGGTAAGAGCCACGAATTTTGAAGAGGTCTGCCTTGGCTATACACAGGAAGAGGCGCAGGAGGAGGCAGCCCGCTGCTTAAACTGCAGGAACGCCCAGTGTGTAAAGGGCTGTCCTGTATCCATCAATATTCCAAAATTCATTTCAGAGGTCAAAGAGGGGAAATTCTCTGAAGCGTCAGCGACCATCGCAGAGTCCAGTGCCCTTCCCGCCGTCTGCGGCCGCGTCTGCCCTCAGGAAAGCCAGTGCGAGGGAAAATGTATCCGCGGTATCAAGGGCGAGCCGGTTTCCATCGGAAAGCTGGAGCGCTTTGTGGCTGACTGGTCCAGAGAAAACGGTGTTGTTCCTGCAAAGCCAGAGAAAACCAACGGCATCCGAATTGCCGTAATTGGTTCCGGTCCTTCTGGCCTGACCTGCGCCGGAGACCTGGCAAAGATGGGCTATGAGGTAACTATTTTTGAGGCCCTTCACGAGGCTGGCGGCGTACTGACCTATGGCATTCCTGAATTCCGTTTGCCAAAGACAAGGGTTGTGCGCCCTGAGATTGAAAACGTAAAGAAGCTGGGCGTAAAGATTGAAACGGATGTGATCATCGGAAAGTCTGTCACCATCGACGAACTGATGGAGGAAGAGGGCTTTAAGGCCGTATTTATCGGTTCCGGCGCAGGACTTCCCAAGTTCATGGGTATCCCCGGTGAAAATGCAAACGGCGTATTTTCCGCAAATGAATATCTGACCAGAAGCAACCTGATGAAGGCCTTCAGAGATGACTATGACACCCCCATTTTCCTCGGCAAAAAGGTAGCCGTAGTAGGCGGCGGAAACGTAGCCATGGACGCGGCAAGAACTGCACTTCGTCTGGGAGCTGAGGTTCACATCGTATACAGAAGAAGCGAGGCTGAGCTTCCCGCCCGTGTGGAAGAGGTACACCACGCAAAGGAGGAGGGAGTACAGTTTGATCTTCTCACCAACCCGGTAGAGATTCTGACTGATGAAAATGACTGGGTAACCGGTATGGTCGTGCGCAGGATGGAGCTTGGCGAGCCCGATGCTTCCGGACGCCGCAGACCGGTAGAGGTAGAAGGATCGGACTACACCATTGATGTAGATACGGTCATCATGTCCCTGGGAACATCCCCCAACCCGCTGATCTCATCCACTACAGAAGGGCTGGAGACAAACAAGTGGAAGTGTATCATCGCTGATGAAAACAACGGCAAGACCACAAAGGAAGGCGTATATGCCGGAGGCGATGCTGTGACAGGTGCAGCTACGGTAATTCTGGCCATGGAGGCAGGAAAGGCCGGAGCAAGAGGAATCCATGAGTATTTGAAGGGAGAAAAATAAGTTTCCCTTCGATGTCTTAAAACCGAAAACAGAAATGAAAAAGATCCGCAGAAACTGTATATCAGGCTTTGCGGATCTTTTTGTGTTTTTTGGTTTTTAGCATATATTTTACTGGAACTATATATCTTTTGGTGCTAATATAAGGGTAGAAATGGTTTCGAGGGGGAAGATAAATGTACAGAAAGATAAGTTCAAAGGAAAGCAATAAGGTTTACATAAAAACATTTGATGGGTTTGATCTGTACTATAAAGGAAAGGCCATTTATTTTTCAAACAGCAAAGCCAAGGAGCTTCTTGCGATTCTGGTGGATCATGGAGGAAAAGAAGTCAGTCTTGCCCAGCTTGCTCATTTTTTATCGGATAAAGAAGATGCCGCTGCAAAGCAGAGTGTGCATATGGCCTGGCATCGGCTGAAAAAAACACTGGAGTCCTGCGGAATAGAGGGCATTGTAAAAAAAGGACGGGGAATGTATTCAATTAACTGTGACATGGTTGAATGCGATTCCTGGGATATGATGGAGAAGTCGCAAGATCGGTATTTTATGGGGGAATATATGCCTGAATACAGTTGGGCAGAGGTTACATTATCGTATCTAATTCAAAAATTTGATGAAATAGAGGCACAAAAAACGGGGGGGGGGG
>OASQ01000036.1_pt1 | contig 115987 bp, 107 predicted proteins | sample 1475771 | NCBI WGS metagenome assembly OASQ01 (sample SAMEA2579910, study PRJEB22360) | human gut metagenome | reverse complement strand
TGTATAAAATTTTCAATGTTCTTTCAATTTAGCCTTGACTTTTTATTTGCAGGCTATTTTATTTGTAATAATCGAACTGAAGGCCATACATTTTCACAGTATCTCCTTCTTCTATTCCAAGTTCTTCAAGCTGCTCCAGGATTCCTGTATCCTTTAAGAACTTCTGGAAGAACGCAAATCCTTTTTCCGAATCCAGGTTCGTGTAACCAAGCATCTTCTCAATCTTTGGTCCTTCTACTATATACATATCGTCTTCTTTCTCAACTGTATATGGAAGATCCAGATTAATAAGTTCTTCATCTGGGAAGTACTCAGGCTCAAAGATAATTGGCGCAACATCCAGCTTCTCGATCTCAGTAGAAACATAATAAAGAAGCTCTTTGATTCCTGCTCCTGTAACACCAGAAATTGGAAATACTTTGATTCCCTGTGGTTCAAATTCTTTTTTCAAACGTTCTACCGGATTTTCTGACTCACCATCATCGTAAATCAGGTCTATTTTATTCGCTGCAATGACCTGTGGACGGCTTGCGATCTCTGCATTGTATGCATGTAGTTCTGCATTGATCTTATGAATATCATCCACTGGATCACGCCCTTCACTTCCTGCTGCATCTACAACATGAATCATCATCTTTGTACGCTCAATATGTCTCAAAAACTCATGTCCAAGTCCGATACCTTCAGATGCTCCCTCAATAAGTCCCGGAATATCTGCGATAACAAATCCATTGGCGCCTTCAAGATCAACAACTCCAAGGTTCGGATTGAGTGTTGTAAAGTGATAATTTGCAATTTTCGGCTGTGCATTGGTTACTCTGGAAAGAAGTGTAGATTTTCCGACATTCGGGAAACCTACCAGTCCAACGTCAGCGATTACCTTAAGCTCAAGTTTTACCATCAGCTCTTTTGCCGGCTGTCCAGGCTGTGCATACTTCGGAATCTGCATAGTCGCTGTCGCAAAATGCTGATTTCCAAGGCCTCCTTTTCCACCTTTTAAGATGACCTGACGTCTGTTGTCTCCAGACATATCGGCAATGACCTTGCCTGACTCAGCCTCTTTGATGACAGTCCCTTCAGGAACTTTCAATACGATATCATCAGCGTCTTTACCATGGCATCTCTTCTTTCCGCCTGGTTCACCGTCTTTCGCTGCATATTTTCTGCGGTGTCTGTAATCCTGAAGAGTATTCAATCCTTCGTCCACTTCAAAGATTACATCTCCGCCACGACCACCGTCACCGCCGTCCGGTCCGCCGTTGGGAACATATAATTCTCTTCGGAAACTGACGTGTCCATCGCCACCTTTTCCGGATCTGATCGATATTGTCGCTCTGTCTGCAAACATGTTCTTTCTCCTTTTTTATAATAAAATGCTGTTTTATGATAAAGAAAAAAGATGCTACACATAACTAACAACTAGCATCAGTTATATTGCAGCATCTTTTGCTCATTCTTAATTATGCTACTGGATAGATAGAAACCTGTTTCTTATCTCTTCCTTTTCTTTCAAATCTTACAACGCCATCAACGAGAGCGAATAATGTATCATCTCCGCCACGTCCTACGTTAAGACCTGGGTGAATCTTTGTTCCACGCTGTCTGTAAAGGATATTACCAGCTTTTACAAACTGTCCGTCAGCTCTCTTAGCACCAAGTCTCTTAGACTCGGAATCTCTACCGTTCTTTGTAGAACCAACTCCTTTTTTATGAGCAAAAAACTGAAGATTTAAGTTCATCATGGTTGTTACACCTCCTCGAAAGTTAAATCAATATATTCTTCGTAGTTCTCGTCATCAGCCATTCCTTTGAGTCCGAGAATCATCGTGTTCAGAAGAAGTCCGGCTTCTTTAGAAGGATTACCTTCCAGATGCCAGGAAATCATGCCTGTCTCTTCATCAGAAAATACAGAAAATGCATCTTCTGTATAAAGTTCAATTGCATTCATCGTATTGATAATCAATACCGATGCTGCTGCACACACAATATCCTGTCCTGGATCTGCATATTCAGCATGTCCCTCTGTCTGAAATCCTGTACATTCTTCCTTCTCATTTTGATAAATGACTACATGAATCATGGATAATCTCCAAAAATTAATTATGCATTAATCTTCTCGATCTTAACTGCAGTGTACTGCTGTCTGTGACCGTTTTTCTTATGGTATCCAGTTTTTCTCTTATACTTGTAAACGATAACTTTTCTTGCTTTACCGTTCTCAACTACAGAAGCTTCAACTGTTGCACCCTCAACAGTCGGATTACCAACCTTTAATCCGTCGTTGCTTACTGCGAGCACCTGGTCGAAAGTATAAGTCTCTCCAGCCTCAACACCAAGCTTCTCTACTTTAATGATATCGCCTTCAGCTACTTTGTACTGTTTACCACCTGTTGCTATAATTGCGTACATATGGCACCTCCTATTATCATTACTCGCCAATTACGGTGTCTGCAAAATAATTTTGCAAGACTTTAAAACCTCATTGTGCGGCATACCTGTATATATTAGCATATGATTTTTCAAAAATCAAGTCTTTTTTCAAAAATTCAAAAATAATTTTCAACGCTTATCAAAAACTGTGGAACCGTTCACAATTAATGTGTAATTATAATCCCAGTAATTTTACTGCTGTCCCAGCAAAAATCTGATTTCGTTCTTCCTCTTCCAAAGGCATTTCCTTCAAAATCTCTACAAACTTTTTCTGATCTGCCCACGGAGAATCAGTTCCAAACACAATCCTGTCTGCACCGTGTTCGCGTACCATACGAAGAAACTGTTCTTGCGGCATACGGTCAAGAATCACACCTGTATCGAAATAAACATTTCTTCCAACCAGCCGTTCTTCCACCTCACTCCAGAGTTCATTACCACCCATGTGCGCAAGCACCAGTTTCTCTGGTTCCACTTCATTCAATACTTCTTCTGCCATGGCCGGCGTGCAGTGTATATTATCCGGACACTTCGGATCTTGACCTGCATGCACGCTGATTATCAGTCCAAGCTCAGTAGCATAGGAAATAATTCTCTTATAACGGATATCGTTAAAATAAGTATCCTGATAATCCGGATGAAGTTTGATTCCTTTCATACCCATATCCTGGATCTGTTTCAGTTCTTCTTTATAATTCTCACTTTCCGGATGCAGACTTCCAAAAGAAATGAGTGTCCCTTCCTGAAAATGTGTTGCAAATTCATTGATTGTATGAAACTGACCTGGTCTGGTTGCAATCGGAAGCACGATAGAATGATCAATACCTGCCTGTTTTGTAGATTCTTTTAGCCCTTTCCATGTTCCATCGGTAAACGGATTCATGCCACCGCCTGTCTTTGACAGGAAATCAATCGTTCTTGCAGCAATTTTATCTGGAAACATATGCGTGTGAAAATCTATGATCATAGTTTCTCCTTTAAATTCTTGTATTTACAAAAATGTCATAAATTGCTTTAATTGCTGCATCAAAATCGTGATTTCTCACACCAATGATAATATTCAGCTCACTGGAACCCTGATCGATCATCTTTACGTTAACATTTGCATGTGCCAGTGCTGAGAATATTCTTCCGGAAGTTCCTCTCGTGGCACGCATACCGCGTCCCACAACCGCGATCAGCGCAAGATCTGATTCCAGTTCCAGGAAATCCGGTTCAACTGCACGATGGATTCCCGCAATCACTTTCTGCTCTCTCTCAGCAAATTCGTCCTGATGAACGAAGATTGTCATAGTGTCAATTCCAGATGGCATATGTTCAATAGAAATTCCATTATCTTCAAATACTGTCAGAACTTTACGACAGAACCCTACCTCTGAGTTCATCATGGCTTTTTCAACTGTAATGGAGGCAAAATCCTTCTTACCAGCCACACCAGTGATCGTAAATCTCGGTTTCTGGCATGTTGCTTCAACAATCAGAGTTCCCTTGTCTTCCGGAGCATTAGTATTCCGGATGTTGATTGGAATTCCTTCTCTTCTTACAGGGAAGATTGCGTCTTCATGAAGAACTGTTGCACCCATGTAAGACAACTCACGAAGCTCTCTGTAAGTAATCACGTCGATTGCCTTTGGATTCTTGATAATACGCGGATCTGCAATCAGGAAACCTGATACGTCTGTCCAGTTCTCATACATATCTGCATGTACTGCTCTTGCTACGATAGAACCTGTAATATCAGATCCTCCTCTGGAAAATGTATGGATTGTTCCGTCCGGATTAGATCCATAGAATCCAGGAATGACTGCCCGCTCTGTATGCGCCAGTCTCTCGGACAATACTTCGTTTGTCTTCTCAGCGTCAAATTCTCCTTCTTCATCAAAGAAAATGACTTCAGCTGCATCAATAAATTCATATCCCAGATAAACTGCCATGATAATACCATTCAGATATTCTCCTCTGGAAGCAGCGTAATCTCTCCCGATCTTTTTACTGAAGTTTTCCTGGATCGTCTTAAATTCATCGTCCAGAGAAATCGTAAGCTCCAATCCATTAATAATAGAATCATATCGATCTTTGATAACTTTCAGGATTTCTTCAAAATCCTCTTCTCTGTCATCATCTAAAATTGCCTGTCCGTAACATTTATACAAAAGGTCTGTCACTTTTGTGTCACCAGAATGACGCTTACCAGGCGCTGACGGAACCACATAACGTCTTGTCTCTTCTTTTCGGATAATAGCTCCTACTTTTTTGAACTGAGCAGCACTGGCCAGTGAACTTCCTCCGAATTTTACGACCTTTATCATCTTTTTTGTATTCCTCCACATAACATAATCTAGTAATGCTGAATAATTTATCATCCTATGAAAAAACTATCTTCTGATATATTACATTATTTTTCAAGCATCTGCAATGGAATATCTGTATTAAATACGACTCCATTTATGCCCACCTTTCGTGCACCTTCCACATTTTCAGGTCTGTCATCAAAGAACAGTGCCTGTTCCGGAACGATTTTATAACGCTTAAGAAGTATCTCATAAATCTTTGGATCCGGCTTCATACATTTCTCCTTCCAAGAAAATACCCCTCCGTCAAATGTTTTCAAAAAGCTTAATTGCTCCTCTGACTGACAGTACATTTCGTCAGAATAATTGGACAGATAGTACATTTTCATTCCTTTTTCATGAATATACGAAAGCCAACGTTCTGTTACCGGATACGGGACAATGGACGCGCCAAATCCTTCGAACACTTTGCGGATATCTCCCTCAATCTCCGGATCATTTTCAATAAACGAGTCAAGCCACTCCTGTGTCGTGTAAAGTCCGGAATCACCTTTATCCCAGTCATCACTGCGAAATACTGCATCTGCCACACGGTCAAACATCGCACCTTCATAACCAAGATCATGAAGATAGTCCTCCCACGCAAAATGTATCAATACATTTCCAATATCAAAAATTACGGTATCCATATTTTCTGTCAGGTAATTATCCATAATTGTCTCTCCTTCTTTCAGGAATGCCTCGGCATTCTCGCAAAAAATCCTCTGTTAATCTTTATGAATAACATCAGCAAACTGTGCTTTTGCGGCTTTTGCAAGATCTTCAGGCAACAAAGTCAATTGCATGCCCAGCTTTCCACCGCTGACATGCATATGATCCAGTTCTTTTGCATCTTCCTGGATCACTGTCGGGAACTGTTTCTTCATTCCGATTGATGTACAGCCTCCCCGCACATATCCAGTCACCTTTGTCAATTCTTTCAGATGAAGCATCTCCAGTGATTTTTCACCTACAACTTTTGCAGCCTTCTTAAAATCGATTTCTTCCTCGATAGGAATAACAAAGACATAATGCCCACCGCTTTTTCCTGTTGTTACCAGTGTCTTGTATACATATTTATGATCATACCCTAACTTATCCGCAGTCTCAATACCGTCTGAAAATTCATCACATTCATATTCTTCATATTCATATGGAATCTTCATACGATCCAACATACGCATGGCATTTGTCTTTACTTCTTTTTTACTCAAGTCAATCACTCCTTGTCTTATTGAACAAAGAATGCGCCTCGGCACATTCTCGCTGTAAAAAACACGTCAAACTACTCTTTCTAACTAAGAACAGACCATCGGTGTCCCAAGTGCCTCAAGGGGCACCAGTTTTCCAGCCTCGTCCCTTGCATATACATCGAGGCGATTATAGAACAACGGTGCATCTTCCTGCCCAATATATTTCAAAAATGTTTCCATCACAAGATCTGGTTTCAAGTTCTGTTCGCTACCGGTTGCCAGATATAGATATAGATATTCTTCCTTTATTTCTGACCCGTAAATCATCGGCTTAATATCAACTTCTTTTTCGCTCTTCTTTGTCTTCTTCCAAACCAAAATCTGCTCCTGACTTAAGAACTCCTCCCAGGATTCTTTCCATTCAGACGGAATCTTTCTTCGAACATCCGAACTCTTTCCTGATTCCAGTAAAAACACCTGATAATCGGAGGCTGCCGTAATCGTCATACCACTGGCCTTTTTCTCCTCGGAAATCTGCACCATACTTACCATCTCAATTCCTTCTACGCTGACTGCATTCATTCGGGCCACCGCTTCTTTTGAATCAATCGGTTCTGTCAATTCAATATCCAGATATTCTCCGTCACTGGTAAGGCCGATTCCTAGTGGCTGAGCAAATGACATGATCATATGCGGACTGTATCCGCCGCTGAACGCGATTGGTATGTCTGCCCGCCGCATCACTTTTTGAAAGAAACGCATAACATCCAAATGTCCGATAAATTTCATACATCCGTATTTTCGAAATTTAATTCTTGCCTTCAACACAGACACCTCCTCCCCATCTTGCGGCACCACAGCCGGAACACTGCATTCTGCAGTTCGGTGTTACTTCTCCTTTCATAGCTTTGTCCCATTCTTTTCTCAAGAATTTTTTCGTAACACCAATATCAATGAAATCCCACGGGAACACTTCATCTTCATAGCGTTCTCGTAAATTGTAAAATCCAATATCAATTCCAGTATTTTCAAATGCCTGCATCCATTTATCATTGTCGAACTGATCACTCCAGGAATCGTAAATAGCTCCCAGACGATATACTTCCTCAATCAGTTTTCCGACCTTTCGGTCGCCTCTGGCAAGGATACCTTCCAGAACAGTCACTTCTGCATCATGCCAGTTGTACTTCAGACTCTTACGGTTAAGCTGATCTTGAAATGCATGTTTCACAATGGCAGCTCTTGCAATATATTCTGTATTTTCATACATCGGCGCCCACTGGAATGGAGTGAACGGTTTCGGAATAAAGAAAGAACTACTGGCTGTGATCTGACATTTTCCATTGCGCTGATCCTTTGGAATCTCATAGTAGCGTCTCGCAATTTTATCTGCCAGAACCGCAATCTCTTTCATATCTTCTTCGGTTTCCGTCGGAAGTCCAAGCATAAAGTAAAGTTTTACCTTGTTCCAGCCCCCGTCAAATGCCTGTCCTGCACCACCGAGAATATCCTCTTCCGTAAGTCCTTTATTAATCACATTCCTCATTCTCTGGGAACCAGCCTCCGGTGCAAATGTCACACTACTTTTCTTAATATCCTGGACACGTTCCATAACATCCAGAGAAAAGGCATCAATTCGAAGAGACGGCAGAGAAATATTGATCCCTTTTCCTTTGAATTCGTCGATCAGGAAGTTTACAAGCTCCTTTAGCTGACTGTAATCACTGGAACTTAAGGAACTAAGTGAAATCTCTTCATGCCCGGTGCTCTTTAACATCTTATAAGCATACTGTTTCAAAACCTCTACATCTTTTTCTCTGGTCGGACGGTACAACATTCCTGCCTGACAGAAGCGGCAGCCTCGGATACAGCCACGCTGGATCTCAAGTACAACACGGTCCTGCGTCGCACGAATAAATGGAACGACCGGATTCTCCGGGTAGACAGCCTCACTCATATCCATAACAAGCTGCTTCTTGATCTTTTCTTTTGCATTTGGATGATTCGGTACAAATGAATCAATCGTGCCATCTTCTTTATATGTTACATCATAAAACGCCGGAACATAGATACCTTCTACCTCTGCAGCTTTTGCCAGATAATCCCATCTGCTTCCACCATTTTTCTTATTTTCTTTGTAAATATCTAAGAGCTGGTCATAAACCGTTTCCCCTTCACCGATATAAAACATATCAAAAAATTCTGCAATTGGTTCCGGATTATAGGTGCAAGGACCGCCGCCAATTACAATCGGATCATTCTCCGTCCTTTCTTTTGCGTGAAGCGGAATTCCGCTCAGATCCAGAATCTGCAAAATATTCGTATAGCACATTTCGTACTGGATTGTAATACCGAGAAAATCAAACTCTTTCACTGGATCCTGAGATTCCAATGCAAAAAGAGGAATATGTTCCTCACGCATCACCTTGTCCAGATCTACCCACGGAGAATAGACACGCTCACACCACACATCCTCACGGCGGTTGAACATGTCATAAAGAATCTGGATGCCAAGATGGGACATTCCAATTTCGTAGACGTCCGGGAAACACATAGCGAACCTGACATCTACCTTTTCCGGGTCTTTCATGACCGAATTATACTCGCCTCCGATATAACGGGCAGGTTTCTCGATTTTTAGTAATATTTCATCGTTTAAAGCAAGTTTTCTCATTAAATCTCCTTGATTCTTTGTGCAATATACACAAAGAAATTCTTACTGTTTTTTCTTGTAAAATCGTAAATTTTCGTTGTTTTTTGTAACTGTTTTTTTTGCTGTATTTTAGTCTATTCTAGGGTGAAAATTGTAAATTACTACAAAACTTCCAGAATCCTGAACACTGACTGACGTTTAGTAATGGTTAACAATATATAATAATATATGGTAATCAGATAATAGTCAATTAAATTCGATTGCATATTTTTCCACATATTATTCACTATCGGTTACATCCAGGATTTCCTGTCAAATCTTAGCATAACCTACTGTTACCCATGCACTTTTCTCCTCACAAAATAAAAGCAAATAACTTGCATCGCAATTGTAATGAGCCATGATGCCGGATATGAAATAAACAGAAATGCCAGCGAACGGTGAGCCGGGAACAACCAGAACACCCATACAATTCTTGTTCCCACTGTACCAATAACGGATAAGATCATCGGTACTGTTGAACGATCCATACCACGGAGTGCCCCTGGAAAAAGATCCATAATTCCGCACAGGAAATATGTCACGGTGGTATATGCAAAAATTTCTATACCACAACGGATTACTTCCGCCTCTTCTGTATATAATCTCAGAATCTCTGCTCCAAATAAATAAACTCCGCCTCCTAATACAAGCGATACGACAACCGTCAGAATCAGGCAATCCATCAATATTTTATCCATACGTTTCAGTTTTCGCAGTCCATAGTTCTGACTGGTAAAGCTCATACATGTCTGTGTGATTGCATTGACAGAGACATATAAGAATCCAAAAATATTATTTGCTGCTGTATATCCGGCCATAGTTGTTGAACCAAATGAATTCACCGAAGATTGAAGCAATGCATTTGAAAAATTAATTACAGTACTTTGAATACCAGCCGGGATTCCGACCTGGCAGATTGGTTTCAGATATTCCTTCCGTATCTTCAAGCGGGAAAATCGTAACTGGTAGCTGCTTTTAGTTCTGTATAAACAACCAATTACCAGTACACAGGAAATAAATTGTGAAGTCACCGTTGCAATTGCAACTCCTGCCACGTCCAGATGGAATACAATAACAAGCAACATATTTAAGCATGCATTGACCACTCCGGAAATAATCAGGAATATCAGCGGCCGTTTCGTATCTCCGACAGCTCTTAATATGGCTGCGCCGTAATTATAAAGCATAAAAAAAGGCATACCCAGGAAATAAATTCTCATATACAGCGTTGCCTGATCAATAACATCAGAAGGGGTACCCATAATCTCAAGCGCAAGTCTTGAAAAAAATAATCCCACAAAAATCATAATAATTCCACTGATCAAAGCAAACATCATCGCTGTATGAACGGTCTCGGACATTTCTTCATGCTTTCCCGCCGCATAGTATCGGGCAGCTAATACATTTGCACCAAGAGAAATACCAATAAATAAGTTTGTAAAAAGATAAATAAGTGCTGTCGTTGCCCCTACTGCCGCAAGAGATTGGCTTCCACTGAATCTTCCTACGACTACAATATCCACCGCATTGAACATTAACTGCAGCATACCGGATAACATCAACGGCAATGCAAATGATATTAACTTGTCCATGATTGATCCATTACACATATCAATCTCGTATTTGTTTTCCCTGCTCATAATTTTCTTCCTTTTTATTATCCTCTATTATATGAAAATAAACGCCTGTGTTTTTAGCTCAGAAAAGACAGCAAAGCATGATTTCATTGCTTTACTGTCTCTCATTTTACAATTCATAATAAATCTTCAAAAAAATCCTTACTTAACCAGATATACAGAGGCATTTGCCACGCCAAGCGCCTCTGCCTCTTCATGGCTGTTCACATAGATATCAATGTGATTCTGCTTGATCGCTCCACCACAGTCTTCTGCTGTAAATATATGTCCTCCGATGATAACTTTTGTTCCGTATGGAATGACACTTGGATCAACTGCAATGGTTCTTCCTTCTGCCACACGGCTTCCTGTTGCTGTAATTCCATCTGCTTTATTACAACACTTTTCGCATGCACAGTAGTATGTAATCTTAAAATTCCCAAGACAAGCTCCATACATATCTGTCGTTGCATTGACTTCTCCAATGCCTCCATCAACAACTGCCTCATTATCCTCTAATATACGAGTTGCCCACACTGCATTTTCCGTATTGACAGTGCCACTGATAATTCCGGCTTTCGTGTTGGCTGCCTCAATCGTTTTTCCATCGCCAGCATACATGACTACATGGTACACATGTCCTGCTTTTGCGTAGAAAATCAGATCTCCCGGCTGGGCATCTTCCACAGGAATCTGTGTCCCATACTGACTCTGATCTTGTGCAACTCTTGGAAGTTCATATCCGTATGCCTTATAAATCTGCTGCACAAATCCAGAACAGTCTGCCCCTTCTGTCAGACTGGTTCCTCCCCAGACATATGGATTACCTATAAACTGAGAAGCATATTCCAAAATAGATTCTCGAACTGCTCCATTCGGAGTTCCTTCTTTTGTAGACGTAAGTGTATAGTAAAGTGCCTGATTCTCTTCTGGCGATATAATTTCTTCTGCAGTCTGATAGTGATCCTCACCTGTAATCTCCACCTGTGTGGTTACTTCATCTCCAGTATTCAGATATTGTCTTGCCACAAATCCACGCACATCTGCGGACTCCACATATACCCAGTCAGAATCCGCATCTGCAAGCACATAACAAAGCGCTCCCTGATTCATCGTTCCCACGATTCTGGATTCTGTACCTTTGCCCTCACGTACATTCAGCATCGTCGCATTTACCGTCGCATAATTCTTATCTGCAACAGTTTGATTTACCGTTGCACGCAGATACGTATATGCCTGATTTTCCAGTGGTGAAACTAATGTCTGGGCAATTGCTGCCGTTCCTTCAATTCCAGTATATTCCGTCCCATTCTCTGCTGCAGTTTTCTTTGCTTCTTTTTGATAAACTTCCAAAAGTTTCTGCGCTGCATTGCTGGTATAAACTTCTGATGCTTTCACAAATCCTCTGACATTACCGGACTCTACGTAAAGCCAGCCATTTTCTTCTTCTTTTAAAATGTAAAGAAGACCATTCTTATCAAGTTTACCAATGTAACGGACCTGCTCAGCATTCTGATCTGTTACATTCTCATTTAGCGTCACATCGTCTTCTGTCTGTTGCTGTTCGGTAATAAGCTCTGCGTGAATTGCTGCTTTTTTATTCTGCTCTGTCTTTTCGTAAATGGCATTTAACTTTTTTGCTTCTTTTTTCGCAGCCTTTTTATCTGCTTTCAAAGACTCATCTGATGTGTCGGCGGTTCCATCTATTCCTTCCGGAATGGATTCTCTGACATACAGATCATCCTTTGCAAATGCATAAGTTCTCGCAACTGTCCAAAATCTGAAATCATCAATAATCTGTGGAAGTTTTACAATCTGCTGCTTGGAAATTAAATCCTCATTACTCGCTGTTTCTGTATTCTCAGTTTGAACCGCTTCCTCCTGATTAGCTTGCCCATTCTGATCTGTCTCTGTATTTTCTATATTGTCAGCAGGAGTTTCCGGTTCATCTGGCTCACTCGGTGTTGTCGGCGCTTCCGGCTCACTCGGTGTTGTCGGCTCTTCCGGTGTTTCCGGTTTACTCGGTTCACTCGGTTCTGTCGGTGTTGTCGGTATTTCCGGTTCGCTCGGTTCTACGGGTGTTCCCAGTTCTGTTACTCGTTCTCCGGTTGTCGGATCTACCTTCTGTCCAGTCGTCACATCTTTCAGAAACTTATCGGTGTCCAGCTTCACCTCATTGCGCTGAATCATTCCAAGTACTACTTCAGATACTTTTACCAAAGTTTCTGAACCATCGACTTTTTTAGCCAGTACATTTTGTACCCCTGCCTGTTGTTCCATCGTACTGTCAGATATATTATCATCTGCAAGTACTGAAATCGGTGTGCCAAATGTCATGCCAACTGCCAGAATCCCTGCCAATGTCTTTGTTCCTTGCTTTTTTATAATGTTTGTCCTTTTAGCTTTCACAAGTTGTCCTTTCTTAACTATTGAATAATATTCAAGAATGCCTCGGCATTCTTGCTGCGAGGTGCGCGTCATGCAATTGTATGACATACTTCTACTGCGCACCTCTGCAAGTCTACACTCTACAGATTCTTTCTTTAACACCTTATGATTTCAATTACTCTTCTTGCCACTCTTTTTGGGACTGCTGTTTTTTGAAGAACTGCTGTCTCTTGAAGAACTGCTGTCACTTTTCTTTGAGCTGTCTGCATCAGATGTTGCTTCACTCTTCGCATCAGATGTTGAACTGCTGCTTGTATCTGTCAGGGCTGAGCCGCTGCTCTTATACTTTTCTACATCTTTTGCCCAGAAATCAACATACTTCTCACCGTTCTGTAATGCAACGCCTTTTGCCTTTGCCATCTCTGAAACTGTCACGAGCTGATAGCCTGCTTCTTCAAGTTTTGGAATCAAAACAAGTGCCGCATCAATAGATTCTGTATGGATATCATGCATCAGAATAACATCTCCATCCTGTACATCATTCATAACCGTATCAATGCTTGACTGCGCATTTCTTGTCTTCCAATCCAGGGTGTCAATACTCCATAAAATCATTGGCAGTCCTACAGAAGATCTTACCGTATCATTGATTGCACCATAAGGTGGTCTCATGACGGTTGCCGTGGATCCTGCTGCCTGTTGGATCAGATCGTTCGTTGTACCAATCTGATTTGCGATCTTATCTGCACTGAGCTTCGTAAGCTGCGGATGGTCATAAGAATGGTTTCCTAATTCACAACCAGTTTCTTTCATCTTCTTTACAAAATCTTCTTTTCCTGGAATATTCTTTCCCTGCATAAAAAATGTTGCATGTGCATTATACTTCTCTAACTGAGCCAGAAGCTCTCCGGTTCGTTCTCCCGGTCCGTCATCAAATGTAAGCGCCACCATCGGTTTACTCGCATCAATATTGACATCTCCTTTTGATTTCAGTTTACCTTTTTTGGAAAATGTACATTTTACAAGACCTACCTGAACTTCTCCGGTCGCCATAATTCCACTATTGTCAAAATAATAATCATCATCTTCAATGGTCTGCCAGCCAATGACTGCCGCACCATTATCCCCTAGATAATATGTTCCGTCATCAGTTTTCTTCCATCCGGTCTGCATAACACCGTCTTTATTGAAGAAATATGTTGCATTATTGATGGTCTGCTTTCCGGTTACTTTATTACCATCTGCATCAAAATAATAAGTCTTACCTTTGGAAACCACAAAATCATTCATTACATATGTACCATCGTACTTCTTAAACTTGTCTCCATCCCATGTTCCTGTTGGATTTGTCACAACAAATGTACCGCCTTCAACTGTCAGTCTGACTTTATGTTTCCATTCATTCTCCAGCTTTTTCTGGATATCGGAATTCATCTTAATCGTGATCTTGTATTTTCCTTCTGTATCAGTCTTGGCATCTGTGGAAATCTCATAATTCTTTCCAGCTCTCAGTTCATTGATGAAATCTGCAACACTGTAACCCTTTTTCTTATCCAACCATACTTTGGCAGCTTTTTTCTCGTCCTCTGATGTTGCCGTAGCTGTAAGATTTACCGGATCCTGACTGTTCTGTTGTATTTCAATCTTGTCTGCTTTGAGCGTAACTTCAGTCTTAACACCAATCACTCCGGCAAACTTTAATATTCCGGTCAAGACCAGACACGCAAGTACTAAACAGGCTGCCAAAATCAGGAGTTGATTCCTCTTCTTTCTCTTTCGGTGGTTTTTAAGGCTTCCATGTCTTTCACTTCTGCTATCATACCCTTTCAGATCATCCGATTTTTTCTTCGAATGGTTTCCATGGATTCTTCTATTCTCATGAGAGATCCAATCATCGTCTTCGTCATAGTCAGAATACCTCTCCGAATCTTCTGCTTCTGTTCCGTAATCTATATAATCTTCGTCCAGATTATAATCTTCATCCAGATCATAGTCTTCATAGTCTTCATCGTCATCTAATCCGCTGCCTTCATCGTCCAGATCATAGTCTTCACCAAAATCATATCTCTGATCTTCATCTATATTAAATTCATCTTCATCTCGAAATTTTCTCATAGGTATTCTTTCTCCACTTTTCCTTTTCTTATTCTCAGTTAAGTATAGCTCAGTTCGACATTTTTCTCAACGGGATAGTTATTAGGAATTTCTTAAGGTTTTGTTACAACTTATTACAACCTGTTACAATGATTTCCAAATTTCCTGAATATCCGTATCTTTTGTAATTTCATTGGCTATATCACTGCTGCTCATATGAAATACTTCCTGTTTTTGTTTATCTATTGTTAAAAATGCAGCAAACATCAATGCACACAAAAAAAGGCGGATTCCAAATGTTCCGCCTTTTGTATCTTCATTTATATCCTCTTGTGACTTTCCATACAGGTAATGATATGCATTTGCATATCTTGGGTGTACTGCAGGTATCGTCCTTCTATCATTATATAGAGCCCTTGTCTGCTCCAAAAGCTCCTGCCTGCGTCTTTCTGCATCATTCATAGCTTCCTCCACCTTATTCATTATTGAACATTTATCGCTTTCTTAAATCTATGAACTTACTTATGCACCTATACCTGCAAGGGATCTATTTCTGCAATAACTGATTTGTAATATCTTCCCATGTAATTCCTTTTTCCACCATCAGTACCATAGCATGATAAAGGAAATCTGCCATTTCCGTTTTCAATTCTTCCGGATTTGGATTTTTGGAGGCAATCACAATGCCGGTTGCTTCTTCTCCAATCTTCTTCAGGATCTTATCTTGTCCCTGTTCAAAGAGATAATTTGTATAAGACCCCTCCTTTGGATTATTTTTTCTGTCAATAATTGTCTGGTAAACATGTTCGAACACCTGTACCGGGCTCTTCTCATTATTATCACTTCCAACAATAGGCTGGAAGAAACAAGTTGGATTTCCTGTGTGACAAGCTGCTCCCACCTGATCAACTTTTGCAAGGAGCGTGTCCAGATCGCAATCTATTGTCAGTGACTTCACATACTGAAAATGTCCGCTTGTCTCTCCTTTCAGCCAAAGCTTCTGTCTGCTTCTGCTGTAATAAGTCATGCGCCCGGTCTTAACCGTCTGGTTAAATGCTTCTTCATTCATATACGCCAGCATCAGCACTTCTCCTGTCTGGTAATGCTGTACGATGACCGGAAGAAGCCCCTGTGGATTTTTCTTAAACTGTGAGAACTCCATAATACTTTCAAATGAAGTCATCTGAATATCTTCTTTTTCGCAGAGTTCTTTAAAATCATTAAAATTCATTTCCGGCTGACTGATATATCGCCCAGACAGACCTTTGACTCCTTCGGATTTTAAAATTTTAAATAATTCCAGTTCTTCCATCGTATCAGTCACAATGACACATGGAATGTCTGTAACTGCCACAACAGAGTTCAGATCCAGTCTGTGCATAAAAATCAGTTCGCTGCAATTATCTTCAATCAAATGCTGATGCTTGAACAATCCGTCAAAATCATCTAGCGAAACTGCAACCTTCTCTTTTCCGAAACGTTCAGCCGCTTTTGCCATCATCTCAGCACTGTCCGGTTTTGAAAAATTCAAAATCACTCGTTTAGCTCCAGAATACAGGATTCTCTGTACATCTTCCATACGTTTGATGTTGCCTCCTGCTACCATTGGAATACTGATCACATTATGAATCTGTCTGAGAAGATTTAAAGATGCCTCGTGATCATCATCAGAATCTGATAAATCAAAAATCAGAAGTTCATCCGCCCCGCGGTCGCTGTAGTGCTTCGCGAGCTCTACTACATTATCTGCCAGTACTTCCCGGTCATCAAACCATTTTATCGCTTTCCCTCCTGCAATATAAATACATGGGATTAATTTTCTGTAACTTATCATAATCAAGTTTTATTCTCTCCTTTTACAGGCTTCCTTTCGTTGTCCACGCCTCATCAATACGCGGTTCTCTCATTGTCGCCATGTCAAGAGCCTTACCAAAGCTCTTGAACAGGGCTTCTGCCATATGGTGATTATTCTCTCCGTCCATAATTTTCAGATGAATATTCATCATTGCACTGTAAGCTATGGCATAGAAGAATTCTTTGATCATTTCGGTATCCAGCTCACCGATATTCTCTACCGTAAATTCTGCATCATATTTCAAATATGGACGTCCAGAAAGATCTACTGCACACAGTGCCAGTGTCTCGTCCATCGGAAGAATCATATGCCCGAACCGTTTGATTCCGGCTTTATCTCCTACCGCTTCCAAAATTGCCTGTCCGATTACGATTCCGGTATCTTCTATGGTGTGATGACAATCCACATCCAGATCTCCATTGACCTTTACGGTAAGATCGAACAACCCATGTCTTGCCATTCCGTCCAACATATGATCAAAAAATCCAATTCCAGTATCGATCTGGTTGTTCCCGGTTCCATCAAGATTCAATGTTACTTCAATGTCAGTTTCTTTTGTTGTACGTTTCTTTGTTGCTATTCTTGCCATATCTTTCAAGCCTCCTTATTTCTCAAAACGGACTTTAATTGAATTTGCATGTGCAGTTAAGTGTTCAGCTGTAGCAAATGCTTCAATATCCTCGTGGATCGCACGAAGTGCATTTTCAGAATAAGATATTATACTTGATTTCTTAATAAAATCATCTACGGAAAGTGGTGAGAAGAATTTTGCAGTTCCATTTGTCGGAAGAACATGGTTCGGTCCGGCAAAATAATCTCCCAGTGGCTCACTTGCGTACTCTCCGATGAAAATAGCTCCGGCATTACGGATTTTTGTCATGACATCAAATGGATTCTTTGTCTGGATTTCAAGATGCTCGGATGCAATCTCATTTGCGGTCTCAATTGCCTCATCCATCGTATCTGTAACCAGTATGTATCCATAGTTATCGAGAGATTTCTGAATAATCTCACCACGGGATAATTCTTTTATGAACTTGTCAGTCTCATCAGAAACTTTCTTGGCAAGTTCTTCGCTTGTTGTTACAAGGATTGCTGAGGCGAGTTCATCATGTTCTGCCTGTGACAGAAGGTCTGCTGCCACGAATCTTGGGTTTGCAGTCTCGTCTGCAATAACAAGAATCTCACTTGGTCCGGCAATGGCATCAATACTTGCATAACCATAAACTGCTTTCTTTGCAAGTGCCACATAAATATTACCAGGTCCTACGATTTTGTCAACTTTTGGTATGCTCTCAGTTCCATAAGCAAGTGCTCCAATTGCCTGTGCTCCGCCGACTTTATAGATTGCATCTGCTCCGGCCTCTTTTGCTGCCACCAGTGTAGTCGGTGTTACCTTTCCGTCTTTTCCCGGAGGTGTCACCATAATAATCTCATCAACTCCAGCTACCTTTGCCGGTACAATGTTCATCAATACAGAAGATGGATACGCTGCCTTTCCACCTGGTACATACACACCTACTCTGTGAAGTGCTGTCACTTTCTGTCCAAGGATCGTTCCGTCCGGTTTGCTGTCAAACCAGCTTGTCTGACGCTGTTTTTCATGATAAGTACGTATATTTGCAAGTGATTTACGGATAATCTCAACAAGCTTTGGATCTACCAGTGCATAAGCCTCTTCAATCTCAGCATCTGTAACTTTGATGTTTCCTGCATTTAAGTCTGCCTGATCAAATTTTTTTGTGTACTCAAACAGAGCCTGATCTCCGTTTGCCTTTACATTTGCGAGAATTTCTGTCACTCCCTGCTCGTACTGTCCATAATTGTTCGGGCTTCTCTTTAACAGATCCTCTAAAAGATTTTTTCTGCTGTTTTCATCTAATTTCTGTATTCTCATTGCCGTTCTTCCTCCTATATTCAAGGCTCCTGTTATCCTCTTACATGTCTTTCCGCTTTTTCTGTCCAGAAACCATTTATGATTTTAAATCTGTGTGCGAAGCTTCATCAACAGATTCTTGATCCGCTCGCTTTCCATACGCATGCTGACTGGATTCACAATCATTCTTGCGGAAAGAGGACATACTTCCTCCAGAACTTCCAGTCCATTTTCACGAAGTGTGGAACCGGTCTCCACAATATCAACAATGACCTCAGAAAGTCCAACAATTGGTGCCAGTTCAATGGAACCATTCAGTTTAATGATCTCCACAGTCTGATGCTTTTTATTATAAAAATAATCTTTTGCAATATTCGGATATTTTGTTGCCACACGGATCAACTCATGATGCTGTAAAAGCGGCGATGCATCCTTATATCCGCAGACACACATTTTACATTTTCCATAGCCAAGATCCAGAACCTCGTGGACTTTACGCCCTTCCTCCAAAATGGTGTCCTTTCCTACAACTCCAATATCAGCTGCACCATACTCTACATAGGTCGGTACATCTGGCCCCTTTGCCAGAAAGAAACGAAGCTTCAATTCTTCATTGGTAAAAATCAGCTTTCTGGAATTCTTGTCCTTCATCTCTTCGCAAGTAATACCAATCTTTTCAAACAATTCCAGGGTCTGATTGGCAAGACGCCCTTTTCCGAGGGCAAATGTCAGATATCTCATATAAAAAACTCCTATCGTCAAATTCATAACCCATTTTCAGGGGTTTTCGAATCCGAGTCTGCCAAAGCAGACATTTTATTTGTTATTATTAACTTCCTTTTGTTCTCCGGTCACCAGATTTACCATGGTAATTTCACCGCTTTTCTTAATATATACAAGACTTCCGGCGTAATATTCCTTGCCGAACCGGATATAGTCTTCCAGTCCCTTCTCCGGTGATTTCTTAATCAGTTCTGTGTTCTTTGCCTTCGCCCGGAAATCTTTTGCAAGCCGGATTGCATCTCTTGCACGGCTCTCATCATAAAGAATAATTGCATTCTTTCTTGTATAAACAATGCGGATTTTTTGGCGGATCAGAGCATTCATCAACTCATCAATGACAATGGCAAAGCCGATAGATGCTGATGTCTTTCCAAACTTCTCCAGCAAATGATCATAACGGCCGCCTTTGACTACCGCATCTCCGGTTCCAAATGTATAACCACGGAAGATGATTCCCGTATAATATCCATAATTTCCTGTCATACTCAGATCAAAAGTCACAAACTTCTCGACTCCGTAAAGTGCGAGGATATCATAAATCTTCTCCAGCCGCTTCACAGCCATGATTCCACTGGAATTGGGTGCAATGTTCTTTGCTTTTGCAAGAACTTCCACGCCTCCGACCAGATTTCCAAGAGCTGCAAATGCCTCTTTTGAGCTTCTCTTTACCATAATACTGTCCAGATATTCCTCAACTCCGAAGTAATTGCGGTTGTTGATCAGTTCAACAACCCGCTCCCGTGCTTCTTCGTCCAATGCAGCGTCTTCAATAAGACTTTGGAAAAAGCCAAGATGTCCAACGCTTAATTGAAATTCCTTAAGTCCGATCGCCTGCATAGATTCCATGACCATAGCAAGCATCTCTGCATCTGCCTCCACGGAATCATCCCCAATCAGCTCAGCTCCCATCTGGGTCACTTCTCTTAATCGCCCCTGATTGTTGGAATGGTTAATAAATGTATTACCTGTGTAACAAAGCCGTATCGGCAGATCTTCCTCTCCAAATAATGTAGCAGCCACACGTGCGATGGACGGTGTGATATCTGGTCGCAAAACCAACGTGTTGCCTTCTTTATCAAAAAATTTGTACAGATCTTTGGACGGTATTGTTCCGATTTCCTTCCGAAACACATCAAAATATTCAAAGGTCGGAGTCTGAATATCATGATATCCAAATAAATGCAGTGTTTTTTTTAGTCGATTTTCCAGTGCCAGCTTCTTTCCGCACTCAACATTATAAATATCCCGGACTCCCTCCGGCGTATGAAGTAGTTTTTCCATAGATCATTCCTCCCGCACTTTAGCGTGCTACCATATTAAAACCTTATTGCATTATACGCATTTCCAGGCACTTTGTCAAGCTTCCTCACGGAGTTCCAAATCCAGATTTATGAAGTCCAGATAAGGAATATAATACCCGTTTTTTGGTTTCATAAAAAATCGTGGATCTAATTCCTCGTAGCGGATACTTTTACGCCCGCCATCACATGCTCTGTTCCAGAAACGAATCATTTCTTCAAATCGCATATAATAAAGTTCATTCCGTTCAGAATAATAAATCAGGATAAACGCAATTCCATCTTGATGCTCGAACTGAGTCATAAATGTAATCTGATGCTCATGGATGTTATGTAATGGGAATGTATCAGCTACACATTCTTTTGCATCAAAGCACACTGGAATTCCCTGGACTGCTCCAATGTAATCTACCGTACTTCGTTTTTCAAAATACGCCAGTGTGATCTGTTTGTGATCTGCGTCCATGCGCACCGGTGTAATGGGGGTCGGTATCTTCTGAAGCAGGGCAAGTCCCTTTTCCAGATAATGGTCGTTGGTCCAATTGACCATCTCTTCTAATGTAGAACCTCTAAGGCCTCTTGAGTTCCATGTTCCCATGCTGTCTCCTTAATAAGTTGATAAAATTTACCCGGAACGCGCGCCTGAAATACATTTTCCGAAAGATTCTCCAACGGTTTTGGCATCTGCGGAAAATGCAGCTCATAAGAATGCAGCATTTGTGCCTTTACACCGTATGTCTCATACTGGTGGTTCCAGGATATATTTCCATATTTGTAGTCCCCCATTAACGGGTGTCCGATACTTGCCAGATGTGCACGGATCTGGTGCGTCCGACCGGTGATCAGATGAACCTTTAACAGCGTAAGCTCTTTTTGATAAGCCACTGGCTCATATTCTGTCTCAATGGCTGCTGCCCCTTCCGACATTTTCCGGCTAATCATAACTTTATTCGTTTTCTCATCTTTTTTCAGATATCCACGAATATGTGAAGTTTCTTTAATACAGCCTTTGACCAGACAGAGGTAATATTTTGCAAGGGTTCTTTCTTTAAAAGCTTCCCCCATAATCTGAAGCCCGGCCAGGCTCTTCCCTGCCACGACCATACCGCTTGTGTTTCGGTCCAGCCGGTTGCAGATTCCAGGGTGAAATGTCAGAAGTTCTTCTTTTGTAACAGAACCATTTGACAGAAGATATCCAATCACATATTCCACCAGTGACACATCTTCTTTCTTCGCTTTCTGAGATAACATGCCTGCCGGTTTATTTATAAGCAGGATATTATCGTCTTCATAAATAATCTCCAGATCCTTTTTTACCGGATAAGACTCACTTGCTGCTGCATTTCCTGTAAATTTATCGATTGTCTCCTCTGCAAGAAAAAACTTTATCGAATCTCCGGTATTAAGTTTCTCCTGTCCTGCTGCCTTTTTCCCATTTAATGTAATATTCTTCTTTCTGAGCATTTTATAAATGAAACTTCCAGGCGCCTGGGGAAGATATTTTTTCAAATATTTGTCCAGCCTCTGACCGGACTCATTTTCTTTGATAATCGTCTCTTTCATAATTCTACATACAAGTGGACAAAATCAGTTTCCGGACTGCACGGTCTTCCCGTACGTTCTCTGTATGTCCCACCTCAACAATATTATTCATGCCCTCCACGCGGCTTAAAAATGCTTTGTAATCGTGGAATATCTTGACCGTCATTTTCTCGTGATGATTTGCATTGAGCATGTCCTTCAAATATCTGGCACATGTTACCTCGTCCGTCTTTGTATTCGACGCATAACCGATGACTGTATGCCCGGAAATCACAATAGCGTCAACCAGCATCACTTTCTCCGGACTTGTAATGACAAGATCATAAACTCTTTTTAAAAGTGACGCTTTCGCCTCGATTTCCTGATAAATATCTTTTTCTATACTCTGATGTGGTGCAATGGTAATAAATTCGACCAGCATCTTTGATGCCGGAAGACACCCGACGGCTGCAACTACCGTGAGCAGATTCAGCTTGGTCTTCGTCTGCACATAACCAAGCACGACAAGTGCTATGACAACTGCAAACTCCGCAATCGTTCCGGTCAGGTATTTTTCTTTTCTCCATTTAATATAACCAGGCTGTCCCTTTTCTTTTTTCTTCATGCGAACCTCCTATTCTGCAATTTTCTCCATTACTGCCACGATCACACTGTCCGGCACAATTTTTGATGCCACCTGCGCAGCTTTCATGGATAGACCATACACGGAAATCTTTTTGCCTCTCGCGCTGTCGATCAGAGCTTTTCTGACCACATCTTTCGCATCGGCACGAAATTTCTTTTTCACACTTGCGACTTCTTTTCCGGTATGGTCAAAGAATTCTGTATCCACCGGTCCCGGACACACGGCAGTCACATAAATACCGCTTCCTTTAAGTTCTCTGCCAAGTGCCATGGACAGGCTGTAAACGTAAGATTTTGTCGCTGCATACACTGCAAATCCAGGCTGTGGTCCAAATGCTGCAGCTGATGAAAGGTTCACAATTCTGCTGCCACAATGCATATACGGAAGACAAAGTGCTGTCATTCTTGTCAGTGACCGGCAGTTGAGATCTACCATGCCGGTTTCTTCCTTCCAGCCATACTCGCAGAATGTTCCAATCTTTCCATAACCAGCCGCATTTACGAGCATCCGTACATTGGCGTGGGATTTTCCCAGTGCTATCCCCAGTTTTTTATAAATATAATCCTGGTTCAGATCTCCGTCAAAAATACGCACCGGAACTTTTAATTCCATCTCCAGTTCGTTCAGACGTTCTGCCCGTCTTGCGACGACCCAGATTTCATCCAGATTCTGATAAAGCTTTGGAATCTGCCTTGCAAATTCTCTTCCAAGTCCGGAAGATGCCCCTGTAATCAATGCTATCTTCATCATACTCCTATCACCTCTTGCAGTGTTTACAATTATCACTTTCGCTGTTATTATCTGCTCTTTCGGCGTTTATTGTTTCCGCCTCTGTTATTTTTTACATTTTTTGAATTCTTGCAGTTCTGCTTTCTTTTTACTCCAGGCATGTCTGACTTGATTTTCCTTGGCTTGATCAAGCATTTCTGGTCAAATCCCACCAGATCCATGCGCCCGGATTTTCTAAGTGCCTCCATGACCAGATCATAATTCTTCGGGTCCCGGTACTGGATCAATGCTCTCTGCATTGCTTTTTCATGCGGGTTCTTCGGTACATAAACTGGTTTCATATTTCTTGGGTCTACGCCTGTGTAGTACATACAGGTAGATATGGTGGACGGTGTCGGATAGAAGTCCTGTACTTGCTCCGGCATATATCCAAGATCCCGTAAATGTTCTGCAAGCTCGACTGCTTCTTTTAACGTTGACCCCGGGTGAGAAGACATTAGATACGGCACAAGATATTGATCCATACCAAGATGCTCGTTCATTTTTTTATACCGTTTTACAAACCCCTTATAGACAGAATTCTCCGGTTTTCCCATTTTTTCCAGGACTGCGTCTGATACATGCTCCGGTGCAACCTTAAGCTGCCCGCTTATATGATACTGGCACAGTTCCTTTAAAAATGTGTCATCCTTATCTGCCATAACGTAGTCGAACCGGATTCCGGAACGGATAAAAACTTTCCTGACTCCAGGTATTTTACGCAATTTTCTAAGAAGTGCCACGTAATCCCGGTGATCGACCTTCATATTTTTACACGGTTTCGGGAACAGACACTGCTTTTCCTTGCAGACGCCGTATTTTAACTGCTTTTCACAGGACGGTGCACGGAAGTTTGCCGTTGGGCCTCCAACATCATGAATATATCCTTTAAAATCCTTGTCCTTCACCATTTCATTCGCTTCTTTTAGTAAGGACTCATGACTTCTCGTCTGCACAATCCTTCCTTGATGAAAGGTCAGGGCACAGAAGCTGCACCCTCCAAAACAGCCACGGTTACTGATCAGACTGAACTTGATTTCTTTGATTGCCGGAACCCCTCCGTCTTTTTCATAACTCGGATGGTAAGTCCTCATATACGGAAGGCCATACACCAGATCCATCTCGTCCTGAGAAAGCGGTTTTGCAGGTGGATTCTGTACAACATAAAGATGATCGCTGTAAGGCTCTACGAGACATTTCCCCGAAAACGGATCTGTATTACAATACTGCACATAAAAACTTCTTGCATAATTGAGCTTGTCCTCTTTCAATTGCTCATAGGATGGAAGAATTGTCGGTTCATAGACACTGTCCAGACTCTTGACCTTACACACAGTTCCCGGAATGTAAGTAATATCTTGAATACTAAGTCCACTATCTAACGCCTCTGCAATCTCAATGATCGAATGCTCACCCATTCCATATGAAATAATATCCGCCCCGGAATCCAATAGCACGGAGCGTTTTAATTTATTGGACCAATAATCATAATGTGCCAGTCTTCGAAGACTCGCCTCGATTCCTCCGAGAATGATTGGTGTCTTTTTATAAACCTGGCGGATCAGGTTGCCATAGACTGTCACCGCATAATCCGGACGTTTTCCCATAACACCGCCTGGAGTATAGGCATCTGTACTTCTACGCCTTTTTGATACAGAGTAATGATTTACCATAGAATCCATATTACCTGCCGATACAAGAAAAGCAAGTCTTGGCTCGCCAAGAACGGTGATGCTGTTCTTATCTTTCCAATCCGGCTGTGCGATGATTCCGACCTTGTATCCATAATCTTCCAGAAGCCTTGTAATAACTGCCGGTCCAAATGATGGATGGTCTACATAAGCGTCCCCTGAAATGTACACAAAGTCCAACTGTTCCCAGCCCCGTTCTTCCATATCCTTTTTACATATTGGTAAAAATCCCTGTGACATCTATAATACCTCACTTGTAGCGTTCAAAATAATAAATTCTTTAATTCTTCTTCGGTCAGCATGCGGTATTCGCCCTCTGCCAGATTATCATCCAGAATCAAGCTGCCCATACGTTCCCGTTTCAGATAAACAACCTCTTTTCCCACTGCCTGGAACATGCGTTTTACTTGATGAAACTTTCCTTCCTGGATGGTCAGACGTATTTCGGATAAATCATCACTTTTTATAATGTCGAGTTTTCCCGGCATCGTGATCTCCGGTTCATCTTCTGTGCCAATATTTACACCTTCTGCAAATTTTTCCGCATCGTCTTTTGTAACGTTCCCCTGCACTTTTGCAAAATAGCATTTATCCACATGATGTTTCGGAGAAAGTAACCGGTGTGCCAGATTTCCATCATTTGTAATTAAAAGGAGTCCCACCGTATCCTTATCCAGACGACCCACCGGGAACAGATCTTTCCGCTTCTGTCCCTTGATCAGATCAATCACGGTCTTCTCGCGTTTATCTTCTGTTGCAGACACCACCCCCGACGGTTTATTCAACATATAGTATACATAAGAGGCATATCCGATTCGTTCACCGTCCAGTGTAACATTTGCTTTTGTCTCGTCCACTTTAAGTTCCGGGCGCTTTTCAATCTCGCCATCTACCTCTACTTTGCCTTTTCGAATATACTGCTTCACTTCCTGCCTGGTTCCTGCGCCCATCTCAGACAGGAACTTGTCTAACCGGATCATGAATTCAGCCTCCATCCCGGCAGATATTTATTCTTCAAAGTTCCATTAGCAAGCTTTCCCCATCCCAGTGGATAACCATCCACGCAGACCAGATACCAGCCTTTTGCTTTCGTCTCTACCAAATCATCAACATCCAGTGTTTCCCCTTTCAGATAACGGCTCACACGATCATCTTCTAGTGGCAGATCAACAATCTTCTCATAATCATCTTTTTTGAGGGTCATGGCAAATGCCTGGCTTGGCTCAAACCGTTTTTTCTTAAGTTCTCCAAGTAAAAGTCCGGTACGCAGGAACCGAAGTCCCTTAAGATTTGGAAGCCCTGCCGGCATTACATAGACACGCTCGCCGTGGATATCCAGAAGATCTGTACGGATTTCTTTCTTTACATCATTTAAAAATTCTTCCAGTTCCTCTGGTAATTTCTTCTTTCCTTTTCCACCGGTCAGTTCACCTTTCACACGGTCACACGGTTCGCCCTTTTGTACAAGTGCCAGATAATGTCCTTCCCCTTTCATTTTATGTGGGAATATGCGGACAGTATCCGCAAGCGACGGATCCCGTGATTCTGTCACTTCCGGCATCCCCTGAGCAAAGCCTTCATATGGCGCAATCTTCAAGATTCTAAATTCCGGACAGGTCTTAAGTAAATGTTCGATGACCTGCTCATTTTCTTTCGGATCAAAAGTACAGGTGGAGTACAGCATCATTCCGCCTTGCTTTAACATACGAGCAGCCTGCAAGATAATGCTCTTCTGAATATTACAGAAAAAGTCCGGCCCATGCTCCTCCCATGCAGATACCATTTTTTTATCTTTTCGGAACATTCCTTCTCCGGAACACGGTGCGTCAATCAGAATCTTATCAAAATACTCTGTAAAATAGCTTTCCATTTTTCCAGGCTCTTCACTTAAAACAAGAACATTGCCAATACCGAACACCTCAATATTTTTCAGAAGTCCCTTGGCTCTGGAATTACTAATATCATTGGCCGCAAGTACTCCTTCCCCCTGAAGCTTTGCTCCAAGCTCCGTAGCCTTGCCTCCCGGTGCCGCACATACATCTAACACCTTGTCTCCCGGTTCCACCGGAAGCCGGTTTGCCGGTGTCATGGCACTTGGCTCCTGCAGATAATAAAGCCCTGCAAAATAATATGGATGTTTAGACGGAGTTACATGCTCCTCGTCATAATAGAATCCATTCTCAATCCAGGGAATCGGCTCGATTTCAAACGGACAGATCTTTTTAAACTCTTCTACGGAAATTTTATTCGTATTTACACGAAGCCCATAATAACGCGGCTCTTCATAACATGCAATATAATCGTCAAAATCTTCTTTCAGAAGATCTCGCATCTTTTTTTCAAAATTCTCTGGCAATCTCATTGATTTTTCTCCTCCAGCGCATAAACATACATAATATAGTATATCATATCTGGGTGTATAACTCTAGAAATATGAATAGATTAATTTTTTATTTTCTAAAAACAAAAGCACTTCATACGGATTAACGCTGATTTCTTTCCCATTTTCATAAAAATAAATTCCAAAATGTAAATGTACGGGAAACTGTCCCACCGTTCCTTCTGCTCCATAACCGCTGTCTCCCATGTACCCAAGCAATTCTCCTGCTCTTACATAATCTCCTATTTTCAGGTTTGTATAAGAGTCCAGGTGTGCGTAGTAGTAATAAGTACTACTATCGCTTATGATACCAATCCGCCAACCCCCTTTTTCAAGCCAGCCCTTATTTTTCACTGTTCCGTCACTAACGCTCACCACCGGATACAGCCCCCGTTTATTTTCAGCCGCCATAATATCTGTTCCTTCATGCACCCGCTTTCCGCCATAATTACGTTCCATATGCCAGGTGTCCACAAAACTTACTTCCAAAGATTTATCCAAATCAGACTCTGGAATCGGGAAATACAAGGCCTCTTTTTCCACATTTTGCATCGCCTGCCTGCATGTTAAAGACAGGTATTTATTCTGACGCAGTTCTTCCGAAAAAAAATTATCTCGAAATTGCTGCGCAGCCAACGTCAGCATTCGATCTGTCATGTGTTTTCCGGACGTATATGAAATTGATATTCCAACAGCATCCAGTAGCGCTATCACAAGCAGAATTGCAAACAGCCTCAAGCTTACCTGCCAGGTATACACTTGTTTATTTCTAAGATTCCTGTTTTTCTTCATTTCAGTTTTATTCTCATTTTCCGCACATTTTTCTTCTACTATATGACTATATCAAATAAAAATAGAACATACAGATTCTTTCTCCATATGTTCTACTTTTATATTTTTTCAAACTGCCATGATGTCTGTAGATTTTTTATACTACACACCATGTTATCCTATTTTAATTTTGCAAGAATTCCTTTTAAATATTCCCATGTTCTCTGTGTAGAGGCAATATCCAGCTTCTCATTAAAGGAATGAATATCCAAAAGATCCGGTCCCATAGATACACAATCCAAATCCGGTTTCTTTCCAAGGAAAAGTCCACACTCCAGTCCGGCGTGAATGGTAGATACAACCGGTTCTTTTCCATACTGCTCTACGAATGTCTCTACCATTACTTTGCGAAGTTCGGAATCTACTTTGTACTCCCATGCAGGATATCCACCCTGCACCTTTCCGTTAGCTCCGACAGCCTGTGCACAAGTATCCAGGATTTCTTTCATATCTGCTTTCTTACTCTCCATAGAACTTCTTACAAGACTTTCAAGCTTTACAGTGTCCTTAGTTGTCTCTACAATACCAAGATTCAGGGAAGTTTCAACCAGTCCTTCCAGTTCACGGTCATAGCACTGTACTCCGTTCGGGCAGATGATAAAATATGTGATTACACGTTTTGTACTCTCCGCGTTCATAACTGCCACACCAGATACGCTTTCTTCTTCTACATCCACAGTAAGTCCCGGTTCTTTTCCAAGAAACTCCTTGTCCCATGTTGCTTTTAACTCTGCAACAGAAGCTTTTACTTTATCAGCATCTTCTTTTGCCACAAGAATCTCTGCCTTACACTCACTTGAAATGACATTGTTCTTTGTTCCTCCTGCAATGCTGATCAGGCGGATATCCATCTCCAAAGATACGTGATTCAGAAGTCTTCCCATCATTTTATGTCCATTTCCACGCTGTTTGTGAATCTCCGCTCCGGAATGTCCTCCAAGAAGTCCGTGGATACGGATACTGATTTTCTCTCCTTCTTCGTTCTCGCGTGTGACTGGAATCTCAGTATTATATCCGAATCCGCCTGCACAGCCAACTGTCAGGATTCCCTCTTCTTCAGAGTCAATATTAATAAGCTTCTTTCCTTTAAGTACGGACAAGTCAATATTCTCTGCTCCACCCATTCCAATCTCTTCATCTACCGTAAACACAGCCTCAATTGGTGGATGCGGAATATCCTTGCTGTCCAAAATCGCCAGTGCCATAGCAACTGCAATACCGTCATCACCCCCAAGTGTAGTGTCTTTTGCTTTTACATATCCGTCTTCTACATACAGTTCAAGCGGATCTTTCTTAAAATCATGATTTGATTCCGGACGTTTCTCACATACCATATCCATATGTCCCTGAATAATGACCGGTTCACTGTTCTCATATCCCACCGTTCCCGGTTTGGAAATGATAATGTTATTCGTCCCATCCTGGATGCATGCAAGTCCTCTTTCTTTTGCAAATGCTACGCAGTAATCACTGATTCGCTTTGTATCGAATGTACCATGAGGTACCTGGCAGATTTCCTCGAAAAATCGAAATACTTCTTTTGGTTCTAAGTTTTCTAATACCATGTTTATAACCCTCTCTTTGAAATAATTTTTGTGGTCACCCCATATCTGCGCAACCACGAATTTCTTTCTCTATTATGTATCATTTGTCATAAAAAATCAAATATTTCCATATGGTTAATTAAGTTTTAAGATTTTGCTCAGCAGGAGGCTTGTTCCATGAAAAATCATTTTTTTCAGTTTTTTCTGATCCTATGCTTTTTTGTGATGCTTTTATTTCCTTCTGAAGTATTTGAAGGCGCAAAATCCGGACTTCTACTTTGGTTCCTTACTGTTTTGCCAACGCTTTTTCCATTTCTTCTCATTTCGCGCCTGCTTCTTGACTCCTGTGCCTGTTCACTTTTAAACAAACTCCTTGCTCCTGCGATAAGCCGTCTGTTCGGCATTTCCGCCCAAGGTTCCTTCGCTTTTATTGTAGGATTCCTGTGTGGTTATCCTATGGGGGCAAAGATTACCGCCGATCTCTTTCATGCAAGGCAGATTTCAAAAGCAGAAGCTTCTTATCTACTGTCATTTTGCAATAATACAAGCCCTGCATTCCTCATTCATTATATTGTTCTCGGATATTTTCAGAACCCCAGACTCATTTTCCCATCTGTGCTGATCTTATACGGAACGCCAATCCTACTAACTTTTTTCTTTCGCATAAAGAAACATTTCGCATCATCGAACACTACAGACATTACATCTCCATTTACTATTTCAAAAATTCCTTCATGTTCTCTCGATTTCTGTCTTATGGATAGTTCTGAGGCTATCGTTAAAATCGGCGGATATATTATCCTTTTTTCCGTCATTTTAAATTTACTCCAAAAGCTCCCGATTTCACACCCGTTTTATCAGTTATTTCTTCTGCCATCTTTAGAACTAACTAACGGCTGCGCTCTCTTAAACAAAACAATAACCGCCCAGACCATCCCTCTGTCTTTTCCTATCTATTATAGCCTCTGTATGGGACACACTGCTTTCGGCGGCTGGTGTGCACTTTTTCAGACAGGCAGCATGATAAATGGAAGCGGACTTTCTCTCAACTCCTATGCAAGAAAAAAACTGGTCACCGCTCTGGTGACCAGTCTGTTTGCTTATCTTTATATACGTTCAGCCTAAAAACTGTGTTTGCACTCACATCTGCAGCAATTCCTGACTCTTAATTGAGAATCTGTAAACAAATCTTCGTACAGGATAAAGAATCTACTCCTCATTGTCCAGGTCAAAATCCGGGAATGCATCCTCTGCTGGTTCTTCTTCCTGCTCATATCCCTGATCTTCATTCTGTGCTGCTGCCGGCTGATCCGGAATATCCAGCTCCGCACGGTTATTACGAACCATGTCATAGCACTCCTGAAGAGAATTCACAAGACTATCATACTTGGTTGTATAACTGTCCAGTGTATGTCCAATGATTCCTTCTGCATTTGCCATCAGATTATCTGCATAACGCATAGCTCCGATACGGATTTCATTCGCATCGCTTGTTGCATTATCAAGAATCTCTTGTGCCTGCTCTGTGGCAGCAGTTACAATCTCATTCGCCTGTGCGTATGCCTGCTGCATAATTTCATGCTCGCTCACCAGTTCATTCGTATGAATCTGTGCTTCCTCCAGCATGCTGTCCGCTTTTGCCTGTGCATCAGCAAGGATTGCATCTTTATTTGCAATGATCTTCTGATAACGCTTGATCTCATCTGGTGTCTTCATACGAAGCTCACGAAGGAGCTCGTCCATCTGATCTTTATTTACAATAATTTTTGATGTAGACAGTGGCTGAAACTTACAACTGTCAATATATTCCTCGATTTCTTCAATGATCTGCTCAATACGGCTGCTCATTATCTACACTCTCCTTTTTGATTCATTTTCTCCCTTATTCTTTCTCGCACAACATCGGGAACAAACTTTGAAATATCTCCATGATAGAAAGCTACTTCTTTTACTATGGTAGAGCTCAGATAAGAATACTCCAGGCTTGTCGTTAAAAAAACGGTCTCAACACTTGGCTCCAGTTTATGGTTCGTCTGAGCCATCTGAAGCTCATATTCAAAATCTGTGATTGCCCTGAGTCCTCGAACTACCATACAGGCATCCATCTTTTTTGCAAATTCTACCAGTAGCCCATCAAATGGGGCTACGATTACATTTGTCATATCCCGTGTTACCTCATTTAACATTTTAGCACGTTCCTCTACGGAAAACAACGGGGTTTTTGCATTATTATTCAATACTCCGATGACCAGCTCGTCCACAAGCAGTGCGGATCTTCTGATAATATCCAAATGTCCATATGTAACCGGATCAAAACTTCCGGGATAAATTGCTCTCTTCATAACTGCTCCTTATTCTTTCTCCAGGAAAATGTGTTTATTTGTCTTATACATCTTTTCTTTTATTATGGAATAGCCCAGTTCTTCTGCATAAGACAGATCTGTCTCCTTCGATGCTTCCACAATAATAATTCCGTCATCCGCCAGCAAAGTCGTATCAGCAAGAAATTCCAGCACTTGCTTTTCCCATTCGTGATTATACGGTGGATCCATAAATATATATTCAAACTTCCACTCACCATTCAGTCTCGAAAGTGCCGCAAATACATCCATCTGCATCGTCTTTGCCCGGTCTTTTAATTTTGTAGATTCCAGATTCTCCTGTATGCACTTCATAGCTTTTGGATTCTTCTCTACGAATACCGCATTTGCCGCCCCGCGGCTCAGCGCCTCAATCCCAATCCCGCCGCTTCCGGAAAAGAGATCCAGGAAATTACTATCATAGAGTTCTGCCGAAATCATATTAAACAATGTTTCTTTTATCCGATCTGTTGTAGGTCTTGTATCCATTCCATCCAGTGTCTTAAGCTGCAGACGTCTGGCTGTTCCTGCAATTACTCTCATATCACATTCCTCTTTATCAGTTCTTTTTTATACTATTTCATCTATTTCATCTATTTTTATCTATATTTTTCGTAAATTTTTCTTAGTTTCTCGTTCATTATAAATTTGTCCCATGGAAATGTCAATCCGATTCCCCGATGTACTGTATTCTATGCAAAATTCTGACACTGACTCCATGAAATTAGGGATACAACTTTTTCTTGTCATATCCCCATTTCATCTTTGTTCTGTTACCGTTAAATATTATTTACCGGCCATCTGTTTTTCCTGCTGTTCAATCATCTTCTTTACCATATAACCACCAACTGATCCATTCTGTCTGGAAGTCAGATCACCATTGTAACCGTCTGTTAATGGTACTCCAAGTTCTGTTGCTACCTCATACTTGAATTTGTCCAGTGCTCCTTTTGCCTCTGGAACTGCTGCTTTGTTAGATGAACGATTTGCCATTTTATACTCCTCCTTTTGTAACTTTGTTTTTGTTACGTTGTTAGTATATGGAGGATTTAAATTATTACACTAGAAGTTCCTTCATAATCTGGAATTTGCTGGACATATTCAGGATTATTTTTTAAGAGCCATTCTGCGGCTTCGTTCGCTTTCTGCAAAATTGCCGCGTCCTGATAAATGTCTCCCAGTCCAAAATCCATAAGTCCGCTTTGACGGATTCCAAACAAATCTCCCGGACCGCGAAGTTTTAAATCTTCGCTTGCGATTTTAAATCCATCGTTTGTTTTATTTAAAATTTCCAGACGTTTTTTTGTTTCTTTTGCCTTTGAGCCGGTCATAAAAATACAATAAGACTGATATTTTCCTCGTCCAACACGGCCGCGGAGCTGATGAAGCTGCGCCAGTCCGAAACGCTCTGCATTTTCAATCATCATAACGGTTGCGTTAGGCACATCAATTCCAACCTCAATCACTGTCGTTGACACAAGGATCTGGATTTCATTACGTCCAAAACGCTCCATAATCTCGTCTTTTGCTGCCTGCTTCATTTTCCCATGAAGATGATCAACTACAATCTGAGTCCCCATTTCTTCTTGCAGCATTCTGGAATAATCTGTCACATTTTCCGCCTCCATAGCTTCACTTTCTTCTACCATCGGGCAGATAATGTAACACTGTCTTCCTTCTGCAATCTGCTTTTTCATAAATGTGTAGGCCGTCTGCCGGTAACTGGTGTCTACCACACAATTCTTAATAGGCAGACGGTTCGCCGGAAGTTCATCTATCACAGAAATATCAAGATCTCCGTATAAAATGATTGCAAGGGTTCTCGGGATCGGTGTCGCACTCATAACAAGAACATGCGGAACACCGCCTTTTTTTGCAAATGACTCTCTTTGTTTTACCCCAAATCTATGCTGTTCATCTGTCACTACAAGTGCCAGATTATCATAATAAACTGCGTCCTGAATAAGTGCATGCGTCCCCACGATGATCTTCGCAAGTCCGCACTCGATCCGGTCGTAAGCTCTGCGTTTTTCTTTTGCCGTCATCGAACCTGTCAAAAGCACTACTTTTATCGGAATATTATATGCTTCAAAAAGACTGGTGATCGATTCATAATGTTGTCTTGCCAGCACCTCTGTCGGTGCCATCATTGCCGCCTGATAGCCATTTAATGCGGTATTCAGAAGCGCTAATACTGCAACGATCGTTTTACCTGACCCTACATCTCCCTGCACAAGTCTTGACATGGCATGCGCAGATGCCATGTCCTGCTGGATTTCTCTCCATACGTTCTGCTGTGCCCTGGTCAGTTCAAATGGTAACGCTTTTTGAAACTCCTCTGTCCGTAAATCCAATGGAATCACATATTCATTATCCATGCGGCTATTGCTGTCTTTTAGTTTCCGGATTGCAAGTATAAACTGTAAAAACTCTTCAAATACAAGCCGTTCTCTTGCATGATAAAAGACTTCTTTATCTTCCGGAAAATGAATACCACGAATGGCATAATTATATTCTGCCAACTGATAATGCAGACGGATTTCTTCAGGCAAATGCTCTTTTGTAAGATCAAGGCTTTCTATGACCTGCTTAACAGCTTTTGAAATCGCATTGTTCGTCAGGCCTGCTGTCAGATTATAAATCGGTTGTAGTGTATGCAGTTTTTCTTCATATTTTTCACTTGGATAAAAGATTTCCGGATGTTCCAGTACAAGTCCGTCCCGCCGATTCACAGCCCGGCCGCGCAAGGTAACCTGACTACCACCTGCCAGCGTATTTTTAAGAAACGGCATACGAAACCAGACTGCTTTGATCGTCCCCGTCAGATCTTTTACGTGAATGGTCGTCACCTGCAAGTTCCGACTTCCACCCACCTGCACACGCCCGAAAATCATTCCTGTTACAGTAACAGTTCGACCGTCCTCTACCTCTGCGATAGGGACGGCCTCCTCATACACGTCATAATTTCTCGGATAATACCTGAGAAGGTCACCAACTGTATAAATTCCCAGTTTTGCAAACAGCTTCTCCGTCTTCTCCCCGACGCCTTTTATTTCATGAATCTTACTCTGTTCAATCATATCTCTTATTCTACAGCTAATACATAATAATAGATTGGCTGACCACCACAGTGCACATCAACATCTATATCTGGATAGAGTTTTTCAACTTCCTGTGTAAAGGCATCCGCCTCTTCCTCAGTCACATCCTGTCCATAATACAGACTGATCAGTTCCGAATCATCATCTACAAGCTGTTCTAACATTTCCAGTGTAGTCTCTGCAATATCCTGTCCTACAGAAAGGATTCCTGCATCACCAATTCCCATAATGTCTCCCTGATGAATCTCTTTGTCATCAATGTGTGTATCACGGACTGCATAAGTAACCTGTCCGGTTTTCACATTCTTAATTTCATCAAGCATTGTCTCTTCGTTAGACTTTGCATCTGCATCCGGAACAAAGTTAATAATTGCAGTAATCCCCTGTGGAACAGTCTTTGTTGGGATTACAATGATTTCTTTATCTTCTACAAGGTCTTTTGCCTGGTTTGCTGCGAGAATAATATTCTTGTTATTTGGAAGAATAAAAATTGTCTCTGCATTGACCTGATCAATGGCTTTTAACATATCATCTGTACTTGGGTTCATAGTCTGTCCGCCCTCAATGATATAATCTGCTCCAAGTTCACGGAAGATTTCGTTCATTCCATCACCGATAGATACTGCAATAAATCCCATTGGCTTCTTCGGCTCTGCAGTCTTTTTAGCTTCTTCGGCTTCTGCCTGTTCTTTTGCAAGCTTCTCGGAATCACGAATCAGTTTTTCCCTATGCTCCTCACGCATATTATCTATTTTCATGCGTGATAACTGTCCATAAGTCAGTGCTTTCTGAATCGCAAGTCCTGGATCATTCGTGTGTACGTGGATCTTCACGATTTCATCATCTGCTACACATACGATAGAATCACCAATTGATGACAAGTATGCTTTCAGCTCATGCTCGTCGTTCTCTGTAAATTCCTTTTCGAGAAGAATGATAAACTCTGTACAGTAGCCAAATTTAATCTCTTTTTCTTCCTCGACGCTGACTTTTACTGCTGTACTATTTCCAGCAGCCGGTGCAATTGCGCTATAATCAATCTCTTTCCCAAGAAATGCATCATATGCTCCGCGGATAACTTCTAAGAGTCCCTGTCCACCAGAATCCACTACCCCTGCTTCTTTCAAAACCGGGAGCATCTCCGGCGTCTTCTGAAGAACTGCATCCGCATGCTCAATAACTGCCGGGATAAACTCCTCAAGATCTTCTGTCTCAAGAGCAAGCTCTGCTGCTTTATCTGCGATTCCACTTGCAACAGTAAGGATTGTTCCTTCCTTCGGCTTCATAACCGCCTTGTATGCTGTGTCTCTTGCTCTCTGGCAAGCTGCTGCAAGGGCTGCAGTGTCAATCTCTTTTTCATCACGAATCGACTTTGTAAACCCTCTTAAAAGCTGAGAAAGAATAACTCCCGAGTTACCTCTGGCTCCTCTTAAGGAACCGGAAGAAATTGCTTTTGCCAGGTTCTTCATATCAACATCTGCAAGCGCTGTCACTTCCTTAGCTGCTGACAGGATTGTCAAAGTCATATTAGTTCCCGTATCTCCATCCGGAACAGGGAATACATTCAGTTCGTTGATAAATTCTTTCTTTGCTTCTATATTCTGCGCGCCTGCAAGAAACATCTTCGCAAGCATATTTGCATCAATTGTCTTTGTAGCCACTTCTTATGTCCTCCTTGATTAATCAATGACGCGTACGCCCTCGATATAGATATTAATCTTATCTACCGGCATTCCGGAAAACTCTTCCACACGATACCTCACATTGCTGATCAGGTTATCCGTAACCGCTGAAATACTTACGCCATACGCAACAATGATATGAAAGCTCAAGCTTACATGGTTATCCTCAGAGATACGTACCCTAATTCCACGGGTCAGGCTCTCTTTTTTTAACAGATGAACCAGACCATCCTTCATATTCACTGCAGCCATTCCAACGATTCCAAAACACTCTACCGCTACAGTTCCTGCATATTTTGCTATCACTTCAGGATCAATCGTAATAATTCCGAGATCCGTGCTCATACAACCTTTCATATCCGATACCTCCATATCCGTATATTTAACATATGTATTATACTCTGTTTCATTATATATTACAAGGCAAAACAGGCATGTCCCGACTGTTCTGCCTGATCATCATTTTCAAATACGAAAAAAAGCCCAGATTCCATTTCTGGAATCTGAGCTTTTATACTATTATGCTCGCTCAACTTTGCCAGATTTCAAACAAGAAGTACAAACATACATTCTCTTTGTAGCTCCGTTCTCTGTCTTAACACGAACAGATTTTACATTAGATTTCCACATTTTTGGGGATTTTCTATGAGAGTGGCTTACGTTGTTTCCAAAGTGAGCACCCTTTTCACAAATAGCACATTTTGCCATGACTGCACCTCCTAACGCTCATAATAAGTCTTTTTCAGACTCGCAACAATAATATACTAGCAGATAATTCTCACAAAAGCAAGTATTATTTTCAAGATTTTTCCGACATTTTTCAATCAAGATTTATATTTGCCTTTTTTTGTTATTTACAGCAAAACAAATTATATCCAGCCAGCAGGCATAGTATGACACACAGAACAGTTACAAATGTATTGGGCAAAAGCATGGCAATCACAAGTCCGATTGCTATTCCAAACAGCGCAAATCCCACTACCCGTTTCATTTTTTTATCAACCCTTCTCTTATAACGTATCTTACTCTATTCTATGCTTCACACAGACCGGGCATTACAGATAACTACTGTACATCTACGCTATCAAGAATATCCTTCACATCATTCTCGTCAAGTTTTGAATCTTTACCTCCTGTAAATTTGTCGACCATGTCAGGCACCATATCAAGAATCTTTGTGATCGTATCCTGGTTCTTAATATTTACCAGTCTTGTGTGTCCATTCTGGATCACAAGAACTGCGCAAGGTGTCATCTTGCCGCCAACACCTCCGGCTCCTTTTTCCTTCTTGTCCGCATTAAACGCTCCGGCTCCAATTGCAAAAGATACATCCACCAGTGGAAGAATGATCGTGTCCCCGATATGGATTGCATCTCCTACTACTGTCTTCGATGAAACAACTCCATCAATTCCTGTGAACAATGCCTCCACAGTCCCTTTAAAATTATTATCTGCCATATAAAAATCCTCCTGTTATTTTATTTTAAAATTACGAATATCACGATAAGTCTGACGCACATTTCTATTCCAGATCAGTTTCCAGCCGCTCTGAACAAAATGCCACAGATAAATCTTTCCTTTTAAATATGCTGAACCTTTCAGCACCTGATGTCCAAAATCAGGTGTCACACTTATACATCCTCCAACAAATGGATATAGCACGCCAAACACTGCCAAAGCCTGTCCGGTATGATACGGATCATCAAATCCATAAATAATCTTCACATCTGCCTTTTTTGGCTTTAAATGTTTCATAAGCCTGAAAAGTTCTTTTTTACATTTGTGATATGCCCCTTTATGCACCTCATCTCGAAGAAATTCTTCCAACTTTTCTTTCTTTCCTGACAATGCTTTTATTTTATCACACAATTTTCCAAAAGTACATTTTATCTTCTGAATCCACGAAAGAATCCTCTGATAGAAGCTTCCATTCTTTTCACGGTCCACGGATTTTTCTTTTTCAGGAATTTCTTTTTCAGTTTTCCATTTTTCAGATTCCGGAGCGTGCGCACTCTTTTGGCGTATCGTCTGCGGCGTCGCCAGATTCTCTTCAGATTTTTCTGTAAATTTTTCAGGTTCATTCTTTTCAATCTTGTCTGTTTCTGTAATACTCTTCTCATGATTCGATTTCTCCTCTTCTTCTATTTCTGAAATCTCAGTTTTCTCCTCTTCTTCTATTTCTGAAATCTCAGCTTGTTTCTGCAGCGTCTGTACCTCTTTTTGTTTCTTTCCGGCTCCTGTATTTCCTCTTTTTATCCATGCAAATCTAAGCCGCCACTTCATTTTTCCATTCTTATACAAGATGTCCGCCCGAACAAGCTGCAAAAGCCAGGTAACTTGCACTTTTCCCTTCAGAGAATCCAGGTCACCATCACACCTTCCCTGTACCTCGTAATGAACCGGCACAAAAAGAAAAATAGCAATCAATAGCAATAGGATTCCCAGTATTACAGCGATTATTATGCCGATTATTTTTAATATCAAAATCAAAATATGTAGCATCGCATCTTAGCCTTCCTGTTCTCTTTCTAACAGATATGTGCGGATATCCGCCGCTCCTGTTTGTTCATACACTTTCCCGGCAATCTCTTCTACCAGCTCCAGAGCCGCCTCGTAACCTCTTACAATTCCTACAACAAAGAAATCATCATTTGGAAAATCCGGCTGGAGAAAAAGCGCTGCATTATAAATTTCAAGCTGATTCGACCCATGTTCCGGCAATACCAGTACATAGATATCTCTTTGAAGTTTTCCCGTATTCAGTCTTCTTATAATCTTTTCTTTTTTCTTTTTCAGGTCTTCACCCCAGTAAAGTCTGCGATAATATCTCATGTTACCTTTCCATTTTCTCAACTATTTGCCAATTATTACCTGCACATATCACAGAATCTTCTTTATTGATAATATGCATCAAACACTTTTTTTGCAATATTAACTGCTTTTGCAGAACCGTCAGCCTGCTCAATAATCACACTGATTACAAGTTCCGGGTTGTCAACATTAGCAATTCCAACGAACCAGGAATGATCTTTTTCCTTATCTGAACTATATTCTGCCGTTCCGGTCTTTCCTGCAGCCGTGTAGTTTTGTCCACCAAGTACAGATGCTGTTCCATAATCGGTAACAGCCGTCATATAATCTTTGAGCTGCGCCGCCTCTTTGGAAGTCATCAGATCTTTATATTTCTCCGGTTTTGTCTTCTCGATCACATTTCCTGCATTGTTGGTAACAGAATCTACCAGATATGGTTTCATCAATGTTCCGCCATTGGCAATTGCTGACGTGATCAAAGCCATATGATATGGGCTTACCTGTGTTTTTCCCTGTCCCATGGCAGTCATCATCCGCTCTGCCTCCGTGTCCGATGAAGTCAACGTAAACTGACTCTTGCTGTACGGCAGGACAGACGGAAGTTTCTTATTAAACAGAAGCTCTTGCGCAGTATCCTTGTAAGTGTCTGCATTCAATGATCTTCCGATATTGGAAAATGAAGTATTACATGAATACGCAAGACTATCCCTCAAAGTCACCTGTCCGTGTACGTGTCCACCATAGCAATGAATTGTAACATCACCACTTTCAATAGAACCTGTACAGTTATAGGAATAGGAATCAAAATCTGCATTTTCACGCATGAACTCCAGTGTTGTTACAAGTTTAAACGTAGAACCAGGTGCGTACTGCCCCTGCGTTGCACGATTCAGAAGCACACTATCCTCACTTGTGCTGAGTTCATTCCAGTTTTGGCTGACTGTATTCGGATCAAAATCAGGTTTTGAAACCATAGCTAAAATCTTTCCTGTACTTGGATCCATAACAACTACTGCACCTTTATTAGAACCAAGTGCATCATAAGCTGCTTCCTGGAGATTTGTATCCAGTGTCGTTACTACATTATCTCCCTGGTTTTTCTTATCCTGGAATTCATTTTTTAATTTGTCTGCAAAAAATGCATTGGAAGTCAGAAGTTCAAAGTTAGAAACAGACTCCAGACCAGATTTTCCCTGAGCAGTATAACCGACCACATGAGCAAATATATTATTGTACGGATATTCTCTTGTCTCTGTCCCATCTTCTGCCACATTTGTCTGAGCCAGCACATTTCCATTTCTGTCCAGAATCTTTCCGCGGATCACACGGTCCGCATAAGAATCCTGCCTCTTATTATAAGGGCTGCTGATGATATCTCTGCTTTTCACAACATTAAAATAAGAGATATAACCCATCATAGCAATAAACAGTGCTACAAAAATATATGTGACTCTAGCGAACTCTTTGTTGCGGGCGCGCTTTTTCTTTTCTCGGCGCTTGTCCTGCCGGTCTGCTTCTTTTCGCTCTCTGCGGGACATCTGCCGTTTTTCGCGCTCTCTTTTTAACCTCTCCTCTGCCTCTCTCTGCTCGTAACCTTTCCTTCTTTTTTCTTTCAAGATTCTCTTCCTCGTCTTCTCTTAAAATATAAAGTCCCTGAATAATTGCAAACATGATCAATGTACTGAGTATAGAACTTCCTCCGTAGCTGACAAGCGGAAGTGTCACTCCAGTAGATGGAATAAATTTTGTTACTCCTCCAATATTCAAGAATACCTGAAAAATGTAACAAGTTCCAAGACCCAGTGCTACCAGTTTATAAAACATATTGCGAAGCTGCATCGCAATGTTTAAAAACATTACATAACAACTAACACATACCAACGTCATGCATAATCCGAAAATCAGCCCCATCTCCTCGCAGATTGCAGAAAAGATAAAATCTGACGATGCAACAGGAATCGTATCTGGCTGTCCCTGAAACAGTCCCATACCGAACCAGCTTCCTGTTCCAATTGCAAATAAAGACTGTGCTACCTGATATCCGCTTCCGCTATATGAAGCAATCGGATCTTTCCAGGCGATCACACGGTTCCTAACGTGATTAAACAAGTAATAAGCCCCCACTGAAGCTACACTTCCGGCTCCTAGTCCTGCCAATACATATAAGGGCTGTCTGGTTGCCACATACAGCATAACCAAGTACACTACAAATATAATCAGTGCAGCTCCAAGATCCTTTGACGCAACCAAAATCAATACATGAAACGCTGCTAGTGCTGTCGTCACAACGATATCTTTAAATGCCATGGACTGTTTAAAACTGGAAGCCACAAAAAATACAAATACAATTTTCACAAGCTCAGACGGCTGAACGTTAATTCCTGCCACCTGAAAACCAAGCTTTGCTCCATAAGACACAGAACCAATTACAATGACAAGAGCCAGAGATACAATACCAATAATTGCATAAACCTTTCTCCATTCCGAAAGCTTTTTCACCTTTCGGATCACGACTGGTACTACCAGACTGATTGCCACACCGCCTGCTGCAATAACGAACTGTTTTACTGCATTGGAATAACTTAGTCTCGTCAACATGATCATACCGATACACAACAACATACACATATTATTTACGACCAGCCTGGATACTCTCGGATAAATATTCGTATATAGTAATATAGTAGCTCCAAACAGCACTACCTGCATCAGATAAAATGCAAGAAGCTTGATATCCTCCTTTTCCAAATACATGACCAGATATGCAATAATATGTATCATGAACATCAACACATTCTGCTGCCTTAAAAGACTCTTCTTTTTATCCGGATCTTGATATCCAAAAATACTGAAACACAAGAATGTGTACGAGGTCATCAATATGATCATCAGATATTTTGACAATTCAACAATAATGTTTACCAATTTTTCACCTACTTTACTCCCCGCTTAAAATGTCCTCTGGTAAAACTGATATCTGGCATCGGTATCTCTTTATCCTCCAGAAAAACATTTTTATAACTTTCTAAGATTTGTTCCATCTCCCGTTCTTTTTCTAATGTAAAATTCAGACGGATTCCAGATGGTTCCAGGCTCCTGATTTCATTTTTCTGATCCAAAAGAACAATCGGAGCTGAATTATATATTATATTATAACAGTATTTACAGTAATTTTTAACAGGAAATTTATTTCCAAGGCGATCTGTAATATATAACATACTATCTTTTCCAAGACAGCCCTCCGTCGTCCTTCTGATACAGTTTGCTGTAATCATTACAGGCTGATACCCGTAGACAATCAGATTACCTCCCGTAGACAGTTCACTAAGCTCCCGGAAATTCAATTCAATGGAAGACGTATACTGATCAATTCCAAGTTCTGACAATTCTTTTATTGCCCTGTTATTCCATCCGTACAAATTATAATCTGACAGAATCTCCCCTTTATATCCTTTTGATTTCATCCATTCTAAAGCTTCCCAGTTCCGAACAAGAACGCCTTCATAATACTGGCTGATCTTCTCAAAATATACCTTGTAGAGATCCATTGCTCTTTCCCTGAAAATGTATGGCATCGCCAGACAGATCTTTGATTCATGTTTTTTATCTCTCATGTTTAAGCGGTATTCTTCTAACATGTCGATAACTGTTTCATCAAATGCAATTGCATCAGATATAAAGATGCGATCAACATATTCCCTGGCTAAAGCCAGCTTTAACTGTTCCACTGTCTCTACTGAAATCTGAATCTCATAATTTCTTCTGCTATTTTCAAACTTATTATCAGACATGTCTTCTGCCTGAATCTCCGACCAGATCATATGCCGGCGATATTCTCCTGTAATCTGCACTTCCAGATCCGAGAGTGCTGCTCTACGTAGTTCATTCAGACTCTGCATCGGCAGAAACAGATTTCCAGACACATCGATATACACCTCTTCAAATGCAAACGGAGTATTTCCGGTCTTCCGTATCTGCTTTTCGATCCGTTCTGCCGCAAGGGGTTGATTTTTTGCAGTCTGGACCATATCTCCTGTCACAGTTACCGTCATTTCCGGTCTGTCATGCAGCCATACAGTCAGTTCTGAGACAGTGCCTTCTGCAAGATTTAGGCTTCCGTCAATTCTTTCCTGTAATATGTAATCCATTTTTTCTTTCTTCGGTTCCGTCTCTTTTCCGGGACGCTTCAAAGAAAGCATCTCCTTTCCGTTCTGCTTTCTGTAATACCCATCACAGTACCCTCTTCGGCGGTAACAATTTTCCAGCTTTTCTTTGTCCTCCTTTGTGACATGAAACTCTTTTTTCCCTTTTTGCAGATAAATATCTGTATATTTCCGATACATCTGCGCCACCGTATATACATAATCCGGCTGTTTCATGCGCCCTTCAATCTTAAAAGAATCAATTCCGGCCTCAACAAGTTCGGGTATCATATCGATCGTACAAAGATCTTTCATGCTCATTAGATCTGCAGATTTTTGATTTTCAACTCGATATGGAAGTCTGCATGGCTGCGCACATTCCCCGCGGTTTCCACTCCGTCCGCCAATCATACTGCTCATTAAGCACTGTCCGGAATAACAGTAACACAAAGCACCATGCACAAAACATTCTATCTCCAGACCAGTTGCATTTTTCATATTCTTAATTTCTTCCAGAGACAACTCTCTTGCCGGCACAATTCTCTCTGCTCCCATTCTCTGAAAAAGTTGTGCGCTCAGTGTTTGTGTCACAGTTGCCTGAGTACTTACATGAAGCGGAAGATCCGGAAATGCTTCCCGAATCAGGCGCATAGCCCCGATATCCTGCACAATCACTGCATCCAGCCCTTGTTCGTAATATGGGCGGAGATAATCTACAAGTTCTCCCAGTTCCTGCTCTTTCAATAACGTATTGACTGTCATATATAATTTACGTCCGTGCAGATGCACATAGTCAATTGCTTCCAACATGCGTTCCTCATTCAGATTATCTGCATGCGCCCTTGCCCCGAAACGGCTCCCCCCTATGTATATCGCATCTGCTCCGGCACAGACCGCTGCTTCCAGGCATTCCCATGAACCCGCCGGCGCAAGTATCTCAACTTCTCTTTTCATTCTGATTTCGTCCTTAAATTAATTATTATTCAAGAATACCAGGATTCAGGAGTTTTTAATTCTCTGTCATTTTCTATGATTTTTCCGTCATTCCGGTATCTTTATCTTTAAAAAGGGCCGTCAATCCGACAGCCCCTCTCATATTCTAATTCTCTTTATTATTCTTAATCTCTGTCTCCAGTTGAACAATCTTCATCTGAAGTTCCTTGTTCTCTTCCTTTAACTTGTCCAATGCTTTATCCGCATTCTCTAATTTGATCTGTACAGATATCAGTTCATGCTTCAGATCATACATCTCTTTATCTTTCGCTTCAATATCACTTTCCAATGTACCGCCCTGTTTTCGTGCTTTAAAATAATCATCCGCAATATTAAGTGCCAGCAGAACACTTCTTGTCTCTGCACTCTGCTTACGATATCCCTCACTACTGCTGCATTCGTCAATCTTATGATTCAAATATGTAGATACCTTTTGTAGATATTCTTCACTTTCAAATCCACTTAAAGTGAATACTTTTCCTCCAATTAAAACTTCTGTAAAATTCTTTGATGATGCCATAAAAGCCTCCCACAAACTCTGCTATTTCTTATGAATATAATTTATTATAAACTAAACTGTCATAAAAACCAACTATTTTTCATGATTTTGCTTCAAAATCCCTAAATGTGCATACGCAAGATCTGTCACGATCCGCCCTCTCGGTGTTCTCTGAATAAATCCATTCTTCAATAAATATGGCTCGTACACATCCTCTATTGTTCCTGAATCCTCACTCAAAGAAGCCGCCAGAGTATCCAATCCAACAGGACCGCCATCAAATCTTTCTATAATCGTCATTAAAAGAGTCCGGTCTGTCTGATCTAGTCCACACTTATCTACGTCAAGAAGATCCAGTGCATAATTCGCCACATCTTCTGTAATATATCCATCATACTTCACCTGAGCAAAATCTCTCACACGTTTCAAAAGACGATTTGCAAGTCTCGGCGTCCCCCTGGAACGTCTCGCAAGTGCAGTAGCTCCGGCATCATCTATCCCTACATCAAGAACCTTTGCTGACCGGGCAATAATTCTCTTAAGTTCTTCAACTGTATAAAACTCCAATCGGTGAATCACACCAAATCGGTCTCTGAGCGGTGCCGTCAGCATGCCGACACGAGTTGTTGCTCCCACCAATGTAAACTTCGGAAGATCCAGTCGAATGGATCTGGCACTTGCTCCCTTTCCAATCATAATATCTATCGCATAATCTTCCATAGCCGGATAAAGGACTTCTTCCACCTGACGATTCAAACGATGAATTTCATCTACAAAAAGTACATCTCCCTCCTGCAGATTATTGAGGATTGCTGCCATCTCACCCGGCTTTTCAATTGCCGGTCCAGATGTAATCTTAATATTCACATGCATCTCATTAGCAATAATTCCGGCCAGTGTTGTTTTACCAAGGCCTGGAGGGCCATAAAAAAGTACATGATCCAGGGCTTCCCCCCTCTCTCTTGCCGCAGTAATGTATACTTTTAAAATCTCTTTTGCTTTTTCCTGTCCAATATAATCATCTAAAAGCTGGGGCCTTAGGTGACTTTCAATCTTGACATCCTCTTCCAGATTCTCTGTTGTTATAATTCTCCTGCTCATATCTCTCCCCTTGCAGTAATCAGAACATGAACTTCAATGCTCGTTTAAGCAATTCTTCCACCTGCATATCTGATGTGATTTCCACCTGTTTCACAGCTTTCAGTGCTTCTGTATTGCCATATCCCAATGCAACCAGCGCCTGAACCGCTTCGCTTTGAATCTCTCCTCCTGTTGACATCTGGGCTTTTAAAGCACCATCTTCTGTTATTGCATGTTCCAGAGCATCTTCGATACTCAACTTATCCTTAAGTTCCACAATCAACTTCTGCGCTGTTTTTTTCCCGATCCCAGGTGCGGATGAAATGGCTTTCACATCATCAGCCATAACTGCAAACCTCAGATCATCTGGTGACAATACCGACAGAATTGCCTGACCTCCTTTAGGCCCGATTCCACTGACTCCGATCAGTAACTTAAATACATTCAAATCATCTACTGTCAGAAATCCAAACAGCTGCATGGAATCTTCCTTGACATTCAAATAAGTATGTATCTTCACTTCACTTCCAACCGGTGGAAGCTTACTCATAGATTGCGCTGACATATAAATTCCATATCCTACGCCTCCTACATCTACAATTACTTTATCTTCATATTGAGCAGCCAGCTCACCTCGTATATATGATATCATAGTACCTCCTCTGCTCCTTCTACTCTAAAAACATAATGTTGCTTATTCTCCTAAGCACCTGGTCTGCAACAACACCGATCAAAAATCCTGTAATCAGTCCGGCAACAAGAAGCACCGGCATATAATATGACATTGCAAATGTCTCAACCACAATCATTGCAACAACCAGTTGTCCAATATTGTGACAGACACCGCCTGCAATACTGATTCCAATAACACTGAATCCTCCTGCCTTTTTCAAAAGTGCCATCACAGTTAAACTAAGTAATCCACCTGCCAGACTATACGCAATACTAAAATAATTTCCAAACAAAACACCGCTTAAAAGGACACGTACTATAGATAATACATACACTTCCCTAAGCGGTATCTTATAAAGTGCAATCACGATAATCAGATTAGCCAGCCCAAGCTTGACTCCCGGGATTCCAAACGAAATCGGAACAAGAGTTTCAATATAGCTAAAAATCAATGCAAGCGCTGTAAATACTCCAAAATATGCTACGCGGTTTTTCACTTTTATGTCTCCTCCTACTATATCAGGCCGCTTTTTCTTATTCTTTATCCTCTGTGGCACTTAATGCTACTGCTTCACGGACACTAATTCTGAACTTTAATTACTTACCGCATCATACTGGCTGTTCTGATGGCTGTCAACTTCCACAATAATCTTATTCGGCAGGCAGATAATACTTTCTTTATTCTTAGAAACCGCCTTCTGCTTCACGCAAAGCTGATCCGGGCAATCCGCACGGATCATATCAGCTTCTCCATTCTTGATCTTCAAAACATTGCTTCCATTATTCAGCACGATCTCCTGATCATCTGCCAGACTATATACGCCTTCTATCTTTCCATTCACCTTTACAGTAATGTAATCTGCGCTTTTCTCTCCAATAATCCTATGTAACAACACACACGATCCCGCCACTACCAGAATGATGATCATTAGTACAATATCTTTTTTCTTCAATCTATTTTTCATCTCGGCTACCTCTCTACGGATATTTTAGCACAGTACTTCTATCTATGCAACCACATGTTCGATTGTTTCTTTCACCAGAATCACTTTCTTAAACTTAAGGCAGCTAGTGTCAAGCGTCTGAAAGAACAATATCATTGCATATCTCATATTTCATGTTATAATTACCATAGTTATAAATACTTGAAAATGGAGATTATTATGAAACTAAAACAAATGATTGCTGTTCTAAGTTCAGTTGCCATGCTCTTATGTGGCTGCAGTTCTGTGAATGCAAAAGACCAGACTTATTCCGACACACTTTACGATACAGTTGTTAAGGTCCAGATTCTGGATCCTGTAAACGAGAATGTCATGAGCGGATTAAAAAGTCTTTGTCAAAAATACAATACCATGTTTTCTATGTATGTAGAAGGCAGTGACATTTACAATATCAATCATGCCCAAGGCATGCCGGTAGCCGTTTCCTCTGATACTGCGACACTTATCAAAAAAGGTATCTACTACGGCGATTTATCCAATGGATCTTTTGATATCACGATTGGATCTGTTTCCCAATTATGGGATTTTACTTCTGGTTCCGGAACTGTTCCAGATGCAGATGCAATTGCCTCTGCGCTCAGTCACGTAAATTACAAAAATATCAGTGTATCTGATAACACCGTCCAGCTTTTGGATCCAAACGCCTCCATTGATGTAGGTGCTATTGCCAAAGGATATATTGCGGATCGTATCAAAGATTATCTGAAAAAAAATGGTGTAAAACATGCAGTCATAGATTTGGGTGGAAATATCCTTCTGCTCGGATCCAAGACCGACGGCTCCAAATATAACATCGGAATCCAGAAACCCTTTGGCGAGACCGGAGAACCGATTACTTCCATCAAAGTAGCAAATAAATCTGTTGTTACAACCGGGATTTACCAGCGTTACTTTGAGGCAGATGGGAAAATTTACCATCACATTCTTGATCCTCGCACAGGTTATCCATGTGAGAATACATTGTACAGTGATACAATCATTACTGACTCTTCCCTGACAGCTGATGCTCTGAGTACGGTATGTTATCTCATGGGATATGAAGCTGCCAGCGATCTGATCGATCAGTTAGAAAATGTAGATGCATTGTTTATTACAAATGACAACGAAATTCACTACACAAAGAATTTTCTTCGATAATTCCGGCAAATACTTATTTCATCTTTCAGATTTGTAAGAAGCTTTTAATAATATGGTGCAGATTCAATAACACATTTCCATAATAATAACTCATTGGCGGGTTTCCGGGAAAATACCTGAGCATCCGCCAGATATAAAACAAAATCATCAATATTCCAAGCATGGCAAGAATTTTCCATGCTTTTTTTGTATCAGAAATTCCCAATATATATCTTCGTATTCCGAACCACAGAATAAAAATCATAAAAAGATATACAAATGGGTGCATCTGCCAAGCTCCCGCAAAATCCAGATGCAAAAGATGTATAAATGCTCTCGTCATGCCACAACCCGGACACGGAAGTCCGGTAATCAGCACAGCCGGACAGATTGTAATAAAAAATTTCCTAAGCAACACAAAATAGGCGAATACTGAAAGTATCGCCCATTTTGCATGTTTCACATCTTTAAAAAATATCGTTTTTCCAATTTTTAATCTTTGTTTCAGATTACGTTTTTTCTCCATCTTCCACTTTAATTCTTTCTAGAGAATAACTTTCTTCGGACATTTTGCCGCACATGCACCGCATCCGGTACATTTTTCCGGATCAATATGCGCAACATTATCCAGAACCTTAACAGCATCAAACTGGCATGCTTTTTCACACATCTTGCAGCCAATGCATCCAACTTTACATGCCTTCATGACATCTTTACCCTTGTCTTTAGAATTACATTTTACAAGATGTTTCATGTCATATGGCACAATCTCAATCAATTTACGAGGACACGCGGCAACACATTTTCCACAAGCTTTACAAGCTTCTTTATCAACCACAGCAACGCCATCAACAATGTGGATTGCATCAAATGGACAGGCTTTCACACACGTTCCTTCTCCAAGACATCCATATGTACAAGTCTTTGGCCCGCCATTCTGCATCATATTGACCATGACACAGTCACCAATTCCATAATATTCGTAATCTGTTGCTGCCTGCTCACATGTTCCACCACATTTTACAAATGCTACTTCATGGATCTGCTCGCCTGCAGACACTCCCATAATCTCACCAATCTTGGCTGCGACTGGTGCACCTCCGACCGGACAGCTTCCAACTTCCGCTTCTCCCTTTGCAATTGCTGCCGCAAGGCCGGAGCATCCGGCATATCCACAACCGCCACAGTTATTTCCCGGAAGCACTCCAAGAATTGCCTCTTCTCTCTCATCTACTTCAACCGCAAATTTCTTTCCGGCAAGTCCAAGGAATACACCAATGAACAAGCCAGTACCACCTACGATAACAGCAGCAATAATAACAGCTGTAATATTCATTGTCTATCCCTCCTATATCAGTCCTGAAAATCCACAGAACGCAATTGCCATAAGACATGCTGTAAGCAAGACAATTGGCGTCCCCTGGAAGGACTCTGAAATATCATTGTACTCAATCTTCTCACGAATACCTGCCATAATTACGATTGCAATCAAAAATCCAACAGATGTTCCAACACCATTTACAACGCCTTCTAAAATTGTATAATCTTTCTGGACATTTGTAAGTGCTACACCAAGAACCGCACAGTTTGTTGTGATCAGCGGAAGATATACTCCAAGTGCCTGATAAAGTGATGGCATCGCTTTTTTCAGAAACATCTCAACAAACTGAACGAGTGCTGCAATAAATAATATAAATACAATCGTCTGCAGATATTCAAATCCTAATGGAACAAGAATAAATTTATAAATCAAACTTGTCAACAGGGAAGAAAGTGTAATAACAAACACAACCGCTCCTCCCATACCTGTAGCTGTCTCAACTTTTTTGGATACTCCAAGGAATGGACAAATTCCAAGAAACTGGCTGAGTACAACGTTATTTACAATAGCTGAACCGATTGCAATAATCAGTAATTCTGATAATGTCTTCATACTCTGCACTCCTCCTATTCTTCATCGCCTGTTGGAAATACTCTTCCGCTACATCCGGCACATCCGGCACAGTCTGAGCAGCATCCTTGAGGCTCTGCGATTTTCTTGCCTTTCTTTTCAGCATTTTTTCTGATTTTATTCATACCTGCAACCAAGAATGCAAGAACAAGGAATGCTCCTGGTGGCAGGATAAAGATTGTTGCCGGGACATAACCGCCCTGTCCGGCTGCAAGATCTGCAAGCGGCAGAATCTGTTTTCCGAAAATCGCTCCTGTTCCGATGAACTCACGAACAATACCAATGCATGCAAGTCCAAATGTAAATCCAAGTCCCATACCAATTCCATCAAAGATAGAAGGAAGAACCGGGTTCTTGGATGCATAGCTCTCAGCACGTCCAAGAATGATACAGTTTACTACAATCAGTGGAATGTAAAGTCCAAGTGCATCATAAAGACTCGGCACAAATCCTTCTAACAGGAACTGAACAATTGTTACAAATGAAGCAACAACTACAATGAACGCCGGCATTCTGACTGAATCCGGTATGATCTTACGCAGCATGGAAATCAACATATTGGAAAGGACCAGTACAACTGTTGTTGAAAGTCCCATACCAACTCCATTGATTGCAGATGTCGTAACCGCAAGTGTCGGACACATACCAAGCATCAGAACAAAAGTAGGGTTCTCTTTAATCAGTCCATTATAAACTCTTTCCGTACATTTATTCATCTTTAATTACCTCCCTGTCCAAATGCATTCTGATAATAGCCAAGGGCCGCATTGACAGCTCCGGTCACTGCTCTTGAAGTGATTGTTGCACCACTCAAAGCATCTATCTGCTCACCGTCTCCTCCATCCTTTGACACAGCAAACTTTGTCGGATTCTTTCCTACATACTGTTCATAGAAAGACGGTTCTTTTGCTTTCATACCAAGACCTGCAGTCTCACTGATAGAAAGGAAGGAAACACCTGTCACAGTACCATCAGACTGGATACCAACACTAACCTGAATATCTCCGCCATATCCGTCCTTATCGGTTGTTGTGATGACATATCCTGTATCACCAACTGTACAGACTTCATCAATAGTTGCATTAACACCAAGATCACTGATTGCCTGCTTTGCAGCCTTCTGATCTACATCTGTCTCTTTAAACTCATCAAGCTTTGCATCTGGAAATACAGCCTGCCAGGCTTCTTTTTTCGCCTTTTCCTGCGCCTGGGCGATTGGATTCAGAGTTATCTCATGAACGAGACCAAGTCCAAGTCCTGCAATCAAAGTGATAGCAGTCAGAATCAATGTGTTTTTCAAAATCTTATTCATTATTTCTCTCCTCCTTTACCAAATGGTTTTGGGAGAGTAACTCTCTCGATCAATGGTACAATTAAGTTACTGATAATGATCGCATAGGAAACTCCCTCTGCGGAACCGCCGAACAGACGGAAGAGTCCAGTCAGAATTCCAAGCAAGATTCCATATACGTATTGTCCCTTTGGCGTGATCGGACATGTTACATAATCCGTTGCCATGAACCATGCACCAAGCATCAGTCCACCGCCACACAGATGTGCTGTAATATACTGTGCATCAAAAAATCCTACAGCCGGATTCTGGAAATGTCCAAAAATACCAATAAAGATAACGAATGTCACAATATATGTACCAGGGATACGAAGATCAATAATTCCCATTAAAATTAAGAAGATTGCTCCAATGATAATTGCAATCACTGAAGTCTCACCGATTGTTCCAGGAATTGTTCCGATCAGCATGTCCATAGAATTAACAGCTTTCCCTGACTTCAGAAGCGCCAGTGGTGTTGCTCCTGTTACTCCGTCATAGACGAATGTCGTCATCTGACTTGTAAAAGAAATCAAAAGGAAGCATCTTGCTCCAAGTGCCGGGTTCATAAAGTTCTGTCCCAGACCTCCAAAAAGCTGTTTTACAATCAAGATACCAAATACACTTCCAAGTGCACCCATCCACCATGGTGCTGTAGGTGGCATATTAAGCCCCAGAAGCAGTCCTGTTACAACAGCACTGTAATCCCCGATTGTAATTTTTTTGTGCATTAATTTTTCATAAATATATTCTGTCAGTACTGCAGATGCTGTCGTACTGATGAGCATAATGAGCGCCGGAACTCCAAAATTATATATACCGAACGCAGATGCAGGCAGCAGTGCAATTACTACCATGAGCATAATCTTGCTGGTTGTCATATTATCACGGATATGTGGTGATGATGACATTTTTAATGTTTGATCGCTCACGTTGATTCACCTCTTATTCTTTCTTATTTCTTCTTGCGATTTGCAAGTGCTGTTTTTCTCATAGAACCGATTGCCTGCTTCAACTGACGCTTAGCCGGGCAGACATAACTACAAGATCCACATTCCATGCATTCCAGGCCTTCGTGTTTCGTAAATGCTTCTTCATCATGGTGTTCCGCATAATCTGCAAGTCTTGATGGAATCAGACGACTTGGACAGACCTCCACACATCTTCCACAATTAATACATGCTGTCGGCTCGTACTGTGCAACTTCATCCTTTGTGAAGCAGAGAATGGATGAAGAAGTCTTTGTTACCGGAACATCCACTGTAAACATAGAAAATCCCATCATCGGACCTCCGGAAATAATCTTCTCCGGATCAACCTTATAGCCCCCAGCTGCTTCAATCAATTCTGCCTGATTCATACCAAATGGCGCTTTGAAGTTGCCAGGTTCATGAACTGCATCTCCACTGACTGTTACAATTCTATCCATAGATGGCTCACCTTTTGCAACTGCACGGTAAATTGCTGAAATCGTAGCAACATTGTCTACAACACAACCAGCATCAGCCGGAAGCATTGATGAATTAATCGCACGTCCAGTTGTTGCATAAATGAGCTGACGCTCACCCCCCTGTGGGTACTTTGTCTGGAGTTTCAGCACTTCCATACGCGGCTCATCTTTTGTCAGTTCTTTTAATTTTTCAATACAGTCCGGTTTATTATCTTCTACTCCAAAAAGACCTTTTGCATTGTCAAACAGTCGAAGAATTATCTTCATACCTTCTACTAACTCCTCGCCATGCTCCAAAATCTGTCTGTAATCTGCTGTAATATAAGGCTCACACTCCGCACAATTGGCAATGATATAATCGATCTTATCCGGTTCTTTTGGAGATAATTTTACCTTTGTTGGAAATCCAGCTCCACCCATACCGACAATTCCGGCATCTCCGATTGCATTCAGGATTTCTTCTTTTGACATCTCTGACACTGCCTTTGGTGTACTGTACTCAACTTCCTCATACTCTCCGTCATTTTCAATCACAATGCTGTTGACTTTGGAGCCAGCCGGAGTGAAACGCGGTTCAATAACTTTTACGGTTCCAGAAACTGATGCGTAAATTGGCGCTGATACAAAACCACCGGCTTCCGCAATCATCTGTCCTCTAAGGACATGGTCACCTTTTGCCACAATCGGTACTGCCGGTGCACCGATATGCTGTGACATCGGATATACCAGATCACCTTTCGGCTGTACCTGGACAATTGCTTTATCTTTTGCCAGAGCTTTGCCGTCATTCGGATGAACTCCACCTTTAAATGTTAACAATGACATCCTTTTATCCTTCCTTCCTAATTTATCTTTTTATACTATACTAGAAAATATCTGATTTTTCCAGTGTTAGCTTCGATTTTCTTGTATATTATGTAATACAGCTCGTTCTTTTATTAACAAAGAAAAGGGGCGAAAGTTCTACAACTTTCCACCCCTTATGATTTGCATCTTATAATCTATTACTCAGCGTCAGCTGTCTCTTCATCAGCTGCCTCAAGAGCTTTCATGCTAAGGCTGATCTTCTTCTCTGCTTCATTCAGATCAACAATTTTAGCTGTTACTTCTTCTCCAACTTTCAGTACATCTGACGGTTTGTCAACATGTGCTTTTGAAATCTGAGATACATGAAGTAATGCATCTACTCCAGGCGCAAGTTCTACAAATGCGCCAAAGTCTGTCATTCTTGCAACTTTACCTGTAATTACTGTTCCAACAGCATAATCTTCTGCAGCATTAGCCCATGGATTAGACTCTGGGAATTTCAGGCTAAGAGCAATCTTTGTATCGTGAATATCTTTTACAAGAACCTTTAACTCATCGCCAACTTTAAATACTTTCTTCGGATTCTCAACACGTCCCCAGGACATCTCTGAAATATGAAGAAGTCCGTCAACTCCACCAAGATCGATAAATGCACCAAAATCAGTAACATTCTTAACAACACCTTCTACTGTATCACCAACATGAAGCTTCTCAAACAGCTCTTTCTGTTTTTCAGCTTTCTCAGCAACAAGAAGCTGCCTTCTGTCACCGATTACACGGTTTCTTCTTGGATTGAACTCACTGATCACAAATTCAATTTCCTGATCCTGATATTTGCTCAAATCTTTCTCATAAGTATCTGACACAAGGCTTGCAGGAATAAATACTCTTGCTTCATCAACTACTACACTGAGACCTCCGCCAAGGATCTGTGTAACAGGAGCTTTCAGAACTTCATGGTTCTCATAAGCCTCTTTTAACCTTTCATTACCTTTCTCGGCAGCTAATCTCTTATATGTCAGCAACACCTGTCCTTCTCCGTCGTTTACTTTCAGAACCTTCACTGTCATAGGGTCACCTACGGATACCATAGTAGTAAGATCTGCATTGCTGTCGTTCGTGTACTCACTTCTTGTAATGATACCATCTGCTTTGTAACCAATATTTAAAACGATCTCATCTGGTTTAACATCGATGACAGTACCGTCTACTACCTCTCCGTTTCTAATTGTTTTTAAAGACTCTTCCAACATCTGTTCAAAAGTTAATTCTGACATTATTTTGAACCTCCTCAATTATTTTATTGGGCGTGGATGCCCCTGCTGTAATACCTACTGTTTCCACGGACCTTAATTGATTCATATTCAAATCGCCAAGTGTCTGTATATAGTACGTATCCGCACATGCATTGCTGCAGATTTCAAATAACTTTTGGGTATTTGAGCTTCTCTTGTCGCCGATGACAATCATCGCATCCACCCGCTTTGCAATGTCATAAGCCTCTTCCTGACGCTCTTTCGTTGCATTACAAATCGTATTTAAAACAATAATATCATAACGCTTTTCAGAAATAATTTCAACTAAATCTTTAAATTTATTGTAATTAAATGTCGTCTGTGCTACTACACAAACTTTTTCACTCTCCGAGATCAGTTCAAATGCCCTTGCTTCCTCTTCTGTCTGAATGATCGTAGCCGGGCCTTGCGCCCATCCTTCAATTCCCATAACTTCTGGATGTTCACGGTTTCCTATAATTACAATATGATATCCGTCCCGGCTTTTTTCTTCCACGATCCTATGTATTTTCTTCACAAATGGACAAGTTGCATCTACATAACGTACTCCGTTTTCATCCAGAAGATCACAGATTCTCTTTGGAACGCCGTGGGAACGGATGATCACGATTCCTGATTTTATCTGCTTGAGTTCTTCTTCTGACAGGATTACTTCAACTCCCTTTTTCTCCATGTCTTTGATGACTTCTTCATTGTGAATGATCGGACCATAAGTGTAGATCTTCTCTGCCGAATTTTCTTCAATTTGCTTATATACCGTATCCACAGCTCTCTGTACACCAAAGCAGAAGCCTGCCGATTTTGCCAGTTCTACCTGCATGTTCATCCCACCTTTTCTTTTTCTCACACGATATTATCTGTGATTGCTTTTACAACCTCTTCGATTGTCATATCTGAGCTATCGATCAACACTGCATCTTCCGCCTGTCTGAGAGGTGCAATTTTTCTTGTACAATCGCGTTCATCGCGTTCTTTGATATCTTTCTTAATTTCTTCCAAATCACATGAAACACCTTTTTCTTCCAGTTCTTTGTATCTACGGAGCGCTCTCGTCTCCACACTTGCTGTCAGGAAAATCTTCACATCCGCTTCAGGCAACACACAGGTTCCAATATCCCTTCCATCCATCACAACGTCCTGAGTTCTTGCAAGTTCTTTTTGAAGATTCAGCAAATGTTCCCTCACCTCCGGAACCGCGGATACTTTAGAAGCCATATTTCCAACCTCTTCATTTCGAAGCCTGGAAGTAATATTTACGCCATTCAGATACACTTGCTGTTCACCTTGTTCATACTGTATTTTCACTTCTGCACCTTCACATGCCGCGGCAATAGCATCCAGATTCTCCGGATTCATTTTTTTGTCCAAAAAATAGACAGCAAGCGCGCGATACATTGCTCCCGTATCTACATATATATATCCTTTTTCTTTCGCAACCCGTTTAGCAATCGTACTTTTTCCTGCACCAGCCGGGCCATCAATCGCAACATTATAACCCATATTTTCTCCTTCTCAATCTGCTTTATATTTCTTTTAATTACTGGATTGCATTTCCTGCCGCATATCCAGTCGACCAGGCAATCTGCAGATTAAAGCCTCCGGTCAATGCATCCAGATCCAGTACTTCTCCCGCAAAATATAACCCTTTTACAAGCTTTGATTCCATCGTTCCAGGATCAATTTCTTTCACATTAACTCCGCCTTTTGTAATAATCGCTTCCAGATAGCCGCGAAGTCCGGTAAGCGTCATACGAAAATGCTTGATCAAATGAACAAACTGTTTCCGTTCTTCTTTCTCTATACTGTTAACCTTTTTCTCCGGATCAATCCCGCCAAGTTCCAGCATGACCGGAATTAATTTAGTTGGAAACAGCTTTGTGATTGCATTTTTAAATTGCCGGTTATGATTCTCTTCAAAATCTCTCAGCACTCTCTGATCCAGTTGTTCTTCTGTAAGAGCCGGTTTCAAATCAATTTCCAATGTCAGTTCCTTTTTCTGTCCATTTTTATCCATGAATTTTTTGCCCACATAACTGCTGGCACTGATAATCAATGGACCACTGACACCAAAATGTGTAAACAGCATTTCTCCAAAATCTTTATATAATTCTTTCTTTCCATCCAATATCTTTGCTTCTACATTGCGAAGCGAAAGCCCCTGCAATTCACAGATCCATGGTTCTTTTGTCTCCATCGGCACAAGAGACGGAAAGCATTGTGTTACTTTATGCCCAACGTTTTCGGCAAATCGGAATCCATCACCTGTAGATCCTGTGGAACGGTAAGACAATCCACCTGTTGCAACAATACATGCATCTGCGGCTTGTGTAGTAGTGTCTTTTAATACCACCTTGTTAAACTTGCCTTTTTCAGCTTCTACACTTTTCACTTCTGTATTTAAGCAGACTTTCACGCCCACTTTTTTCATTTCCCGTTCCAATGCGCGGATAACATCAGACGAATGATCTGAGATCGGAAACACTCGATTTCCTCTCTCTATCTTCACTGGCACCCCTGCATCTTCAAAGAAATCTATCACATTCTGATTCGTATAACCATAAAAGCTGCTATACAAAAATTTAGAATTCGTCACAACTGCATCAAACATTTCTTCCATATCTGTGGCATTTGTAATATTACATCTTCCTTTTCCAGTAATAAATATTTTCTTTCCTAGTTTTTCATTTTTTTCATACAGCGTGACTTGATGTCCGTTTTTTGCCGCTGCAATTGCCGCAAACATTCCCGCTGCTCCGCCACCTACTACAATAACATGACTCATTTATATTATCCTCTTATTCTAGTCATTCATTTTGACTGTATCGCCTACCATATTCAGTTCATCTCCACTGTAGACCTGATACTCATCCCAGATATCTTCCAGCGCCTCCAGTGTAGTGATTACTTCTTTCTGCTTCTTCATGCAGAGTGCCACCACAAGAGCATTGAGCACGCTAAGTGGTGCTACAAGAGAATCTACGATCGAAGCCATATCACTTCTTGCAATCAAATTACAGGAAGAATACAGGTTCATCGGCGAATGTACACTATCCGTAATCGTGATTACCTTAGCCTTTCTGTTACTTGCAAATTCCAATGCTTTAAGCGTTCTCATAGAATATCTCGGAAAACTGATTCCAATGATCACATCTTCTTCATCAATTCGCAGCAATTGCTCGAAGATTTCACTGGAACTGTTCGTATGAACCGCTGTCACATTATCACAAATCAAATTGAGATAGAAAGACAGAAAGCTTGCAAGTGGTGCACAGCTTCGTATTCCGACTACATATACTCGCCTTGCATTCAGAATCGTGTCTACAGCCATTTCAAACGCCTCATGGTCAATTCCTTCCATTGTCAGCTTTATCTTCTCTATATCCGACTGTAGAACCGATGTTAGAATCTCTCCTTGACTGATCCGTCCATACGTCACTTCCATTCGTTGAATGGAATTAAGTTTTGTACGGACCATCTCGCCAAGCGCCCTTTGAAACTGGGGATAACCTTCATATCCAAGAGCTGTTGCAAATCTTACAACTGTCGATTCACTGACTCCAACCTCTTCACCCATTTTTGCAGCCGTCATAAATGCTGCTTTATCATAATCTTCACGGATAAAATCCGCCAGCTTTTTCTGCCCTTTACTGAACTTGTTATATCCGTCTTCTAATCTTTGCACTAATTCATTTTGTGTTCCCATATAGCGTCTTCCTTTTCTATTACATCGTTTCTATTATAAGATGTAAAAGAGAAATCTTCAACCTTTAATCCTATCTATCTCAATCATCTATCTTAATTCTATCTTAATCTATCTCAAATCTGCCTTAAATACTTCTAATGCGCACCTCTGATATCTTTTTTAAGCCAGCATAATAAAACAGGCGGAAAATCTTCCGCATAAATGCATCTTTGACTTTCCGCCCGTTTTCATTATTTTATATTCTGCTATACTGGATAACTTCCATTCTCAGTATCAGCAATTGTCTGGTCGACCTTTGTCTGCTGTGCCTGACGATATTTGAAAAACTCTGTTGCTACCTGTGGGAACAATGCATAAGATAATACATCTTCATCCTGCTGGATCCACTGAGCACATTCTTTTCTGAGTGTGTCAAGCTCATCCGGAATCAAATCTGCCGGACGGCAAGTGATAACTTCCGGATTATCTCCAAGAACTTTCTTTACGACATCTGGATTAAATGGTTTTGCTGTCTTACCATATTTTCCACTTAAGATGTCTTTTGTCTCCTGTGTTGCAACTTTGTAGCGTTCTCCCATCAGCACATTAAATACAGCCTGTGTACCTACAATCTGTGAAGATGGTGTTACAAGTGGCGGTTCACCAAGATCTTTACGAACTCTTGGGACCTCCTCAAGTACGTCGTAGAATCTATCCTCCGCTCCCTGTTCTTTTAACTGGGAAGTCAGGTTAGACAACATTCCTCCCGGTACCTGATAAAGAAGTGTCTTAATATTAACACCTAAGTTCTTAGGATTCAGAAGTCCACTCTCAAGAGCCTCATCACGAATCGGTCTGAAGTAATCAGCAATCTCTGCCAGTAAGTTCTGATCCAGTCCACTGTCATAAGGAGTTCCCTTAAATGTCTCAACCATAACTTCTGTAGCCGGCTGTGATGTTCCAAGTGCAAATGGTGACATTGCAGTATCAATTACATCGACCCCTGCCTCTACAGCCTTTAAGTAAGTCATAGACGCCTCTCCTGACGTATAGTGGGTATGAAGCTGAATTGGAAGATCTACAGCTTCTTTCAATGCCTGTACAAGCTCTGTTGCTTTGTATGGTACAAGAAGTCCGGCCATATCTTTGATACAGATAGAACTTGCTCCCATATCCTCAATTCTCTTCGCTGTCTCTACCCAGTAATCCAGTGTATAAGCATCACCAAGTGTATAAGAAAGAGCTACCTGCGCCTCCGCTTTTTCCTCATTCGCTGCATCTACTGCTGTCTGAAGGTTGCGAAGATCATTCAGGCAATCAAAAATACGAATAATATCTATTCCATTTGCAACAGATTTCTGCACAAAATATCTTACCACATCATCAGCATATGGACGATACCCAAGGATATTCTGCCCACGGAATAACATCTGTAATTTTGTATTTTTAAATCCATCACGGAATTTGCGAAGTCTGTCCCATGGATCTTCTTTCAGGAAACGAAGAGATGCATCAAATGTAGCACCACCCCAGCACTCTACAGAATGATATCCAACTTTGTCCATTTTTCCCACAATCGGAAGCATCTGCTCTGTAGTCATACGAGTAGCGATCAAAGACTGATGCGCATCACGCAGAACTGTTTCCGTTATCTTAATTGGTTTTTTTTCAATTTCTGCCATTATAATTTCCTCCATATATTGTCAATTACAATATTGACTGTTACATTACTCCAAAGATTGCCATGAATGTACCTGCAGCTACGGCAGTACCGATAACACCAGCTACGTTCGGTCCCATTGCATGCATCAGAAGGAAGTTCGTTGGATCTGCCTCTGCACCAACCTTCTGAGATACACGCGCAGCCATAGGAACCGCAGAAACTCCTGCTGAACCAATCAGAGGGTTTACTTTTCCATGTGAAACCGCACACATGATTTTACCAAATACAACTCCGGCTGCTGTACCAAATGCAAATGCGATCAGACCTAACGCAACGATTTTCAATGTATCAAAGTTCAGGAATGCTTCCGCACTTGTTGTAGCTCCTACTGATGTACCAAGCAGGATAACTACAATATACATCAATGCATTGGATGCTGTCTCTGTCAACTGTCTAACGACGCCTGATTCACGGAACAGGTTACCAAGCATCAACATACCTACAAGTGGTGCTGTTGTTGGAAGAATGACGCAGACTACAATTGTAACAATAATCGGGAAGAGAATCTTCTCGAGTTTAGATACAGGTCTTAACTGTTCCATTCTGATCTTACGTTCTTTCTCCGTTGTAAGTAATTTCATAATCGGTGGCTGAATAATCGGAACCAGTGACATATAAGAATAGGCCGCCACTGCAATTGGTCCCAGGATCGCCGTCTGCTGCAGTTTACCTGCGAGGAAGATAGATGTCGGTCCATCTGCTCCTCCAATAATTGAGATTGCTGCCGCTGCTTTGTCGGAGAATCCCATGCACATTGCTCCAAGGTATGCAGCAAAAATACCGAACTGTGCTGCTGCTCCAAGAAGGAAACTCTTTGGATTCGCGATCAACGGTCCAAAGTCTGTCATCGCACCTACTCCAAGGAAGATCAGTGACGGAAGAATTGACCACTCATCCAGCTTATAGAAATAGTAGAGAAGTCCACCCGTTCCATTTGATGCATCCTCTGCATGCAACATAATATCCGGATAGATATTTACAAGCAGCATACCAAATGCAATTGGCACAAGAAGCAGAGGCTCAAATCCATGTCTGATTGCCAGGTACAAGAAGAAACAAGCCACCGCAATCATGACCACATTGCCCCATGTAAGACTAAAAAACGCCGTCTGATGCACGAGGTTTCCTAATGTTGTTGTTATATATTCCATTTCTTAACCTCCAGTCGTATATGTGTCGGCAGTATTATTTCAATGTTGCTAATACTGCTCCGGATTCGATTGCATCACCAACAGCTACGTTGATGCTTGCTACAGTTCCATCTTCCGGTGCTACAACTGGGATTTCCATCTTCATTGCCTCGATTGTAAGAACAGCATCACCCTTCTTCACTGCCTGACCTACAGTAGTGTCAAGTTTGAATACTTTTCCGGCCGCTCCTGCTTTTACTTCAATAGATCCGGCTGCTCCTGCTGTCGCTTTCGGTGCTGTCTTTGGAGCTGCTTTTGGAGCTGCTTTCGGTGCAGTTGGTGCAGGTGCTGCACCTGCTCCTGTCTCTTCTACTGTTACATCATAAACATTACCATTTACTGTAATTGTATAATTTTTCATTCTGATATCCTCCTAATTACTCACTATGAATTCCATTTATTTGACGGACGGCGCTTAATGCTGCGGACAATAAATCCATCTGTCGTTGTCTCTTCTGCTGCTGCAATTGCTGCTGAAATAACAGCGATCAATTCCAGATCATCCGTTTCATCCACTTCTTCGACTGTCCCACTTACGGCCGCTTTCGTTTCTTCTTTCTTCTCATCTTTTTTCTCGCCAAATGCATTCTGGATTGCCGGAATGTATTTAAACAAAGAAATCAGGAATGAAATGAAGATCAGTACTGCAAATACAGTTCCCATTCCAAGCAGTGTATTTAAGCCTGCCTTTTCCACAATCTCTCCCAGTGAGAACTTCGCACTGACTGTCATACTTTCAAGGTACAAATCTTTATCAAACACAAATTCAATCGTAGCATCACGATCTTTGAACTGTGCCGGTACAGATACTGTCAGCTCATCATCTTTCGCTTCAAATGTATAATCTCCATGTCCGACATACTCACCGCATTCTTTGATTCCTGCCTGCCAGCTGTCAACTGCGCCATCAAAGCTGTCCGGTGTGAACTTCAATCCAGACATCATGAACTGATACTCTTTGCTGAATTCGTTCTGGTCGTTCCACTGTGCCAGTGTATCACTGTCTACATTCTGGCAGTAGTTTATCAGAAACTCTGTCTCCTGCTCGATCATTGCCTCATCATATTCCAAAGTAGTCTGTGTCTTACCACATCCTGTCAGGCATACGATTGCGGTCATCATCAGGCAGAGTAATAAGCTAATCTTTTTCTTCACTTTGCCTCACCTCTCTAAACTGTTCCATGCTTTTTCATCGGGCTTTCTTCTCTTTTTGTAAATAACATCTCAAATGCTCCGATGACATATTTTCTAGTGTCAGCAGGCTGGATAATTGTATCTACATAACCTCTTCTTGCTGCGGAAACCGGACTGGACTGAAGCTTGGCATATTCTTTTGCTTTCTCGTTGATTGTCTCAGCATCAGCATCTGCATACATAATTTTTGCTGCAAGATCTGCTTCCATCATTCCGATTTCTGCTGTCGGCCATGCATAGACCATATCAGCACCAAGAGATTTACTGTTCATTGTCACATAGGCACTTCCAAATGCTTTTCCGATTACAACGTTAACTTTCGGTACAGTTGCATTTGCAAATGCATAAGTTAATTTTGCCGCTGCCTTTGCAAGGCTTCTTTCTGCACACATAGTTGCCGCAAATCCTGATACATTCGTCAGTGTAAGAACCGGAATATTAAATGCATCACAGAACTCTACGAATCTGGCTGCTTTTCTTGCGCCTCTTGCAGAAAGTGCTCCATCAAACTCTTCTACAACTTCTGCATTCTCATCATAAACTTTAGATCTGTTTGCAACAGTACCAACTGTCATACCATTCAAACGAATAAAGCCTGTTACCATGTCTTTTGCATGATTCTTCTGAGTCTCAAAGAATACATGATCATCTGCGATTTCAGCAAGGGCTATTGCTGTATCTTCTGTTGCATTTTCAATCTCTGAACATGCACGATTCAGATCATCTGAACATTCTGTGTATGATGCATCTTCCTCATTATTACATGGTAAAATGCTTACTAATGTACGAATCTCTGAAAGAATCTCTTCTTCTGTTCCGACACCATCTACAAGACCTGTCTTTTCACTTTGGAATTTTGCAGAAGATGTATCACATTTATCTACTGTATTTCCTGGAATCGCATTCGGAGAATTTACGAATAACTTCGCATTCTTTTCTTCCATAAATGTAAAATCTGTAAGAGCTGGTACTAAGGACAAGCCTCCGCCACAGGTTCCGAAAATTGCTGTAATCTGTGGAATTACTCCTGATGCAAGTGATTGTTTTAAATACAATGTTCCAAATGCCTCAAGTGCGTCTGTTGCCTCCTGGAGTCTGAGACCTGCACAATCTACAAGTCCAATAACAGGAGCCCCCATCTTCATTGCCATATCATAAATGTTCGCGATCTTTCTGGCATGCATCTCACCAATTGATCCCTTCAATACTGAAGCATCCTGGCTGTACACATATACCAGATTACCATCGATCACTCCATAACCGGTAATGACACCGTCTGCCGGAGTTTTCTTTTCCTGCATGTTGAAATCTGTTGTTCTGGCTGTTACTGCTCCGCCGATTTCAACAAAGCTGCCTGCATCAAGTAACTGTTCAATGCGATTACCTGCTGCATTTTCTGTTGCCATGTTGCCCATAATTTAGCCCTCCATTTTCTTTATTAAAATATGGTTATACCAAAATTTCGCCAAATTTATTATAACTTTTTTACCGAAAAATGGCAACGCCTACAAGATACATTTGTTAAGGATTTGACAAATTTTGTTAATTATTTATGACTTTTGTTAAAAATCAAAAAGCGGTTTGGGCAATTAGCTCAAAACCGCTTTTATAGGTCTATAAATTCTGTTTATTTTTCATTTCTAAATTGAATTGGAGTCATATTATATGCCTTTTTGAACAATCGATTGAAATGCTCCACATTCTGATATCCGACAGATAATGCAATATTTTCCACTGTCATATTGCTGCTCTTAAGAAGTGCTCTTGCTTTCTTCATACGGATTTTCTTTACCAGTTCTCCAAATGTGACGCCGGATTTCTCCTTAATGTATTTGGAAATGTATGGTTTAGACAAGAAGAACTTCTCAGCAAGGTCATCTAATGTAATATCAATATAGTTCTCCTGAATATAATTCATAATTTCAATCATACGTGCGTCTTTACATGTATTGGAATTTCCAATCTCTTCCAGCTTATTAACTGCAACTGTGAGTGCCTCAATGGATGCCTTGATAATATCGGCGTCAATTCCAACACCCCAAAATGTCTTTCCTTGGCAGATTATACCAACATATGCAACAGCCTTGGAGGATGATCCTTTTGTCAGAGAATGTTCCTCGTAAAAGCTCAGTTCATAGCTGACGTTGAAATACTGTTTGATTGCATTGCTGACCGCATCCAAACGTCCATTACCCGTTGCGGTGATGACCTGGCTCTCTTTCTCATGATTGATCGTAACCTCAGCTGTAATTCCATTGACCTGTTTGAAATGACACTCATCAATATGGAATACCGGTTTTGTATTAATGTAGTTATCAGAGAAAATCTGATATACAAGTTCCGGAGTCAGCTCTTTATGTGCACGGTCAGAAATACCTTTCACAAGATATCCGACTTCCTCACGCATCTCTTTTGGAAGATTGATTCCATGGCTCTGTTTCAGAATGTAGTTCACACCACCTTTACCAGACTGGCTGTTGATGCGGATAACATCTGAATCGTATTTTCTTCCAACATCCTGTGGATCGATCGGCAGATATGGAACTGTCCATGTATCGCACTTCTTCTCTTCTCTCCACGCCATTCCTTTTGCAATAGCATCCTGATGTGATCCTGAAAATGCTGTAAATACCAGATCTCCTGCATACGGCTGACGCTCATAGACATGCATTCTTGTCAGTCTCTCATAAGTTTCGCGAATATGGTGCATATCAGTAAAATCAAGCTTTGGATCCACTCCGTGAGAGAACATATTTAAACCTAATGTCACAATATCTACATTACCGGTACGCTCTCCATTTCCAAATAATGTACCTTCGATACGGTCAGCTCCTGCCAGAATTCCAAGTTCCGCAGTAGCAACACCACAACCACGGTCATTGTGTGGATGAAGGCTTAATACAACATTATCTCTGTATTTCAGATTTTTATCTACATACTCTAACTGGCACGCAAATACATGTGGAATCGCATTTTCAACGGTTGTCGGAATATTGATGATTGCCTTGTTGTCCGCACTTGGTTTCCATACGTCCAAGACTGCATTACAAACTTCGACCGCATAATCAACCTCTGTTCCAGAGAAACTCTCCGGGCTGTATTCAAATGTAAAGTTACCATCTGTCTCATTTGCCAGCTTCAGAAGTAATTCTGCTCCATCGACTGCAATCTTCTTGATCTGCTCTTTGCTTTTTCTGAATACCTGCTCTCTCTGTGCAACAGATGTGGAGTTGTACAGATGGATCACCGCATGAGGCGCTCCCTTAACAGCTTCAAATGTCTTCTTAATAATATGCTCTCTTGCCTGAGTCAGTACCTGAACGGTCACATCATCTGGGATCATATTCTTCTCAATCAGCGTTCTCATGAACTTGTACTCGGTATCGGATGCTGCCGGGAATCCAACCTCGATCTCCTTAAATCCGATATCTACTAACATCTGGAAGAACTCCAACTTTTCCTCAAGACTCATTGGCTCGATCAACGCCTGGTTACCATCTCGCAGGTCAACACTACACCATACCGGCGGTTTTTCAATCTCTGTCTTCTTCACCCAATCATATGTGACGACCGGTGGCATAAAATAAGTCTTTTCGTACTTTTCAAAATTATTCATATCTATCACCCTTCCAAATTAATTTTCATCAAATTAGTTGTCTTTTTTTAAGACTTACTCATACTAACACAGGAATAAAAAAAAGGAAAGTGACATATTTAATCACTTTCCTTGATTTTTTTTAATATTCTTATGCTTTTTTGAGTTCAAGACTCAATTTTTCTGTCATTTTTTTACTCATCCTCAAGAGCTTCTTTTCTTGTCGTCATAACTTTCTCTTCGTAACATGCAAACAGATCATCGATTACTTTCTTCGCCTGTTTCTTTGTAAAGAGACTTACAACCGGAACAAGAATAAGTCCACCGACCATAGCGATCACACCGGAATTGATTGAAGATTTGAAAATGTATCCAAGTATCGGTCCCCAGCCGCTCACATCAACTCCTCCAAGTGTAATGACAAGCTGGATCACTGCTGCCGCACACCCCCATATAAAACAAACAAATGCAGAAGCTTTTGTCACGCCTTTCCAGTATAATCCATATAAGAACGGTGCCAAAAATGACCCTGCAAGAGCGCCCCAGGAAACTCCCATCATCTGTGCGATAAATGTTACTTCCGGATGTGCATCTTTAAAGATTGCAATCACTGCCGATACAAAAATAAAAAATACAATAAACACTCTCATAACAAACACCTGCTTTTTCTCAGACATTTCTTTCTTAGATGCAGGCTTGATCACATCCAGTGTAAATGTAGAACTTGATGTCAGCACCAGTGATGAAAGGGTGGACATAGATGCGGATAATACAAGCACAATGACCACCGCTATGACAAGTGCCGAAAGTGTGGATAACATGGTCGGCACAATGGTGTCAAACAACGGTTTTCCGGTGGCTGGATTGATGGTTACTTTATCTGCATACAGTCTTCCGAATCCTCCAAGGAAATAGCAGCCTCCGGCAACAATAATGGCAAACACTGTGGATATAACCGTTCCTTTATGTATATCTTTCTCGCTCTTAATGGCATAAAATTTACCGACCATCTGTGGCAGCCCCCATGTTCCAAGGGAAGTCAGAATTACCACAAATAAAAGCGCCATCGGATCCGGTCCAAGAAACGCGGTGTATGCTCCCTGCCAGCCCGCATCGCCTGTCACAGAAGCCAACGCCTTTGTTGCCTCCTGAAATCCTCCATTGTCGGCAAGTACTGCTCCGATTACCGCGCAGATTCCAAACAGCATAATGATTCCCTGAATAAAATCATTGATCGCCGTTGCCATGTATCCACCGAAAATAACATAGAATCCAGTCAGTACCGCCATAATTAAAATAACAAGCCAGTACGGAATATCAAACACAAGTCCAAAGAGACTGGAAAGTCCATTGTATAAGGACGCCGTGTACGGAATCAGGAAAATGAATACAATGACCGATGCCGTTGCCTTAAGCGGCTCACTGTCAAATCTCTTACCAAAGAAATCCGGCATCGTCTTAGCATCTACATGCTGTGTCATAATACGGGTTCTTCTTCCAAGCACATTCCATGCAAGCAATGACCCGATAAATGCGTTTCCAAGTCCTGCCCACGTACTGGCAAGACCAAAATTCCATCCAAACTGTCCCGCATAGCCTACAAAAATAACAGCTGAAAAATATGACGTTCCAAATGCAAAAGCCGTCAGCCACGGACCAACGCCACGCCCCCCAAGAACAAAACCATTCACATCTGTCGCATGCTTTCTGGAATAAAATCCGACATAGATCATAATCGCAAAGAACACGACAAGCAAGATAATACATAATACTTCCTTTGACATCTCTCATTCCTCCAAATAACTAGTCTTTTGTTTAAATTTATCACTTTAAACCGTTGTGCTTTAAAGTGTTAAAGTCTTTCTGTACCATATCATACGGGAAATGTATTGTCAATACAGAGAACTTATTTTTTCTGTCACCTCTTCCGTTTTTTGGGGCACTGCCTTCCGCATGCCAGATATTTCTAAGAACACAGAAAGAGGCTGTACAATCGTGTACAGCCTCTCCTGTGTTTTTATATAATTGGATACATGCGGATTTTTAATATTTCTCTACTACTTCACCCTGCTTTTTGTAGATACTGTTTGCAGGTACGAATCCTCTGACACTGGACAGCGGGTAGATATTGCTGTGGCTTCCGACTACACTTCCCGGATTCAATACTGTTCCGCAGCCAACTTCTACTTCATCACCGAGCATGGCTCCGAATTTCTTGATTCCGGTCTCAATCTGTCCTTCTGGCGATTTTACTACGACCAGTTTCTTGTCTGATTTTACATTGGAAGTGATAGATCCTGCTCCCATATGTGCTTTGTATCCAAGTACGGAATCTCCAACATAGTTGTAATGTGGAACCTGTACTTTATTGAACAGTATAACATTCTTAAGTTCTGTAGAGTTTCCGACTACGGCTCCCTCTCCTACAATTGCATTGCCACGGATAAATGCGCAGTGGCGAACCTCTGCATCTTTTCCGATGATTGCCGGTCCGTGGATATATGCTGATTCAAATACTTTTGCAGATTTTGCAATCCACACATTTTCTCCTACTTTATCATACTCGTCTGCCGGAAGTGTCTCTCCCAGTTTTACAATGAAATCACTGATCTTCGGAAGTACTTCCCATGGGTAAGTCACTCCTTCAAAGATATCCTTTGCAATTGTCTCATTAAGATTATACATCTTTGCTACTGTCATTTCTTCGAACATTTCTAAAATCCTCCTGTTCACAGTTTACTTATTATTTTTTATATTCTTTTTTCGTACTGGTCTTTGTTCTGTTCTTTGCGCGCCCGGATTTTGTGTACTTCGCCGCCTGCTTCTCATTCTTATAAAACGGTGCGACCCGGTCATAACAGGCACGGAGCTGATATTGATTATTCAGTCCTTTAACGCCTTCCGTGCGGCTGGATACAAAACGGTCCAATTTCATCATGTATTCATCAGAGGTAATATCTCCATCTGCCACATAGGTCAGCCCCTTCTCCCAGCTTGCTGTCAGCTCCGGATTCAAAAGCGACCGTACAGAATGGTCAACCACATCATAGATCATTTCTCCAAGCATGGTCGGTGTGACAATCTGTGTCTTCTTATTGAGTGCCAGATATTTATTGTTAAAAAGCTTCTTTAGGATTTCACCTCTGGTCGCACTGGTTCCGATTCCACTTCCTTTAATCTGTGCGCGAAGCTCTTCGTCTTCAATCAATTGTCCTGCATTTTCCATAGCAAGGATCAGGGAACCGGAATTATAGCGTTTCGGTGGAGATGTCTTTCCTTCCTTAATCTCCATTCCCTGGATCGGGAGAGTCATCCCTTTTTTCAGGCTTTGGATTTTTTCAAAAAATGCCTGGGAAGATGCCATATCTTCGTTACCGTCACCATTGTCACCCGAATTGTTATCACCGGAACCATCACCTGTTTCTGCGGGAGTCACACTTCCACTTACATTTCTGTCTTCTGCTCCTGCAGCGCTGCCAGATTCTCCCTTCTTTTCTCCCGGAACTCCAACAACTTTTAAGTAGCCAGGCTCTGCCAGTACTTTAAAGCTTGCAAAGAAAGACTCTTCTTTTACCTTTGTTGTAATGGCAACCTTCTGATAAACCGCCGCCGGATAAAATATACTTAAAAATCGTCTTACGATTACATCATAGACCGCCCGTGACGTCCAGGAAAGTCCACTTAGCGCACTCATGCCTTGTCCGGTTGGAATAATGGCATAGTGATCGGTAATCTGTTTGTCATTGACATATCTTGTCTTCGCCAGACCTTTATGACTTCCGAATTCTACAATCTCCTGTAAAAACAAAACGGCCGGCTCATATTTCATAAGTCCATTGAGATTCTTATGTATCTCTTTTGCCACAGCCGTGGAAAGCACACGGGCATCGGTTCTCGGATAGGTCGTCAATTTCTTTTCATAAAGTTCCTGCGCAATTTTCAGTGTCTCATCCGGACTGATTTTAAAGCGTTTCGAACATTCATTCTGCAGCTCCGCCAAGTTAAATAACAACGGTGGATTTTTCTTTTCCTTTTTCTTTTCAATGGACGCAATCTGACCTATGACCGGTTGTTCCTGCGTCAGATAATCTATGACCTGCTGCGCCTTTTCGCGCTCTTTAAATCCATTTTCCTTATATAGATCAAATGACTCGAACCACTTGGAACCCTTTACTGCGCGCCATTCTCCTTCAAATGTCTGACCCTGTTCTCCAATTGTCGCAAGAATACGATAAAACGGTGTCTCGATGAACTCACGGATCTCGCGTTCTCTTCTTACAACCATTCCAAGAACACAAGTCATTACACGCCCTACAGAGACAACTGAGTAATCCGTTCCAAGATAATTAGAAATACTATTTCCATATTTTAATGTCAATAATCTTGAAAAATTGATTCCCATGAGATAATCTTCCTTGGCCCGCAGATAAGCAGCACTTGCCAGATTGTCATACTCACTTAAATCCTTTGCCTCACGGATTCCTCGCAGTATTTCCTCCTCTGTCTGAGAATCGATCCACACTCTTCGTCTATTTTTTCCATGTACCTGCGCCTGTTGTTCTACCAGACGGTAAATATATTCTCCCTCGCGTCCTGAATCGGTACAGACATAGATCGTCTCTACATCCGGCCGGTTCAAAAGCCCTGCTACAATCTTATACTGTTTCGCCACCGACGGTATAACTTCATATTTGAATCTTGTCGGTATAAACGGCAGCGTCTGAAGACTCCATTTTTTCAAGGCAGGATCATACTCCTCCGGATAACTCATAGTCACCAGATGTCCTACACACCAGGTCACAATGGAATCCTCTGATTCCAGATACCCGTCCTGCCTTCTGGTGTTCAGCTTCAATGCCTTCGCAAACTCCTGTGCAACACTGGGTTTCTCAGCTATATATAGTGATTTCCCCATATTTATTACGTTAACTCCTTACTTTACCTTTTTTATTAATTACATCCGAATTCTTATCATCCTCATAGAATACTGGCAAATTAATTTTTTACCTGCTGAATATCCGTCCGATTCTCTTCAATAAACCAATTTTCTCCGGTACTTCCTGTGACGGTTTTGCCTGCAATGCCTCTTGCATAAAGACATTCTGTGAATCAATATACGGTTCTTTCTGCTCTTTGCGCCTGTATTTTCCGTCACTTCCAAGAACTCTTGCTTTTACATTATCACTTAACATCACTTTCAAATAGTGATTGATCTGCCTGCGGATATCCTGATCCAGTATCGGGGCAGCTACTTCTACACGCTTCTCAGTATTACGTGTCATCATGTCTGCTGATCCAATATAAATCTTCTGATCATTTCCACTTCCAAAACTGAAAATACGCGGATGCTCCAGATATCTTCCGACAACACTCATCACACGGACATTGTCCGTATAGCCAGTTACGCCCGGCAAAATACAACAGATTCCCCGCACGATCAGATCCACTTTCACTCCTGAGCGTGATGCTTCTGATACTTTCTGTATAAAATCTACATCCGTAACAGAATTCATTTTCATAATGATCCGCCCATTAGAACCTTTTTTGATTTCCTCATCCATCAGATAAAGAATCTTCTGCTTCAGGCTGGTCGGTGATACGATCAAATAATCATATTGTCCTGCCAGATTACCAATTGACATATTTTTAAAGAATTCTGCCGCATCTTTCCCTATTGCCGGATTTGCTGTCATGAGCGACAGATCTGTATACATTGCCGCTGTCTTTTCATTGTAATTACCAGTTCCAATCTGTGTAATATACTGGATTTCTCCGCGGCTTCTATAAGTAATAAGACAGATCTTTGAATGCACCTTATAACCGTCAAATCCATAGATCACACGGCATCCTGCTTCTTCCAGGCGCTCAGACCAGTCAATATTATTCTGCTCATCAAATCTTGCACGCAGTTCGATCAGAACCGTTACTTCTTTTCCGTTTTCTGCTGCCGCACACAGATATTCTACCAGCCTTGCTTTCTTTGCCAGACGATAAATCGTAATCTTGATCGTCATAACATCCGGATTCACCGACGCTTCTTTTATAAGGCGCAAAAACGGATCCATACTCTCATACGGATAGAATAACAGGATATCTTTTTTCTTTATCTGGCGCATCACATTACCTGCTGCCACATGTCCACTGTTCTGTGGCGAAAATGGCGTATAAGTCAGAGAGCGTTTCATAGCTTCCGGTAAATTCCCACTGATACCAAAAATGTAATCTAATTTCATCGGCATCTTTGTTCGAAAAATCTGATTCGGCTCAATCTCAAACTTCTCACAGAAATATTTCTGTGTCTCTTCAGACAGTTTATTTGCAGTCTCCAGTCTGACTACCGCCATACGGCGGCGTTTGTGAATAGTCTGCTGCATAAGATACCGGAAATCATCCGTCACTTCCAAAGCCTCGTCATCCGGAGACACATCAGCATTTCTCGTTACACAGATATAATTCGCTTCCGACACTTCGTACTTCGGAAATACCAGGTTCAGATGCTCCAGGATGACCTTTTCCATACGAATGTATCGGATATCATGTCCCGGAAGGCACAAAATGTCCGACACGAACTGTGGAACCGGAACAATTCCCATCATACTTTTGTTATCCATCTTCAAACTTGCCGTTACATACAATTCTTTATTCAAAAGATGCGGAAATGGATGATTCGCATCCACAATCTGCGGGGAAAGAATCGGAAGAATCTGATCTTTAAAATAAAACTTTACATACTTCTTCTCCTGGGATTCCAATTCTTTATAATCAAGTCCACACACTCCATACGGATGCAGTTCTTTCTTAATCTCAGCATAAGTCTTATCGCGCTCTTTATATAAAGGTGCAACTTCTGTCAGGATTGCATGGATCTGCTCCTGCGCTGTCATGCCGGACCGGCTGTCTTTTGCCTTGGCATCTGTGTGCACCATATCATAAAGACTTCCAACACGAATCATAAAGAATTCATCCAGATTGCTGGTGAAAATTGCAACGAATTTCATCCTTTCAAGAAGCGGCACCGACTCGTCCTGTGCCTCTTCCAGTACCCTTTGATTGAACTTAAGCCAGGATAACTCCCTGTTCTGGGTATAATTCAATAACTCTTTACTCATCAGCCTCGTCCTCCTTTTTCATATCTGCTTTCTATAATATATTTATAATTTTTCAGAAACAAATACAGCCAGTTTCTGTTTTATATAACTGGCTGCATTTCTGTTTTTATAATTATTTTGCCTGAATATATCCTTTTGCCGTCAGTGCTTCTGCGCAGAGTACAGCTCCGCCTGCTGCTCCGCGGACTGTATTGTGTGAAAGTCCTACGAACTTAAAGTCGAACATAGAATCTTCTCTGAGACGTCCGATGGATACACCCATTCCGTTCTCATAGTCTACGTCTAATCTTACCTGTGGACGGTTATCCTCTTCCATGTAGCGGACAAACTGCTTTGGTGCACTTGGAAGTCCTGCCTCCTGCGGAAATCCTTTGAAGCTTTCCAGTTTCTCAATAAGCTGCTCTTTTGTAGGTTTCTTCTCAAAGTTGATAAATACTGCGGCTGTATGTCCGTTCAGAACCGGCACACGCAGACACTGGCATGTAATCTTCGGAGCATCTGCAAGTGTGATCTGTCCGTTCTCATATGTTCCAAGAACACGAAGCGGCTCCTGCTCGCTCTTTTCTTCCTCTCCACCGATGTATGGAATAATATTCTCTACCATCTCCGGCCACTCTTTGAATGTTTTACCTGCTCCGGAAATTGCCTGATATGTTGTAGCAACAACTTCTTTTGGTCCGAACTCTTTCCATGCTGCAAGGCAAGGTGTGTAACTCTGGATAGAGCAGTTTGGTTTTACTGCAATAAATCCGCGAGTTGTGCCGAGACGTTTTCTCTGATCATTGATCAGTTCAAAGTGGTCTGAGTTAATCTCCGGCACTACCATCGGAACATCTTTTGTCCAGCGGTGTGCACTGTTATTGGAGACAACCGGTGTCTCTGTCTTCGCATACGCTTCCTCGATTGCGCGAATCTCGTCTTTTGTCATATCAACTGCACTAAATACAAAGTCTACAGAAGAAGCTACTTTCTCGACTTCATTAACATTCGCAACGATCAGTTTCTTAACTCCTTCCGGCATCGGTGTATCCATTTTCCAGCGGTCTCCGATTGCTTCTTCATATGTCTTGCCTGCTGATCTCGGGCTGGCTGCAACTGTTACAACCTCGAACCATGGGTGGTTCTCCAGAAGTGCAATAAAGCGCTGTCCAACCATTCCTGTTGCTCCTAATATTCCGACTCTTAATTTCTGATTCATCGTTTTTCTCCCTTCTATCTTCCTGCAGATTATGTATCTTAATATTCTGCCATATACTTCTTATAACTGTCTACTGCTTCCTGCATCGGCTTCACACCCGGCGCACCTGTGGTGTTACGCTTCTCCACGCAAGTCTTCAGGCTGATTGCCTCATAGATATCCTCCTCAAATACCGGAGAAATCTTCTTATATTCCTCAAGTGGAAGATCGTCAAGCGGAATCTTCTTATCCAGGCAGAGAAGTACAAGCTGACCTACGATTCCGTGTGCGTCTCTGAATGGTACTCCGTGATTCACAAGATAATCCGCTGCATCTGTCGCATTTGTAAATCCGTGCTTTGCACTCTCTTCCATGCGGTCATTCTTAAATGTCATCGTACGAAGCATGCCTGCAAATAACTGTAAGCATCCTTTTGTTGTATCGATTGCATCAAATGGAAGTTCTTTATCTTCCTGCATGTCTTTGTTGTATGCAAGCGGAATTCCTTTCATTGTAACAAGAAGTCCGGTCAGTGCAGCATAGACACGTCCAGTCTTACCTCTTACAAGCTCTGCAATATCCGGATTCTTCTTCTGCGGCATAATACTGCTTCCGGTACTATAAGCATCATCAATCTCAACAAACTTATATTCATTAGAATTCCAGATGATCACTTCCTCTGAGAAACGGCTCAGATGCATCATAATCATGGAAAGCGCTGACAAATACTCAATCAGATAATCTCTGTCAGAAACACCATCCATACTGTTCATAGTTGGTCCGTCAAATCCAAGAAGCTTTGCTGTATAGGCACGGTCTAATGGGTAAGTCGTTCCTGCAAGAGCTCCAGATCCAAGCGGACATGTATTCATTCTTGTATAAATGTCTTTCATACGCTCATGATCCCTTTTGAACATCTCAAAATACGCGCCCATGTGGTGAGCCAGTGTGATTGGCTGTGCTTTCTGTAAATGTGTGAATCCCGGCATATATGTCTCAAGGTTATTCTCCATAATTTCAAGAATCGCCTCTAACATCTCCTTGATCAGTGCATCTGTCTCCTGCACTTCATCACGGATATAAAGCTTCATATCCAGTGCAACCTGATCATTTCTGCTTCGCCCTGTATGAAGCTTCTTACCCGCATCTCCCACACGGTCGATCAGGTTTGCCTCAACAAAACTGTGAATATCTTCATATTTATCAGTAATCTTAAGTTTTCCTGATTTCACATCATCAAGAATCCCCTGAAGTCCTGTAATAATTGTCTCTTTTTCTGCATCGGTCAGGATTCCCTGCTTTGCAAGCATGGTAACATGTGCCATACTTCCTTTGATATCCTGCTCATAAAATCTCTGGTCAAATGAGATAGATGCATTGAACTTATATACTAACTGGTCAGTCTCTTTTGTGAAACGACCTCCCCATAATTGTGCCATAATCTCTTCCTTTCCGTCATTTAATACTGTACTGTATAAAAGTGTACCATATTTTTATCTAAAGTCAACAGTGTCTTACTTTCGTTGTCTCTGGGAAAATTCACAACCACAGTAATCCTGTCTGTACAAACCATAAATTTTTGACAGTTCTGTGGAACGCTTGTAACCATTTTTCTTCTTAAAATCTGAAATCAAATATTCCACACCATATTCTTTTGCCAGACTCTGCCCGATTTCATTGAGCTTTGCTGCATTCTTCAGTGGACTGATGCTAAGCGTGGTTGTAAAATAGTCATATTCTCCTGCTTTTGCAATCTCTGCAGTCTCTCTGAGACGCAGCTCATAACATTTCATGCACCGGGAGCCGCCTTCTTTGACCTCCTCAAGTCCCCTGGCCATCTCGTAAAATTTCTCTTTCTCATATTCTCCCGCTACAAAGCTGACCGGATATTTGAAATTCATATCATCGATCAGTTTCTGTTGTTCCAGAATCCGCTTCGTATACTCTGTCTCCGGATAAATATTCGGATTATAGTAGAACACTGTGATTTCAAAATAATTGCTCAGATACTCTAACACATAACTGCTGCATGGAGCACAGCAACTGTGTAACAGAAGCCTTGGAACACGCCCTTCTTTTGTCAGCGTATCCAATAACTTGTCTAATTCTTTTTGATAATTCATACTCATCGTTCCTATCTTGCGTACTCACATGCAATTATAACTTTTTCATAACAAGATGACAAGGGAAAATCCATATTTATGAACCATTTATGAACCATTTTATGACCACAAAAAATACATTTTTCGTTTGATATAAAACTGACCACACATTTTCTTTCAAGATACATATGATAAGATATAGGATTATCATTTGCGGAGGTTTCCATGGATCAAGTACTGGAACTTAAGAATATTCACTATGCTTACCACAATCCGGACGGAGAAACTCCTGCCATAAATGGCATCTCCTTTATCCTGAATAAAGGAGAATTCGTTGCCATCGTCGGACCTTCGGGTTGCGGAAAGTCAACGCTTCTTTCTATTATTGCCGGACTTCTCATACCGGAAAAAGGCTTCATTAAAATCAATGGGAAATACCTTCACGAAAGCACTACAAATGTAGGCTATATGTTACAACATGATGAACTTTTCGAATGGCGGACCATTTACAATAATGTTATTTTAGGACTGGAAATTCAGCATATGCTGACTGCAAGGACCCGGGAAAAGGCACATAATCTTTTAGACATCTATGGGCTGAAACAGTTTGAAAATGCAAGGCCCTCGGAACTTTCCGGCGGCATGCGCCAGCGGGCCGCCCTGATCCGTACGCTCGTTCTGGATCCAGATCTCCTACTGTTGGATGAACCATTTTCCGCATTGGACTATCAGACCCGCTTAAATGTCGGGGACGATATTGGTCAGATCATCCGGCAGGAAGGAAAATCAGCCGTTCTTGTAACACACGACCTGTCAGAAGCCATCTCCCTTGCCGACCGGATCATTGTCCTTTCCGGACGCCCGGCTAATATACGTCAGACTGTTCCACTCATTTTTGATTTGGAACAGGATACTCCTTTGAACCGCCGGAACTCCCCGGAATTCAAACATTACTTCAACTTAATATGGAAGGAGCTGAATACAGATGACTGAATTTTTAAATGAACTTTCTGAAAATCAGATCAACTATCTGAAACAGCAAAAGAAGCACAAATGCATTGTCGGTATCTCCCGGATTCTGATTCTTTTCAGTTTTCTCTTTCTTTGGGAATTCACTGCAAATTTAGGTATCATCGACTCCTTCATCTTTAGCAGCCCGTCAAAGATTGCACTATGTTTCTGGGGCATGGTGCTGGATAAAAGCATTTTTCTGCACACCAATGTCACACTATACGAGACAATCTTAAGCTTCCTGCTCGTCACTGCCACCAGCATTCTGGTTACCATTCTTCTTTGGTTCAGCAGACGGTTATCAGAGATCCTGGATCCTTACCTGGTAGTACTGAACAGTCTGCCGAAGTCTGCACTGGCACCACTTCTTATTGTCTGGCTTGGAGCAACAAAAACAACAATTATCGTCGCCGGAATGTCTGTAGCAATCTTTGGAAGCATTCTGAACTTATACACCAGTTTTATGACCGTCGATCCAGGAAAACTGAAACTCATCTATACACTGGGTGGAAATCGGAGGCACGCGCTTCTAAAGGTCGTACTTCCTTTTTCTCTTCCGGCAATCATCAGTAACATGAAAGTCAACATCGGACTCTGCCTCGTAGGCGTGATCATCGGTGAATTTCTGGCTGCCAGAGAAGGGCTTGGATATCTGATCATCTACGCGAGCCAGGTCTTTAGCTGAAGAGACATTCTGATACAATCTAAACTCACTTTAAAAACACGACGAGAGTGCGGAAATCCGCACTCTCAATTCTGCTTTCTTAACTTCTCAGCTTTTCTTTTATACAAATATAATCTTACGCCTATGTATTCATCAGCCACATTGTCACCTTGAAGCTTACTTTCCAGTTTATCAATTTTATCTTGCAGGAATTCTGCTGTTAAAGTTCCTTTCTTGCTCCACCGTTCAAATTGTGAACGGACACTGTCACAGATGCATCTTCTGCCTGCTACCAGCTTAGATGTAGTATCCCATTTTATCTTTCCATCGGAATCCTTCTCTCCATTTAAATGTAATACTTCGTCTATATCTCTTTGCATTGCCTCTTCAAGTTCTACTCCTAAGCCTACATTAGGGCGTACATAAATTTCTCCTGTCTTCTTATAATAACCAATGGCTTCCATTTGTCTTTTATTCCACGGATTGATCACCAAAATTTTCTCACCTCTGGAAGCATCACAACACAGACATCGCACATTTTGGTGTTCATTGTCAAGCTTGTCTTTCTCGCCACCATAACAAACACCAAGATAATTCTGATAATCCAAAGCAGTTTCTTTATTAACACTTAAGGCTTCGTAATGCTCTATCTTAGTGTCATTTCTCTGTCCGGTTATTCTTCTCATACAATATGCACACAATCCATGTTGTTCCTTTACCAATTCAGTTCTGATTTCATCTTTAGGCATCTTATCAAACAATGCTCTTAACTGACCCGAATCTTCTGGTAACCTCAGTTCTTTATATCCACTTCCCGGCGTCTCTTTTATCCGTTCTGCCTCTTTTTCAATCACCACAGGCGTTCTTCTCTTTCGAATATAAATCATACTATTCCTCCGCTTCAATCTCGTATTCCGATTCTAAAGCAATGACTTCCGGGTGTTCCTTTCCAAGCATTTCTGTAAGCTGTTCTAATATCTCCTTCGCCTGACTATACTCTTCTCTATCCATTCTTTTTCCAAACTCTTCAATTAAATCCTCTACCTTCGCAGGACGCATATAATATCCGAGCATGTCTTTCAAAATTTCATTTACAGAAAAAGCATAACTGTCACTTATATACCGAATATTCTGTTCTTCATCAATACTGATAATATTTGCATTTTTACATGAAGATACTATAATCGGCGAATGTGTTGCAGCTATGAATTGGACATTTGGAAATGTTTCTGTTAATGCATCAATAATTCTCCACTGCCATTTTGGATGCAGATTAGAATCTATCTCATCAATTAGAACAATTCCTTCAGCATTTGGAATATTATCACCTTCGTCCGGGTTCAGAATTGCCATACGATATGCCAAGTCCAGAATTAAGTTCAAAACAGACTGATATCCTGCACTTAAATCCTCTATTGCTTTATATTCACCATTTTCACAATAAAGCAATGCTTCCGAATTAGGATTGAAAATAACTTCACTAACTGCCCCATCATTCATAATGCTCATGAACTTAGCTACAATCTTTCCAAACTGTCTGTAATTCTCAGAGTTATGGTTCATTCGTATATTGACCCATTCCATTTGCTTACACCAATTATTAACAGTGGATAAATTTGCTGTTCTTTCCATGCAGCCTAAATATCCGCACCGTCTGTTGTGAAGCTGTTTTCTTTTCTTTTCATTCGCATCGCTTCTTGCTGAGACCCAATGTCTGGAAGCACTCTGATAACTAATAAGTGGTAAAATCACATGTTCTGTACTATTTATAAGTTCTCTAGAAACCGTTAAAATATCTCGTGGATTTATAGATGTACGACTGGAACTAGTAGCTCCTTTTTTTATCCGGCTCCATGTGTAATCTATTCCTTTATAGCTAATTGTACTTCCTACTTCTACAGGTTCTTTATAAGATTTATTTGGAATTCCATTATTGTCCTTTATAATCTGATAATGTACGTCATCTTTGTAGATATTGCGTGTATTAACATCTTCCATTCCAGCCAGAAAACCTGATACTGCAACTGTAGCTGCTTCAAGTATTGTAGTTTTTCCTACTCCGTTATCTCCAAGTAACAGATTAAAACCCGGTTTAAATTCTAATCCTACCTCTTCAAACATTTTAAAATTCGATACATGCAGTTTCTTTAATATCATCACGTACTCTCCTCTACAATTCCGTGCATTTAAGTATTTCCATATAGTTGCATTTTAACACAATGTATTCTTTCCCACAACAAAGATGTCAATGATTTTCCCTCCCCTCTTTCAAAACTTCCCAGTATCCAGTCCTTCCATCCCTGTGAAACTGGATTTTACCCTCTTCTTGCAGCACTTTCATTCGATATTGTGTCTTTGATAAGCCATAACCTAATTCTCTTGCAATGTCTTTTGCCTTATAGTCAGGATTCTCTTTTAATAACTGCACAATCTGTTCCCGTTCCTCTACCATACCCTGCCTGTAATTGAATAAATTATCATATTCTATCCGAATGCAGTCTTGTTCACTTTCTGGCAACAGATTCATATCTGTCACTCCTATCATTTTAGATAAATTGAAATGTAATTCCAAATATGTAGGGAAAACTACAATACGGTCTATCTCTTCCAACATTCCTGCCACAGATGCTTTTTCGATAATGTCTCCGTTCTTCAGACTTTCTTCTATATTAAGAATACGATATTTCAAAAAAGATTTCTGATTATTCTTCTTTTCCAGTCTGTTTAACTGCACCTGAATATTTTCCAGCCTTTCATCAAGTTCTTTTTGTTTCTCCGTATAAACTTGATCTGACAGCACACCGTCTAGAAGTTTATCTACCAATTTCTTTGTCTGCTCTTTTATCTGCTTCTTCTGCATCTTCACTCTGTCAATTTCCGGTTGCAAATCCTGTTCCTTCAGCACAGTCTTCAGCAAACTAATCATTTTTCGTGTCAGCTTTTCTTTATCCACCTGATAAGAAGATAGACAATTCTTCTCTAATAACTGATACAATCGCTCTTCGTCTAAATGTACATTATCACAGCCTTCTACATGTTCAAGCTGAACCCGTCTTAACTGAGGTCGGTCAAGTCTCCCTGTATTCCTTCCCGTCTCCAAATATGTCCGGCATTTCCATTCATGAATAATCTCACCAGTCTTGTATCGTCTGCGAATCCTCCTGTAATACGGACTTCCACATAAACCACACTGTAGCTTTCCACTCAAATGATACTTACCACCATTCTTTCCTGACACATCAGCACTACTTTCAGCTTTCTTATTCGACCGTCTCTTCCTAATATTCTCATTAGCACTCTCCCACAGTTCTTCCGAAACCGTTTCTGGTACCTTATGGTCATACACATACCATTCATCAGAAGATGTCCGTATTGTTTTCTTCGTGTCAAAATCATAATGAAACCGCCCCATGACTGCACAGCCTTTATTAATCGGATTCTTGATAATTCTCAAAATATCATTTGCTCCAAATGGCTGCCCGTCCCTTTTTCGCACTCCGTCATTCTCTAAGATTGTGGCAATCGTTCTTGTTCCGAAATCAGCGGCGCACAATTCGTACATGCGCCGCTTAACTGCTGCCTCCTCCTCTACCAAAGCAATGCTTTTATCTGGTAACTTCCGAAATCCGTATACTCTAGAAGTCATGATGACCTTTCCCCCAGATTTCTGTCTGTTCCGGTGTGCGTTATTTATTTTTTTGGACAATTCACGACTGTAATCTTCTGCCAAAATCGCCTTGATACCTGTAATCAGAGCATCATCTGCCGTATAGAACTTCCGTTCTATGTAAATATACAACTGCTTCTGCTCTGTGACCAACCGGTCTACGAAAAGATACCAATCCATCGTATTTCGCATTAATCTATCCTGACTTTTAATAACAATTACATCAAATTTATCCTTCAACAAATCTGCATAAAGACGGGCATATTCTTTTCGTCCTTTTGTTGTTGTACCTGACTTGCTTTCAATGTAGCGGTCTACCAACAACCAGTCTTGTTCTTTTATGCATGCTTCACCTTCCTTGACCTGTTGTACTAAGGCATCTTTCTGACTCTCTTCTTCTGTGGAGCATCTAGCATAGAGTACCGCGCGTACCATCTGCTATTCACGCTCCTTATCTATCAGAAGAATCAACCGGCTCCTCTCATCAGGTGTGATAAGATTTTGCTGGTAGAGCATATCCGCCATACTTTTCATAATTGCATTTTCAATATTCATAGGCTTTCTCCTTTCTGTGTCACTTGAAATATCTTGATTAAATACAGGCATACATTCCATATACTCCTTGTTTTTTCTAATATATGCCTGTTGTTGTAACCTATTTAACTAACTCTTATCGGTAAATGAATGTAAATCTGCATACTAATCACCTCTAATTTGATTCCTGAATAATTTCGGTCACTTGTGACACTCACAAGGTATCATTCTCTCGAAGATAAAACAAACGTATGATTTTTTATTTTGCACACTTGACTTATTTTCTAACTTTTGCCATCAGCCATTTAGTTGCAGCTTTTTCTACATTCAATAACATTTTCCATTCTCCATGTGCTTATTCCTCATTCTTTCTTCTTTCCTATATAATAGTCATACCCGTTCCGGGCATTACAGAACATACATAATTCCTTATATCTCTGTTCTGGATTCACTCGCCGGATATAGTGTCCCGGCACATCATAAAAATTGCCTGCGCATATTCTGCACAGGCTCACGACTAATGGTTTTTCTATTATTCTTGGTATTCCGGTACTTCTTTGGATTGCTTTATTGATTTTCTCCATTTCTGACCATTTCAAAGTACACACATAATTTTCCAACCGTCTCTTATCTATAGTTCTAAGTTGTTCTAGCAACACTACAGAATCCTTTTCTAAATCTTCGATTTCTGGAATTGCAATGTGCGTTGGCAGTTTCATTTTTTCCTTGCTCGTAATCGCCGCTACAATCACTGTTGGACTGTATTGATTTCCTATATTATTCTGAATCACCAATACCGGACGATAACCTCCCTGCTCACTTCCAAATACAGGATCAAGGTCTGCGTGATAAATGTCCCCACGCCTGACTTTCTTATCTTCCATCTTTACTTTATCTCCTCAACTTTCTGACTATTTTTACTTACAACCTGTTACTGTCATTTCTATCATATTTAAATATACAGAGAACTTGCCACTGGCAACTTCTCTTGCATGCTATGGTATGTAGGATACAAGTCTATTTGTCCCTGACACCCCGACTTGTAATTAGGAAATCATCAGACGGCTGACTGCTAATCAGCTCCACAGGATTCTATCTAAAATAAATATATGGAATTGGGATTTTTCCTCTCCAGGGATCTCCTGAAGCTGCCCTCACTTGTTGCGGCATCAAAGAAATATTTTGTATACACGACTTTATGACCGGACAGGAGTATCATTATGCCTGTTGTCTGTCTTCGCCCTGCCAGAAGCAATCTGACAGTTATAACCCGATATTTTACGCTCAACAGTCAGGGCAATACAAACTGAAACCAAAAGGAAGTATAAGGGTGGGATTTCGCTGTCTTAACCCAGACTTTGTCATGGCGTATCTGTTAATGTAGCTTACGCTCATCACGATAACAACAGGAATGTGTCTGATGAATGTATATGCATTTGTCAAGGTTCAGTCTGTCCTAAAACTTCTTGAAATTAAAAAAAGAAGAAACAGACGGATCAGAATATTTCTCTTTCCATCTGTTTCCTCACTTAGATGCTATTTTTCCCCCATCAATTTAAAATTTTTTTCAAATTTTCAATTGCTGCTTTTACGGACTTTGCTACTCTCCGAAAAGAGCATCCTTCCTCCTGCGCAATTTGTTCATAAGTCATTTCTTCAAAATAGTATTTAATCAAACGTCTTCTTTGAATTTCTGACAACTTCTGAATTGCATTATGTAGCCGTTCCTCCTCCAGTTTCTTCAGAACAGTATCTTCTACACTTTCCTCTTTCTCGATTGCTCTTTCATATAAACTGGAATCCCGGACTTCTGACTGTTCCAGATGCCTGTCCACAACATTCATATGTGACAAATCCTGCAATTCAAAGCTATTAAACTCATCGTACAGTGTTCTTTCTATTTCTATACAATTCTGTATTTCTTCATTACTTTTAAATGAAACATAATATTTTCCATTCTTCTCATAGATTTCATATGGGTTGTATTTATCTTTTCTTCTTTTTGGCTGTCTGCCTTCCATGCCCTTTCCTCCGATCTGATTTTTTTGAATTCAGATCAGTAGGCGGGGCACGAATACAAACATCATTCTTTGTCCGTAATTGTTCATTCCAAACAATTAGGTAGTAAAAAACGCTCTGATAGACATAAATCTTCAGAACGTTCCCATAATTTCAATTAAATTTTATATCTAATTTTCGATTATCCGCATAAACACTATACTTTCAAGTATTTTGAAGTATAGAAAAAACTCATTTTACCACGAATTTACCACGATTGAATGAGCCTTGATATGACCTATAAAATAACACCCAAAAGACATCATTACACCTAAATGGTGTCTTTTTAAAAAGCAGTCAATCCTAAAACTAACTGCTTTGTGTATATGGATATGAAATTGTAAACTAGAAGCTGTTTATTTTTTCTTTTTAGGTTTTGGCGTTGGTAGTTCATCATACATCACATCAAATAACCCCGTCAGAAAATCTTTATTATCAACTTCTTCCACCAATAACATTTCTTTGGCGTTTTCGTATGGAATTTCATAAGTAACTGTCGGCATATAAGAAATTGCAGACTTTGTTGGTTTTACAAGTAACCTATCATCATATATACCGCCAACGATTTTTCCACGATAATAAATAATAAATTCTCCCATCATTGCACGATATGTTATTTCTTGTAATTCTGATAATTGTTCTAAAACAAATTGTAAATAATCTTTACTTGAAGCCATTTCCAACCCTCCAATCTTGAATTTTATTATTCCAATGCTTTCTTTAAGTCCAGAACAAATTGCTTTTGTTGTTTTTTCAAATAGGTTTTTACAAAAGGTTTCATAAACCACTTTTTAGGTATCACATTTTCTGTAAAGTCTATTTGTGTTTCATTCCCTTTGTCTATAAAAACACCAATCCAATGACCTTTCATGTTGCTATTCTCCATATCAAATTCCCAGCGTTTATATGGTTCTGCAACGGTAACGGTAAATGTAGTAGCATATCCATTTTTTGTGTATTCAATAAATTGTTTGTCATTTATTATTTCTGTTTTGCTCAAATCACTTCGCCATGAGTTATATTTATCAACAGCTAAAACAATGTTCCAAACTTTTTGAATATCATTACTAATAATTGTATTTATATTTGAAATTGCCACTTTTTCATTTCCCCTTTTCAAACTGAAATTTCTGGTGTTACATCGGTGTTCCTACTTCAATCAAATTACCGTCTAAATCATAAAAACGAACTACTTTTTGTCCCCAACTATGTGTCATAAGTTTATTAGCATACTGAATTGAAGGATAAGACCGTTCCAACTTTTCAACAAATGCTTCTATATCTCGTTCTTCAAAATATAATTCACAAGAATTACTTTTAGGGATAATATCCTTTCCTAAAAACTTTTTCCAAATTTTTTCGTCTTGAAGCACAAGTCCTTCCGTTAAAATCATGTTACCGTCATTGTCAAGTACCAAATCAAGACCGAACAGGTCATTGTAAAATTGTTTTGATTTCTCAATATCTTTAACAACAATTAAAATGTTCTTTAATTCCATTGTCTAACACCTCTAAATAAATTCAAGTTTGTCGCTTTCTTCATATCCACATTATATCATTTTCATATCTGCACCACAATAAAATTTTATGCACCGATAATCTTATTGAACAGCTCTAACAAACACCATTTCATCACTCCAATCTGAAATTTAGGTATGAAAAAAGCAGTCAATCCTAAGACTAACTGCTTTGTGTATAGAGATATGAAATTGTGAAATAGAATTTGCCTATTTCAAATCAAAAAGAGAATTTTCATAGTCCTTTACATAGTATCGTATATTTTTACGCCCCTTTTGAATAATGGTATGTCCCTCTGCTTCTAATTTTTCTTTCTGTGCTTCAATACCATTTGGATATTTAGCATTTAATTCTCCGTTTGCTTTTAATGTTCTCCAATAAGGTGTTTCATCTTCGGAACGCTGATAACTCGCCCACGCTACAATAGAAACAAATATACCCGCTGTAATCGGCTCTGTAAAATCTGCACCACTCAATTTTGCAAAGTGTTCTCGTATTTTTCCAACCGTAATCACTTTACCATACGGAACTTTTTTCATTACTTTGTCATAGTCAATCGGGGGAGCAAAATACATTTTGTTTCCACCATATTTCTCAATACTTTTCTGGTCTATGATAATTTGAAATTTTGGCATATCCTTACTATCATGCAACATAGCATTAAAATCTTTTTTATCTTCATTTGCCATTTGTGCCACCTCCTACTTTAAGGATAGTCTGTTTCTTATTTCCATGCAATGAGGCTGTTTGAAAATTATTAACACTTTCAAATTTGTCGCTTTCTTCATATCCATATTATAACAGTTCCATATATCCGCCACAATAAAAATCAGCATACCCTTAGCATTTATGGAACAAAAATGCACACTTTTTCTTTCTTCCTCTTGATTACCCCACAACAGAAAAGAAAAAGCCCTGTCAAGAGCCTTGCCACCATTGGTGGTGCTTTGCACTCTTTACTGGGCTTTTTGTTTGCTGTATCTTCCATGCAAGAGGAAATTAAAGACCTCTGTTCCATTTCGCCTTTAGATAATCTTCATAGTCTGCTTCATTGAAGTCTACTTGTGGAGAAGTGTCGGGAATGTTGTTTCTGTTGTCTATATCCGCAAGCTGACGAAATATCCAATCATCATAAGGGTCATGGTATTTATACTCTTTGGGCTGTTCTCTGTATCGGTCTAACCCTCGCATTTCCTTATGCACTTTTATCATGCGTTCCAGTTTTTGACGCTGTATCAACTGCTTGATTTCCATAAGTTCTTCCAACTCCGTAACCTCATTGGTAATGTAGTTATGGATATACTGTATGAGTTTATATGCCTTGTAAAATGTGCATTCTTTTTCATCATCGAAAAATTCATTTTCAGACAGGTAATCTAAGGAAACATTGAAGTCTTGTTCCCGTTTGATAATATCCATGATATAGGGCTCGGTGTGGTCAATATACTTCCATTCTCCCGACAATAATTCATTGGGCGTTACACCCAGCACGTCCATTATCTTCTCTAACGTATCAAAGGTAGGATAATTCACGCCACGTTCAATCTTGGAAAGGCTCTGCATATTGATACCGATTTTGTCCGCAAGTTCCTGTTGTTTCATTCCTCTGTGTTTTCTTATGGTCTGTATGTTTTCTCCTAAGAAACTGATTTTCTTTTCATAATGCTCCATAACTTAGTATAACCGCTCCTTTCGTTGCTTTTCTTGGTATTTATAAGCATATCATACTTAATCTATATCTAAAAGTCAACAAAAACTTCTTGACAAGTAATTCTAATGGAGTTATTATCGTATTAGACAGAGTGATTAAGCACGCTAGGGTCAATCACACGCTTGAGTAAGCATATAAAATATATATTTTCGCTTTGATAGCATGAATAAGCATGGACTATCAGACCGAAAATAAGGTTTCTGACTGGGGCTGTTCCGTTTAGCCACGAGCCTTACAAGGCTCGTGAGCGTTAAGAACGGGGCAGACACAGGAAGAAAGGGAACGCCTTTAGGCGTTCGTAAAGGGCGTATATGTAACACCGCCCTGCGCATACATGTCATAGTACCTAGAAACTGTGATAAATAAAGGAAAAAACACGATTTTTACCCCGCAAAAAACGGGAAGTACGAAAGGAGTAATGCACTATAACTACACACAAAAATTTATCCGTTAAGATTGATTACATCAGCATTATATTTGATACTGCAACCGCCGAAGATGTAATCATGCACATTTTAGATTTACCGACTGACATTTTCAATGTTTATCCAGCAACGATAAAATTCAAGACTTATCAAGCACGCTGGCAGATTGGAGATATTTATGTATCGGGGGACGCAAGAAAGACAGAGGACAACCCACAGGGACTAGGCTGTTATCTTGTTATGACTGGCAGAGGTTGTGATGATATTTTCCGTATTCTCGACAGTAGGAATTATACCTTTGGGGATATGTTCCGACGCTGTGAGCGAAGATACGGACTGGATAATTTCCATTTCACAAGACTTGATATTGCCATTGATGATAAGAACGAAAAGCCATTCTTTACCATAGAGCAGATAAAGAAGAAATGCGAAAAAGAGGAATTTATCTCGAATAGTGAGGGCTACCACTTTGACGAAAGCAAGTTTGATGATTTCGACACCGCAAAGACTGTTTATATCGGTGCTGGTAAATCGGGATTGTCCTACCGCTTTTATGACAAGGATAAGGAAGTCTGTTCAAAACATAATAAGACACTTGATGAAGTCGGCAGTTGGAAACGGACAGAAATGCAACTGCGTGATGATAAGGCTCATGCTTTTGCCATGACATTCAAAGACAGACCGCTGGAACTTGGGGAACTGGCTTTCGGGCTATTGGCAAACAACCTACGCTTTGTCGTGCCAAACAGAAATGAAAGTAATAAGAGCAGATGGAAAACGTGTCGGTTTTGGGAACGCTTTTTAGGGGCTGTGGAAGTCTTGAAACTGCAAGTACCGAAACTACATAATTCTCTTGAAGAAACACAGCAATGGCTCACAGAGGGTGGTGTGATTTCCGCTGTCAAAAGTTTTTACTTCTTGGAAGAACATGACGCATTAGGTGGACTGGAAAAAGTGGGAACTATGCTTGATAAGGCAAGATACAGCAATTCCCTTTCCAGTAAACTAACCGCCCACTTACAGAGGATAGACCGCACCGACCTTATCCCCTATATCCAGTATGACACGAAACATGGGAAAGGGGGTATCTGATGAATAACAACGATATTCCTGTATGGGAAAAATACACCCTTACCATTGAAGAAGCGTCAAAGTATTTCCGTATCGGAGAAAACAAGTTAAGACGATTGGCAGAGGAAAACAAAGACGCTGGCTGGCTCATTATGAATGGCAACCGCATACAGATTAAACGCCGACAGTTTGAAAAGGTCATTGACAAATTGGACGCAATCTAATGCAAATGAGCCTTGTATGTGTTATGATGAACACAAGTCATATCAAGGCTCTTTCCAACAAGGAAAGGAGCAGACACCATGAAAGAAAAAAGACGGGATAGCAAAGGACGTATCCTGCATACTGGAGAGAGCCAACGAACAGACGGGAAATACTTATATAAATATGTGGACGCATTTGGAAACACAAAATATGTGTATGCCTGGAGATTGACACCCACAGACCCGACACCAAAGGGAAAACGGGAAAAACCCTCACTTCGTGAGCTGGAACAGCAGATAAGACGGGATATTGAGGACGGTATTGACAGCACAGGCAAGAAAATGACGCTTTGTCAACTCTACGCCAAACAGAACGCACAGAGGGCAAACGTGAAGAAAAGCACACAGAAACAACGGGAACAGCTCATGCGGTTATTGAAAGAGGACAAGTTAGGTGCTAGGAGCATTGATACGATAAAACCCTCTGACGCTAAGGAATGGGCGTTACGCATGAAAGACAAAGGCTTTTCCTATAACACCATTAACAACCATAAACGGTCGTTAAAAGCGTCGTTCTATATCGCCATACAAGACGATTGTGTAAGGAAAAACCCTTTTGATTTCAAGTTAAGTGAAGTCATAGAAAATGATACCAAAGAGAAAGTCGCATTGACAGAGGAACAGGAACAAGCCCTACTCTCATTCATCAAGACGGACAATGTGTATCACAAGTATTATGATGATGTGCTGATACTGTTAAAGACAGGACTTCGTATCTCGGAACTGTGCGGACTAACAATAACCGATATTGATTTCAAAAATGAGGTAGTGATTATCGACCACCAGTTACTAAAAAGCAAGGAACAGGGCTATTATATTGAAACGCCTAAAACAAAAAGCGGAATAAGGCAAGTACCATTAAGCAAAGAAACGATACAGGCATTTCAACAGGTTATGAAAAAACGTCCAAAGGCAGAACCATTTGTGATAGACGGACGGGGCAACTTCCTATTTGTCAATCATAAGGGCAAGCCAAAAGTTGCGATTGATTACAGCACTTTATTTGTCCGTATGGTAAAGAAATACAACAAGCACCACATGGATAACCCCTTGCCACATATCACACCGCATACGCTACGTCATACGTTCTGCACAAGACTGGCAAGCAAGAACATGAACCCGAAAGATTTACAGTATATCATGGGGCATTCAAATATCAGTATCACAATGAACTGGTACGCTCATGCGTCCATAGATACCGCAAAATCAGAGGTTCAGCGTCTAATTGCATAGAAGTATTTACCACGATTTTAACCACGTTTGATAGAGAAAATATAAGAAGATAAGCCTAGATATGTGAGGTTTACCACAAAAGCAAAATGCCCGTAGAGCCGATAAAATAAGGCTTTGCGGACATTTAAGAAGATATAAAAAGATAGTCAAAAAGACATATATAATTTCACTTATAAATTTATAGTGTTTTTTAGGAAGACAATCAATTTTAAAGTATATATCCTTTCCAACCATATCCATTACTGCTTTATTAGAATGGAGCAATGGATATACATCACATATTTCAGAATAACAAAATCCCAATAATATCATATTAAACGCTTTTTTATACACATAATGATCAAAAGCACAATCAAATTTATCCTCTTCCTCTAATTTCATATATGCAATATGAATATTGTAGTTTAAAGAAAACAAATAGTGTCTTTCATATGGTGTAAACATCATTTTTTGACTTATCATAATATCTATATAGGCTAAATTACAATGATATATATATTTATATCTTGGAATACTTGAATCCAATGCCTCAAAAATCCATTGATCAATTTTTTCTTCTGTCTCTTCTATACGTTTACCCATTTTACTTCTCCACATCTCCATATTGATGGATATCATCTAAAATTTTCTTCTTTAATTATATCAACTCTTCAATCTCTATACATCATTTTTTTATTCTATAACCCAAAAATGAGTGATAAAAATTCATAAAACTCTATATTCACCCATTTTCAGCTATACTCTATATTAAATTTTATCTACTTTTTTTCACTATTTCAAAAAAATCTTCAACCATTCTCACCTCATCTATCGGACCAATCGTACACAAAAATCCATGATTCTCCCTATCTGCTGTCGAACGCAATTTATCAATAAGTAATATATTATCAATCTGAATCTTTGATAATGTAACAATATCTTTCCTTCGTTGATACGCATCTGTTGAATTTATGTATTTGAATAATTTTCCTAAAATACCTGCTACTATATCCGATAGTTGTACAAATATATCTGTTTTGGAATCCACAAATTTATAGTTATCTGCCATGTATTGTCCCATTGCTATATATTTTTGTACTATATCATGCACCGATAGTTCTTCATCAAATATATGTATTGAATTTTGATATTTTCGAATAGGATCAACATAAAATTCCGCATAATTTTTTTGCATAACATAATCCTCATTATCATGCAAAAATACTAATTCGCCTCTTTCAGATGCCCTCGCAAGCATACCAGCAAGGAACTTTTCTTTTTCTTTCATTTCTCTTCGACTTCCCAACAAAAATAACAATTCATTACAAAAAACTTTTACATCCTTTCTCTGTATATTGGGATACTTATATTTGACCATTAAATTTTGCAATGTATTTGCTTTTTCTTTAAACATGCAATAAAACACACTCTTCATTTCAAAATAATCATATCCAAATTCATTTATCTCATCCGGTCTTACAATAGAATCAAATATTTCAACAAGTGTATAATACAAATTGTTTACATTTGTATAATGAATATAAAAAGGCGATTGCTCTATCCATGATAATGTTTTAAATAACCGTTCGTTCTTTACACATTGCAAAAAATCACCTTTTGTAAATAAAGTTTTAAATTTAAGCTCTTTTACACTCGTTTGTAGATTTAGTAGTTTTCGAAATATTTCAAGCGAAGCCTCTACTTTATCTTCTTCTTTTCTTACTAATCCTGCCAGCACAAAATCGGCTTTATAATCCGTATTAAACATTTGTTTACTATCATCAACCCAAAACTTCCTACAATTGTTACTTTCATCATAATAAAATACATACTTAGTTTGATTATCGATGTTCCACATATTACACACATCCTGTTGCATAGCAACCAATGGATCTACTTTTTCTTCATCAGTCATAGAATCAGCACCCCCTATTACTTATATTATATCCATCAATACTTTTTTTCAAAAAAGCAAGCATTGAGAAGTCATAAAGCCTTTTCATACTCTCACCACTTCTATATTTTCTGGATATTCAACTCTCTCACCACAAAACACCAACTGTTTTATATTAATTAATATAGTTCACCATCTAACTTTTCTCTATTATAATCTCAATTTCACTTTTCATCAATCAAGAAATATTACATAACAGCGTAGTATAGAATTACAAAAAGTTAAGAAATCGCACGCTACCACACACCTAAAATGGAAAATATTGGTAGCGTTACTACTCTCCAAGATAATAAAACAAACAATCCTAATACAGTTCAAATTCTTATATGAACTTGTAAGATTATGCATTCATCTGTTACGTAAATACTATTCTTATCAAAGCAGACATTTCTTCCTTTTTCCTGAATGTAATAACAAAATAATGCTGTAAACTTCCAACCTTTAAAGCAGGAGGCGCCTGGAAAATCTCCAAGCAGTCACTGACTCAATATTTCCAGCAAAGCACTGATTTATAAGGAAACGTTGATTGTATCAGAATGTCCTCTCACCTCTTTAAGATGGATTGGCTTCTTATGAGTATCCTTCTTCTCTGTCTCATGGCAACACTTCTCTATTCGCTCATCAATCTACTTGAGCGTTGGTGCCGGAAGCATTACTAATATCTCAATTCTTTTTTGTAGAACAAAGAATGTGCAATTTCCTATTATATGAAAAAAGGACCTATCACCTCTTGTGACGGTCCTATACATAATAGCGTGTTTTTTGTTTTACTTACATATACTGTGTTAACTCCGCTTTATTATTAGTAAATTTCATTGCTTCTTCTCTTGTAATATATCCCTGTTGCATCAATCTGGAAAGATCCATATTCAGTGTATGCATCCCGCTCGCCGCTGAAGATTGCATCATAGCGGAAATCTGGTGCGTTTTTCCTTCACATATCAGGTTCAGGATGGCATCAGAACCTGTCAGGAATTCGGTTGCAGGTACACGGGTCATACCCCCTCCACATGGAATCAGGCACTGGCTTATGATTCCCTTTAAGGTACCGGCAAGCTGGATACGCACCTGGTTCTGGCTTTCTGCCGGGCAGGCGTCAATGATACGCTCCACCGTCTGGGCTGCACCTGTCGTATGAAGTGTAGACAATACAAGATGTCCTGTTTCTGCCGCAAGAAGTGCTGCTGAGATTGTCTCATAATCGCGCATTTCTCCTACCAGAATCACATCCGGGTCTTCACGCAGGGCACTTCGAAGTGCGGAAGCAAAATTCGTCACATCCTGACCCACCTCTCTTTGATGGATCAGAGATTTCTTGCACTCGTAGACATACTCAATTGGATCTTCGATCGTAATAATATGTCTGTCATACTTCTGATTCATAGCCTCAATGACCGCTGCAAGAGTTGTTGATTTACCACTTCCTGTCGGTCCGGTAACAAGGATAATTCCTCTTGGCTCCTCGGAAAGCTGATACAATGTCGTTGGAATTTTGAGTTCTTCCAGAGTCGGAATATGTTGATTCAGCAGCCGGATCGTTGCTGCGATTTTTTTCTGTTCACAGAAAATATTCACTCGCTGGCGGCAGCCATCGGTGGTCTGCCAGGCAAAATCCACATCCTGACCATCTTCGAACTGCTTTCTTTGCTTCTCATTCATCATTCCAAGAAGTACTTCACGGATATCATACTCCTTCAATACGTCCCTGGCCTGTGTCAGGCACCCGTGAATCCTGTACCACACATGCATCCCCTCTGTAATATGAATATCGGAGACCGAACGTATCCTTGCCTCCCTGATAAGCGTATCGATCACTGTATGAATCTGTCTTCGATCTAACATATTCTTCTCCCCTATCCTATCTTCTTATTCTGCAATTTATTCATAGCTGATCTTCATCAATTCTTCCGGTGTCGTGACTCCTTCTTTTACAAGAATCAGTCCGCTTTCTTTCAGCGTGCGCATATGCTGATATTCTCTTGCATATTTTGTGATATTTTCCACGGATTCATGCTCCATAATCATTCTTCGGATATCCTGGTTAATTGCCAGGATCTCATGCACTGCGATACGTCCCCTGTATCCAGTATGGTTGCACTGAGAGCAGCCCATACCACGTTTGACTGTACGCACATCTTCTCCCAGAAGAATCCTCTCCTGCTCTGTCGTCTCTACTTCTTTTGCACAGTTCTGGCAGACTTTACGGAGCAGACGCTGTGCGATCAGACCTACGAGAGAGTTTGCGACCAGATAAGTCTCAACTCCCATGTCTTCCAGTCTCACAATACTTGACACCGCATCGTTAGTATGAAGTGTACTAAGCACCATATGTCCGGTAATAGCAGCGCGGACAGACGTTCCGGCAGTCTCACCGTCACGGGTCTCGCCAACCATGATAATATCCGGATCCTGACGCATAAGGGCACGAAGTCCTACATCAAATGTAAGTCCTGCTGTCGGATTGACCTGTGTCTGGTTAATTCCAGACAAATTCTTCTCCACCGGGTCTTCAATAGTAGAAATGTTCACTTGTCTGCCTGACAGGTAATCTAATATCATATAAAGTGTCGTAGATTTTCCACTTCCAGTCGGTCCTGTAATATAAATGATTCCATTCGGATAATCCAGAAGCGGTCTGAACAGGTTATAACTGTACTCATCCATTCCAAAATGATCTGCATGATCCAGATGAGACGTTGCTGCCATAATACGCAATACTGCCTTCTCACCAAATACGGTCGGAAGTACCGATACACGGATATTGACTTGTTGTCCATCTCCAAGTGCTACCCGAAAATGTCCATCCTGTGGGATTCTCTTTTCTGCAATGTCCAGATTTGCCAGAATCTTAATACGGGCAATCAGTGGTCCGTGAATATTTTTCTGTATCTTAACATATTCCGATACCACACCATCAATACGCATCCGCACATTTGTCTCCTGCTCAAATGGTTCAATATGAATATCACTGGCTTCCGCTTTAATTGCACGCTCGATCAGGCTATTAAGAAGCTGAATGATCGGTGCTTCATCCGGATTATCCAGATTTTCGATTTCCAGCTCATCTATATCGGTTGTTGAGAATCCTACATTTGCCTGCTTTGCTGCTTTTCTTGCATGAACCTCTGCATAATAATAAGATACTGCTTTTTTTAATGGTGCTTCCTCACTGAGTTGAATTTCAAGGTGGCAGCCTGTCTGCTGTCTGACTTCTTCCAGGGCAAAATAATTCAGTGGATCATTGGTCACAAGAACCATACTATGCTCTTTTACACTGACCGGAAGAATCAGATTCTTCTCTGCCAGCTCACGATTGATCATTCCGACTGCCTTAAGATTGACTGGGATTTGCGCCACATCTACAATCTCAAGATGTAGTCTGTCTGCCAATGCCTCTAATACCTGATTCTCGGTTACAAATCCCAACTCCATCAATATCTGGCCGACTCGTTTATCTCTATGCTCTTTTTGATACGCAAGAGCCTGTCCGATCTGCTCTGCGGTGACATACCCTTTATCTTCCAGGATTTCTCCAATTCTCAGATTCGTTCTCACTTCTAGTTCTCCTCTCCGGATGCAGTAGTACCAAGCTGCCCGCAAGTATAGACAGCCAGTACACACTCGCAGTTATTCTGTGAAATCTGCTGCAGACTGGAATCTACATAAGTATTTTCATTCATATCAAAGGAACGCACCTGTACGCCCGGATAATTTTTTGCAATATCATCTAACATTTCCCGGATCTGCGGCTCATTTCCCTGTAAAGTCATGGACACCGTCGTTGTATTTACATACTGCAAGACAACTTCCGGTTCATAATCTGTCTCAGACGAAGACTCCTGGCTGTTCTCATCCAGCTCCTCCTGTGCAGACTTTGCCGTCTGGGCACCGGACTCGTCCGTCTGTGTGACAGTCTGATAAGCTGCCGGTATTCCTGCTTCGGTTCCTTCGATTTTAAGATACACTGGTTTTAAATTGTGCTTTAACGCAATTCCTGTCACCAGTTCATCGACCTGCTGATTCTCAAGCAGATCATAAAATCCCTGAGAAGCATCCACAAGCTCTGCTTTTTGCTTTACGATTTTCTTCTCAACAATACTCTTTTGTTTGATTGTATCCTGCATCTCCTGCTTCGTCTGCTCTACCTGTTCTTTCTCATTCTGCAGATCCTGGTTCTTCTCCAACCCCGGAAATACAAGAAAGCGAAGTGTAAAAAATAAGATCAATATGCAGGCAAGCACTTTTAATAATACAATATCCCCTGGTTTTAATTCTGTTTCCAGCTTCATTACTTGTCACCTCCTGCATCTACAGCCTTTAGTATACAGGACAGATCCAGCGTGTATTCGCCGTCCTGATACTGATAGCCGCTATAATCTACACTTGAAAATAATCCTGTCTGCGTTAGTTTATTGACATATCCCGGAATATCAATGACTGCACTGCTCACCGCATGAAATGTAAGAAGTCCTGTTTCTGCATCCATGGACTTAACTTCCACATTCATGTTGCTTCCGCTGACATCCACGATTCTGGCTATTATATCTGCATCCAGATCCGGATAAGTTGCCAGATTCTGCTTCATCTGCTCCACCTGCTGTTTCTGCTCGACTAAACGCTCGCTCTCTTTCATGACCTCATCTGCCTCTTGATATTGCTGCTGGATCTGACTGTCGTTGATCCAGTCATTGATGTCATCAATCTTCTTCCTCTCAAGCAGATTCCAGACAGATACTGCTCCAAATAACGCCATACATACAGCCAATGTGATCACCGGTGGGACGATATGTTTTACAAAGCTTTCTTTCTCCACCACTTTGTCCATACCGCCGGACTTCTTCCATTTCTGATAGAGATTGACCTGCTTCGTCTTATCATCCACCAATGCTCCGGCACACACAAGCCAGTCCTCTGGATTTCCCTGGGCTTCATAAACCGCATCCACCTGAAGCAAAGCCGCCTGAAGGTTCATCATATGGATTCCATTGAGACATACTTCAAAATCATCCTCCATACAGCCTGCATAATAAATGTCTGTAATCGGGATTCCAGACGTCGTCGTTGCGTAAAACTGTACGATACCGGAAATGTTCCGGACAATCTCTGTCCCAAAATCCAGCGTCCCGCGCTCGCTGAAGATACGGCTTCTTGTAGAATACAGATATACTCCGTTCTTATACAGGATACTGGTCATACCAGAGTCCTCAAAAAACAAGAAGATAGCCGTCTTGTTGGCATAAGTCTTTAACTGGGACAGCCCTCTTAAGTATGCTTCCATCGGCACAGTAATTGCACGCACCGGAAGATTTATCTCCTCACACATTGCTAAAAGCCTGTTACAAATATTTTCTTCTACGCTGGCACAGCATACGGTCACGCCCTGCTTTTTATCTGCATATGTAATACCATAATCTACAATTCCTTCTGCTGCAGACTCTGAAACAACATGTTCTGCCATCTTTGCAAGCTGCTTACCTGTCGCAAACGGAATCTGTGAAATTCGTGCGGATGAATAATTAGATGGAAGCACAAGCTTTACAGAACCTGGATGTTCCTTTTCCTTATATGCAAGAAGTGCCCTTTTCCACTGTTCAAAAGGGTCTGTATGAACTTCGGTCGGGATCATGTCTGTCCTGCTGATTTTGGGTCTTCGTCCTGCTTTTCCACTTGCAGCCAAAATACATTCTTCCTGTAAAACAATAACAGTATCGCTCACCTGTAAGTTCCTCCTTCGTAATTACGCATTTTCGATCGCTGAGTAAGACTGATAGATTGGAAGCATAACTCCAATCATAATACAGCCGACGATCAGCGCCATAAATATAATCAAGATTGGCTCCAGAAGCGTGACCATCCGCTTTGTAGCCTGTTCTGCATCCGCTTCCAATGTCTCTGCAATGGAATCCAGCATCACATCCAGACGTCCGCTTTCTTCTCCGACCAGAATCGTGCTGGAGAGTTTTTTTAGCAATCCGTCTACTTCACGCAGCCCCTGTGAAAGCGGAACCCCGCCGCGGACCATTGTGATAACTTCGTCAAACTGCGACTCTACATAACCATTTCCAATCGTCTTTGCAGCCACTCCAACTGCTAAAACAAGGGGCATACCACTGGAGTAAAGGCTGCTCAGTGTTCTGGCAAAACGTGCCGTATAAACAACTTTGAACAACTTACCAAAGCCCCACATATGAACCTTCAGCCAGTCTACGCCTCTTCGCACTGACGGAATTCCGACAATGATACGAATCAGTGCAATAATCACTGCAACAGCCAATAATGCAATGTACCATTTCTGAACAAGAAAGTTGGAAACTGCGATCAAAATATTCGTAATCATTGGAAGGCTTTCCATCTGATCAAACAGACTCTGAAACTGTGGCAGAATAAAGGTTACGATCAAAATCACAATTGCAACACAGAGCACCAGCAAAATACATGGATAAGTCATGGCTGACTTCACCTGCTGGGTCAGCTTATAATCCTTCTCATACTGAATCGATAATCTCTGTGTCACCAGATCCAGGTTACCACTTCCCTCACCGGAACGGATCATCCCGATCATCAGATCTGGAAAGCATTCCTTGGATTCCATGGCATCAGACAGACTGATACCGCGTTTTAAATCCTGTAACACATCCTTATAAATATCCCGCTCGTCTTTGTTCATTCCTTCCTGCTCGGAAATGATGTCGAGCGCTCTTACAAGCGTGACACCTGATGCCAGAAGTGTGGACAGTTCCCGGCAAAAGGCTGCAAGCTGCTTCGCTTTTAACTTTTTATGCTTTTTTGCTCCATTTAAATCTTTCGCTTCAACCAGATAGAGGTTCTCTTCCCGTAACTGCTGCGTCAGCGCATTCTCGGATGCAGCCTCCACAGTACCCTTATGAACCTTGCCACTCATATCCTTTGCGACGTATTTAAAACGTGCCATGTGCGAACTTCCTCTTTCTTTCTATTTTATCTATACCTGATTTTTATCTCTTTAGTAACTGTTCAGAACTCTTTATAAAAAATGCAGATACCATGTAACGATCTGGTCTCCATATAATGCCGCCAGCGCCAGTCCGAATGCAAGAAATGGTCCGAATGCAAATACATCTTTTTTTCCTAATTTCTTGCTCTTTAGCATAAATGCTCCGTAAGCACCTCCTGTCAGCAGCCCGAAAAACATGGCGCACACTACCGGTCCTGTCCCAAGAAATGCTCCGGAAACCGCCATTAATTTGATATCCCCGCCGCCAAATGCTCCCGGGATCACAAGTGCCAGAAGCAGCATCGGAACAGAGATGATCAGCGCCCCGATCAGCCTGTCCATAAGCCCATGCTCCGGAACGAGCCATATATTTGCAATTGCTAATATCAAAATAAAAATGTGAAATCTATCATAAATGATCTGGGTATCCCAATCAATAAGGGCTGCCACAAGTAGTATTCCAAAATAAATCAACATGACTGTACCACGCATTGATAACAATCCAAAACTGCCACAGCCATAACGAATCCCACAGCCAATAAATGCTGCGCCGCCAATCACTTCCACAAAGAAATCTCTTCCCGGAATGCGGCTTTTACAACCTGCACATCGTCCGCGCAGGAATATGTAGCTGACACACGGGATCAGTTCCCATGCATGTAATACTCTGCCACAATTGGTACAATGACTTCTTCCGTTTACCACACTCTCTCCTCTTGGCAAGCGGTCAATCACCACATTCAAAAAACTAAAGATACAGGCTCCGAAAAAGAACCGGATCACCCATAAAATACTTTCTAATACAATTAACATGTTATTCTACTCATCTGTCTTATTCTTCTTTGCCAGCCATATAGTCTTCATAGTAGACCGTATATGATTTTGAATCTAATGTGTACCAGACGGTGTAATCACCTTCCCGGTAAACGAACTTTTCAACAGTATATCCGTCCTCTGCCATCTGAAGCACCCAGAAATCTCCCGGTGCTTTGCTTAAGTTAAGCACTTCTGTCCGGATACTCTCAGTGACGCCTCCCTCCTGGGAAGCGTCGAAAAAAGTACCACTCCTGCCATAGCATTCCTGTCCAGTTACCTGGAGCGCCAGCCGCACCGATTTTGCATGCCCCAGAGCCACTTGAGCGTCTGCCCGATGTAAAAGTCGGAGCGCTCCGGGTATCACTGTCACTATTGCAAGCAGGATAATAATTAAGATCGTAAGTAAACTCTTGATCCAACGATATTTAATTTGAGTAACTTTTGATTCTTGCTGTTGTTGGGTCATGAGTTCATGCCTTTCTTGAAATTACTATTTTGCTACGTCATAAGCTCCATCTGTTCCGTCTTTAGCACCTTTTGTATATGTGCAAGTTTTTCCAGATTTTTTGTAAACAAATTTTGTAATTTTTCCGTTTTCAACTTCTGCACCATTCTGAATATTTGCTTCATCAACTTCTGCTAACTCAGCAATATCTTTCTTTGTAATTGTTACTGTTGCACCTGTTGGCTTTGATCCACCTGCAATACCTATATTATCTGCTCCTACTTCTTCCTTAGCATATTTCTCATCTACTAGTGTCTGTGCTGCCATTACTGCCTGACGTGTCTCAGCTACGATTGATTTATTTTTTGCCTTATCAATATACTTTGTCAGTGCTGGGATTAACAGTGCAGCAAGGATTGCCAGAATTACTAATACTACGATCAGCTCTACTAATGTGAATCCTTTTTTCTCTTTTAATTTCTTAAACATTTTTCTCGTCTCCTTTATTGCTTTTTTCTTTTGAGAATCTATATAAACGCCTCGGTGCAAGCGTTCATACCATTATTAATATAATCTATTCATGAATTGCTGTGATAGCGGAATCTGCATTTCCTTTTACTGTGATCGGATTGCGGAATTCCAGAACTTCTGTATCAGTTGCCATCACATTTTTTAAACTTTTTGTTGCTTTATCATACTCCGAATAGACAGTCACTTTTGCTGTAATGCTGCTTATCTTGCTTCCATCCGATACCTTCGCCGGATACGAATATTCTACCTCCACGTAATTGCCCATATAAAAGCCTTTTGTGAACACATTTGCCACGGCTCTTGCGACGGGCTTTCCATCCTGAGTAAAGGCATATTGTCCGGTGTTACTGTTTCGAAAGTAATACCGGGTCAGTAACTGCCCCGTCTCAACTGCATCTGCTGTTCCTGTGACTTTATCGCCTATATGGATTTCTGTCTCTGGGCAGCCATTAGCAGATACTAATTCTACAAAACCTTCCGGAGTCATGAATTCAATTGCATTTCCTTTTGTATTTGTCCCCTTTGAACCACCATAATTATCTTCCATCGCGGTTGTTCTTTCATATAATTTTACATACCCGGCCGCATCCTTTGTGATCGTCCGAAGTTCCGTCATAGTTGTATCTAAAACAGACTGTGCATACTGGGTCTTCTGGATCCGGACAAATATTCTGGAGGCGGAGCTTAAGGCGCTTGCCGCCATTGCCATCAGAATGCTGATGAGAAATAATGTGACCATTGTCTCAACAAGCGTTGTTCCTTTTCGGTCTTTTACAAGGTTCTTCGCATGTGACAATTGTTCTTTTCTTTTTCCAGCTTGTCTTCTATCTGTTAATTTCACGAATTGCCACCGCCCTCTGGTGTTGTATGTACCTGTTCCTCATTCTGTGATGCGTCTGCATCCGGACTTCCATAAAGGTAGAATGTGATTGTCTGTTCTTCTCCTTTTGAATCCGTATAAGTCACAATTTTTTTATTCAAATCCGTTGCTACTGAAAATACATGATTTCCTTTGATCGACATATCGGAGTTTGTCGCGTTAAAATCAATACTCTTATTGTTCTCTACGGAAGTCACTTCTGTATTCTGCAATGCTTCCATGATTTTTGCATTGTCACTTCGAATTTCTTTATTTTTCTTCAGGGAATTACTGCTATAAGTAATTGCCCCCTGTAAGATTCCCATTAATATCAGAAATATAAAGATACTGGCTACTACTTCCACCAACGTTTCGCCGGCATTCGCCCTTGATTTCTTAATTGGCCGCACTTGTATCTCCTCCTTCCTGACTATCCTGATATATGTTCTCTTCAAATCGACAGGAGGTCGATGCTGTCCGGTTATACATGTAATGGATTGGCGTATTATCCTCAATTGTATACACCCCTCCACTACTGTTGCCGACTTTCCATATACCGCCGCCTCCGGCATTCTCTATCCACACAATTGTTTTGTCATTATGTGTAAATGTGACCGGATATTTCTCCGCTCTCGTATACTCTGTACGATATGTGTAAGCAGCATCTTCATAATATGCAGTCACTTCTACCGTAAATATGTACTGGCGGACTGTCGTATTCTCAATGTTCTTGATCGCACTGGAATAATCTCCTCCTGAAGAGCCGGTAATCTCACCACCACTCAAAATTTTATCTACATTTTCATCACTGTTCTGTTCCTTTTTTAACGTCACGGAAATGTTGCCATAACCTTTATCTGACAACGGAGAACTAGATATATCAGACAAATTCGAACCATCTTCGACAAAATTGTACTTTGTGCTATCTTTATAGTCAGAATTATACTCTAGATATTTTTCATCATCAAGGAATTTATTTGCAAATGCATAAAAAGTGCCATCTCCAACCGTGCTTCCATCATCTGTATACTTTTTGTCATATTTTGTCAGCTCATTTTTCAACACATCTGAATAACTTTTTGCCAGTTGATAGCATCGTTCTTCTTTTAATCTCTGATTCGACTGGGCAGTCAGCATTCCTGCTGTGTACAGGATGGCAGCAGCAAATGCAATAAAAAATGCAGATACGCAAAGCACAAGTGCCATCGATATTCCGTTTTTTGCATTTGCCCGCAATTGCTGCCAGCCTTTACATTTCATAAATTCTTTCTCCTTTAGTTGTTCTTCCACTCCACCTTCGTCTCATCAGACTCCACATAAGCCTCACTCTTCTGAAGGATCTGATCTTCCTCAATATTCTCTGTCACATTTGCCTTAAAGACCATGCTATTAGAAATATGAAAGTTCGTATGTTCTACATTTCCATCTTCTGCTTTGACATCTGACACATCCGGAAGCTTCAAGGTATAACTGTATGTACCATCTGCATTCTTCACAACATCAAGCTTTGTTGAAAGTGTGAGTTCGTAAGTCGGTGTGGAACCATTTTCCGCTTTGTATGCGGATGTAATCTTCACACTGTAGTCGGTAATGTCGAATTCGTGGTGGATTTCTGTCTCCGGTGTTCCTTCCGGATACTGACTTGCAGTGTCATTCTCGTCAATTGTTACCCACTGCCATTCTTCCACAGTCCTTATTTCACCGTTTATCTCTTTTTGAACCTCAACCAGACGGTATACCTGAACCTGTACTCCATCCGCAGTTTCTATAATACGGACCTTTTTGTCCAGTTGTGTCTTACCTCCCTGGGCTGACGCATCTTTAATGGTTCCATTCAGATTCAGTGTAAATATATCTGCACAATCTACACTGTTCCAGCTCAGTACCGTCTGCTTCGCTGTCCATACCTTATCTTCTCCCGCAACCTCCGGTGTTGTTGAAACATTTGCCGTAAGCTCTGTATCGGCTTCATTTGACTCAACCTGTGGTGACTGAAGTTTTACATACGGAAGTCTGTAGCTGTCTGACTTCGTCCACTCGGAACTGATATTTCCGCCGCCAGATGAAATTCTTGCGTAAAATACAATCCATTTTCCGGCGTATTGGATTGACAGTCCTTGCATATCATGTGAATACTTATGATCTGCCACTTCCATCTGTGCAACTGACCCTTCGATTGGATATGCCTGAACATAATCTCCCGGGTCTGTCTGTGTTGCCGCTTTTGCTTTTGCCGCGCTGTCATAGACATAAGCCTTTAACAGATATGCACTGCCTCCCGGCGGTACGCTGGCATTATCATTCGGTGTAAGAGTAACGGTCATTCCTCCATTTGTAAATGCTTCTGCTGCAATATAGTTGTCCGCGTGATGTGTCCAGTTTGTCTGCCATGTAACCTTCGGTTTCGGCAAACGGGTCGGTATTTCAAGTTCATTTGTAATACCTGCCACACTGTCAAGGTACGCACTGTCTGCAGCTGCTTTTGCTTTCAGGTAAATGACTACACGCTTACCTGCATATGCTTCCAGATCCACATCTTCGCTATATGTACCGCTGGCATTCTGCGCAGTTGTGACCTGAGTACCCAGTTCTTTCTCTTCACCAAGTTTTTCTTTGTCATCATATACACGTATATATGCCTGATATCCGTTACAGCCTTCCTCTGATGTAATCTGTGACCAGGATAATCTGTAGATCAATTCATTGGTATCCGGATTCTCGGCTGTCAACTGTGATGGCTGTTCCAGTCTTTGTTTTACATTGTAAGTTCCGGTTGTTGCAAGGCCAATCTGTTTTACTGCAGACGTATTATTTCCAACACGCGTCACTTTCAGTTTTATCTTGGAGTAATTCCAGTCTGTACCATCAACTGTCAGTGACTTGCCTCCTGTATAAGCATCACCAAGATTGATCTTCACTTCTCTGCCAGATACGTCAACACCCGTCATAGACACCTGATATTCCGATGATGAAGTGCCTGCTATATCTGAATCCCATGTGAATGTATACAACATCTCACCATTGGTTCCGATGACCGGCTCCAGATATGTATCCAGATCTGCTCCTTCAAGCACAGGTGCCGGAAGCCACTCCCAAAGCTTAGATGTTACATTTTGATAATTTGTAAAATATCCTGCATAGTTTTCCAGTATCGTGCTGTGTGAGTACGTCCACTGTGCAGTTCCATTTTCATCCACATCTGTCAGTTCTTTTACATTTGCTTCTGTAATCTGGCTGGCATCTACATCGTAATAAGTATATACCGGACCAAGACCAGAAGATGCATACCAGATACGTACTCTTAAGTTACTTGCCTGCCCTATGTACTCTGGCAGATTTGTAAATGTTGCAGAAGCTTTTCCGGCCGATACGGTCAGAATATCTTCTTTTGCAAATACAACGTTTTCTTCACCATTCCACGTACCGATCAACTCTGCACGGTAGATTGGCGGGGTATTCATTTTCTGATTTTTGGCATCCAGCTCGACTTTTACCGAAAGGTCATCCAGTGTTGTTCCTGTAACCGTTACGTTCTGTACCAACTGTGGATTCCATTCCTTCAAAGTAATTGGCGGTCTGTATCCTGGGAGCTGTGTCGCTGTGGAAATCTCTTTGGACGACTCTGCCATGGTTGTTCCACTTGTAGTAGATGCCTGGGCTGTCATCTGGTAAGTATAAGCCCCATCTTCTCTGTGTGCCACTTTCATTGTTCCTGTCGGATTCGATGCATTCAGCGTCAGATTACCAATTCCTGCAACCTTGATCTTCACCTGCCAGTTTGGATAAATAGCGTTACCATTTTCATCTGTTGCATTGTATTCATCCAGATTATTGAGTACAAACCGGTAAACATGGTTGTTATCTGCATTCTGTTTTGAAATAAGTTCAATCCTTACATCCGGATCCGGAAGTACTTTGTTGATACTTTGTTCCGGCAGATCATACCACTTCGAAGGCTCCACATCGTCAAACATACTGACTGCGCGAACAGAAATCTTTACCTTTCCTGTTATTTCTTTTGAAATAGAAAAGCTTTCGTTTTCGGAATAAATCTTGTAAATCTTTTCATTCGTTCCGTTTGCCACCCGCACTTCATACATGAATGGATCGCATGCTGTCGTGCTATCATACAGTTCGCTTCCATTTCGTGCATGGTCCATTGTCTGTGGTACGACTTTTACAGTGATCTTACCGGTTTCCACTTTTGCTTCAGCAAAAGCCGGTGCAAGGAGTTCATTTTTCTCCTTTTCTACACCTTCCAGACGGCGATAACTTTCACGGGAATTATATGCAAGTAAGTTCTTGGAAGGATCTGTGATGGTTGCTCCAATATAATAAATATTATCATGATTTGGATACTGCTCATTACCTACATAATAAAGCACCTGTCCAATTCTTGTACCTGAACCGTCTTTTATGTATCCATCCTGATCTATACAACAATTTGCTCCGTTGATCGAGTTCACTCCTGAGTATATTTGTGTGACAACGTATGCTCCGTCATCTGCTTTTCTCATAATCTGAGTATTCTCTATAATCTTGCCAAAACTGAGCTTATTATCCGAAACTCTCACTATATTCTGTGATCGATCAGATCCTTTTATAATTGTTCCTTCAATAGTCTTAACTCCGATTGTGAAATCTGCGCCCAGATAGCCATCTTGCTTTCTGTTAGTCCGCTCCCCTATTCCATCATAAAAGAAATTGTTTTTTCTATTTTCTGCACTCATGAACGTCGGGTTTTGACTTCCTCTGACGATTCCATTCGAATAAATAGGATTTCCTGTTTTATTATAATCTCGATTTCCAAAGCTAGGTGAATAACAATCATTCACAATTGTGTTGTTGCTCCAGCCATCATAACGTGCACCAAAAATGCCTCCAACGAAGCTGTTTCCGATTAAATGTCTCGCATAATTTCTGCATCGTTCAATCTGCATTTTAACATTTGGTGTAGATTTTATAATTGGATTACTATTTGCATTATCGCAGGAAAGAAATCCGAAAATTCCTGAAGCCATAGAATTTGAATAAATGCTGACTCCCGGTCCGTTCATACAATCCAATATTCTGACTGTAAAGCGGTTTGCATTCGAAACATTACTTACCTGATATGTCGTAATATTTCCTAAAATTCCTGCACTGTCATTCGCTCCGCTTCCGCCTGAACCCGCACTCTTATAAATGCTTCCATAATTCTCACAACTGATAATGTTATATTCGTTATTTTCATTTGCATGGTATAGCTGAGCTACAATACCGCCGGATGCTCCGACCCAATTTGCGGCAAATGTAGTCTGAAGGTTTCCATAATTACGGCAATTCTGGATCGTTCCTCCGGTTCCGGTCCACTGTCCCATAATGCCACCGGAATAATGGCTGTTGTAGCAATAAATGGTACCATAATTGATACATTTTTCAATCAGCCAGTCGCTGCCGGTAGCATTGTTCTGATTTCCGATGATTCCTCCGGCAAAACGGTTCGTGTCTCCACTTCCGATCTGTCTGCCGACAAAAGCACCGTTTACCAGTTTGCTCAGATCTTTTTGAGACTCATTCATACCAATGATTCCACCAGTACCAACTCCGATTGCCTCAGATTTGTTATTTAAGAACCATTTTCCGGATACGCATTCACTCAACTGGCCGGCTGTTCCGTTATAGGCTGTAATACCTCCTATGTTACCGTTATGAAGCATGTACATTTCTAATTTTCCGGCAGATACCGTTGTCCCGCCATTATATTTCATATTTTCAATTGTACTTGCACTTCTAGTATTTACATAAGTACCATCTGCACTCAAGCCCTGTCCGATTGCATTTGCCGCCAGCTCATCGGTTGTATCTGCACCGTTCATTACATCAGGTGTGATACTGCTTCCGGACATCGTTATCTTACCTTTATTGAATCCGGCAACTCCACCAAGCATACCGTATTTTGCTGTCAATTTGCTGTCAGCATTATTTTCCAGTGTACAGCCGTCTATTACCGCATTTTCTTCATTCTTACCAACAATTCCTCCGGCATGTGTTGCCAATGCCTCTTTCTGCGCTGCAGTACTTGTACTTGTAGCAGTATAGACACCGTTGATCGTCATCGTAATTTTACCAACACTGCAATTCTTTAATTCTGCACCTGACATATTGATTCCGGCAATTCCACCATAACAGTTTCCGGCAGAACCATTTTTTTCTTCAATTGTTCCTGAAAATGCTGCGTCACTTACTGTTCCGCTGTTTTGCCCTACAATACCTCCAAGATACTGGTAATCTTTGAAGCCGATCAGTGCAGAAGAGTCCGTTGTCGCGCCTACTTTCACCTGAATACCTGTCACATTTGCATTTTCGCGGTTCTCTCCTACCACACCGCCAACTGTCAGATTGCTCTTGCTGCTGTCTACCTTTGGAATGATCGAACTATCAACCATTCTGACAGTTCCTTCATTGGCTCCGACCAATCCTCCTATAATAGAAGCATCTCCGGACAACACTACATTTCGTTCTGTTTTGCTGTTTTCTACAATTCCGTTTTCTTTATTTAATGAAGTAATCGCGCCAATTTCATTGCCGCCACGGCTGTAGATTTCTGTTGTTTCGGTTGATTTACTGCTTTTTACGGTACAGTCTTTGATCATTCCGTCATTCTCTGCCGCAATTCCGGAAGCATGACCATGATTACTTGTTACTTTTCCATAATTCGTACAGTTTTGAATCATCTTGCCTTTCGTATTTACAGCAGTAATTCCTCCGGCCGTTCCCTCATAAGCGATTACTTCTGCTGAACGGTTGACTGCACAGATTACATTTCCATTTGTCTCTCCGGCAATTCCTCCGGCAAAACCATGTGATGCGCGGACGTTCTTTGCTTTACATACCAGGTGTTTTGGTAACGCTGTCGTACCATCCTCTCCGACCACACCGTGATTGATTCCGACAATTCCTCCAACTTTTGAAGACCCACTGACAGACAGACCTGCGTCTACCGCAGTGATTTCTCCATTCGTTTCTCCGTCTCCGGTAACCCGAATCGTTCCGTTCGCCTCATTCATACCTGCCAGACCGCCAACACCTGTTGCATTTCCGGCTGATACACTTCGCGTAATAACGCTTCTGCTGTTTTCAATTATAATATTTCCATTGTTACGTCCGGCAATTCCGCCGACATTTTCTTTCCCAGATGCAGAAATATTAGCATTGCTCGTATTTTTTGTCAGAACTCCATCATTCAGATTCCAGCCGACCAGACCTCCGACATTGGAGCTTCCAGATACGGTCTTGTTCTGTGCAGTTGTACAATTCTGAATTGTTCCCACCGTGTACTGAACAACGTTTGATCCTGAACTATAGCTTTTTTCTGTCTGATTCTTTGCCCCAACATTGATTCCGGCAATCCCACCAATATAGTTCAGCGCTGTATTTCCAAAATGCTGCTGTAATTGACACTGATATACAAGACCTGCGTTTAATCCTACTACTCCACCGGTTCCAGCATATCCAGACATATTTCCGGTATTAAAGCAGCTGTCAATAATCTGATTTTCCAGATTGACGCTGATAATTCCTCCAGCAAAATGCATACGCACACTGTCCACTCCGTCTGCGCCAGATGGCAGTTCTGATTTTGTTCTGCCAATTTCGTTACTTTCAATATAGCTTCCTAATACGACACCATTTTTCCAGACAGACGCTGTCTGTGCTATGTCTCCACTGTTCGTACAGTTCTTAAGAAGCAAATGGCTGTCTTTCTCGCAATAGCCCACGATTCCTCCGGCATACAGCCCTGCACGGATTGGAATATTGTTCGTCGTCGTGATGGTCAACTGGTTTGGATTCTGTGATACTGCCAACGTATTTCTCGGGTAAGCAGGCACTCCATTAGAGTCCAGTCCAGGAAGTATTTCAAGTGCAACATTTTTCAGCTCTTCTGTTCCAAGCTGACCGGCAGCATAAGTTCTCTGATAGCCAACAATTCCTCCACAGAACGCTTCTCCTGTTATACGTCCAAGAATATTATCGGTGCGCATCTGGCTCATAGTCATATTCTGTGTCAGGTTCACAACATTTGCACCGATCACACCGCCAACAAAGTATTGTCCCTGAATACTCTGTGGTTTGATCGTAAGTTCCTGATTCAATACTTTTGCAGATGCATTCAGCCCAAATGCGCCGCCGGCACATTTCCCATATGCATAGATGCGCCCGCCAATCAGTGTATAATGGACATCAATGGTCGCATTTTCATCATTAAATCCTGCAATTCCTCCTACATAATTCTACCCTACTACAATACTGGATACGGATTTTACAGTAATTGCTTCGCTTTCATCAGAAAATGTGATTGCTCCATCGTTATATCCTGCAATTCCTCCGGCAAAGCTTGCTGTCGCTTTCCATTTATGAACGATCATATTGTAAACAGAATTATCATAGTCAGAAAGATAGCTTGCGCAGTCTGCAATTGTAGAATCTGCCTGATTATATCCTACAATTCCGCCGACATACTGTTTGTATCCTGCTGCAACACCTTGATTGATGCAATTCTTAAGTGTAACATTCGTAGAATTTTCTCCTACGATTCCGCCAACATAGCCGTTACCGATCACATAACTTGCATTGGCCGTTACAGAAGCACCGCTTTCTGTCGATGCCTGAATTGCATTCGGGACACCTCCGCCGAGTCCTCCGGCAATTCCGCCTACATACTCATCTCCAAGTACATAGCCATTCTTCTCTGTAGAACAATTCGAAAGAAGTGTGTGTTCCCCATATCCGGCAATTCCGCCTACATATCTGCCCTGAAGAAGTTCTTTCTGATCATCGCTGCTATAGTGGAAACTTCCAGAACGTCCCAAAGCACTGACCGCATTATATACAAGTGCCTGATTGCTGTAGCCTACAATGCCTCCAAAATAGTTTCCCTCAATAGTACTACCTGCTTTTTGTGTACTGATATTGTCACAAAGGATTAAGCCATTGTCATTGCAGTTCAGAATATCTGCTTTCTGTTTTAATTTTGATGTTGTATACTTCGTACCATTATTATAACGGAATGTTCCATCCAGCCGTCCTACGATTCCTCCGGTATTTACATTGCCAGATACATCTGCATCATTCATACATCCGTTGATTTGGATTGTTCCATTTTTATTATTCAGATTTGCATATCCGATAATTCCGCCAATTCCATACGCATCTGTCTGTTTTACAGAACTTGGAAGAACCGCTTCCAGCTTTCCTTCAATTGTAAGATTTGATACAGTTCCGGAACTCAATGTCTGTATTGTACCGTTTTCATATTTTGCCAGAACTCCAACTAACATTCCAACACCGAGTGTGTCCTTGTTATCAGATACATTTGCATTTGATACATCTACCTTCACGTTCGTTTCAACGGTATTCGAGTTTTGTTTCGTTCTTGTAACAGCAATCTCTGTCAGTTTGCCTTCGCTTCGTCCCGCAAGGATTCCGACTCCTTTGAGTGACTTACAATTCCCTGCGCTGTCATTCTCACCTTTCTGACCGATCATAAGTGTCGGGTCACGGAACACAACATCTTTCACAGTTCCTTTTAACTCACAAAACAGACCAAGGAACTCTGATTTTGAAACATTCAGATTGGTTGTTGCCGTATCGTCTGCCACAGATTCTTCATCCAGATGCAGATTCGACACGAGTGTCTGGCTTCCTTTTCCGGTCAGTGTATATTCTTTTGGAAGTTCTTTTATAGACGGGAATCCCACTATCTCTGTCTTCGTATTCTCGCGCCATGCAAGCTTCTCAACTTTTGTTCCATCCGGCTGTGCTTCCGCTTTAAAATCATAAAGGCCGGTTCCGACAGATGCCCAGTCCATATTCTTATTCGTCAATGTAAATGTTGCGCTGTCATGATTCTTCTCATAATAACGCATATTGGACAGATGGCGGAATGCTGCTACCTGTATGTCACTTCCTTTTGTATTATCCCCGAACATTGTGTTCGCCACATTGGAAGATACTTGTTCACTGTCGCGGTACTCCTGGCTTATATTTATATTAGAAGAACCTGTATAAGCTGTCGCTTTTACTTTTGCATATATATTCTGTGGTTCTGACAGTGCTGTAATAATCGTAGCAAGTCGTGTAATGCTTGTACTGGAGGTCTTCTCTAATTCTGATTTTGCACTTTCATTTGTCTGACCATCTAAAGCTGCCTGTACTTTTGCAGACATCATAGCATCCAATACAACCGAATATTTGTTATCACTATATGTCACCGGGAACATCCAATTTGAAGTGTCTTTTGTTCCATCTGCTTTTGTCAGTTCCAGGGTTGCCATACCTGCCGTAGAATCTGCATTTGTACTCCAGCCCTGCTGTCCCATGTCAAACGGTGAAACTCTCAAGGTAAATAACTTTGTATTATCATCATTTTTATAAAATGACACTTCATAATCTACTCCAAGATCTGCCCCTACGTTACTGGACCAGTCCAGAGATAACTTTTCACTGTTTACAAGATTGATTGTTGTAATACGAAGCCGCTTCGTCTCGAGATTGACTGTATTGACGGTATCTTCTGTAGAATAGTAACCAAGCAGTCTCTTACTTCTGCTATCATAGTCACGCTTCTGCATGGTCAAATAACCATCAACATCATCTGCCTTATAATTCAGTCCTTTACATCTAGATCCATAGAACGCAGAATAGACCTCTCCCGACTCGATATCAATCTCGATCGAAATAGAGGCATCCAAGAATCCTTTATCATATGTATAATCGTCCAACAAACGCAAGACCAGATTATTCTCTTTTGTCTGATCTGCCGCGCTTTTGTTCAGCTTAATTGTATAAATGCGGCCATTCAGCCTGCTATCCTTATTGTCTTTGAACACAGCTTTCTGTGCGATCTCGCTGTCTGTGTCCTTTACCGCATCCTGAATCTCTTTTTTAAATTGTTCCCACTGTCCGGAAGATCTGTAGTAAGTCAGTCTTGACTCTGCTGCCAGATAAACTGTCTTTGCATTTTCTTCGTTTTTGCGAAACTCTGCTTTTTTCCAATAATTTATAAATAATGGTACTGCAATTGCCGCTATAATCCCAAGAATCACAAGGACAACCATCAGCTCTACTAATGTAAATCCTTTTTTCCTTTTATTAGTCATACTCATCATCCAATATCAATATTTATTGCTATAATATTTTTCTATACTTATCCGTTAAGTAATTGCTTACATAAATTCAAGAATGCCTCGGCATTCTTGCTGCGAGGTGCGCGTCATGCAATTGCATGACATACTTCTACTGCGCACCTCTGCAAGTCTACACTCCGTTTCGGTCGGCGCAAAACCATTGTCCACCGGACAATGTGCGCCCTGCCGGAGGCTATATCAGCTGGGGGATTGACTCCCCCACTGATACAAGCTTGTTTCTCACCACCTATAGAGGTGGAGTCATCTCCCAGATGATATAGCGATACGTCACTAATTGTCAAATTATGACATTTTTTGTAATTATAGCATATTTTTGGAAAACTCACAATAATTATTCTTTTACAATCCACTCATCTTTGATGCACCACAGTCCTGCCTGCACACTGTGAACACCACTGTTATCCCCCGCCTCGATTGCTTGCTGATGACCAAACAGACGTTTCCAGCTTTCCTGAATTCTTGCTTTCTGCTCCGGATAAAAATTACTGGTCATAATCTGAAATTCATTCATCCCCATATTTTTCAATTTTTCGGAAAATGTTGCTTCTTCCGATTCATTTTCACCGATATAATGCATCTGCATAATCTTCGTCCAGTCGAACATATCGAACAAGATTGCTTCTCCTATTGGCACGTCTAACGTCAGCACATGTCCATCTCCTGTCTGGTCCACATTATAAAGATCTGTGAATGCCCAGTATGGATACTCGGCTCCTTCTGGTTTTGGAACTATATGCTGCGCCTCCTTTACAAACCAGCCATATGCATTTATAAATACCTTCGCAGACTCCTTATATTTTTTTCGTACATACTCTTCTTTTGAATAACATACGCCGTATTAACTGATGTAATGATTGCAGGATCCAGTGACAACTCTAAAATTACTGTATTTTCGCTGTTCATCATTGTTCCTTCGTTGGTAAATGACATCCATACCGGATACTCCACGTCTGCCGGTTTATTCGCCCTGTCCGGTCCGTGCTTCACCAGCCAGTCATAAGCTTCCAGCACGACCGGAGCCTGTTCTGTGAACTACCCATTGTCTAAAGCCAATGGGCTTCCTGCTTCGCAGACCTCGTAAC